>Ga0307516_10000756_pt1 | contig 44072 bp, 80 predicted proteins | sample 19_EM_MG_FD_203310 | JGI IMG/M metagenome (GOLD analysis project Ga0307516, IMG submission 203310) | Populus trichocarpa ectomycorrhiza microbial communities from riparian zone in the Pacific Northwest, United States - 19_EM | ecosystem: Host-associated > Plants > Roots > Unclassified | place... | reverse complement strand
GTCTAGGGGGCAAACCCTCGCAAAAGTGGCTATGCCCCCCCCTTGGTGCGCACCTCGACGGGGCACACCGGGTGGTGCGGCGCAGCATAGGCGCGGAGCATCGGCACGGCCCGAGCATAGCGCGGAGCATCTGGGTAGTCATGGTCGCGGCGCCTTCTCGAACTCGTGATCCTTCTTCTGAGCATCCGAGTCGTGATGTGGCTTGCAGATGGCGCGCCAGTTGGATTGCCGCCAGAAGAGCTTCTGGTCGCCGCGATGCGGGATCTTGTGGTCGACGACGGTAGCCACGACGACCTGGCCAGCCTCCTCGCACATGATGCAGAGCGGGTGCTCCTGCAGGTAGAGCTTCCGGGCCTGCTGCCACTTCCAGCCGTAGCCGCGCTCGCCGCTGCTCTGCTTCGAGCCGCGCCACGACGCATCAGTGCGTGGCATGGTGGTCTTCGCGATCGACAGGTCGGCCAGGCCCACGCGCTGGCCAAGGGTGGCGATCTTCGGCCGGGCCGGCGCCGGTGGCTTATCGCGTGCATTCATCATCCGTACTCCGTATACCTGAACCATCGAACCTTGCCGTCGGGATCCGTCACCTCGGCATCGGCCCATGGATGGGGCTCGCGTTGGCGCCGCTCGTCGCTGATCTCGTCCCAGCCCATCATGATGTTGTTCCGCCTTCCACGCTTGGCAGCTGCGCCTGCAGTGCCGGCTTCGACTTGCTCTGTGTCGAGCCCGGAAGCCTTCTCCCATTCGCCTCCGACCAGGCGGACGCGGTAGATGCGCTTCCGGCTCGTCATGACTGGGACGCCTTGTCAGCGGCGGCCGCGGCGCGTACTTGGTCGTGGGTCACGCCCATCTGAGCCAGCGCGGCGCGATAGTAGCGATCCTGCACGCCGGCCTGCTGCACGCGGCGCCAGTGCGGCGAGCGCACCAGCGATCGAGCGGCGCAGCCCTCGCAATTGGGGCTGAAGCCATGGTGCCGTTTCTTCGCGGCGAGGTTGCAATCGTGGCATGTCATAGCGCGATCAACTTTCTAGCGGCGTAATGCGCGATCAACAGCGCCTCGGCCAGATTGTGAGCCTTCACCTTGGCGAGCTCGGGCTCGAGGTGGGGATAGAGTTGGATCGCCTTGCGCACGGCTGCTGGCAGTTCGCCATGGGCGCGAATCTCCGAGGCCTTGCCGACCACGCCGAAGAACGTCTGCCAGGTCTGAGGTAGCACCAGCATGGGAGACAGTTGCAGCACGTCGAGGACGGATTCGATCGCGCCGAGCGAGCGCATCAGACTGCCCTCGCTCTGCGCCGTGCTACGGCCGTCCTTCACGGGCAGCGCGCGGACTCCCTCGCAGAAGGCCTGGGCATCGGCGCCGGCGTTGATGTGCTCACGGATGATGAGCGCCATCGCGCGGCCATCGATCCGACGCGGCACGTAGGAGCGGCCGGCCTTCCCGATCTCGGGCAGAGCGCGCGTCGGCAGGTTGCGCACGACGGCCAGATGGGGCGCATCGGTGTCGATGAATGCGAGTGCGCCAGTAAGTCCCGGGTCGACGCCGAGAATGATGGTCATGCGGCCTCCGGCGGATTGGCGAGGTGATGCATGGAGCGCTGCCGGAGGATTTCCCGGCAGCCGGCGCAGACGTGCATGCGGATGCCTCGATGGCGGAGGTAGCCGCTGCCGGCCTGCTGGCTCGCTTGGTGGCAGCGGCCGCATGCGAACTTCGGCACGTGCAAGGTGTTGCCCTTGACGGTGGGCACCAGCTCAGGCCGCGCGCCGCCAGGCTGATGCGCGTAGGGATCGCAGAACAGCGTTCGGCTCATGATGCGCTCCGGAGCAGCACGGCGCGGCATTCGGCATCGAAGGCGTTGCCCTTCGCCTCAATTTCGTCGACCTGCTCCTCCGTGTAGCCGTCTGCGATCAGGTGGTCGCGCGAAAACGAGCCGATCTCCCACAACTGGCGCGCGACGTTCGTCCATGCCGGCAGAATGCAATCGTTGAGGTTGGCGGGGACTGCATTGCTGAACTCTTCGATGCGACCGCAGATGCAGACGAACACGCAGCGTAAATGGACCGTCTCTCCACCGTCCCAGGGAGATTTCTCGATGCCGATGTGCCTGAACTCGAATCCCATGGCTTCGGCCTTGGCGCGGTGATAGGTCATCCGATTTGCCAACGCGGCCAGGTCGGCGAAGGTGTACTTGACCGACGTCAGCATCATGCATGCCTCGCCAGCAACGCTATGCCGCGCGCGTCGATGAACATGGGGCACCAGCCGCCGGCGGTCTTGCATCCGCTGGCGTCAATGTCGGTGCTTGCATCGGCCGTGATGAAGTGCGCTCGAGCGCAGCCGGCGCGCTCATCGCAATCGATGGGTGTACATCGCGCGGGCGGCGCCAGCGGAAAGGCGCATCCGGCGCAATCGCCGGCGGGGCAGTCGGCGCGGCACGGCTCAGAAAGGGAGCGGGGCATCATCGTCCTCTCGTTCCTGTGGTTCGCTGTAGGGCCGCGCCGCAGGCTTCAGGGTTTCTGGAATCGGCCGCTGCATCGGCGCATGGGCGTCGCCGAATCGCAGGATTCGGTCGTGCTCGCTACAGAGGCGGCGGCCGTAGTCGTTCGTCCATTTCAGCGTGCAGCCGGAGGCGGTGCAGCCTAGCGGCGCGGTGTTCGCCGAGCCATGCGCCGCGTTCGCGTAGGCCCTCATTGCAGCGTCTCCGGGCCCTGGCGTTTGGCGACCTTTTCGGCGGCCTCGTGCGCCATGCGCCGCGTCTCGGCCTTCGCGATGGCATCTGGGCTTCCGGTGTCGGCCGGCGGAGTCGTCAGCCATTCGCGCAACGCCAGTAGGGCGGCGCGGGCGCTGTCTGGGATGCCGGACTGCGATGCGCCGGTTAGTAGCAGCGGCGCATCGCCGCGGGGCGCCGGCAGCGATGGGTACTGCGAAGCGTCGAGCAGTCCGCGCTGCGCGGCCTCGGCGATGGCGCGTTCGCGGCGCTCATGGTCATGCCCGAGGCTCGGTGTCCACTGCGGCGCGATGCGGGCGCGGCGAGCGGTGTCGACCAGGCGGGTATATGCCTCTCGAAACGCCATCCGCGCGCCGACCTCGTCGCCGGCGGACAGGATCGGCCGGCAGATGCCCATCGCTTCTGCTGCCTCAGCGGTCCAAACGATCGTCTCAGCTTCGTCGGTGGACCGCATCGCCAAGGCCCAGGCTTCCTCCGCGCCGGGTCGGCCATCGTCGGCGACATGCTGCTCGAGCTTCGCGATGATGTCGGCGGGGAGCGGCGGGAATCGACCACGATCAGGGTCGGAGACGTGCGCGTCGAAGGCGGCGAGCACGCCCTGCAGCGGATAGGCCGCCAGCGCGCGGAAGAACACGGCGCCGGCGACGGCATCGGGCACATAGCGGCCGCGGCTCAGCATTGACGACACGGCGTCGAGCCTGACGCGAAATGCGGGGAGGTCGGAATCAACCATCAATGGTCTCCTGGTGGGAAGTTGGCGCAATGCCGAGAAGGCGCTGCGTCTCCGCGAGGCGTTCGGCAGCAGATTGCAGCAGTGACGACGTCGACGGGCCGCGGTTGCCGGCCGGCCGGAGGAGATCCTTCGCCGCCTTGCGCATCCATGTCCGCCAGGTGGCATCCCAGTCCTCGTGGGCCTTCGTGAACTCGCAGTCGCGAAAGGCTTCCGTCTCGGCGCGGATGTCGACGCCCGCGGCCTTTTCCCGGGCCCAACGCTGGAGATCGACGCTCACGAGCCATTCTTCGGGCACCCGTTTCGAGGCTTTCGATTTCGCCATCTTTGGCGCCTTTGCGGGTTTCGGAGCGGGCGCGGCTGGGGGCGGCGGAGCCGTTCCCCCTGCACCCCCTTGCCCCGCAAGGGGTCCTGCTCCTGTTCCTGGTATCTGCTCCTGGTATCTGGTATCTGGCATCGAAGGGGCTTCCGAGGGGGATATGCGAATTGGCCCGAAAAGGTCGACTGGCGGTGCATCCCCGATGCGCGGCGAGCGGCGCTTGGTCATGTGGAAAGACTGTGAATAACGATCGAAGAACGCGGCTAGAAACGGGTTGTCCGGCAGGCCTTCGTAAGCGGTCTGCACGCCCTTGCAGCGCTTGTCCAGCGGCAGCAAATCGGCGCCAATCTGCCATTTCGCGAACTCGTGGACAAATATGAACTCGGACTCCTCGTCGTATGAGCAGAATCCGGCGTCGATGCAGGCGCGAAGCCCCTTCGCTGCCCCTGCGTCTCCGAGGGCTGTTTCGGCGCCCATGTAGCCCACCACCAGGCGGTAGACACCGAGCATTGTCGTATAGGGTCCGGTCATCAGGTACTGCATGACGAGAAGCCCGTCGGAGCCGCCGCGGCGTTTCACGGCGCGCGCTGTCTCGCCCGTCCAGGAAGTCGCCGCGACGTTGCGGTAGAGGGCTGGCTTGGCGCGCGAGGTCACGTGTGAATCCTGCAGATTCGCCAGAGGACGCCACCCATGGTGAACGTCTGTCCGACTTGAAAGAGAAGCGGCAGCGCGCGGGCGCCGCTGATGGTGACATCGACGCTCGACCAGTTGCCGCGGCCCTTGGGCTTGAGGATCAGCATCACGCGAAGGCCTCCAGCACCAGCAGCCGGCGCGTCTTCGTGACGCCGCATCGGCGCCAGCCGGCCGCCTTGAAGCAGTAGCCCGGGTTCGCGCTGAGCACGCGCCGCGGGTTAATGTAGGTGTAGAAGCGGGCGCCGGGCCAGCGCAGCCAGCCGATCGCCATCGCCGCGCGGATCAGGTCGCTCGAGCGGCCGGCGCCCTCATTGCGGAAGATGGCGCAGTTCACGCCGGCCTGCGGCAGGCCGGTACGTTGGTCAATGCATTTGTCGTGGAACTTGCGCCAGACGAACAGCGCGCGGACGCATGGCGTCAGCAGGGCGATCTTCTCGCCCGGGCCGGCGATGCGCGGATCTCCGCGGCTGCCCGGGTTGCGCGAGTAGTGCCGGTCGTAGATCGCGGCGGCCGTGGCGTTGCCGTCCCAGACCTGCAGCCATGGCGAGTCGCCGAACAGGAAGGGCTGCTCGCGCATCATGGCGCGGCTCCGACGAAGAAGTCGTGTTGCATTGGGCGCTCGGTGATGTTGTTGCCCCAGCGCACGGCCTCGCGCCAGTCGTTGGCGTTGCGCCCCTGCTTGCGCGCCGAGAACGACCAAGCCATGGAGTCGGCGGTGTGCAGGAGCGATCGTACGAGCGGGTCGGCCAGTGCGGTCGTCTTCAGTCCGAACCCGTGTAGACGCAGATCTGGACGAGCTGCGTGGATGGCATGCAGCACGGCGGCGATCGCGCGCGGGTCGCCGTTGCGCTTGCAGACGCTGCCGACGCCGACCCATGCTCCGGCCGCCAAGCGCTCCCCGTAGGCCTCGAGGTGGCGCACGTAGTCCGCCGACGCATAGCCCTGCAGCACCGGCATGATGTACACGCCGGCGACGTCCTGCGCGAGCAGCGCGTCGTAGCGCTCAATCGTCAGCCGCTGGTGCTCGGCGACGGTCAGGCCGGTCTTGGCGACGATCCAGGGCTCGCACATCCAGTCCTGTGCGACGGCCGCGAGCAGCCTGCCGCTGCCGTTCGTGGCCCACCGGCGGATCTGCGCGGAGTACTCGTCGACCCCATGCCGATAGCAGGCGTGCGTGTTGAGCTCGGTGAATGCGGCGGAGTCGAGAATCCAGTCTGCGGCGAGCATCGGCGCCTTGCGGCCGCGCAGGCGGTTTACGCTGACGAATGCGGCGCCGAAGTTGCGCGCATCGCTGGGCTGGTGGAGTCCGGTGAAGAACCTCACGAGGAGTACCCCTGCTCGGCGATCTCGCAGAAGAACGAGCACGACGGGAGCTTCTCGTTGCGGCGCACCGGGCCGTCACCGAGTTCGCGCAGCGACCATCTCTTGCCGGTCTCGCGATCGCGGAAGAGGAAGGCGGTCTCGCCGATGCGTTCCTCGGCAGCGGCCACCTGTTCGAACTCGACGGGGAAATCCTCGCGGATCGCACGCCAGTAGCCCTCGCCGCCTTTAACGCAGCCGATGCAGTTCGCGTTGTCGTATCCGAGCCGGTACATGATCGGCAACTCGATGCCGGCGCGCTCCACCATGGCTTTGCAATCTTCCTTCGTCAGACCGGCGTCGATCAGCGGCGCCATCACGGGTCGATCAGGGAAATGCTCGCGGAAATCGTCGAGGCGCTCTTGCTCCTCGATCGTGTAGCCGAGCACGAGGATGTCGCCCGGCTGTTCGAAGGTGCGCAACAGCCCGCGCTTCAACACTGTGCTGCAAGACGCGCCCTCGCGGCTTTTGATCCAGCCGCGCTTGTGGAAAACGACCACCGGGTCGGCGTCGTACTTCTCGTCTCGCAGTATCGTGACCTTGTGATCGAACCAGCGCTCGCAATCGACCAGGAAGCGGCGATTGTCCGGGTGCTCTTTCGCGAGATAGGCGTTCAGGATGATGGCGTCCGGGTGCTGGGCGAGCGTCATCTTTGCCGCGACAGCTGATGGTGCGCCGCAAGAGAATTGGCAGAGGATGCGGGTCAAGCGACGATCTCCTGCGCACGCGTCTCGGCCAGCACCTGCGCGTAGACTGTCGGGTGCTGCTGGTCGAAATCGAGGCCGGGCGCGCGGGTGAACTCGCCGGGCCTGGCCGGATCGCTGAGCAACCAGCCCTGCGGACCCAACCAGCGGCGCGGATCCATGCCGAGCACACGGAAGTCGGCGCGCGTGACATGGCCGCGGATCTCGAGCCGGGCAACCAGGCGGAGCGCCTGCACCTTCCACTTCGTCAGCTGCATTGGACCGCTGGCGCCGGCGACGACATCGGGGATGAAGTCGGGCAGCTCGCAGCGCTTGCGTGGGCTCCACCAGTGCCAGCCGCCGTTGTGGTGGACCATATCGAGGCCAGGCGAGAACGTCGTCTCGCCCTGCCACGTCGAGGTCGGCCAGAGAAGCATCAAGCCGAGCGCGGCGCAGAGGTTCGCTGAGTCGTTGTCACGGGTCGGAATCAGGATCGCGCGGTAGTCCGGACCATCGTCGCGCCAAGCCTCCCATGCGCCGGGCACCGCTTGCTGCAGCACCTTCATGTTGAATCGCTGCTTCGCCTGGATGCCGATCTGCGTGCCGTCGGCGGCGACGAGCAGGATGTCCCAGCCTGCGGTCTCCGCGTAGGTGGTCCAGCCCGGCGAGCGACCGCTGGCCGACTCCCTGGCCGTCCAACTGATGAAGGCGGCGCAAAGCTCGGCCTCTGTTGCGAAGAGCGATTGCGGCTTCATGCGGTGCTCCCCATCGGCGTCACGAAGTTGCGCGTCTCCGCGCCATGGATCTCGCTGAACGACTTCCAGCCGGCCTCGGTGAAGTCCTTCGTGTAGACCTCGCCGCGCGGCTTCATCGGTTGCCAGTCCTCATCCGCGAAGACACGGTAGTGATGGACGCCGCGCAGCTTGCCTTCCGCGGAGAACGGCGGCTCGATCCAGCACCAGCGGGTATCGTCGCCGAACATCAGCCGCGCGTAGCGCCAGGCGAGCCGCGAATCGAACTGGCGCGGCTCGAGGGTCTGCGGATCGAAGAACGAGACCGACAGGTGCCAGCAGCGCTCGTAATCGGGATTCTTCCACCAGCCGTTCGAATGGTGGCCGACGTCGCGCGAGAACAGCAGCAGGATGCCGTTGCGGTAGTCGACCTGTCGGCAGCCGTCGATGTAGGCCTTGTCGCGCGCGTCGCGGATGAGGCCCATGTAGAAGCCGGTCGAGGCCGCGGCGCACAGCGCGGCGCGTGTCTTTTCCATCGGGGTCATGTGGAGACCTCCGCGAACAGCATCTGCTGCCCTGCAGGTGGGCCCGTGTCGGCGGGTTGCCTAGCGCGCATGGGACCGACGTCCGCGCGGTCGATGCCCGCGGTCTGCGGGCTAGGTGTCTGGTCGGCGCGCGGCGGTGCCGGCATGGTGATCCAATCCGGCTCGACCTCGGCGCGCCCGCGGCGCATCGGTCGCGTGGTGCAACTGCCGATGTGGTTCGGGCTGCCGCATTCGGTCGTGTGCATCCAGTGCCAGGACGGCGACGGCGGGAAGTGCGGCCAGGGATCGCCGGGGAAGCGCTCGCGCTGGCCGATCTTCAGGTCGCAGGAGAACAGGCCGGGCAGCATCCGACCGGCCAAGTGCGGAGCGAAGGCGGCGATCTTCACAGCACCTCCGCGAAGAGGGGGGCATCGGCGCCGATGCGGCGGCGTGCGATCGCGATGTAGTCGGCATCTAGCTCGATGCCAATGGCGTTGAATCCTTCGAGCTCGGCCGCCTTGAGCGTCGAGCCGCTGCCCATGAACGGGTCGAGCACGACGCCGCCGGCGGGCGTGACCAGACGACACAGGTAACGCATCAGGTCGGTGGGCTTGACTGTAGGATGGAAGTTCTTCCGCAAAGACGGCTCTCCGGATTACTGTGTGGAAGGGACGAACGTGCGTGACAGTGACCGCGTGTGGAAACCCTCGAAGCACAACCCGCAAATCAGGATGCGCTTGCGCTCCTTGCCACGGACGATGACCGCTATATGAGGGAACGTCTTCTTGCTCCGCCCCAGCTCGACCCCGCAGCTCTGGCATCGGCCCTGCTGCTCGAGTTTCATGGACTGCATGACCTCGTCGACGGCCAGGTAAGCGGTCGCCAACTTCCAGGGCAGTTCTTCCGCCGCAGCCTTCTTGCCGAACAACAGGCGCGCCCGCAAGACGTCGAAGCTGTACCCTCGTCCTGTACGGTTGATGGTCTTGGCGACCCCGTTCAGTGCCTCCGTGTAGGCGTTCGTGATGGGGTGGTCGAAGAAGGCCAAGATTTCCGTCCGCCAGTTCTTCATGGCGGTCAGGAGCGGCTTGAACTCCTTCTTGACAGTGGCTGGCACAGTCATGGCATAGCCATCGAAGGCCGCGATGGCCTCGGCCTTGGGCAGGCTGTACAGGTCGTAGAACGCCTCCTTGAGCCGGTAGGCGACCGCCAACTCGGGTTCGTTGTCCAGCCACATGTCCCGGTTGAACCGTTGCTTGACGCTCAGCTTGGCCCCGCGCATCCGCAGGACAGCCTTGGAGCGCAGCCAGTCGCGCCGGACGGCCTTCTTGCGCGTCTTCTGGAGCCGGATGCGAACGTCCTCCATGGCGTCGGTCGCCATTCGGACGATGTGGAACTTGTCCACGACGACCGGCACACCGGGCAGGAGGTTGTGGACGGTGTTCAGGTACGGCCGCCACATGTCGATGGAGACGCCCCGGACGTGGCTCCTGTCCTTGAAGTGGTGCAGCCACGTCGCCAGCTTGCCCTGGTCGCGAGCGTCCACCATGTCGACCGGCTTCCGGTTGCCGATGTCCGTCAGCACCAGGCGCAGCGACCCGTCGATGGTCGTCTCGTCGATGCCCAGGTACTCGGGCAAGACAGGCTTGTAGGCCCCCTGCAGCCGCTCGATGTACTCCGCGGCCAGGTTGCGGACGGTCTTGTCGTCGCAGCCCACGTCCTCGGCCAGCCGGGTGAAGGTGTCCCGCAGGCACCGGGCCTGGATGAAGCTCGCGCACCGCTCCGTCATCCGCCGCTCCGGCTGGATTCCGCCCAGCGGCTGGAGGAAGGTCTCGCTGCAGGAGCGACATCGGAAGCGTTGCACCGTGGCCCGCAGACGGGCCGGCGAGCCACGCATCGGGCTGTCCAGGTACTCCACCACCTTGGTGCCGTGCCGGTAGAGCTCGCCGATGGTGCCGCACTTCAGGCACGCCCCCGGCTGGGGCAGGTAGCGGGCGGCCAGGACGTCCGTCCCGTCCTCCGTGGTCTTGGCAATCACCTCCCAGCCTGGGAGGTCGAGGATGTCGGTCATCCCCGGATTGTCGTGTGGAAGCACCGCTCAGGCGGCCAGCCCGTCGAACAGGCCAACTGCCGGACAGCGAGGAGACAACCACAGCACTTCCGTCCGCGACATAGCTCGGTCTGCCAGCGCCATGCGCGAGACGCGTCGCCAGTCCCGATACAGCTTGTCGTAGAGCGGACTGCTGTAACCGCTCAACACCACGGCCCCACGGAGTCCGTGCAGCACCTCGGCCAGCTTCTCGTGGGCAGCGTCGTCCATCTCGTGCCGATAGTCGGCTCCCCCATCCCTTGTGGTGCTCACGTAGGGAGGGTCGACGTAGTGAACAGCCTCTTCCGCATCGTGCGTCAGCATGACCTCGCACGCATCCCGGTTCTCGACTACGACGCCTCGCAGCCGCTCGATTAGCTGGGGAAGCGCATCGGGATAGCTCCGCCATTGCTGTGCTGGAGTCGTGCCAGAACGGTTGCAGTTGGCCCGAAACCCGGTCCTCATCATGTCGCCCGCGCTGGTCATCCTGTTCATGGACGAGCCGAATCCCATGAAGGAGCGCATCACCGTTCGCCTGGCCTGCTCCACGGGCTCGCCACTCCTCTCGAAGCTGGTATCGAACTCGTCCCGTGCAAACGGCGTCAGCTCCAGCGAGCGGAGGAACGCATCGCCGTGGTCGCGCACCACCCGGAACAAGTTCACGATTTCCCCGTCCATGTCGTTGTAGACCTCGGAGTAGCTTCGCGGTTTCTTGAGCAAGACGCTCGCCGCGCCGCCGAACGGCTCGACGTAGACCCGATGCTGCGGCAGATGCGAAATGACCCACTCGGCGAGCTTCCACTTGCCACCGTGGTACTGAAGAATTGGCCGTTTGAGCATGAACGATTTCCACACGATATTCCGAAATTTGATTATGCTTCATCATGCGTCTTTCCACACGTTATTCCGCAGAGCCGCAAAGACTTGCCGCGTTGGTAGGCGTTGTCGGCTGGAACTTCTCGTCCGTCATCGGTCACTCGGCCATCGAGGCCATCGAGGCCATCGAGGCCATCGTTGCGGTCGGAGGCGGTCGCTTTAGCGCAATAGAAGAACCGCGCGGCGCTGCCAGCATCTGTCCGCCGCGCGCCAGGCTTCATGCGAAAGCCTGTGTCTTCGCGCGCATCGCCGCTGGGTTCTGTGTCGCGCCCGTTGCCGCGCGTCATCGCGCCATAGATGTTCTGCACGTTCCTGCTGCTGCTGCTGCTGGCGTTTGCGATCTGGCCAGGCGCGTCAGGAAACGCCGCGAGTGCTTCGTCGCTGCCATCGTGGATGAGGTTCGCTGGCCAGCGCCCGAGTTCGTGCGGCGGCGCGACTTCGGCGCGCTCGCGCGCTGGTTCGTTGACGAAGCGGCGCATCAGCGCGCCGCGGCCGGTGTTCGGGGAGCGCTCCTCTCCGTCGACGAGTACGCGGCAGCCGTCGATGTTTAATGCGCCGGTGCCATGCTCGCGCCAGTTGGCCTCGACGGTGCCGACCAGCGGCTTGCGCGCCACGGTGATCGGCTCGTGCGCAGGCTTCAGTGCTGTGCCGCCCCATTCCCCATTGTGCGATTTAGGGAAGCCGCTGCCGAAGACCCACATGATCTGGTCGCGGATCTCAAAGCCGGCGGCCTCGATGCCGCAGACCATGCGGTGAAATGTTCGCGGGCTGGAGAACGACAGCAAGTGGCCGCCCGGCTTCAGCACGCGCAGCGCCTCGCGCGCCCAAACTTCGGAGAATTCCTGGAACGCGAGCATAGCGACAGGCGAGAGATCATATTTCCCGGCCTCGGCCGCGATGCTGTTGTGACCGCCGTTCGGGCCGGCATTCAAGTACTTGGATGGGCAGTTGCGGCGATCGCTCGCGCGTTGCTCGATGTCCGCGCCGTCCCAGGCCTGACCCATGAAGCGGATGCCATAAGGCGGATCTGTGACGACCGCGTCGACGCTGCAGTCCGGCAGCGTCTTCATCACCTCGACGCAGTCACCGTGAAGGATTTGGATCGTCATGTGGCTCTCCAGCGTGCCAGCAACTGCGCGAGCAGCCGCGCCAGCCACGCGGCGAAGCGATGGAAGTAGGTGACGAAGAACCGGCGGATCACGTAGGTTCGAACGACACTGATGCCGGTGAATGAGGCCAAGATCGCGATGTTCTGCGACAACCGCGCGTGCACGCCGACCGCGGGGAAGACGACCAGCTGAGACACCAGGCCGATGCACATGCCGACGACGGCGTGCGTGAGCGCCTCGATGAATGATTCGATGCGGGTCTGGTTCATGCTGAGCGCACCTCTTCGCGCAGGCAGGCGCCGACGCCTTGCCACTCGGCGGCCAGGAGGTAGGCGTTCTGAGCGCGCTCCCATCGGATGGGTGCCCCCAATTCCTCGCGCATCGCCTTGAGATCGCGCTTCAGCGCCGCGGCCGAGATGTAGTCGACGCAGCCGCGCAACTGCTCGAAGGTGGCGCTGCCCGAGCGCAGGCGACGCTCGATCCTGATGAAGCGCATCGCCTCTGTCGTCAGCAGGGCCGTGGCCTTGCGCTTGTGGCCGCTCATGCCGCGGCCCTCGCGCGGGCCGACAGCACCTCGCTGACGTAGCGCATGAGGGCGCAGGCATCATGCTTGCCGAGCATGGTCGGCTCGCCATCGCTCGGGCGAATCGTGAACGTTCCGTCTGACCAGAGGGCGCAGCAGAATGTGTCATTCGAACCCGGGTAGATGCATTGCGGGACGACGCCGTCGTTCGGCGTGGCGTCGTCCCTGTCCACTGGCACTGCGCACGCGGGAGCTTGAGCCGCTTCAGCTCCCTTCCGGGGGGTTTCGGGTTCGGGTGGCGCCGGTGCGCGGCGCACTTCCTGGAAGTCGGGGTCGTCCGGCAGTACTGTCGCGAGGACGCCGGGGAAGACACGTACCATCTCGTCGTAGGTCATCGGCGGAATCATTTCCTGTCCATCCGAATGCTCGATGGCTTCCGCGCTGGCGATGCTCGTGGCCGATTCTTCGTCGTCCGGCCAGTCCGGCGGTATGGGCCCCGGCACGATGTGCTCGCGCAGCAGGCGCACGGTCTCGTCGTTCGCGGTGGGCACGCGCGGCGCGGCGGGCGCATCCACCGATACTCCGTTGAGAACGAACTCGCGGACGTACTGTGGCTGTGGATTATCTCGGCCAGCGCTGGTGGGCACGGGATTTTCCTCGGCGTCGGCGGAAGGCGTCGTGTTCTCCAGCGCGGCGTCGCGCTCGAAGATCGGCACCCGCACGCGGCGCGGCGCTTTCCAGCCAAGACCGTTCACGGCCGGCGCGGCAGGAGTCGGTGCCGGCGCGGCTTCAGCCTCATCCAGTGAGCTCTTCTCTCCGGATTCTGGGGCCACGGGGAACCAGAGCGATTGATGCAGGGGCGGCAAAGCCGGCCGCTCGTCCGGCGGCGGAGGATTTCTCGGCATCACGTCAGGCTCCGGAAATCAGCGTGGTGACCTTCGTGTACCGCTTCCGCTTGGCGCCGGATAGCAGCTTGGGTACAGCAGCTTCGATGGCAGCGACCGTGTCCAGCCCAGGGTTCGCCTTCTGCTGACGTATCCGATAGACCGTCTTGGTCGAGATGCCAACAGTTTCCGCCAGCGCCTCGGCGTTGACGGACGCAGCAAGCGCGGCAAGTTGAGATTTGGTGATCATGGAAACGGATGATGGGACATGTCTGCCAGAACAGCAAGCAAAATTTTAGACAAAATATGCTTGCATCAGTTTGGACATTGGTTTCTAATGCATTCCAGGCGTTGAGAGGTTCAGCGCTGTAGCCCTTACGGAGCACCGCATGAAATCCGCCACCCGTTCCCACCGCACCGACATCGCTGGCGATGCCTGCGAATCCTTCATCCGCTGGTACAGCAGCGCCGGCCACTGGATCCACGACGGCCGCGCCGATGCGGCGCGCACCTGGATCGAACGCGGCATCATGACGCTGGTCGTTGCGCCGACGAACGCCGGGCCGCTGCTGGCCGACTGGGTCGAGGCCGACCCGATGCCGCCGCTGCTGGCGCGCCTGCGCGCCGACGAGATCGCCCAGCGCGAGCCCGCGCCGCAGGTCGCCCCCACCGGCGCCGCCCTCTGGCTTCCCCTGGAATCGGCATGAACCGCCTCTTCCTCATCCACCGCGACGATGCCCTGAACGCAGCATGGGAAGCCTTCCTGGCGGGCGTCCCGATGAGCTGGCTGTCGGCTTAATTCCAGCAGCACCATTAATCCGAAATCAATCATGAACACCCACGAAACCCGGTCCAATTTCGTCACCCACGAGTCCCTGGTGGCCACCGTGCAGCTTCATTTGGTCGATTCCACCCCGAGTTGGGCTCGGCCGTCGCGCTGCAAACGCCCGCCGCTGAAGCTGACGCCGAAGCCGGATCTGTTCGACCGCCTGCTGGCGCTGCTGGGGCTCGTGTAATGGCCGCCACCCCTACCCTTTCCGCCTGCGGCGTCGAGATCTCACTGCGCATCGGCCAGCGCGTCCGCCATCGCGATTACCTCGGGCGCCGCGTGACCGGCATCGTCAATGGCCTGCATGTCGAATCCGAGCAGGGCCTGACCGCCAGTGTCATCCTCGACGAGCCGATCATCATTCCGGCGCGCTGCGAGGGCGACCGCGAGGTCCACATCAACTGGCAGACCTGTCCGGTGACGGAGTTCTCGCCCTTCGACGACCGGGACGAGCAGATCGCCGAACTGCTGGAGTCGCTGAAGGAACTCGTCGACAAGACTGTTGAGCACGATGACGAGGTCGGTTCGGATTGTCCGATTTGCATCGCGGTCGAGCATTCGCTTGCCGTCATCGCCAAGATCGAGGGCCCGCACCATGGCTGAAGCGAAGCATGACGGCGGCGCAGCCGGCATGGCGTGGTGGAACGCGCTCGACGATGCCGACCGCCGCTTCTGGATGCTCGCATCGACGAGCGCCAGCCCGGCCGACGCGTGGGCCTACTTCAAGCACTGCGGCGCCGCCGGCGTTGCATCGGCTGCGGCGGCGCCCATCAGGAGCGCCTCATGACCTGCATCGACACGGGTGTCACGCGAGTCTTGGTCGAGGCCCGCGCGCTCATCGCCGATCCGGCCTTTTGGATTCGCGGGCGGCTGCGCGATTACGACCGCCAGGGTGTGCCATGCTGCTGGTGTGCGATCGGTGCGATCGAGCACGTCGCAACCAACGGCTACGAGGACGCGCAGGCGCGCAATGCGCTTCAGCTCGAGGTGCCCGCCGGGACCACCATCGCGATGTTCAATGACTCGGTCGGCCACGGCGATGTAATGCTCGCATTCGACCGCGCCATCGCCAAGGCAACCGGGAGCGCGTCATGAGCATCGTAGCCGTCGAGGCCATCCTCAAGTTCGACACGCTCAGCGCCGCGAACGCAATCACGAAGGCTCTTCACCCCGAGACCTACGGCAAGGACATTCGCCTGCTGATGGTGCGCGAGGTCATCCAGGCGGCGCTGGCTCAGGAATGCCTGCGCCAGGCCGCCGACCTCGGCAAAAAGACTGGAGTCACGCCATGAACGGCAGCGCCTCGCAAACCAAGCCATGCGCCATCACAGCGACGCGTCTTCTGTGGCTGCGCTGCCTCGTGAAGAGTGGCGAGTTGCCCAGAGCAAAGATGCCAGGACGGGTCAATGGCTTGGGCGCCGTCACGTCGGCGACATGGAGGCCGATGGTCGATGCGGGTCTGATCACGGCACGCTTCGGCACGCGGCATTTCAGTCAGCCGAACGACTGGCTCTTCGCCATCACGGATGCTGGTCGCGTGCTCTTTTCGAAGCTCGTCGGGAGCAACGCATGACCGGCGTCCGACTGGCCGACCTGCCGGCGATGACGCCCGAGCGGGTCCTCGAGCTGAAGACCGAGGCGAAGGCGCTGAAGGAAGCGACCGGCGGCAAGCACACCGCGGTGCTGGCGCAGCTCGCCCAGCGCGAGGGCTTCCCGAGCTGGGAGCGGCTGTGCGCCAAGGCCGGCGGCCGCGAGGTCGTCGACGAGACGCGTCGCGCCCAGCCGAACGAGCGCGCTGAAGCCCGCGCGGCGCGCCAGGCCGAGCGCCGCGCGCGCTACGGGGACGCCGAATGACCGCGGCGCACACCTTCGGCCCGTGGCGGGCGAGCGCGCCGGCGAAACCGACGCCAGATGCCCCGGCCGGCGGCGACATCGCCATCCTCGACGCGGCTGGGAACATCATCGCGGAGTGTTTTGTCTGGGTGAACGAAGCGCAGACCGTCGACGCCGCGCAGCATGCGCGCCTGATCGTCGCCGCGCCGGATCTGCTGGATGCGCTGCAATCCACCGTTCGCCTTCTCATGGCTGCCGCGCTGATCATCCCGCACGCCGAATCGCGCGCGCATGCGATCGCCACGGCGAAGGCTGCGAATGCCATCATCGCCAAGGCCACCGGAGCCGTTGCGTGACCGCCGCCCGCCATGCCTCCGACGCGCGCGAAGAGATCCTGCGCCTGCGAATCGCCCTGGAGGCCATGTGCGAGCGTTCGCTGCTCGGCGTCGCACCGACGGGCGCGGAGCTGAACACAGCCTTGCTCGGCGCGAGCGCGGCGGAGTACCACGTCTGCCGCACGATGGTGGCGATCGAATGCAGCGCGCGCCGCGGCAGCGATCGCGATCCGCCCGCTGGCGCCGAGCAGGCGCGCCGGCCCGCTTTCTCAACCGAAGGCGCGCGATGAAGGCCGACCGTTTCAGCCGCGCCGGCCGCGCCAGCCTGCCAACGACGCTTGCCTGCACCTGCGACGGCGCCGGCGGCCGCTGCCTGGTCTGCGAAACCTTGCGCGAGACTGAGCTCGGATGCGAGGACCGCCTCGACGCCACGCGGCCGATGCCGACACCGGTGCGCACGCCGGAGGACTACGCCTACCACGCGCGCGTGGCGCGCTTCATCGCCGCCGGCAGCGCACTCGGCTGGTCCGGCGCTGTCGCATTGCTAATCACGCTGTTGAAATCCTGCGGTGCCCGCACTCTGACCCCCTAAACGGAAACCCCGAATGAGCCATCATCCAGATCGTCGCGCGCACGTTCGCCAGGTGAACGTAGCCGGGCATATCGCCAATGCGCGTGCCGATGCTCGCCGTCTGCGCGAGACCATCGAGCGTCTCTCGAATCTCGCAGCCACTGGCCAACTACCGAGCGCTTCCGACATGCAAGCCGCGCTCGCGCTGGCCCGCATCACCGAATTTCACGCCGCGCGTGCCGTGCGCTCCCTTCGGGACGCCGGCCACCTGGTCATCACCGAGGAGTCCACGCCATGCCTGTGATCCGTTTCCCTTCCCACCGCCCGCGTCCCGTCGAAGTGGTCCACCCCACGACGCCGCGCGTAGGAATCTTCATCAAGGCGCAGCGCGCGCGCAGCACCGGCCCGCAAGCGCACCAGACGCCCTACATCGACGACGAGGAGTTGAGGATGCGCCGCCATGTGTTCCGCGCGCTGATCGGCCTGTCGGCGATCCTCCTGAGCTCGTACTTCAGTCTCCGCGCCTGCTTCGCGCTGTGGCATTTCGTGGCGGGGATGCTGTGAACGCTCGCCGTCCTCTGCTGCTCGCGCTGGCCACCGCCGCGCTCGCCTTGGCCTCGGCCTGGGTGCGGTTCATGCTCGCGCCAGGGTTCGAACTGTGAACACCACCGCGCGCGCGCCGCGCCAGCCACGCCACGATAGGACCAAGCACCTCGGAGCCTCGGAAATGGCTGCCGTGCTCGGGATCTCGCCGTGGCAGACTTCTGTGGAGCTCTGGCAGGCGAAGACCGGGAAGGGGAAGCCTCGCAAGGCTGACCCGATCCGGGAGGGCATTCTGCGCCGCGGCCAGAAATTGGAGCCGATCGTGCGCGCGATGTCGATCGATAAGCTGCGCCAGCGCGGCCTGCAGGTGGAACTCGTCTCGAAAAACAAACGGTACTTCGACAGCGAACTTCCCTGGCTGACAGCCGAAATCGATTTCGAGGTCATCCTGTCCGGCGTGGCAGAGGTCGATGGCGTCGATGTGCGCTTCGACCGCGAGCTTGTGACGGCTGATTGCAAAACGGCGGCCGGCTTCGCGCGGCGCCATTGGGGCGAGGAGGACACCGACGCGATCCCGCTCTACTACGCCGCCCAGTTCATGACGGGCCTCGCGCTCACGGGCCGCGACCGCTGCCTCTGCGCCGCGCTCATCGGCTTGGACGACGTCGCCCTGTACTGGATCACGCGCGACGACGTGACGATCGCCGCGATGCGCCAGCGCGCGGAGGCTTTCTGGGTCGACAACGTGCTCGGCGACGTGCCCCCGGAGCCCGCGAAGTATTCCGACATCAGCGAGCTCTACCCGGTCGACAACGGCCGCACGCTGGAGGCGACCGATGAGATCGCCGCGGCGGCGCGCCAGCACCGGTCTCTCGGCCTGCAGGTGAAGGCGCTCGAGGCGCAGCGCGCCGCCCTGGCGCTGGAGATCGGCGACTACCTGCGCGAGTTCCAGATGCTGACCGTCGACGGGAAGAAAGCCTACACCCTGAACTCGAGCGAGCGCACGACTGTCAATCTCGAGGCGCTGCGCCGCCAGCATGCCGATCTGGTGGCGCTCTTCGAAGAGACCACGCCGACGCGCATCCTGCGCCCAAACACCCATTTCCGCGGCTGAGCCGCATAACCCGCCCGCAACGGCAACTGGAGATTTCGATGATCAAGCTTGGTGACAAGGTCCGTGACAGAGTGACCGGATTCGAGGGGATCTGCATCGTTCGCAGCGACTACATCTCGGGCTGCGCTCGTATCGGGCTCCAGCCTCCTGTTGGCAAAGACGGCAAGGTGCCGGAAGCGCAACACTTCGACGAGCCGATGTGCGAGGTCGTCAAGGCGGCCGCGATTCCGTCGCTGCCGACGAACAATGGCGGCCCGCGCCCGGCGCCCAGCCACCACGCGGCGCCGACCCGCTGAATTCCGGTCACATCCAGAACAATCATCAATCTCGCGGCTGAGCCGCTCCTCGCCTGAAAGGCAACCATGCAGACCAACGAATCCCTTCTGGAACAGACCCAGCGAGCCATCTCGAGCTCGGACCAGGCCACCGAGAACGAGATCGTCGACAAGGGCCTCACCTTCCCGCGGGTCACGCTCGCCGATGTCCAAGAGAACGTCGTCGATACCGAGATCCACAAGCACGTCACGAAATCCGGCCAGGTGCTGCGCTGGGCGATCCTGACGACGCGCTGCGGCTTCGCCGTCGTCGGCAATCCGTCATGCTCGGTCTCCGCGGAGAACGACAACGAGGACATCGGCACGAAGGTGGCCCTGCAGAATTCTCTCTCCGCGCTCTGGCCCCTCATGGGCTACGAGCTGCGCCAGCGCCTGCACGATGAAGCCTCGCGACCCGTGGTTGCGGCCGGCACGTTCCAGGATCGCGTGCGCGCCGAGCGCGCTGAACTGGCGATCAAGGTCGACAAGCTGGGCGACTTCTTGGGCGGCCCGGGCGCCGATGAGGTGGAATCCGTCGAACGCCGGCGCTTGACGCGCCAGCTCGAAATCATGGGGGGCTACCTCCAAGTCCTGGACGACCGCATCGCCGCATTCGTCCCCGCCTGATTCGTCCACCCGTACGCGACACCCACGCCCGGCTGCCGGAATAGTTGCCGGGCATTCCATTCGAAATAGCCCATCCGGAGATATTGATGACTGACCAGCCCGTGAAGAAGCCGCGCGGCTTCCAGACCCTGACGCCCGAGCAGCGCCGCGAGATCGCCAGCCAGGGCGGTCGCGCCGCGCACGCCAGCGGCAATGCCCACGAGTTCACGACCGAAGAGGCGCGCGCCGCCGGTTCGAAGCGCCACGTGAATCGCCGCTCCATCGGCGATGTCGGCACCGTGGGCGCCGACGGATCGGCCACCTGAGATGGCCACCGACACCATCGCCTGCCGAGATCTGCATCTCCGGCACACCGATACGAGCGGCCACGCGACGGTGCAGTGCCACCGCGTGTGGGACGCCGACCTCTTCCTCGCCGCGCGGCAGCGCGAGGCGTCGGATCTCAACGCCAAGGCGGTCCAGAAGGACGCCAAGGCCCCGCAACACGCCAAGGTGGAGATCATCACCGCGGCCGACTATCAGAAAGCCCGCGAGCAATGACCGCCGAGAACCTCCGCGCCGCCGCCACCGGCGCACCCATGCCCAGTGCGAACCCATTGGCCTCGTTCAGCAAATTCATCGATAACTTCAAGCCGCAGCTCGCGCTTGCCCTGCCGAAGCATTTGAACGCCGACCGGATGGGTCGCCTGGCGATCACCGCCTTCAGCACGACACCCCACCTAGATGAATGCGACGCCAGGAGCATCGCGGGCTCGCTCATGACGGCCGGACAACTGGGCCTCGAGCCCGGGGTGAACGGACAGGGCTATCTGATCCCCTATTTCGACAACAAGAAGCGCAAATACATCTGCACATTCGTGCCTGGCTGGAAAGGTCTTGTCGACTTGGTTGCGCGCGCTGGCCGCGCCACCGTCTGGACCGGAGTGGTCATGCCGGGCGATGAATTCGATTACCAGCTCGGCGATGCGCCGTTCTGCCGCCATAAGCCAGGCGACGAACTCGATGGTGTGTGGACGCACGTCTATGCCGTCGGCCGCGTGCGTGATGCGCAGATGCCGGTGATCGAAGTCTGGACGCGCGCGAAGGTGATGAAGCATCTGAAGGCATACAACAAGGTTGGCGACCGACACTACGCCAACGCGAGCGAGAACAACCTCGAGATGTATGCGCGCAAGGTGGCGCTTCTTCAGGTTCTGAAATACGTGCCGCAGAGCGTCGAGCTCGCCACGGGATCGCGTATCGCCGACATGGCAGAAACGGGTAAGGGCGTCGTGCTCGATGGCGACTATGTGAAGTTCGTCGACGAGCCGACAGGTGAAGTTCCGCCGCCGCCGCCGGCCACAGCGGAACCTTCGGGGGTCAATGCGTCGCCCAACAAACCGGCAGCGAAGCGCGCTGCAGGCAAGGTGTCGCCCACTGCTGCTCCCGCTCCTGCAGCGGAGAACATCCAGGGTTGGATTGATGGCATTGCGAATGCGAAGACCCGCGATCTGGCAATCGAAGCACTTGATCTTGCGCGTGGAGATCTGAGCGAGGAAGACCAGCATCTTGTTGCTCAGACCTTCCGCGAGAAATGGGGCGAATAGATTTTCTAGGCTGGGCGTGACATGGCTGGCCGAGGTGAGGCGAGACATGGTGCGGCACGGAAAGGCATGGGCTGGTTTCCAGCGGGTCGCATCGCGTGCGGTGCTTCCCGGTGAGAAATCATCGAAGGGCTAGGCGGGGATTTCCCGAACGCTGGCCGCGGGCGCTCCGCGGCAACACCGATACCACCAACCAGGATCACGCATGACCCAATTTCAACTTTCCGAGCCCTTGACCGTCACGATGGTCTCGCTCTCCCTTCCCGCGCGCAAGAAAGGCCAGGAAATCGTCCACACAACCGACGTCGCGTTCGAGTTCGAGGGCTCCAATAATCTGCTCGACCTGTTCGACCCCGCGCTGCTGCCGATGATCTATCGCGCCGCCGTCGACGAGAACGAACTGAAGCAGCAGACGCTCGAGGGCGTCGAGCGCGTCTCGGAATTCCCGATGCTGCGCTCTGCGTCGATCAAGCAACCGATGCTACTGGCGTTGGAGTATGCCGGCTACGTCATGATCATCGATCGCGGCCTTGGCGAGCAGCGGAAGGATTCGAACATCCAGGTCGACGAGATCGCCGTGAAGCGGATCCGGATCTGGGCCAAGGAAGGCGGCAGCATCAAAGGCAGCATGCATCTACAGAGCCGCAACGTCAGCGACGCCCAAGTGGGCCAACTGCGCAGCTTCCTGAAGTTGCAGACCCAGCTGAAGCTCCTGGCGCCGAAGATCCGCCAGGAAGACCTCGGCGCCGCCGGCAAGGCGCTCGACGCTGAGCTTGCCGGCAAGCCTGGCGTGCCGGACGCTGCAGCGAAGGAACATTTCTCCGGCCACCTTGCCAGCGGCACGCCGCTCGCCGCTGCGAAGGGCGCTTCCGGCGCGAAGCCGAAGCCGCTGACGAAGGCGCAGCAGCAGGCCGCGGCGCGCCAGGCGGCGACGGATGCATTCGTCGACGGCGCGAAGCCCGCGGCCGCTGGTGCGAAGCCGAAGGCGCATTGATGGACGCGCCGATCGTCTCCCGCGAGCAGCTGCAACGCGCCTACGACCGGGCCCGCGAAGCCGGCGCGTGGCACATTTTGGCGATATCCCTCGTCGCCCAGCTCTACGCAATGAGCAGCGAGACGGTCGCCGAGGCCCTCGATCAGCAGCACGCGGACACCTGACAACCTGGCGGCGCCGTCGTGCGCTGCCTCTTTCCTGGGATTTTCATGACGAACGATGAGAAGTCGAATGCGGTCGCACTGAGCATGCAGACGGTGATGGGCATCGTCAGCGGGCTCTACGATCGCCTCGTCGGCGCTGGCCAGCACAACATCGTGTTGGTGGTGGGTGTCGGCGATGTCGAGCAATACATTTCCAACCGCGACCGCGCTGCTGGCATCGCGACGCTGCAGGCACTGCTCGCGCGTTGGAATGCCGGCGTGCCGGACCGGCTGCCCGGCGAGGTCTCGGCCGGCGATCTCGGCCCGTTTCGCCATCTGCTCTGCGAGTTGGAGCGCACGCTCAACGAAGACGCCCGCGGGCTGCCGCATCTGGATCCGCGCCTGACGACCTCCATGGCGCGTGCAAACCTGCTGGACTACGTCGGCGAACAGGTCGCCAAGGCCAGCCGTACCGGGCCCGCAGCATGATCCCGAACCTTGGAGACTTGCCGATCGACGTGACGCGCCTACTGGAGTCGCGCATGCTGATCCAGAGCAACAGCGGCGGCGGCAAGAGCCACGCGCTGCGCCGCGTTCTGGAGCAAACCGCCCCCACCGTGCAGCAGATCGTGATCGACCCCGAAGGCGAGTTCGCGAGCCTGCGCGAGAAGTTCGACTACATCATCTGCGCGCCCACGGGAGGCGATGCGCTCGCGACGCCGGCCACCGCGGCCGCGCTGGCGCGCGCTGTGTGGGAGTCCGGCGTCTCGGCCATCGTTGATATCTACGAGTTGAAGGCGCACGACCGCATCGCGTTCGTCCGCCGCTTCGTCGATGCCCTGGTGAACGCGCCGAAGGCGATCTGGCACCCCACCCTGGTCGTCATCGATGAGGTGCACATCTTCGCGCCGCAGGTCGGCCAAGCGGAGAGCCTGGGGGCCGTCACCGACCTGGCGACGCGCGGCCGCAAGCGCGGGCTGTCGCTACTCGGCGCGACACAGCGCCTCGCGAAGCTACACAAGGACGTGGCGGCCGAACTGCTGAACAAACTGATCGGCCGCACCGGTCTCGACGTCGATGCGGCGCGCGCGGCCGACGAGCTCGGGTTGCCGCTGCGTGAAGCGCGCGCCGTGCTGCGCGATCTGGAGCCCGGCCAGTTCTTCGCCTATGGGCCGGCGCTCTCGCGCGCCGTCGTGCGCACCGTCATCGGGCCCGTCCAAACGACGCATCCGCAGTCCGGCCAGCGCATGATGACGGCGCCTCCGCCGGCATCACAGTCACTGATGAAGAAGCTGTCGAAACTGGAAGGCCTGCAGCGCGCTGCAACCGAGGAGGCGCAGAGCGTCGAGCAGTTGCGCGCCGAACTCGCCAAGGCGAACGCACAGGTCGCGGCATTGTCGAAAAGCGCGGGTGTGCCGGAAGCGGAGGTGCAGCGGCGCATCGCCTCAGCATTGAAGATGCAACCGGTTGCCGCCCAAGCGCCGCGTGTGAGCCGCCAGGCCATAGCAGGGCTGGCGAAGATATCGGAGGGATTGCAGGCCCTGCAAGGCGAGTTGCTTGAGGGTGCCGAGGTCTCCGCGCCGCCCGCGCGCACGGTGCGGGCACCGATGCCCCCTGCGCCCGTAGCAGCGGCCTCGACGCCCGTTCAGGCTGGGTCGCCCGACCAGCGCGTGCTCGACGCGATCGCCTGGTGGGCTGCCGCCGGCGTGCCTCAGCCGTCGCGCCACCAGGTGGCGTTTGTCGCAGGCTACAAAGTCACCGGCCATTTCAACAACATTGCCGGTACGCTGCGCACGCGCGGGCTGATTGACTATCCGACTGGCGGCGCATTGGGCCTGACCGCGACGGGCGCGCTGCAAGCGGCGCAGCCCGGCCGCGCTCCATCCCGCACCGAGCTCATCGAGCGCGTGCGCACCGTCCTCAAGGGCGAGCCGCAGCAACGCGCGTTCATGGCGCTGGACAACGCCGGCCGCCCGATGTCGCGCGAGGATCTGGCCACCGTCTGCGGCTACACGGTGAACGGGCACTTCAACAACATCGTGGGCGCGTTGAACGGAATCGGCATCGTCGACTATCCGCAGCGCGGCTATGTGGCGCTGAGTGGCATTTTCGAGAAGATCGGCGGTGCTGCATGAAGCCGCTCGCGAAGAGCTTCGAGGCATTCTCGATGATCTGCATCGTCGACGCCGACGAGCACACCCGCGCCGCGCTGCGCCTGGCGTTCTACTCCGGCGCCCATGCGACCCTCGCGGCGCTTTCCGAAGCGGAAGCCGAGGACTCCGACGACGAAGCCTTCGCGCGCAGCGTGAACGCCTTGGTCGACGAGGTCGAAGAATTCGAAATCACCCTGGGAGGGAAGATCCTATGAACTGGCAAGACGAACAACATATCCTCTTGCTGCGCAAGGCCTACGCGCCAGACTTGGATCGGTTGCCTATGACCACGCGGCAGCACCTCATGATGAAGAACTACCTGCGCGATGTCTTCATCGCCGGTCATACGGAGGGCGAGAAGGCGCGTCGCGCGGCGCCGGCGCGAAAGACCGCAGGGGTCGAATCGCGTCGAACTCGCTCCGTTGACCTCTGCATCCAGCTTCTGGCAAGCGTGGCGACACTCGCGGGCATGTGGGTAGGTTCCACGACTGCGCATGGCGCCGAGCTCTACCTGATCGGCACTGCGGCGTGGTATGCGATCAGTTGGCGCCAGGGTCTCATCGGCATTTGGCCCCTAAATGTCGGCGCGACGCTCGTCTCGCTGAAGAACCTATGGAGTGCGCTCGCCTGACGACTTCGGCGGCTTGCCACGTTCGATGAGCGCGCGCAGCCACTCCAGGCCCAGCGCATCGACCTTGCGCCAGTGACATGGTTTCAGCCGGATCGATCGTTGCTCGAGCTTTTCATCAAGCGACTTCGGTGGCCTGCCACCCACGTTCTTCAGTTTTTCCATGCGGTAAGTATATGTGCGACAGAAACCATTTGCAAATGCAACCTGTCTGTGATTCAATAACCGTCATCGACAACGTACGAAATACGACCATGAAGACGACCCCGAAGCAAGCTGCCTATCTTTCCTGTCTCGAGCAACTGGTGGATCGTCAGATCCGCGGTCGTCACGTGCTGGTCTGCAGCATGGGCGATGCGCGGCGGGCGATCGCAGGCTTGCGTAAGGCGCGCGCGCTCATAGCCTCCGGGTGGAACGCGTGATCTCTGCCCTCTTCGTCGAAACGGGCGGCTGCTATTTCAGCCTCCCCGACATCGATCTGTGGGACGAACCGCGCGATGCGCGGAAATATCGCGGCCCTCACCGAGTCATCTGCCATTCGCCGTGCCAGCGCTGGGGCCGCTTCTGGCACGGCAGCACGCGCAAACCACATCAGTTCGAACTGGGCGCTGACGGCGGATGCTTTGCTGCTGCTTTCCAGGCCGTGAACCGCTTCGGCGGCGTGCTCGAGCATCCCTGCGACTCTCACGCGTGGGAGGCTTTCGGCATCGTTGCCCCCTCCCGATCCGGTGGCTGGATATCCACCGGTCGGCCGGGGTGCTGGACCTGCTGCGTCTTTCAGGGCCACTATGGGCACGTCGCCGGAAAGCCTACGTGGCTGTACGCGGCGCGTATCAAGCGCGCCGATCTGCCTGCGCTGATCTGGGGGCCCTGCGGTCAGCGAATCCATCCTCGCGCGCTCGAACTGCACGGCTACAAGAAAGCGCGGCGGATCGGAATGATGGCCATGATCGGCGGGAAGGACAAGACCAAGCTCAGGGACGCGACAACGCCGGAGTTCCGCGACGTTCTGGTCGACCTCGCGCGACGCTGCGCGGTGAAATCTGGAGCGAAGTCATGATCGGGCCCTGCGCGAAAACGACCGTCCGATGCGAGTTGCACCTGAGGACTACTCAGGTCGTCGTCGGAACCAACGCCTGCAACAACCCGCAGCCAGTATGCCCGCGACTGCCCGGTGAGGACTATACCAAATGCCGAACCATCTGCGATCAACAGGGCCACGCCGAGGTGCAAGCCGTGCGCACTGCGATTGATGGCGGGCTGGCCTCTGACCTGGCCGGTGCTGTCGCCATCCTCAGCGGCCATACCTACTTCTGTATGGAATGCCAACACACGCTCTTCGGCGCAGGCATCGCTCAACTACGGCTCAAGCCTAAGGACACCACAGCATGATCACCAGAAACCCCGCAGGCGCGCTGCTGCCCGCCTTCATCACCTTCACCGGCGTCGACGACGCCACGAGCGCGACGGATCTCGTCGCGCTGGCCGACGATTACCCGGTCGAGTTCGGCCTGCTGATCTCGCCGAAGAGGCAAGGCATCGAGGCGCGCTACCCGACGCGCGCGACGATCGAATGGCTGATCAGCAAGCTCCCGCTGGCCTTCGCCATCCACCTCTGCGGCTTCGCGGCGCGCGAGGTAATCGCGCTCGGCGTGTCTCAGCACGACGATCTCATGGACTATGTCGACCGCGTGCAGATCAATACCGCGCTGCGTCACGTCGGATTCGACCAGGTAGGTTTCTGGGCCGCGAAGCGCAACATGCGGGCGATCCTGCAGACACGGGACGAATTCCCCAGGATCGCACCCGTCGACCTGCTGTTCGACGCCAGCGGCGGCCGCGGCATCATTCCCGACGACTGGCCCTATGCGGTCAAGTCGACGTTCTGCGGCTACGCCGGCGGCCTGGCCCCGGAGAACGTCGCCGCGGCCGTCAACGTGATCGGCTTCCGCACCGGGCAGCGCTACTGGATCGACATGGAGAGCGGCGTCCGCGATGAGAATGATCAGTTCTCGATCGCGAAGTGCCGTGAGGTCTGCGAGGCGGTCTACGGCGCGCCGATCGGGGGTGATCATGGCTGAGCGCTTCCTATGCGACTTCTGCGGCGGCCGCCGCACGTGTTCGGCGATCCGGAGTGCATGCCGGCGACGAAGCCAATCGCCGAGAAGCTGGCGTGGGCGCTGGAGGAGATCGAGCGGATGCACGCCGACGGCCGCCGCATGGACTGGCTGGACGCGCTGTCGAACGAGGCGCTCCTCGAATTCGGATTCGAGATGGACGGCGGCGTCTATTTGTGCATCGAATCGCCCGGCAGCGTGCCCGTGGACATTCGCGCGATGAATACCGCGCGCGGCGCGATCGATTTCGCCATGACGATCCGGCCTATGGCCTGATTGCCTCCTCACCTCTGAAAGGAACATCATCATGAAACGACTTCTCACCTCCGCGCTGCTGGCCCTGGCCAGCTTCGCGAGCATCGGCGCCCAATCAGGGGTCGGCATGAACCTGAGTGGGCTGAATTACTGGTCCCCCGCACCGCCGATGATCGATGTCATGAAGCAGGCCGGTGCCTGGATCACTGCCACCTCTGTTGCATGGGACACCGGCGAAGAGGCAACGCTCAAGCTCGACGCCGACGACTACGTCTTGCAGATCCCCGCCGCAACCGATACGAGCGTCAAATGGCGCTGGGCGGTCTCGATGCTCTCCAGCGGCGGCGCGCTGCCGAACGGCACCTACGTCATGACGTATGACGGCGAAGGGGTGCTCGAGTATCGCGGTGCAGTGAAAGACGCGAAGGCATCGAAGCCAGGTCGCGACGTCGTCAACGTCAACAGCGCATCGGTCTGGATGGTGCTCAAGGCCACGACGCCGGGCAACTACATCCACAATATGCATTTCTGGCGGCCCGGCGGCGCATGCAGCAGCGATCTCGGCGCGTTCGCAGCCAATGCTGCGGCGTGTATGGTCCCCGCGATATTCGTGCCCTACGAATCGTTCCCCGCGGGGGCGTCGATCTGGTATCAGCCCTGGCTCGCGGACATGGCTGGTTTCAAGGCGTTGCGCTTCATGGACTGGAACCGCACCAATGGCACGACGGTGACATCCTGGGCCGAACGCAATTCGTCGACGGTGCGCCGATGGACGGGGGGATCCGGCGTGCCGATCGAGGCCGAGCTCGACTTAGCCAATCGCCTACAGGCCGATGCATGGCTCAACGTGCCGCCCTATGTCATGGACACCGACTACGCCTATCAGACCGGCAGGCTCGCAGCGAAGATGTTGACTGGAGTCGCGCGCCTCGATCTCGAATACGCCAACGAGCCCTGGAACTATGGGTTCACGGCGACGCATTGGATGCTGGCTCAGTCGAACGCGCATTGGGCAAAACAGCTCACGCTACCCGGCGCCAACCAGTGGTACATGGCCCGCGCTTGGTACGCCGAACGGCTGGTGCAGATGTGCAGCGCGGCGAAGGCAGCGAGTCCATCGACGCGCTGCGTCGCCAACGTGCAGATGCCCAACGCGCTCGACGCGAAGCTGGTCACGGCCTGCGCCGCTGCCGTCGCCTTCGACCTGGACCAGCCCTGCTACAAGGGCATTGACGTGATCGCGGTTGCGCCCTACTTCGCGGGATATCTGGGTAGCGCCGCCGTCGCAACCCGCACGGTCGTGAACGGCTGGCTGACGCAGTTCGATGGCGGGCTCTCCGCGTTGTTCAACGAACTCGATGTCGTCTCGCTGCCGCAGATCGCCACCTGGACGAAACAGAACGTGGCCTACGCGAACACGATCGACTTGCCGGTATGGGCCTATGAGGGTGGCCAGGGCCTGACCGTGCCCGATCGGGACCCCAAGGTGCAGGTGCTATTCACCGCGGCGAATCGCGACCCGCGCATGGGTGCCGCCTACGACAAGATGATGGCGGACTGGCGCGCCAATGGCGGACAGCAATTCAACTTCTTTCAGGCGACTGGGCCTGCCAGCAGCTCTGGATTCTGGGGGATGAAACTCGACCAGGCCGATGATGCCTCACCGAAATGGCAAGCCGCGGTGCGCGCGAAGTCGACGCCTTGCACGTGGGCCGGCTGCGTCACGAAACCCCTGACCGTTCCGCCGATCCAATGAGCGACGCGATCACATCCGAGATGCTCGCGGCGGCGCGCGAGCTGTTCGCTGGCAAGGTGGCCAGTTGCCCGCACTGCGGCGGGTGGTCCACGCCGAATCCGCGCCAGGCGCCGGTGCGATACGACGCCGTGATCTGCCTCGGCGATGACAAGACGACCTGGTTCGTTCGGTGCTTCGCCTGTTTCGCCTGCACCAGCAGCACGAACACCGCGGCCGAGGCATTGGAACGCTGGAATCGTCGGGCTGAACCTGCTGCGCTCCGGGTCGAACTGCTGCCGCTGGTCGACCTGCAGAAGGACGCGCATCGCGCCGGCGTAGAACTGACGCCGGCCGTCGAACAGTTCGCCCGCGAGGTGCAATTCGACGTGCTCCGCCTGAACCGCAGACCCGCGCAATGACCGCGCCGACCTCATTTCAGGGAGGAAAACCGGAAGCTCTCAGCACGCACGGTTCTGCTGCCTCTCCTGCGGGAATTCATGGCACACGGGCATTCAGTGCGCTGGAATCACTCGTCGGCCTGGCGTTGATCATGCTGATCGTCTGGCTCTGGATGGGGAAGGATGACGAATGAGCGATCGCGACCAGCATTTCTCCGCCGTCTTCAGCGACTGCGGCGCCTATCGACACCTGCTGCGTTCCTGGTGGGATCCGGCCCGGCCGACGCTGGGCGTCATCGCCTACAACCCGAGCGAGGCCGGCCGTCAGGGTCCGGAGGGCTTCGCCGTCGGCGACCCATCGGCGCGCAAGATCGCGGGCTTCGCCGACCGGCTCGGCTTCGGCAGCTTCGTGCTCGGGAACTGCTTCGATTTCATCGCCACGAAGCCGTTGGCGCTGAAGCGCGCAGGCTATCCGCGCAGCGCCGAATGCGATGCATGGCTGCGCACCGTCGTCCAAGAGTCTGGCGGCAACGTTCTATGCGCCTGGGGCACCAACGCGCGCGGCCTGGCGCGGCCGGCCGAGGTGCTGGCGCTGCTGCGCGAGCTGGGCGTGAAGCCGAAGGCACTGCGGATCACTGACGACGGCATTCCCTGGCATCCGCTGATGCTGCCCTACACCTGTACCCTACTGGAGCTCTGACATGCAGAAGATCACCGACACCTATTCCGCTGAGGCATCGCCTACGGCAGGCCTGACCGACCAACAGATCGAATCGCTGTGGACAGAGTCGACGGGCGCCTCGTGGATGACCGACGATATGAAGGCCTTCGCGCGCAATGTCTGGGGCGCTGCGCGCGACGATCAGGCGCACCTGCTGGCCAACGGCAGCGCGCGCGAGAACGATCTCGCCGGCATGATCGGCGAGATCAGCGACACGCTCGGGCTCACGGAGACCGAGCAATTCGAGGCCAACGGCGCGAACAAGATCCTTGCGCGCATCACCGCACTGTTGGCTGACGAGTCCAAGTTTCGTCAGCACAGCATTCTCCTGAATCGCGCGCTATGGCAAATGCTTGAGATGCTGGGTGAAATTTCGCCGGGGGCCGATGAGCATTTCGCCGATGCCGAAGACACCATCCATCGTTTCTTCGTCAAGATGCGCAGCGCAGATGCCCCTGGACTGCAGATTGACAACTCGCGCTGCAAGTTCGCGAGCGGCGGCGCGTGCTGCGTCAGCCACTGCGGAGATCCTGCCTGTCTCGCTGCCCTATCCAATCCCGCCCTGGCAGGCAGCTGCCCGTTCTGCAAATCCGCGATCGATGGCGTTCACACGCAAGCATGTCGTGACCACTCCGCCCAGGTAGGCACATCGGGCGCGTCTGCCGAAGTGTCGAGGCTGGCGGAGGCCCTGGCCGAGGAGATCAAGACCGCACGGGGCCGCAACGACAACGTCCGCCTACATACCGCCACGGACAAGCTTCGCGATCTCGCCACCATGTCCTCCCCCGCTGCAAAGGTAGGCACCGAGAATGCGGATGCACAGGCGACGGAGTTGGACATGCCCGAGGACGATGCAGCGCACGAGGCCTGGGTATCGGCCTGCGAGGTGGACGGCATCAAGTACAGCGGCTCGGCCTTCGAGCGGGGCTACGAGTTAGCGCTGTCGAACGGCGTTCCGGAATGGCCGACGTGGGCCTCGCAGATTCTCAAGGTCGTTCGCGAGCACAGCGGATATGACGGATACGACGATCAAGACGGCGTTGACCTCGTAGAGGAAACCAGCGAATGCCTCCGCGAATTGGCTGCGATGGCAGACCGTGCGCGCGCAGACTTGAAGGCCGCACCCCAACTGCCCGAAGCGATGGCCCCAGCTGCTCCCGTTGCTGCGGTGGGGGAAGCGCCGCGAGACCAGGACGACGATTTCGCAGATCGCCTGAACGACGCCTATGACCGAGGTGCTCGTTGCGCGCTCGACGGCGTGCAAGAGGTCTCGGCTGGCTTCGACGATCTCCCTTTCGATACCTGTCCAGCGGCGTGGGGTGAGAAGCCTTTTGCACGCATCCGGTCGTTTTATGACTCTGGTGACGAATCCGTCGGTCAGCCTTCGCAGTCGGGCTGGACGCTCTCGGAGGATCAGTCAGGAACCGTGGTCGGAGATCTCGCCGCGTTCATCGTGAAGGGCGAGGACTACACGGCCTCCACCGAGGAAGAGGGGGATGCATACATGCACGGTTGGTTCGATGCCGTCGCCCACGCCGCCCCTCAACCCCGAAGCTCGGTGCCGCTGCCGGCCCCGGTTGACGAATCGGCCGATCTGCACGGAAAGTCGGTTGACGAAATCGCCGATTTGCACCCAGCGACCCGCGACCTGGTGGACCGCTTCGCGCGCGCGCTGGCCGAGAAATTGGCGGCCGCCGAAAAGAAGTACGGCTACAGCGACGGTTGGGCCGATCCGGACTGGCTGGACGAATGCCGCCAACACCTGACCGAGCACGTGGCGAAGGGCGACCTGCGCGACGTCGCCGCCTATTGCGCTTTCCTCTGGCACCACGGCGCGTCGACGGCAGATCCGGCGCAGCCGGCGCCCAATGCGGAGCCGACAGTCGCTGAATGCATCATGCGGCTCGACATCTGGAACGGGAAGCTCGAGGCCGCGATCGACCGCCAGGCGCTCGAGCAGCTCGGCCAGCATGCGAACGACGAGCCATTCGTCGTCGGTCGAGACCCGATGGAACAACTGCCATGAGCAATACCTCCCGGCAGCAGCGATATGACCCGGCGGCGCCAGTCGCATTGACCGGCGACATATTCCATTTCCTCCTGTCGATGCTCGGCTCGCAGGGCGTCGAAGATCTCGAATGGTCCGAGGCGATCGAGCCGCCAGCGAGCGCGGAGGATTTCGCGCGCGAGGTGATCTTCGTGATCTGCAACAGCGGCATGAAGAACACCGTCGCGGCCGGCATCTTCGCGAAATGCATGGCCGCGCTCGGTGCTGGCGTCGAGGTTCGACATGTCTTCAGGCACCCCGGCAAGTCGGCGGCGATCATGGCGATCTGGGCTTGCCGTGAGGGGCTCTTTCGTGACTTCCAATTCGCGGCTGACAAGATGGATTTTCTGGTCCGCCTGCCATGGATCGGCGAAATCACGAAATTCCACCTGGCAAAGAACTTCGGCGTCGACGTGGCGAAGCCCGACGTGCACCTCCAGCGCCTGGCCGATCGTGATGGGACCACGCCGCAGGCGCTGTGCGCGCGCATCGCCGGCGAGGTGGGCCTGCGGATCGCCACCGTCGACACGATCCTCTGGCGTGCCTGCGCGGATGGCGTCATCGATTCGCGGACCGGCCTGATCCCATCGATCCACCATCTGAACGAAATCCGCGCGCTGCAGGACGGCGACGCGCCGATCGATCGCCAGGAAGCCTGATGCCGACGACCCGTTGCCCTATCGTTCGCGCGCAGGCCGGCGCCCACGGCGTGCGGGGCTTCACGACTGACTACCACGACTGGAGCGGCGAGGCCGGCCGCTGCAAGTTCTGCGGGGTCTCGCGCAAAGATGCCCAGACGAAGGACGAGACCCGGCCGCGCTGGAGCGATTGGCGCGGCGCTGAGGCCCATGACGCCGAACTCGAGTTCGGCCTGATCATATCGACTCGTCAGGTGCGTAATGGGTTGCGGCCCTATTCGCCGAGCCCGGAACGTTGGGCCAGCATTACCCGCCTTCTAGAGTCTAAGTAGACGCTAAGTAGCGTCTACATTGCAGCTCCAAAAATCTAACATCGCCATAGAGAAGGCCCGACCGCTGGGAAGCCGGCCGGGCCTGAAGGGGCGCTCAAGGGATTGAGGGGAAAGCGCCCGGAGACAATCTTAGCGCAGGCGCGTGGTCACGCGCGATCAGGCGAAGGCGACTTCCACGCTCACCGGGATGGGCTGCAGGTTCGTCGCGGTGCCGCCGAAGGACACCGACGTGCCGACGGTTTCACCGGCCGAGGTCTGTGCCGCCACCGTGCCGCTAAACGAGCCCGAGGCCACACCTTCGAAATCGGCTTCCACGATGAAATTGCCGGACGAGTCCGGAGACGGGAACGTGGACGCCGGAATCACGACATTCTGGGTGTTGTCGGCCGCATCGGTCAGCGATGCGACGAGGCGGTCGGCGGCGGCGCCGGAGGCGACAGCGACGAGGGACATGGAAATGATGATGCGGACTTGCTGGGACATGGGTTCTCCTGTTGAAACGGCTGAGGGAATCTTCGCGCAGCGCCGGGCTGGCGCCGCATGCGGATCACGGGGTATCGGTGCCGCCCGGCGCCGCGGAACCGTCGCCCGTCGCAGTGCCGCTGCCACCGGCGGCAGCGTCCGGATTCATGTCATCCAGCTTCTGCGCGATGGCCTGCAGCCGCGCGACGGAGGCGTCGACCTCGGGCGTCGTGCCGCCGGCATTGGCGACCGCGTCGCTGAGGGTCTGGATCTCGGCGACGAGCTCGGCGGAGGCCTTCTCCAGTTGGTCGCTGATGGTGGCCAGGAGGGCGGCGAGTTGGGCTTGCGTGGTCATGATGCGTTTTCCTTGCAGGAAGATGAGGAGCAGGCCGCAGACGGAGCAGCAGCCCAGGATGGCGAGCGCGAGGCTCCAGGACATAGGCTCAGGTCTTGTTGGCGGCGATCCAGGTGTCGAGCGCATCGGATGCGGCCTGGTTGCCGGCGACGGCGGCCTGGAGCTCCTCGTCGGTCAGATCGCGGCCCTCGGTGGTGGCCGTCTTCACGGCGCCGATGAGGCTGGCCGCGAGCGGCGCCAGCTGTTCCGCGGCGCTCAGCGCGGCGAGGATGTTGGCGGTGTTGTTGCCGTTGCTCATGATTTCGGTACCCCTTGGCTGATGGTGGTATAGGCGGTGGCCGCGCTGATGGCCAGCAGCGTGGCCGTCAGCATGGTCTGGTTCGTCGACGTGGCGGCGCCGGCGCGCAGCGTGTCCAGCGTGGCCGTGAATGCCTTGCACTGAGTCTGCACGGCCTCGGCCTGGGTGACGGTGATTGCGTGCGCCTGCGCGGCCTTCAGCACGCCGATACGCACGGCGGCGATGGCGTCATAGCCCGCGGCCAAATCGGCCTTGTAGTGGCTCGACGCCGGCGAGCTGGCGGATGGGTCGGCACCGGCAGCACCGGTGCCGCATGCGGTCAGGAGAGCGCCGCCAACGGCGCCGAGACCGATGATGGAAACGGCTACTCCGATTGCAAAGGCGATGCCGGCGAAGAGAGAACGGAATTTCGTCATGGTGATGCTTTCGATTGTTGCGAGGCGGTCGTGGATTCATCGATCGTGCCAACGGTGGAGGCATTGATCGTTGTGGACGCGTCGGTGACCGTGCGCGGCGCGTGCGGGTTGGTGATGGAGCCGCCGAAGATGGTCGAGAGCACCGTAGAACTCATCGCGAAGCCATATCCTACGATCGTCCCGACCAGTCCGAAGATGGCCGCCAAGGCTGGGCCGTTCACGTCGATTCGACCGGCCAAGATCGCCCAGCAGCCGACCAAGACGAGCACGACTGTGACGAAGAAGACCATGACCACCAGGTAGGAGATCAGCCAAAAATCCCGCGGCATTGCCGCGATCGATGGTTGCTGGGGTTGGTTCATGGCCCGAATGATAGCGCGCATGTCAGATTTTCATCTGCTCCAGCGCGGCGCGGCACGGCGGCGCTAGGCCGGGCATGACATGGCAGGCAAGGGTGGCCGTGCGTCAGTACAGGCTCATATTGGTCGCGACTCGGCGCAGCCAGCCCCGCCCAAAGGTCGTCAACTGCGCGTCGGAGTTCTCGGAATAGTGGTACAGGCGGGCGGACTCGAAGCGGAACAGCAACCGGATCGGCAACGCAGCGTTGACCGCAGCCAGGGTGGCCGGGCCCAGCGCGCCATCCTCCTCGACGCCGACGGCGCGCTGCAGCGCCTTGATGGCCGCTGTGATGCCATGGTTGACCGCCGCGTCGAACAGGTCGAACCGGAGGATCTCCGGGACAGCGTCGCAGCCGGCTGGCTTCCAGTAGGCCACTTCGTAGAACGTCGCGGCCAGCGCGGTCAGCGCCGCGTCGAGGCGCAGGGACTTCGGGAACCCGGGATCGCTGCGGTGCTTGTCGACCAGCGCCCAGCCGGGCCAGATCGGATTGTGCACGCGCGAGATGCCGAGGTAGGTCTCTCCTCCATGATCGTTCAGATCGTTCGAATAGCCGCCCTCGTGCTGCGGATCGATCAGCTTGAGGAACGAGTCAGCGGCGTTCATTTGTAGGCCCTTCGGTTCATGTTCTGGTGCGCCACGATTCGCGGCGATCGATGCCGAGCACGTGCAGCACCGAATGCATCCATGGCCAGTTGTTGGCCAAGGCCCTCATGGCGTGAAGCGCATTGATGCGCCAGAAGATGCTCCAGCCGATGAGGAGTCCGCCCCAGGCGATGAGCATGAAGGCTCGGCCCAGGATGATGTCCGAATCCAGAAAGGCCATGCAGCCACAGGCGATCAACAGCAGACCCAACGTTCCGGAGAGACCGGTACGGACCCTGGAGTCACAGATCAGCCAGAGACACATCAGCGCACACAGTGCGAGGACCAGTCGATTCATTACGCCCCCTTGCGGGTAATCCAGCCTGAGATGATCTCCCCGAATTTCGTTTGTTTTATCGCGTCGATGATGGCTGCGAAGCCGACCAATCCTGCAGCTCCAACGGCAAAAATGACGCCTGAGCTGATTCGCACCGAGGTGATATGCACGTAGTCGATGATGGCGGGCCCGAGAAAGATCGCCATGCCGAATCCGCTGACCAGGTTGAAAGCGCGCTCATAGAGCGACGTTCCAGGAATGGCCTTCAGCCCCAGGATCGCCCCGGCCAGCGCGGCGATGTAGCTGTTCCCTGTGATCGTATCCGGATCGACGCTCATGGCTTGTTCTTTCTGGTTACGAGAACCGCCGCAGTGACGATCCCGAACATATACCAGGGGAAGTGGCTGACCTCCCCACACAGACCACTCCACGCAGCTGCGACTGGCGGCCTGTCCAGCGGGCCGGCCATCAGGCGGCATGCTGCGGTCTCACCTTCTTCTATGAAGCCCCACAAACAGATCGGCCAGAGCGTCGGCCGAAGCCACGCGATGACGGTAAATAGAATCGATCCTTCGATCCCGCGAAGGACATAGAAAACGGCGCCCGCCGCGTTGGCCAAGTTCGGTAGCAATGCGCAGATCGGATCGTACCCAAAATGTACGATTACGATCGTCAGCAGCAGAAGCGCCGCCAGAGGATTCATTTCGGCGGTACCGGCGGCTCACCGGGACCACCGCCGCCATTCGGCCGCGGTGCCGGCGGCAGCGGATCCTTCGTACGGATGATCAGGCTCTTGAACCAGGCGGCGAGTTTCTTCAGCATGGCGCGTCTTTCGGGAGTGGGAGATTCGTGTGCAGGCGCCCGTCGGGGCCTTCGATGATGCCTGGTGCGACCTCGCGCTCTTTTGGCGCTGCCGGCGTCGATGAACTCGGCGTGATGCGCTCGCCAAGGGGTCGCCAGGGTTCGGGATCAAGATCGGTTGATCGCATGATAGCGTCTCCTCAACAGGGCACGAATCGGCCGGCGGTGAGGTACCCGTGCCACATGCAGCACCTCTGGCCGAGCGAAGGCGTCAGCGTGGGCGCCAGCTCGTTGCCGTCCCATTTCCAGCCGTCGAAGTCATCGCCGACCGGCACATAGGAATCGCCGCCACATCCCGGGCAGTCGAAGGCGATACCGCCGATGCGGCCATCCGGATACCGGCGAATCTCCCAACCGTCAGGTCGCGCCTCGCGGGTCACCGGACGACTCCATTCTCGACCCATCCATGCCATGGGCAACTGGGCGTGCAGTCGACGCTCGGGTGCAGCGTGAGGTTGTCGATGCCGGTTCCACTGACCGTCCAACGCGATGGCTCGCCCTTGCGGTTCTGTGAACCCTGATCATCCGCCAGGCCGCGCCCGACGAAGCTCACGAGCACGTGGTGGCTGCGGACGCCGCGGCAGACCGGGCAGGCGAACCAGATCGACTGCGCCCGCGCGAATTCGATCTCCACCAGCGTGCGCCCTTCATGACGTAGAAACTCGGGCTCGAGATCAGCGAGTCTGATCACGATGTCGACCGATCGCATGGCAGATCCAATCCGATCTGGCGGGCGAGAAGCAGGGCAGCCACCGATTCCTGCACAACGCCGCGGCGGAAGCTATCGAGCCAGCCGTTCCTGAGCGCTTCAGATTGCCGCTCGCGATCGCGCTGCTGCTCCATCCAGAGCTGCAAACGCTTGCGATGAGGCCTGATCAACAGTTCGGCCATGGATTCGACTCCGCGCACACCGACATCGGGCCGGATCATTGTCGCGCGGCGCGGCGCAGAAAGCGAGGGCAGCGACGGCGCGATCGGCAGTTCCTTACCAGGTTGCCAGCGCTGAACGCACCCAGGTGTTCGTGGCGATGCAGACATAGAAGTGAGTGGCGTCGTAGGCGATCTGGCCGGCGACGCCAGTGCTCCCTGCCGTCGACGGCGCCGCGACGGTGGCCAGCGGGCCCTGCACCCACGCACCGGCGACGCGCCTATACAGGATGCCATTGATCACCTTCATCATGCCGTTGTAGACGGCGAATTCCTTCCACGTCCCGTTGACGTAGATCACGATGTTGCCAACCGCGAAGCCGCCCCAGGTCACGCTGACGACATATTGGTCATAGGGCAATGGGGAGGGAGAGCCTCCCGGTGCGGCGCCAGCGAAATCGATCGCAGGTTCTCCGACGGCCTGCAGGCGCAGGGAGTTGTCGTTGGCCGGCGTGGAATTCTGGTTCGTGCCCTCTTGCCACAGAGCCAGCGGAAAAATTGCGGTGGCGGTCATTTTTCTCTACTCCTAAAGTATTGCGATGATGTAGGCGCCAGCAACTACGCGCGTGAAGCCATCGCCTGCCGTTGCACAGGCCGCGACCAAAGTGTCGCCTGCATCCGCGATCGGAACAGGCCATGGGAAGTTCGCCAACTGATCGCTCGCCGCGCCTCGCAACATCATCAACCACTGCGGATTGACGGTGCCATACATGCTGGTCGTCGGGCTGCTGTTCCAAAGTATTCCGGGCCCCGCGACGGCCGTGCTCGTGGTCACGTTGAACAGTTCGTGCTTGTAGTACGTCCATGTCGTTGTGGTGCCAAGACCGGTGCTCGAATCAAATCTCGCGTCGACGAGATATGCCTTCTTTCCAGAAGGAACGGTATAGGTCGCGTTCGTCGCTGCGGTCAGCGTTGCTGTGAATTTCGACATCGCGAAACCGAGACAAACGAAATCGCCAGCCGTCACCATCACATCGAACAGCGTGGCATCGGCACCCGCCGCCGGATTGACTGGCGTGACGCCCAATGCGGCCACGTAGAGAGCGTCCCATGCAGCGCTCGTACCGCCTCCGCTCCCGGTGGCGCTGATGATCGGGAGCAACGGATCACTGGCGTCGATTGCGATCCCTAAGCCGGCATTCGCTGACGTGAGGCCAGGTGCACCGCCGAAGTAATCGAGATCGTTCCATGCAGTGGTTCCGTCCCCGATCTTGATGTTGTTCGTATCGGATTCGAGACCCATCTCGGCGCTCAGAAGGATCTCGTTGAGCGAGGTCCACTCAGCAGCCGTACGCCGCCGCAACCTGAACCGCAGGATGAGCTGACCGATGGCGGCCGCAAGTTCGTTCAGATCGATTGCCATTACGTTCCGCCGCCCGCATTGATGATCGCTTCTGGCGTCAGAGATCCGGCTCCGACGCTGGCTGGCGTGATGATCAATTGTTCGCCTTCGCCCGTGAGTTTATTGATTCCGGCAACCGCGATGCTCGTAACGCTGCTGAGCGGCGCGGCGATGATGTGCGCTGCATTCCCGGCCGGAATATCGCTCGTCACGACGCTCGTTCCATCGGTGAGGGTCACGCGGAAACCTTCGAAATTTGTGCTTGCGATCGGGTTTATTTCAGTCCCGAAACGGTGGCGTGGAACGATGTCGTGGATGTAGACATACGTTCCATCATAGGCAGCGCTGGCGCTCGCAGGACTCCATTCGATTTGCGATTCCCCCCGATAGGTTATCGCCACCACATCGGCGTCTTCGACGCTCTCGCCGTATGACACAGCGCGATGCTTGATCACGCCGCCCAGCCAAGCGGTCTGCGCATTGTTCTTGACCACATCGTTTTCCAATAGCATGAATAGCGCGTTCACGGCATGCGCACCGGCAACCGTGTTGAGTCGGCCGCGCTGCAGGTAGGAGAGCGTCCACAGGCCCGATCCGCCGTCCAAGACATCGCGGTACTGCATCACCTCCCAGGTGCCATCGCCGAGCTGCACAGCGATGGCGCCTTGCTCTTGCAAAAACGTTGTATCGCTGAAGGCGACGAGCTCATTGACCGCATCGAACAATTGCACCGTCACCGTGTTCGTCGTGTCGGTGTACTCACGATCGGCAGCGGTCATCGCCACCGTCAATTTGCCCATGGTGACGTCGCGCGTGACTTCGCCAATTGCGGTCCATGTCACGCCGTCATCCATCGAGCGTTGCAGTTGCGCGCCCTGCCATATTCCGGTGCTGCCGCTGATCGCGGTGTAGTAAATCAACGCGTCATCGGTGTCCTGCAGCGCTGGGATATCGAGCACTGCCAAGACGGCCTTGCTCATCGTCGCCGGGTCCGGCGGCGTGGGAATCGGCAGTGGAATGCCCGTCACGTTGGATGTGTAGGAAGACTGCCGATCCTTTATCAGCGTCAGCTTGAGCGTCGATCCATTGTTCTCGATCGCAAGAACCCGAGCCCGCGTGGCAATCCCGCGCAGATACAGCCCCACGACATCCGTGGGAATCAAATCAATACAGTGCTTGCCGACCATCCATGTGAATGATCCCTCGGCCTCTGTCCACATCACCTTTTGAAGCTTGTTCGCAATCCGTGCCGGTTCGTCGGAACCATAGAACGTGATCGGCGCCGTCACCGATCCTTCACCGGAGCTATCGACCTGTGCCGAATAGCGATATGCCGTAGCTTTGGTCACCGCGTAGCCAGTGGCCGGAGATTGATAGAAGAAATTCAGTTTCGCTGGGTATTCGATTGAATTTTCGCGACTCTTGACATCGGATTCTTCGGTTAGATCGTCGACCGTCAGCGTTCGAAGCACGTCGCCGCCTCGCTTGACGAACGTCAGCACGCCATCGACTTCGCAAGGATCGGCGAAAAACGGTTGAACGCAAATGTTGATGGCATCTGCACCGCTGACGGTGCTCTGGAGGCACACGCCAGCAATCTGATCGTCGAGCGCGGTGACGTCGAAATCGGATTGATTCATTCCGGCACGTCGCATCAGAGACGACACAACGGAACCGAGACTTATCGTCTCGTTGCTTCCGGGTGTCACGCCAACGATCTCAGCTCGCACGTGTCCGAACTGAGGTGCGAAGCCGCCGGCACCATCCTCCGGATCCGCAAAAAACTCTATGGTGGCATTGCCGGCAATCTGCACCGCAAGCTTATAGGTGCTGCTGCCGTCAGAATGAAATTCGTCCAATGGGTTTTCGCCAGGCTTCAGTCGATTGACATAGTAGACCTGCGCCGGATTGTCTATGCTGATGCGGTAGACATTGGCGAGCGGTATTGTGTCGGCCTCATCATTGGTGGCCGTGACGAAGTGGCCGTCACCTCCGACGACTTCGATGACGTTGACGTAGTCGCGCAATTCCATCGCGCCCGTCAAATATAGATTGGCATTCCAGATGGCGTCAGGGGAACCCGTCAGAGTGACGCTCTGACTTTGAGGCGTCAGCGTTCCGCCAGGCTCTCCGGTCGTTGGGTAATTCCATTCGAGCGATTCCAAAGCATCGATGACGCCCGCGACGCCGCTGATAACCTCGAACCTGAACGTGGGGACACGCTCAGCCGTATTGGTCAGATCGAAGTTCGGAAATACGACGTAAGCCGTGCCGCGGAAATAAGGCGTGTCAGCGCCCAGGAAGACCTGCAGATCGGCATCCGGCAACTGCGTTTCGTTGCCATCATAGAACCTGAACTTGCGAGAGAACTTGACGTTGTCGTCATCGCTGACGGACCCGTCTCCCAGCACGTCGTATACCAAATTTTCGTCCTGCCAGATCCTCGAAATCGAGCTGCCGACGATGGACTCGCTGAGGCCAATGGCGAATGTCCAGGTGACGGTTTCGTTTTGCGTCTTCCCGCTCGATCCCTTACCGTTGCTTGTCTTGGTCTTGACGATCTTGCGATTCCCACGCGCGATGATGCATGTTGCAGTGACGCATGCGCGGCCATACATGATCGCGCGCGCACCTCCTTCCGCCGCCACCTGGATCTGGTTGTCGCCGATCTTGTTGCCCTGGATCAGGATCGGATCGATATAGGATCCGGCGACGCCTCCAAGCGCCGATCCAAGCGCGAAGCCAGCCGCATAACCCTGGAAGGTGGCCGTGCCGCCGGTCGCAAAAAAGGCGACGCCGGCGCCGATCAATCCGCCGATGATTGGATATGCTTGCCGTCCCATTATCGGACCGCCTTCCGATAGACATGCGTGATTCGAGCCGCCATGTCCGGCGTCAGCCGTTGCTCGAGTACCCGACCGGTGTGACCATCAGCGTGGACGACATTCCATGCGCAGATGTCGCCATACATTGCATCGGCGACGATTGCCAAATGGTGCGGCTCACGATCGAACCGCAGCACGATGACATCGCCATCCATGAGCGTTTGATTCTCCGGCGGCAATGGTTGACCCAAGGCTGCGGTGACATGCTCCACCAGGCCGTTCCGGTGCGGCTCGCGTCCATATAGCGTGAAGTCTGGAACCTCCGCGCCACACGACCGATATGACAGGACCACCAGGCCAGCGCAGTCGAGGCCATGCATGGAGCGGCCTCGATGACGAAATCTTGTTCCGATAAATGTGCGCGCCGCTGCTACGAGTTTGTTCATGTCGGAATCTCGGTGCTGGCCGAAACGATGCCGTCGACTTTGCCCACAGCTATTGCGGCATTGTCGGATATCGGGATCGATGGCTCGCCTCGGTAGTTCTGGAAATTGCTGCGCGCCTTGCATGCCGCAGGCGTCTTGGGACAGTCATCGCGGAAGCGGAACGTGTCGCCGATCGCGATGGGATATGAAGAACCAAAAGTCAGGCCAATCGTCGTCGGGACATCGCCCGGACCGACGAACGGATCGAATGTCTCCGATTCATCGGAGCGACCAGCATTGGCGCCGGTCAGCCATTCCACGAGGCCTGGTGCGCCGCCATAGGTCGGACTCAATCCGTGCGCGTCGAACAGTTGGGTATTGTCCACGCCCACCGCGGTGACCGTGCTGGTCTGCCACAGCACAGACAGATCGAAATTGCATGGATACCGGCTCTTGGCCGTCGACCCCATGCTGCCGAATATCGCTCGGCACAAGAGGCTCCACTTCTCTGTGATCGATTGCTTCAGGTTCTGCGTGAGGCCACGCAGCTCGCTCGTCCATGCGAGCCCATTGTCGGTGACCGTATTTCGTCCCAGCGTCCCGGTCTGCAGGATGATGTGATGACCGCTCGTCAGATCGTTGTAGTTGACGAGATATGCGATGAACTTAGCATAATCATATGCGCCGGCTTGGAGATCAGCCTCCGACACTGGCGTATCAAATAGCTGTTTTGTTTCGCCACCGTCGACGCTCAGATCCGCACTTGCCTGCAGCGTCGATGGTTCGGATCCGATGGGGGCGCTGTATAGCAACGCGCCTTCTCCGTCATCGTAGGAAACGTCGATATCGAGCGTGCTGATGCCGAATTCGATGAAACCAGGCTGAGCCGGGATTATGCGAATGAGCGCGCATATCGTGGTGCTGTCACTTGCGATATGCGTTGCGAGAGCGATGGGGATGACACGCGGCATGGTTTAGCCTCCGCCCGTTTTCATTCTCGGACCTCGAGCATTGGGATGGAGTCGCATTGCACGAGCAGTTGCGGACTCACATGACCCGGCGGCTGCTTGTCCACGATGGCACCCGGAAGACGGTCGATGTCGTAGCGGCAGGGCACGAAGAACTCGCCCGACCAGGCATAGGTGTCGCCGCTGGCGTGTCCGGTGATCGCGATGATGCCCGTCGTATAGGTAATCGTGGCGGAACCCGTCACGTTGGTCGTGACGCCGGAGCGGGTGCGGAATACCGCGATGGTGCCGTTCCGCGGCCGCGTGATCTTGCGATCGTAGGCACTCCCGCCGCTGCCGTAGCGATAGAACATCTGCCAATTGGATGCAGTTGCCGTCAGCACGCCGACGCCCTGCGATACGACATGGTCGATCGGGTCGAGGAAGGGGAACGATTTCGCGCGACCGCGCATCGCGTGGAAGTGCGTCTTGACCTGCAAATAGTCGGAAGCCGATCGGATCGCCAGGCCGACGTCGTACGCGTGCCTCGTCTGCACCCAGTTCTGGTTCGTTGACTCGAAGCCGGAGAGCATTGCCGTCAGTTCGGTCTGCCATTGCGCCTCGGCGAGCGCATGGAAGGCGATTCGCCTGGGAAACTCGATGTCGACAAATTCCATGATCACCTCAATTTAGGCCGAATGTTCTGGGCGGCATCAAGATCTGGAGAGCGCCTTGCGGACGGC
>Ga0307516_10000754_pt1 | contig 44105 bp, 41 predicted proteins | sample 19_EM_MG_FD_203310 | JGI IMG/M metagenome (GOLD analysis project Ga0307516, IMG submission 203310) | Populus trichocarpa ectomycorrhiza microbial communities from riparian zone in the Pacific Northwest, United States - 19_EM | ecosystem: Host-associated > Plants > Roots > Unclassified | place... | reverse complement strand
TCACATATAATCTGGTACACAATTTGAAGTTTTGTCACACATTTCTTCCCAGATTATACTTCAAGTTTAAACTTCAAGTTTTCCACTACGTTTAGCACTGGCCTAAATATTGATCCATCCGTTGTGTCAGGGTCGTCTTTCTGTTAGTTATGGCATCAGCTACAATATGCATAATCCGCCGCATACCTTTTTGAGCTCTCAAACCTCTAATACTAGTCATTACCTCTTTCTCCATACCTAGGTTGCACATTGATACATTCTCATGGACGACTCGTTCTGCAGAATGCTTTTTGTACTATACCTAGTTGGTGCCATGGTTTTAGTACCTATGTGCCTCTGGTATCCATCCTAAGTACAATGACTTGTCCCCTATTTGCACGTGATGCCGGCTTTTTCAGGAATCCAGTTCCAAGAATATGGGCGAGTCACCAAGACTAACTTTTTACTCCAGTTTCCTCGAGATCAATCGGTCCAGCGAAAATGTCTGGCGCAGCAGCCTCAGCCGTTCCTTCCAAGTTTGCAGCATTCTTGAACCATCCAGCTGGTATGTCACGCGCGTAGCTACCCACAGCGAATATGCCTCACCTGTTAACTTCTCTGCGTCTGCATAACAGGTCCAAAGACAATATTCTTTTGGGCACCATTGATGAAATGGTGTTTAGTAGCCGCTGGTTTGAAGGACTTGAACCGCCCTGCAGACAAACTGAGTATGTCCCAAAATGTTGGTGAGTATCGGCTTATGCTTTAAACGCCCTTATCTCACGGAACTATAGCACTGACGTGCACCGGATTCATCTGGGTTCGCTATTGCTTCGTCATTACACCAATCAACCACAGTCTTGCTGCCGTAAGTTAATGCTTGAGTTTCACTGACAATATCCTGTACGGATGTGTCCAGGTCAACTTCTTCGTCGGTTCGAGTGGCCTTGTGCAACTGGGTCGCATAGCTCAGTAAATTCATTCACTGTAAATTGCGATTGATCTATTCTAAACTCGTGCTAGCCACCGATATACCAACCCCGATATCACTGGGGCAAAAAAGTTATAGAGGTTGGGTTCCTAGCACTTTCCTCTGTATAGTGGGTTTCCCTATACACGGCCTGTCTACGATAACTCTCTAATACGATGCAACAGATAGACTCATTGAGTTTTTGTCGAGGTCGATTATATCGATTACCCGGACTTTGTATTCAAGAAGGAATGATCGTCTTCCTCGGAGTCTTTGATCCGCCTCGGGGAGCCCGGGACTTCATTGCAAACAGTAGCTATCTTGATGCAAACTTAGATTGACAGCCTGTCATGGCGAAAGGATTATCTGACGACAGGACAATCTTCAAATAGTGTTTCTATCTACCAAGTAGGACGAAATATGTGGTTGATCATCGATCATCTTCCATGTAGGGCGGCAGCCGACTGAGGGGTGGACATCAGTTGCTTCTCAAAGTTGGACTTTCGTAAAGGACCCCTAACGGCTTATAGATTATCGACTGCGTCCGAATCGACACGACATACACGGTTTGGAACATCATACAGCTCATTGCTCATGATCGTGGAGTGTGGACTCCTTAGCTAGGTTGCTGTAAACGAAAGCCTTCGATCTGGTATCCACAATTCTTCGCCAGGTAACAATTAGTGTTTTGGGATCCCGCGATGTGTAGTGCAACCGGCGGACTGACGTCGTCCGACCTGAACTTAGCCTGTCATCAAGAGGTGCGGTCAATGAACGAGTTAAGTAGGAGCGCTTTTATATTGACATCATGTCTGCATGATGGTAGATTTCGTTCCGCTTGCCGCGATGTGACTGGTTGACTACCATTGGAGTATGTACCAGTTTACTGGGCGTTGAGGAAGCACCCGATCGACGTCGCACCTCCTCTCACTCGTCGGTGCCGATGGGTAGTAATTAGGAAGCCATCAACAAAGCTGGTACTGATATCCACCGGGCCAAGGAAAATGCATATCAATAACAAATGACGGAGGTCTTTTCGTAGGGTATCAAATATCGAATACCACGATTGCAGCGAGAACTCGAAGGCGAAGTCGTTCAGAAAAAGGTGACAATGATATTTATCGCTCGAGAGGGGAAAACTACGTCACGATTGTTGACTTGCTTAATTACACCTTCACTATCGGCCCCTTGGATTTGAGTGATATGGCAAGAATGATTAGTACATTCGACCGCCAAAGTTCCGAACAGAGCATTGTCGTCGATGTGTTTCCAGTGGTTCTTAGTCTAGAACTTGGCGAGACAAACTTCTGGCCCTGGACTCGAGAGATGCATTGGAAACATGTACAGCTTGAGTAGATACAGCAACTTCAACACAACAAAGGGTAATGACATAGAACAAAGTCAACATCACAGAAGATAATGGTGGCATGCTCGTAATGGGTATACGGGGCAAGTCCCGACGGAACTTCAAGTGAGACCTAACAAAGCTGGAAAACAACTGACGTATGTATGAGTTGACTTTCAGATGGTCGAGGACGAACAAACAAGTGGAGATCGCTGTCTAACCAGTGTGCTTGGAGTACTTGTCTTTGTGTGCAGACCTGGTACGATCAAGCAAACTTAGTACGCTAATAACGTGCATGAGTACATTTACCGATTGCCATGGTTGTTGGACTGGCCGCTCGTGTTAGAGCTCTGTTGTTGGTTGCTGGACTCTCCCTGTCCTCTGCGTGAGATAGTATGAAGGCTTCAATAGTAATGTTCACGGGAATTAGAAATGCCCATCTTACCGTTTCGCCTTGGGGGGAGTTTTGTTCCTGCAGAAATGAGACCCACTTCAACTGAAGGTGTAGTACCACTATACATAACTGACTTACTCCTTAGGTTGGGCAGTGTCCTTGGACCAATCCAGCTCGCCGTGGGATCTCAATCTAATAGTCACATTAGGACGCCGCGAAAGATTTGGGGGCCCGCCGTTCGTACCGAAAACTTGCTCCTGATTGGCCTGCGGGCTCATTCGCAGTATGCGAAGATGGCTGGTGTGAACCACCTTCTCCTTCGAAGGGTTTCCAATGACCGCCATGCGAACCATAGGGATCGCTTGCAAACTCGTAAGCATTTATATAGAACAATGGTATCCGTCCTACCTAGTGGGTTGCTCGGCAACAGGCTTGGAGTAGGTGAAAGAATTCGGAATGCCCTGTTCGAACCCAAAAGGAGCCCCTGAAGGTGGAGGTAAGGAAGATGGCTGGTATAAACCGCCTTCTCGTTTGAAGGGTTTCCCAAGGCCGCCATCCAAATCATGAGGCGTGCTTTCCAACGCAAGCCCGTAAGCATCTGTATAGAACAGTGCCATCCGTCCTACCTGATGGGTTTCTCGGAAACAGGCTTGGAGTAGGTGAAAGAATTCGGAATGCTCTGTTCGAACCCCAAAGGAGCCCCTGAAGGTGGAGGTAAGGAAGATGGCTGGTATGAACCGCCTTCTCGTTTGAAGGGTTTCCCAAGGCCGCCATCCAAATCATGGGGCGTACTTTCCAATGCAAGCCCGTAAGCATCTGTATAGAACAACGACATCCGTCCTACCTGGTGGGTTGCTCGGAAACAGGCTTGGAGTAGGTAAAAGAATTCGGAATGCTCTGTTCGAACTCAAAAGGAGCCCCTGAAGGTGGAGGCCAGGGAGATGGCTGGTATGAACTCCCTTCTCGTTTGAAGGGTTTCCAAAGGCCGCCATCCAAATCATGGGGCGAGCTTTCCAATGCAAGCCCGTAAGCATCTGTATAGAACAATGGTATCCGTCCTACCTGGTGGGTTTCTCGGAAACAGGCTTGGAATAGGTGAAAGAATTCGGAATGCCCTGTTCGAACCCAAAAGTGGCCCCTGAAGATGGAGGCTCCACCGCAGTACAGGAAGATGGCTGGTATGAACCGCCTTCTCGTCTGAAGGGTTGCCCATGTCCGTGATCCAAACCATGGCTGGAGTAGCCGGGTTGGTGGTAGACAGGTTGACCCCGGCTGGAGTGACCGTAGCCATGTTGGGGGTAGCCGGGTTGGGGGTAGCCAGGTTGACCATGGCTGGAGTGACCATAGCCGGGTTGGGGGTAGTCAGGTTGACCATGGCTGGAGTGACCGTAGCCGGGATCGGGGTGACCAGGGTGACCAAGGCTATGTCCACGCTGAACATTATGGACTGGTCGGCCGTGGCCGGACTGGCCTTGGGTGGGTTGGACATGTTGATGGTACTTGGCTGGGTTGCTGGGGGGTCTGTACAACCATGTTAGCGTAAACTAAGTTAAACAATGAGGCAATTAACTTTTCGGGGTGTGCGGCACTTTGTGGGAATAGAGGTCAGTCTTAAGACGTACGAATTGTTGACACGATCTTACTTCCGCGGCCTTGTGTAGAGCTGAGTTGTTGGACTAGCGTGATAACGCAATAAATCCAAGCTTAGGCCAGGAGGGTAGCCTCTACTTACGTGTTTGGGTTGTGTGACGCCGTAGACGGTGTGAATTGACCTCGAGCTATGAGTCTATAACAATTGTATGGTTGTTTTGCGACACGATATCAAATAAATGCACCAATGTACATACCCTGAAGCATCATAGCTAGGTCGGCGAGTATCAGATGTACGGGGCTGCAGGTGGTCAACAAAGTCCCAATCGGGGTCATTTTTCCTGGGTGATCAGGGTTATCATCCGTATGTAAGCATCCAGTACATCGACTCACTTCTGAGATGATTGAGTTGATCTGTCGGTGTTGGAAGACTTCATCAGTTGGGGGCAATTAGATGTCGAGCACGATGTTTATGAGGAAAGGGATTCAATCCATCAAATATCCCCTGGGCTTGGCCACCAGGCACACCTACGCCCTGGTATGATGAGGTGACTCACAAGGGATAGCGCACACGACGGCAGGCTGGAGTCAGCCAAGTTGAGGTGTCATATGATGATGATCACCGATGAGCGTCAAGATACCTTTGGCAGCCTGAGAAGCATATTATAGATGGTGAATGTGGCCCACGCCGACGGTCAGAGTATTTGTTGAGCAACACTGTAACAGTATTAGTAGGCAATATGTGGTCGCCGCTTTTTCATATATTGGTGTGCTTCGGGGTGAGCCACCCCTATGATAGTATTATGGTTGGCGCTGACCTCCATCGTTAGCAGGGAGCACTTGGTACACAATGATGCGGCAGTCAACCTGCAATCAGCGCAGCATTGCAAGTACCCGGTACTCCACCATGCATGAATAGTGCAGTTTGCATGTGGCACTGACGAGGTGTGTTTTATCGATCAAGGGATATCACGGTCGGTCTTCTGTCTGCCTATCGATGGAACGGTACAGGGTCCCTTTTCTCCGTCAACCTAGTGTGGGTTCAGTCTATACCGAGACTCTGGGGCGCGCTTTTCGGGTATCCGGCCCAGTAGCTTGAATGCCAGCGTTCTCGGCGTTAAACGTGAACTTGATACATATGATCTGTGCCACTCGTCGGATGCCCTCACTGGTTAGGGGACCAAAAGAGTGCTGGCGTGGGACGTGCTCCCGAAAGGGACAGAATTTCTTGCCCGGCTGGCCTGTGGGAGCAGCCTCTGCTGTTCGGTTCGCTGACAAAGAAGCCCCCTTGTCCCCACCCGCGGGCCGCCTTCACCCAGTTTTTCAGACCATCCTTGCGTCGGGTCGCTGCCAGCTCACACGCTCCGGCCCACTCCCCTCGTATGTGGTAGATGGTAGTTCACCTAAACAGCCCTGGAAGGGCGGCGGTCGGGGTAGCGGTTAAGCCTCCTGACGAGAGCTTTCGCAGGCTCGAAACTGCACACCCTAACCTGCCCCTTTACCTGACTGCAAACGGGTTGACCGCCCGGGATACCTCTCTTCGCACACAGACTATACACTACCCCCCTTCGGGGGGTAGTCTGCAAGTAATGCCAATGACATCATCATTCATTTATCTTCCAATCGCTGCCCACCTCATATCATCCCCTCTCGCTTTCTTGCACTTGGACAGCCATGCCCATTAAACTCGAAGGAAGCTGTCATTGCGGCGCAGTTCGTTTCAGTGTTTTGAGTAGCACGCCCGTTCCGTATCAGGTCTGTACTTCCTCCACCGCTGTCAGCAGTGCGAGCAGATGATTTCCCATCTCTTTACCAACTACCGATCCTGTAGCTTTGTGTATGCTCCATCTGTCGCAAAGTCGGCGGTGTGGGCGGTTCGATCAATCTTGGCGCCCACGCACCCACTCTTGAGATTACTCAGGGGAAAGACAATATCGGGTGAGCTCATACTGCCCAGCTTACCGAGTACCTTCGCTCTGGTCTGTAATGATCATGGGGACTGCAGAGTGTACAGAGCAGTCATGAACCGCGACACGAAGAAGCAATCGGTTGCTTCTTCGCAGCGTCATTTCTGCACGACATGCTCCACTATGCTTTGGCTTTATGATGAGCACTGGTATGTATGGTACTGGCTGCTCTGTAGTGCAGGCGGTGATTTGTATCCAGGCCAGACCTTTTACATCCCTTCGCATCTGTGATTGATTCTCCCGAACTTGAAGCTCCCGACGAGATGGTCTGGCCCTTAGATCATACTTGCAATTAAACCTGATGAACCTCCCACCCTAGGTTATTGTCCGTGCCGACTCGAAACCAGACTATGTGCGGCTACCTGAAGGGCCCAAGAAGGTATACCAACACTATGGCCCTGACTCAATTGAAGGGTGGCACAAGAAGCATGGGAAATTCGTGGAGTGATGTGCCCCTGCCAGTGTGTTCGTGCACTTAGTTCGGGGAGTGTGTGAAGCGGGGGGATTCATTTACTTCATTTGTGTTCGAACTGGATGTGTACTACTGGTATGTGGTAGCAGTCGTGGTTGTGACCACAAAATTCAGCAAAATTCAGACCTGACAGATTGCGAAGGTCCGTATACACTTTGAACGACCCGAACCGGTTTAGGCTGGTTCAAAGTGTACATAGGCCTGCTAAACGGCCTGAGGTATTCTATGATAACTTCTTCATAACGCAGCCATCTCCAGTACTAGCCACCCGTTCAATCAGTATCCGTGTTTCAGTGCACGGTATCAGGAAAGTTCCACAGCGTGCAATGAAACACCGAACTGATTTGAATATTCTCTAATTTGCCACGAGTCAAGTACCCATCGCCCGACCTACTACCCATGATAGACCCTATTCGAAATACAGATGCTACCGGGCTTCTTATGAGTTATGAGGAGAGTACAACGAGCCACTCGCCTTCATACTCAATTCTCATAACACAGGCTGCCCAGGCAGAGATCGTACATATCTCCCATGACATCCACTGTGCCGTGCACCTTAGCAGGGAGCAGTCGCAAAACAAGCACCACCAAAGAACTGCACAGTACGTGCAGATGAGAGCGTTGATTTCTCGAGTGACGCGAGGGGCCTAAGCAGGGAAAGAGGGACGTGGCAGGCAGAGTAGGGACTCTCACAGAGCAGTGAACATGTCGCTGGAGAGTATCCAAATACTGTTCGAGCTGTTATCTTGATGGATTCGTGGAAGGAATGCGGCGGGGTACATCGCGAAGAAGTGCAAAGGGAGATACTTACGCGCAGGGATCCGTCACGACGGAAATTGGCGGGTGGCGGACCGGACTCGGACCGGACCACAATGGTTGCTGTGAACCCAATCCCCACGAATTAAGAAGGTTCCAGAATACTTGTCAAGCGAACGAAGCTGTGACACAGCAGTTCGCTCTCTCTCTTTGCTTTCCCAACCATCTCCTCAACGTATAACACCAAAGATGCCAAAGGAAACCACCAATATTGTAAACAGCCGAGAACACCGTCGGGTATGCGAACATTTTGGTGGCGAGGGGCGTCTCTGATCTCGTTCCAGCATATTCCTTACCCGATTCCCTCTGCCTCTGGAGGGCCGAGTGTTTCAGTGACCAGGCCCAATCGCATGGTCGCTAACCCTACCGCTCCAGTGGTGAACGAACGATCACCTGCTGTAGAGGTATGTCGTTATCTCTGCATCTGCGAGCTGGATTTGAGGGGTCTATACGCAACTACACTTATGGATTCCATCAGGTGCCAGGCAACATTCAACCTCTTCTCGGCAACATACATGACGCACATATGGACTCCAGATATCGTCAAATCCTTAGCACTTTCAGTACGGTCGTCAATGGCATTACTGAAGTTTGTCATCCCTTGAATGGTAGACGGTCAAGCTTGACTGATGATCACGCGTAGATCCATCCCTATGCTCAGATAGCCTTGAGTGCATTGAACAGGGCCTCCAAGGTATGCATCAATCAATGATCATGCCCGGTGTCCTCGATTAACAGGAATATGGGTAGCTGATCCTGTCGCAAGCGACTCTCGACGCATCTATCGGGGACCTCGTCATTGGAATCGAACGAACTTACGAGCTCATCCTGGGAAACAGGTCTTCATCCAAAATCAATGCCACGAAAGACGTTCTAATGGAGATCGCCCAAGTCGTACAGGAATGCGCACAGTTCATCACAAAGTACTCGGAAACCAAAACCTTCTGTACGCCGCCTATCCCCGTGGTCTTCGTAAGACTCACCTTTTTCATAGGGTCTTGCCTCGGGAAGAGTGTTCTGTCGGAGACAATAGCCAATATCGTCAACTATAACAGCAAGTTAGAGAGGCTGATGCAAGAGCTTCGAGATCGACCAGTTCCAGACATCCGATATGGCGTCAAACAGATCTACGAAGATCTTAGCTCGAACTGCTTGGCTCGTGCGGACAGAGCCGGACTGAGCGAGGCAAAGAAGTGCCTAGATGGCACGAGAATCGGGATCTTGAATGAAATCGTTGACTGGATTAACAACACGGACGCTGCTACACCGTGCATCTTCTGGCTTTACGGACAAGCTGGAAAGGGGAAATCGGCCATCGCGCACACGATTGCTCTGCAGGCCAAAAATCTCGGCATGCTTGGGTCGTGCTTCTGTTTCAGTCGCATTAGACAGCACGAACAACTCCATATAAAGCTCTTCCCGACCATCGCGCTTGACTTGGCTGATCGCGATCTCCGTTTGCGACCGCCTCTGGTTGAGGTGACGACCAATAACCATTCGTTGAGGGACACGGCAGACGTCGTAGCACAGTGGAAAAAGCTGATTCTCGAACCCCTTTCCCAGTTGAAAGGTTCCCCTACTGGGAATGTCGTGGTGGTCATTGATGCTTTGGATGAAAGTGGTACAGAGCGCACCAGGGCGACTGTTCTCCGGGTTCTTACTGCACACGGTGCGGAACTTCCGGAAAACATCCGGATTCTCCTGACTTCTCGGCCACTCGTGGACATTAGGGAGGCATTAAACACCAGTCCGCATATCTATGCCAGGTCACTCGATGCCATTGATGCGGAGTTGACCATGCGCGACATTCATCTCTATGTTTCTACTCGCCTGATGAGTCTCCGTGACACGTTCTCCGAAGAAAACTTTCAACAGCTCGCTACGAAATCAGGCGGTGTGTTCGAATGGGCACGTTTGGCATGTGACTTCATATCCCCCCGAATCGGAGTGATCCCGAAGGACCGTTTCCATGAAATCATGTCTCATGCTCCTGGTGATGGAAGGACCCTCCTCGACGAAATGTATACCACTTTTTTGAGGGATCTTTTCAGGGGGTCCGATGAGCGCCAGATATTTCGTTCGGTCATGCGGCAGATTTTGTGGTTGAAGGAACCGCTCCCTATCAGTGCATTGGACTTTATGCGTGATAGGTTCCCTCAGGAGGATGACCGCTATCCTGTAGGATTCATCCTCAACTTCATGGCGTCACTGCTTATTGGTGCCAACGAGGTATCCATTCCTGTCCGCCCCCTCCATACTTCGTTCTATGACTTTTTACTTGATGAAAGGCGCAGCGGAGAGTTCTTTATTCAGCAGGGTGACGTACATCATGATCTTGCTGTTGCCTCGCTTTCTGTCATGCAAGCTGGTCTTCATTTCAACATCTGTAGACTGGAAACATCATACATATTCAACTCGGAGGTGGCTGACTTGGAGAAGCGGGTCCAAGAAAACATTCCATCACATCTGCTGTATTCATGTCGATTTTGGGCTACCCACCTCAAAGATGCAACATTTGATCTGGACCTGGCACAATTATTGAGGTGCCTTGTCACTGGGGAGCAGATGCTGTTTTGGTTGGAGGCCCTTGGTGTATCAAAGTTGATTGGGGAGGCCTATTGGGCCCTGATCTTTGCTGAGGGGTGGTTGCAGGTAAGTCTATCCATGTGTAACATGGAATATCATCTCAGTAACATTGGATTAGCAGAGAAGAATGGAGTATGAAGAACTCTTAATGTTCATCAAGGATGGGATCAAATTTGTGCAGAACTTTGCTGGGGTTATTGACAAGAGCACACCACACCTGTACTTGTCAGCATTACCATTTTCACCATTGAAGTCAGTATTGGTGAGGTCTCTGGCTGGGAGGTTCACAGGAATTGCCCAAGTTGCTGTTGGGCAACATGATGATTGGCCCAGGAATCAACAGGTTCTTCATGGACACACAGACTCTGTCTGGTCAGCTGCATTCTCACCTGATGGAAGGCACATTGTGTCAGGTTCAGATGATAACACAATCCAACTTTGGGATGCACAAACAGGTGGCAAGGTGGGCAGCCCCCTTCAAGGGCACACAGATGCAGTCTGGTCAGTTGTGTTCTCACCTGATGGAAGGCACATTGTGTCAGGTTCAGATGATCACACAATTCGACTTTGGGATGCACAGACAGGTGACCAGGTGGGCAACCCTTTCCAAGGGCACACCTCCTTAGTCATGTCAGTTGCATTCTCACCAGATGGAAGGCATATTGTGTCAGGTTCTTCAGACAACACAATTCGATTTTGGGATGCACAAACAGGTGGGCAGGTGGGCAGGCCCCTCCATGGGCACACAGATGCAGTCACATCAGTTGCATTCTCACCAGATGGAAGGTGCATTGTGTTGGGTTGTTGGGATGGCACAGTCCAACTTTGGGATGTACAGACAGGTGGGCAGGTGGGCAACCCCCTCCAAGGGCACACTTCCTCAGTCTTGTCAGTTGCATTCTCACCTGATAGAAGGCACATTGTGTCAGGTTCACTGGATAGCACAATCCAACTGTGGGATGCTTGGACAGGGGGCCAGGTGGGAAACCCCCTTCAAGGACACACAGACTCAGTCCCATCAGTTGCATTCTCACCAGATGGAAGGTACATTGTGTCAGGTTCAGAGGATAACACCATCCAACTTTGGGATGCACAGACTGGTGGACAGGTGGGCAACACCCTCCAAGGACACACCTCCTCAGTCATGTCAGTTGCATTCTCACCAGATGGAAGGCACATCTTGTCCAGTTCTGTGGATCACACAGTCCGACTTTGGGATGTACAGACAGGTGAGGAGGTGGGCAATACCCTTCAAGGGCACACAGGTGCAGTCATATCAGTGGCATTCTCACCAGATGGCAGGCACATTTTGTCAAGTTCTGTGGATAACACAATCCGACTTTGGGATGCACAGACAGGTGCCCAGATAGGCAACCCCTTCCAAGGACACCCCTCCTCAGTCTGGTCAGCTGCATTCTCACCAGATGGAAGGTACATTGTATCAGGTTCAAGGGATAACATAATCCAACTTTGGGATGCACATACAGGTGACCAGGTGGGCAATCTTCAAGGACATACAGAGCCAGTCTGGTCAGTTGCATTCTCACCAGATGGCAGGCACATAGTATCAGGTTCTTATGATAAGACAATCCAACTTTGGGATGCACAGCCTGGTGGCCAGCTGGGCAGGCCTCTCCAACTTGGAAATACAGACAGTGCAGTCATATCAGTTGCATTCTCATCAGATGGAAGGCACATTGTCTCAGGTTCAAGGGATGGTACAATCCAACTTTGGGATCCACATATAGGTGGACAGGTGGGCAACCCTCTTCAAGGGCACACAGACTCAGTCTGGTCAGTTGCATTCTCACCAGATGGAAGGCACATTGTTTCAGGTTCTTTGGATTTCACAATCCGACTATGGGATGTACAGACAGGCAACCAGGTGGGCAATCCCCTTCAAGGGCATGAATCCTCAGTCTGGTCAGTTGCATTTTCACCAGATGGAAGATATATTGTGTCAGGTTCTTGGGATGAGACAATCAGACTTTGGGATGCACAGACAGGCAGCCAGTTGGGCAGCCCCCTCCAAGGGAACATTCTAGTCAGCTCAGTTGCATTCTCACCAGATGGAAGATATATTGCATCAGGTTCAAGTTCAGACAACATAATCCGACTTTGGCATGCACATATAGGTGGCCAAGTGGGCAATGACCTTAGAGAGCAAACTACAAATCCACTCTCAAGTACACTCCCACCAATCCATTTCTCATCCTTGGCAGCTGCACATGCACTGCATGATGCTCAGAGTCTTTTTGTTGATGTGTCCAATGTTGATGAGAACTATAAAGATCTGGTTCATTTGCAGGATGATGGCTGGATTGTGGGTCCAAATGGGCGACTGTTGCTGTGGGTGCCTCCCTCATACCATAAATCCTTTTTCTATACTCCATGGACACACCTGGTCATCCCAAGGGGTATCCCTGAGCTTGATTTGAGCAAGATGGCTCATGGACCTACTTGGCACAAATGTTACACACCCATTCCTACAGTGGATTAGGTATTTGAGAATGATTTTCAAGTAACATTTTTGCTTCTTCTTATTTTTTCTTGTTGTATGTACATCAATAACTAGTGTCAAATAAAGAGTGCATTGGACATTATCAAATTGAGGATCCCAGTAGAATTTGAATCTGTGGACCTTGTTTAACAGCTACCCCATCTGGAATTGAAATTGAAATTGGATAACTACCAAACCATTTGTCAAGGACAATACATGCAACTTCCTACACCACACTGAGACAAACATCCAAAAAATGTTGACACATTTCCAGTGGGAGTGACCCTGTCAAACAAGATGATAAATACATGTATACTGTGGGGGAAGGGGAAGCTGAAGGCCCCCCTGACAAACTTTGTCAAAAGTTATCAACTCATCCCAGTCATGAAAAGAATCTTGGCCAGACTGCTAGGATTTGAACTCAGGACCTCCCAAATAGCTCTCACTAACTAGGTGCAGGGTTCAACCATAGTCACATGAGTTGAGTGGATTACCACAGGGATGACCTGTTGTACTAGTATGTGGCAGCACCATGGGGAAATAATTGTGTGAACAGTAGTATCTGACAACTTATGGCAGAGTAGCCCTCAAGGTCAATTGTTCTCATCTGCACTGACTGAAAATTTAATTCATAGCCACATTCAAGGGCACCCAGGGTCAGTGAAGAGCCAACTGTGATCTTGGTTGTTGTATATTCTCTTGTGGTGTTCAAATCTCCAACTTGCTGTGATCTAAAAAATTCAACAGTAAGTTATATTTTTTACTTAAGACCAGAGTCCCGAGCCCTCTAAAGGTGGACAGTACTTACCGTGATCATCTGACCGGGAAATCCCTCCCGCAAGAGACGTATGAACCTGCTTCCTATGGGATACGGATTTATCTAGCGTGACAACGACCACTCCTTGAGGTAGGCAGGAATGAGTGGTAGGACTGTCTTGCATGTGTGGATGCCCTGCGCTGAAGTGTAGAACGCATGTGTTACTACACTCGAATTTCAGCCTGGATCAAGAATAGTAGTATTTATATCAAACGACGTGTGGAATACAGCTTGCCTAGAACAACCGCGTTTATTACGATGAAGGAAATAGATATATCAACGTTTGAAGATCAGATCAGACAACATACGCACCAGACGCGAGTCACCAGTCCGCGAATCCTACCAGTTTTCCATCCCATGACCACCATATCCACTCGTCCTCTTCGGCAACCTCCTCGTCCCTGTCCCAATCCTGTCCTCGCTCCCCATCGTTGCGTGTATCCCCACCACGCGCTCGAATCCAAACTCCCTCGACCCTCCCCCTCTTCTGCTTCTTCGTTCTCGCTCTTGCTGAACTAGTACTGGCATCGGCCCCTGCTGAATGCAACGCCTCCCCCGATTCACACAAAAACGCCTCAAGTGCCGCATCCATTGCCCCTGATATATTCTGCTGTGGCGTCCACGATGGATGTGTGAATCGCCTCGAGGCGCGGATGAGGATGTGGGTGTGGGTGGGTGCTATGTATGTATGCAGTGTTAGCGATGAGGATGTATGAGACGTCAGGAGGAAAGGTGGAGACGCACCCATTTCAGAGGCTAATCCTTGTCCATTTGTATCCTCTGCCCATGCACTTGCGAGTGTTTGAGAGAGGAGACGTTCAGCTGCACGGAGGGGGTCTTGGGGTAGTGTCCTGGTGTTATCCCGGCGATCGGGTACATCGGAGGAAGTCGATGTCGATGATGAAGAGAGGGATGGAGATGGGCTTCTGGACGGAGGAGGTAAATTTCCCGTACTCTGTGTATCGTTCGAGTCCGATTCAGAACTCGAGTCGTGGTCGCTCTTGTCTGCGTCCGCCTCAGACTCATTATTGTCACTTCCACTATCTTCCGAATCGCGCTCTACGGTTCCACCAAGCACCGTGTCCTCTCTCATACCCCACACTTTCACCTCGAACCCATCAATACCAAGTATCACACGAGCCTTCGCAGTACCAACTGTAGGCCCGAGGACAATAGCCATAAACACGCGTCCTGTGCGGCTGCTGTTGTCCGCGGGAACGGGCACAGCGTTGTTCGGCTTGGAGGTATCACGGAGCGCGAGAGACGTGGATAGCGCGATGAATGTCGTGTACAAGTGCGATGCAAGTGTGTCAAACGACGTGATCAATTCTTGTTTCATTTTGGCCGCGCGCGATGGAGCCTGTCAAAGTGCACACCGGTCAAAGAGTTCACGAAGGAAAAGGAAGCACATACGTCACTTCTTGGCATACGTGCGAGCTGCGCGACGGGACTGGATGAGTGGGTCAGATTTCAAGTCCCCACGGTGTGACACAAACAGATGAAAGTCTGACAATGGTACTTGGTTCTTGAGGAAGAGAACGTGTCCAAGTGAACACGTCGACAGTCTTGCTGCCATGTTGGATGTGACGGTGTCAGCGTCGAGGACGACATTTGCAATCATGGCACGAATGAACTCAGACGCGGTGTGACAGGGTGTGACCTGTGTCCAAATTGCCTGTGACATACCGTGACAACCACCTCCTCCATGGCCCCACCTAAGAAACCAGCGGGAACGGACATTCGCTCGTTCTTCGGAGACCGCGTGTGTGTCCTGGCCATCCTCTGAAGCAAAACTGACAGTGTTCTAGGCGAAGAAACAACCCCCTTCAGTCAACACCAGTGAGTCTTTGCCTTGAATCAGTGCACGCGTCTCATGTGCTCAATTGGTGCAAAGACGACAAGAATGGAGCGGCGTGCGTTCATTGCTGATTCTTGTAGTAACTTGCGTTCATTCTCCTCAGTGCACACACCGCAAGTCCTGCAATTCGTGCACAGGCGCCACCGACTCAGCACACCGAAAATACCAAGTCAGCACCGATACAAGCTGTACGTCTTATACTCTCTCCATCGACAGTGTTTCCTGACAGATCGTAGCCAACCCGCATGAGCAAATCCGACAGAGTAATGGTACTCGACAGTGATGATGACACCCACCCCCTGCCCACGCCCAAACCTACCGCCAAACGCAAGCGCGTGGTAGTGTCAGATGACGAGTCGGACTCGGCTGGCGCTGCAAAACCGAGCAAGCCATCACTGCCACCAAGGAAGAAAGCGGTCGCTACTCCCAAGGCATCCTCGAGTAACCTTCGCAGAGGCACGACTCAGAAGAAACGGGGGAAGGCTACGGATGATGACCTTGTGGTGAGTGACGAAGATGAATCGGTGCCTGAGCAAGAAGAAGACGACGACGACGACGATCTTGTCCTCACGAAACTCATCAAAAAGACCTCTCTTCCCAAGTCAACCAAATCCAAATCCAAATCTGACTTCCCACCCAAATCTTCATCCCCTGCCAAACCCACCCCCGTGCCTGAGCAAGACGATGACGATGACGATCTTGTTCCAACGAAACGGACCAAGAAGATCCCTCTTCCCAAGCCGGCCAAGTCTAAAACGAACACCCTACCCACACCTTCATCCCCTTCCAAGCCTACCCCCGACGCACCCAGCGCACCCTCAAAGCCATTCAAGTACGTCCTTCCACTTTCCTGTCCTCACGGAAAACGAGTCGCTGATGGTTGGGATCATTCACAGCTGGGCAGCTGCCAAAGCAGCTAAACTCGCAGGCCCAAAAGCACCCGGATCCAAGATCGTGCCAGAGGCAAAAACACAAGACTGTTTACTTGGTCTTTCGTTTGTATTTACGGGTGAACTCAGTAGTTTCTCAAGAGACGAAGCTATTGACCTTGCGAAGCGCTTCGGGGGGTGCGTTGTTGGATTGCTGGCATTTCCCCTTGCTGATGCACATATGCTGGTATTGTTCCATAAATGCGCATGATCGTGGTCACTCACAGCCGTGTAACACTCCAACCCTCATCCAAAACATCCTTCGTCATCCTCGGTGAAAATGCCGGTCCATCCAAAGTAGCGGCAATCAAGAAACACGGACTACGTACGCTCTCGGAGGACGAGTTTCTGGAGTTGATTGGGACGCGTGTCGGGCCGAGCGGCGCAGGTGGGGCATGTTCTTCGGGCGCTAGTGCATTGGATGAGAAGACACGTAAGAAAATAGAAAAGGAGGAGCAAGCCATTAGGAATGCTGCGAGGGAGATGGAGAAGAGGGAAAAAAAGGAAGCCAAGGAGCAAGCCAAGGCCGGAAGGTGGGTAGCTTGGTTTATAGGATTTGTTTTCATTTGGAGTGTTCTGATGATGATGGGTGGACAGTTCGAAGCCCGACGCTTCGACCCAGCTCTGGACATCACGCTATGCACCACAGAATCTGAAAGAGATATGCGGGAACAAGGGACAAATAGAAAAGTTGCGACAATGGCTACAAGACTGGTATGTACGCCTTCATCTTCATTCTTCCTCTTCCACTAAGACGACTACGCGTACATAGGCCAGTTAGTTTCAAATCCTCCTTCAAAAAACCCGGAAAATCTGGCATGAACATCTTCCGTGCAGTACTCCTCACCGGTCCCCCTGGTATCGGTAAAACGACGACTGCACACCTCTGTGCACGGCTCGAGGGGTACACTCCTGTTGAGATGAATGCAAGTGATACAAGGAGTAAGAAACTTGTGGAGGCAGTGGTTGACGTAGGGAACCGGTCATTGGATGGGTGGATAGGGGGCAAGGAGGTGTGTGGCCTGGTCCTCTCCCTGCTGTCGTCGTCGTTGTGATTGGGGCACTGATGGGATGCAGGCGACCAATGCCTTAGGTGTCACAATTACAGATCGGACGTGTCTTATTATGGACGAAGTAGACGGGATGTCTGCGGGTGATAGAGGCGGTGTAGGTGCGCTCAGTACGCTCATCAAGAAGACCAAGGTGCGCGATTTATCCGTTGTGTGAGTTGCGCCGACCATTTGCAACGGGTGGGTAGATACCAATTATATGCATCGCGAATGATGGGGGTGCGATCAAGTTGAAGCCACTAACCAATGTCGCTTTCAAGATGCAGTTCAGAAGGTGAGTGCTCGTGATATGTCGCGTGACATGCGTGTCTCAATACCCTGACAGACCAGAAGCGAACGCGATCCGGTCGCGCATGCTTACAATCGCATACAAGTGAGTTCCCCCCTGTAATGAGGGCCATTCCACAGAGCTGACGGGCATTTTCAGGGAAAAAATGAAGATCCCCGCAAATGTACTCGATCAGCTCATTGAAGGTGCACAGTCGGATATCCGCCAGATCCTAAATATGCTATCGACGTGGCGGATATCGAATGAGACGATGACCTTTGATGAAGGGAAGAGTCTGTGCGTTCTTTCTTGCCTTGCCTGACTAGTTCACTTACTGACGAATTTACAGCGCCAAAGCGAATGAGAAACACTCCATCCTGACACCATTCGATGTAACGGGTAAAATACTCGGTCCATACCTCTTCTCACGTACTGCGCGGGAGACACTTGGGGATAAGATGGAGTTATATTTCCATGACCATTCGTTTGTGCCCTTGTTTATGCAGGTGCGCTTTCCGTATATTTTGAGGTTGCGTTCGCTTATAGAATTCTCATCTGTGGGTAACATGTGTTTTAGGAAAACTATCTCAAAACACAGCCTGCAAGAGCGCGTGATCTCGACGGACCTCCGAAGATGTTGAAGCAGCTGCAGCTCATGGATAAAGCTGCATCTTCGATATCAGATGGGGATCTTGTGGATGCGGCGATACATGGGTACGATTGTCGCCTATTCGCTTACCGACTCACGTTCATCCATATCCCTCGTACGTATTCAGGTCGGAGCAGCACTGGTCGTTGATGCCCCTACATGCCGTATGCTCTACCGTCCGCCCCGCCTCCTTTGTATACGGTGGGGGCATGGGCTATGTAGGTCCCACTGGGATCTCCTTCCCGCAGTGAGTATTTCATGAATTTATTATATTATTTTTAAATACCAATTCACCCGTCCTCCTACGTCATTAGGTGGCTCGGGCAGAACTCGAAGCAGAACAGACTCGCGCGCCAGCTGAGCGATATCCAAGTACGCATGCGACTCGTGGTGTCTGGGGACAGGACGGAGATAAGACAATCGTACGTGCCTGCGATGTATTCCCATATTGTGCGGCCGCTCGTGGAGGATGGTGCGGTATGTCGCGACTTTATCATGCACCGTATGTTACTGAGTGCTGATGTATATGATTCATGTGGGTGTGGATGCAGAATGCTGTCGATGACGTGATCAACCGTATGGACACATATTACCTGTCCCGCGATGACTGGGACACGGTCGTCGAGCTGGGCGTGGATACGTATAAGGATGATTTGGTGTTGAAGAAGATTGCGTCTGGGACAAAGTCGGCATTCACGAGAAGGTCGGTGCAACTTATTGTAATTGCGAAGGACGTGAGGTTGATCGTGATACAGGTATAATGCGAGCGAACACCCAATTGCGTTCCATAAGGCCGTGGATCTGGGTAAGGCACCAAAGAAAGTCGGTGGTGGGGCTGCACCAGATCTCGAGGAGGCCTATGATGTATGTATTTGCCTTCGTTACCCCGCATGTAGGATGCTGACACTCGGCGATGGCACAGGTGGACGACGAGATTGCAGATGCCTCGGACGATGAGAAGAAGAAACCGGGCGACGACGAAGATATTGGTGGTGATAAGCTGATTGTGAGTAAGGCAAGCAAGGGGAAGGGTGCTTTGCAGGGTAAGGCGAAGGGTAAGGCGAAAGCGAAGGGGTGAGGACGTGTCGCAAAAGCGGAGTATTGAATTTGTATTTGGGTTATCATAATAACACTACTACTTTGATGTTCTACCATGTCGCTGCTCGTCCTTTCCGCCCAAGATGTGAACACAGTTATTTCAACCCTCAGGCCAAACGAACTTGAACGTCTCATGGCGTCGGTCTTTCGCAGTCTCTCCTCCAGATCAGGCCATGCATCCCCGCACCGAACAAGCATTCACATGCCCCAGCACACCGCACTTTTCATGCCCTCGCGACTCGATCGCATCGGGACAGCAATCAAGGTGGTATCTGTACCGACCTCTCCAGTAGATATGCGTGGTCTTCCTGCGTCGACGGTTCTACTGGACGAGGAAACTGGTCGTGCAAGGGCCATTGTCAATGCGAGCACGTTGACTGCGCTGAGAAATGCTGCTGGTGAGTACCATCCAGAACCTCTCCAACACACTGCTAGGCAGTGCTGGATTTTGTGCATCCATAGGCTCTGTCCTAGCAACACGCCTCCTACTTTCGAAGCAACCTACGTCTTTGGTTGCATTCGGCGCCGGAAGACAGATCGAGGCGCATACACACCTCCATATCCGCGCATTTCCCTCTCTCAAGCGGTGTACCATCATCAACCGGACTCAGAACGCTCGTCTAGACAACCTCTTGTCTGCACTTCGCCAATCCCATCCCTCGATCATGTTTGACAGCTCGATATTGGGCGAGACAGAGAGCGTGAAAAGTGCCGTTGAGCATGCGGACGTCATTTGCACAGCAACGCCCGCCACTGCGCCGCTCATCTCGTCCGAGTGGGTATCCCCAGGGACACATTTCAATCTGGTCGGTAGCTACAAGCCGGGTATGATCGAGGTCGACGAAAGGGTCATCAGACGCGCCGGGACGATCGTGGTCGACTCTGCTGAGGCATGCCCTCCTGAGGGAGTACATGCCGACCAAATGGTCGAGATCGGTACGTTGGTGGAGGACCCCGACTGCGGTAGCACAGTGGCACCTGTGTCAACGCTATGCGAACAGGTCAGACTGTCTGGCGACGTTACCGTCTTCAAGTCGGTAGGTATCGGACTACAGGATGTCGCCATCACGCACTTAGTGGTGTCCCGTGCAGAGGAGATGAAGATCGGGACTGTTGTCGAGTCGTACCATAACTGATGCAAAGTAGTTCGCACCTGGCAAGCATGTCGATGTGATTATATGGAGGCAAGTGTACTGACAGCAACACCCCTCGCTTATGACTCAGTCTTTGTATTTGGCGACCAACGGCGACCTGGTAATATGACGTTTTCGCTTACTGTACGTCCAGAGCACAGCTGCTATATAATAATCTCAGCTCTTCTACTCACCAGCCAATTCCACCTCGTACATATTTCGGGCCCATCTACGGGAGACAGCGAAGGGTTGGCAGCTGCTAGCACGATAAGCAAGTTCACGCGTGGTCAGCCGAGTTGTCAATTTTTGTGGAACGACTCAGATCTGCGATTACCGGGGTTTGTGTTTGGGAAACTGCAATTTATCTGTTCCCCGTGAACTCTCGAGCATCCATATGGATCATGGACCAAGGGACATTATAGCAAGTGATTTCGGCCTTCGTTGGCGTTCCAGCATAGTTGATGGCTGGCTGTCTGATCGGAATTACCCTCGCCACTGGTATGTACCTTCACCAGTACTTCAGTCTACACGAGCAGTTCAAATTCATCCATCATTCATAGTTCTCATTAGTGTCTTCATTCTTTTGTCAACGACTACTTGCATGTCCAATGGATGGACCTGCGGGTTCAGCTTCACCAGTATCGTCATGTATTGTGTGCTGTATGCTATCTCTCCAGAGTCGCAACTCAACCGTTTTCGTTGCGAATCGTACATACCTTTGGTGCCATGGTGCGTGCTTCAGCGATGCTTTCGAGACGCATCCTATGTACGTAAGTACAGCCTATATAATATGTACACGTCCGCTGCATAGTGGACCAAACATTTTCAGCTATTAATCCAAGGCCTTGTTGGAGTGGGCTGACCAACATCCGTGTCATATTGTAAAAACGCAAACAAATGTAGGCCAAAATTAGTGGAGAAGGATCGACTTTTGTCGGCCCCTGGGCAAGTTAGGAGTGCAGGGCCAGAATCCTAAGGGCTGCTTGCAATCTGTTTTAAAACAGTAAACGCACGGGATAAAGCAGAACTGGCGGAGGCGGACCTAGTTTGGCTAGACTGGCAGGTCCAAGAAGGTTGCTGGTATCACTTACTACGTACGTATTTGATAAGAGGTCTTCTCGATATCTCCGAGAAGCACCTCATTCGGTAATCACCCTGCAACACTTCTATCTCTATGTTCGTCGAACCTGACGAGCGTAAGTAAACGATGTACGAGAAACATATGGAAAATCCGACAAACAGGACTCACAGACAATTTGAATCAGCACACTGACGATGAACATCTCGTACATGTCAGACGTTTATTACGACTTGTGGCCAAGTGTCCTGGAATGAAATAGGAGTAGGGTGGTCTATAGCCATAGTCATGAACACTTGATGACCTGGTCTGTGGTACTTAGCATGTATGATATGCCCAGTCATCGGAGGTGTTTGTTGGGCGTGAGTTGCATGCTGAATTTGAAACAGGCACATTCCCAAGTCTCTTATTTTTGGAGTGGAGAAAAAACCGAAAATTGTCCCACGAGTCGAACTCGATGTTTCAATGACAACCCTCGTCAAGCAAGGTAAATCAGCAATGTTGAACTTTGTAGGCTGGACTGGTACGACCGCAAACACACCGACGATGCCCCAGCGCCGCCCCGAAGGCGACAGCAACAAGGACTACCATCGCAGCTGCCAGCCCCCAGCACGCGACGAGCATAGACTAAGCACCCAATCAGCAATGTCTCTTACATCCTCCCGCCCAGCACCCCCATCCCCCGCTATATCCCGCCGTGCCTCTGGTCTATCACGCTCCTCCTCATCTGCACGATCGCGTCCACCCTCTGGCACCAGTGGCTCAGTTTCACGGCCACCATCAGGCGTTCTGGGAATCGGATCGCTCGCTCCGGCCGGCACGCCCCTCTCACGCGCGCCTAGCGTGCGTCGATCCAAAGACATCCTGGGCATGCCTGCAGTTGCAGAGTCCAGGGAAGGCGATGGGCCACCCGCGGAAGTGCTCATCAGAATACGCGACTATGCCTATTCCACCTCGGACCCGCGCTTCGCAGGCGGCGGCCCGTATGCACCACGTCCCAATCAGCCGAAAGTGCTCGCGAGGAAGCTGCGTCTGCGTGCGAACTTATCGACGTCGTCGGCTGCATCGTCTACTACGAGCTCAGAGGATAACGACCAGACTGGCTGGGAGGACGAGCCAAATGGATGGAGTGCATTCCAATGGGGGTTCGGGGGAGGGTGGGACTTGCCTATGAAAACCATAGGTATAGGTGTACCCAGCCAATCGGAGCTGGACCGTAATTTCACGGACGAACCAGAGGTTTATGTTAATGAAGACGAAACTGAGGAGGGAGAGGAGGACGAGGGGAAGTCAGAATATGTTGATGCCAAAGAAGATCTCTCAGAGAGGGATGACGATGAAGAGGTCGATGATGTTCTCTTGCCAGGCATATACCGCGCACTGTACCCCTTCGAACCTGAGGGCATAGCAGAGATGAAGCTGGAGGAGGAGCAACTAGTGCGAGTGATCGGAAGAGGTGGTGGAGTCGGATGGGCCGTCGTTGTCAAAGAGGGACTCAAGGACAACGGTATACACGCGCTAGTCCCAGAGAGCTATCTGGAGCTTGTGAGGCCCGATGCCGAGGAAGACGCAGAGGAGACATGAGGACTTCTACCTCCGAAGCCACTTGCGCTGGCGTTCGTGGCTCTCGGTAAGTACTGCTTCGTTGCCTGTATTAATGAACGACGGCAACGGTTGGCACTTTCACTCGCTCGCTGTCCTTGTTGTATGTGGATCCTATATCAAATATACCTACGGTACCCCTGTTATCGACGCATTTTATATTACTACAGCATCGGTCAAAGTGATCGCCTTTACAAATTAAATTCTTCGTGCTTTACCACTTCCTCCACAAATATTAGTAGAACTTGGTGAAGTTGCTGGGCGTCTAATAGATTAGATCGCAGCCACAAGTTTGCTCACATCTACCGATCAACCGTCTTGCTGTCAGAATATTTGTTGCTACGTGTCGAACGATTATAGTGTTAGTTGTTCTAGGTAGAGATAAATAGTTCGTAGTCACTGTACCTTGTACCTTCATCGCATGGTCCTGCCAATTCGCCCAGCGTGGTCTCAGCGTGTGAAATCCGATAACACCTGCCAGCGCAGCATCGACTCTTAGTACCTATCGGCTTGAGTTCAGTATGCATGACGGTGAGACTTTGCGTTTCCCAAAAGTTTACAACGCTAAGGGTATATGGTTCAGTGCTCATTGGCGTGATCGGCGGGACCGGTCTGTATCATTTAGACAATCTCACCCACATGTGAGCCATTTCGATCCATACATTACTCTTTGCACTCACCACCATCACCTCTGCAGAGAGACGGTAAACCCAAACACTGTGAGCCATTCTCCACCCCATCCCTCAAATTCACTAATTCATCCTTGATTTTCACAGCCATGGGGACACCCCTCCTCGCCCATCAATATCTGTTCCCTACAATCCGGCACCAAAGTCGCCTTCCTGGCTCGTCATGGAAAAAACCACGACATCTCCCCCTCCGCAGTCCCATCTCGCGCTAATATTGCCGCCCTCAAATCTCTAGGCGTTCGCGCCATCATCGCATTCAGCTCTGTAGGATCACTCCGGGAAGAAATTGTCCCTGGCCACGTCGCTATTCCTGCACAAATTATCGACAGAACCAAGGGCATACGCCCCGGAAGCTTTTTCGATGACACGCGCGTTGTTGCGCATGCTGCGTTTGGCGATCCGTTCAGCATGAAGCTTGTACGCTGGCTCGAAGTCGAAGTTGAGAAGGCACTGAAGGAGCAGGGAAATGGTGTCGCATTGCACAAGGACAAATGCATTATATGCATGGAGGGCCCACAATTCTCGACACGCGCGGAGAGTATAATGTATAGAAGCTGGGGCGGCGATCTGATCAATATGAGTGTGCTTCCTGAGGCAAAGCTCGCCCGCGAGGCCGAAATCAGGTATGTAGCTGCTACTTAGGCGGCGAATATACGTTGATCATCATTCACTCGTTCAGCTACGCCCTGATCGCATCAGCTACAGATTACGATTCCTGGCGGCCGCACGCGGAAGCCGTTACTGTGACACAGGTCCACGAGACACTCAAGGCGAACGCGGAGACTGCGCGACACATTGCTGCTTCCGTCTTGGAAGACTTGCACTTGGCGACGGTACAAGGGGACATTATCGACGAGGAAAAGGGATGCATGAAGTATTCGGTAATGCCGAGTCACGGAAAGCGGAACGAGGAGGATGACAAGAAGCTCGCATACATCCTACCGGAATACTTTGGTTCTAACGATGTGGCAAATTAGACGAATGTTGTATATTCCAAACAGTTCGCAGGGCGAGGCGTGTGTAGCCACCTCCGCAGCCTCTGTACAATTTATTCAGCTAAATAGATGATCAATCCACTAAACACATTACTTTTGTGGACGATGGCAACAAACTACGACGTAAAGATCGCCTATCAATCTTGTTCGTTGATCCGACACGGTTTGTAGTCCTTATGTACGCTCAGACCAAATATTAGTGCATGTAGAACGACTTCCCCTATTAAGGACATTCATAAACTTCCCCTATCAAGCACAAACCCTTCACAACGCTCATCTCATCCCATCTACAAGCACTACACAATGCTTGGTAGGTCCCTGATATATAATTTACGAGGGAAGTGAGGAGATAGCAGAGGCACCATCCATCGCCGCCGCTTCCTGAGTAGACTGCTAGAACCCTGTTTCTGACGCAACCCTCTCAGGCGCTCTCATGAAGCGACATAAACGTGTCATGGCACACTGCAACCTCATAGCATGGTCCCACCTCAAAGCGACCTCGAGAAAGAAACAGCAGCCCACACCCGAAGCCTCTCGTAGTTTCCACAATCCCCATGATCCCCTCCAAGGCCTCCTTCCCGAACTCCTCCTTATGATATTCCAGTGTCTGCTGGACGACTACATTATGAATGCACAGGAAAATACGTCCTGTACCAAGGCACTGCGACTTCCAGTGGTGCTCAGTTTGGTCTCAAAGTCTTGGAAGAAGTTCGTATACAGCAGCCCCCGCCTCTGGAGTTACATAAAGATTCATCCGTCCCTTGCCTGTCCACGAAATTGGCGAGTTTTGGAAACTCGGCTTTCGCTGACACAGGATGTGCCTCTGTTTATCAGTATCGAGCTCACGGAACATCCAGACACCAAGATGCTCACTACCCTACTTTCCCACAGCAAGAGGGTTGCCGAGTTGACCCTCTCTGCTGTGGACTTGACCTGGTGGAAGGAAGCGCCCACTGCAACATCGTTCTGCCAGTTGGAAAAACTTAGCGTGAAAACGACGCTGAAATCCCCGTTCACAATGCCATTAGGCACCGCCTTCTTGACCCAGCAGTCACTATCTGGCCTTCCACGGGGTGCTCGCGCTGACGACAAGTTGCTGTACCTGCACGGCGCTAGGCTCAGACATGTCAGCTTACCTAACTGCGATGTTTCCGTCATACACGTCCTCGACATGCTAGCAGCTTGTCCAAACCTTGTCTCCGCCGACATCATGCTTGCCACAGACGGACTAAATCCGGAGAAGCGAGAAACCGTAGTGGGAAGCCTGACCTCTCTCAAACTGCAGGGATCGATGGACATGCTGCACTTTCTCCAGACCGTCCGCGCACCTCTTCTCTCCAAGTTAGTCATTGGTTGGTGTAACAGAGAAGATCGTCCCTTCTTGTGCCACTCCCTCCCTTCTTTCCTTTCGCACTCCCCTGCCCTCGAAGATTTGACAATCCGGTGTATCCTTGATACAGAAAATACCCTGATCGAGATCCTATCCGCACATCCACTCATCAAACGTCTGGCCATCGTTGCAGGCGACGATCAACTAAGTTTGGTGACGCAGAAAACCTTCGAGAAACTCACCCATACAAAGGAGAGAGCGGAGGTATTACTACCTTGGTTGAAGCAAGTGGAATTTGATGGCGGGGTGGACGTCAAGGACGACACTATTGTGAGCATGTTGGAATCACGGAGCCCATCGCCGCCGCCGTATAGCAACGAGTTTGTCACCATGTACCTTCGTAGGCGCGCACATCTGGCACCGCACGCGGTGAAGAGGTTGGAAGAGCTGGGTTATCGGGTTACAATAAATGGAAGTAGCAGAATACCTTCCATGAGTGACATGGACATGGACTGAGGACAGTTTCTAGGGAATACATGGATCCATTTGAGTGTATGTACATTTCTTATGAAAAAAAAAACTTTTTACTACCTTCCATAAATTTCAAATTGTCCTGAGCTATAGGTCCTCTGAGCTCCCCGAGTCCCAAGCAAAAACGACCTGTGATAGCCTACACACACGACGGACGCACCGCAACTCCTGCGGCAACTGCCACATTAGACGAAACGGTGTCCGATCGATTGGAGATTGTGACTTTGCAATGGAGGTTACTCTTGTGTCACGCCGAGTTTATTGCTGAAGCGCTGACGACCCACGTACGTTTTCCGATCAGTTAACCACTTACTTTCATTGAAATGAATGCTGCTAATTTATCTGCACAGCTAGGGACGAACAAAAAGAACTCGAAGGATAACTGAGAGGATACGTGGACAACCTGTACCAAGTGCGTTTCGTGTTTATTTTGTTTCACCTATCTTGGTTGGTCGTGGTCTGTTGATTGATGCAGATACGGTTGCCTCTCGTTCGCTTTAATTGCCCTAACGGAGAAAGTGAGTTCTCCAATCGTGAATGGATGTCTGCTGCTGGTCCAATTCGCCATGGTGACAACCAACTCTGATTTACAATACTACGTCCGGCAGTGCTCCTGGAATGTCGCAGTCCTGAGGGACATGGGATCCAATCCAGCACGTGTATCACTTGGTAGAACTCGTTCATGGAGAAGCAACCGACAGCTTTTGGCGCGGGCCAATATTTCTGATGTCTTCTTATGTAGGTAAACTAGCTACGAGGTGAGAGACCATCTGCCCATCAGATCATGATTCAGCAGCTGTTGCGATGACATTACTGATATTAGAAACAAGAAGGTGATGCCAGGTCCTGGAGATGTTCTCGGAGCATTTTCTGTTGGCTGTCACTCAACGAACTCAGCAACAGTGTTGTAAGCAGGGAAGGACCCACGGCCTTTCACTTGTAGTCGTATATGCCACGCACTGGTCCAGACTGTGTATCGATGTTACTATAAAGGACCCAGGATGAAATACATGTTGGGTCATCGCTGAGCTGATCGGGATTTAGGATACGAAAGTCATCCTCCACCCCGAGAAGCCCGGTGTACAAGTTGTGCGATTAGCAAACAATCTTGATCAAAGACAGCTTGCTTTTGCGTGACTCTAACCCCAAGATCAGGGAAGTCTAAAAAAGGTAAGCTTGCGTTATCATTCTGACTCGACCTGGCAGTCACACAGGCGCTGCTCCTGTTCCACCACCACAGCAGCCAATTCCCCGTAACAAATTGCTCTACCTACTGTCTCGTTTTATTGTCTTATAGTCGAAGTGGTCTTGCATTTACTTACAAGGACACCCACGACTCTTCTCTTATCTATCCCACAACATCGTATCGTATTCCCTCTGGATCTGGTCTCCACCGTCCTTTGATGCCATCAAGGAGGAATTGCAATGTACACTCCCAACCCGTACCAGAGCCTATTTCCTGCACTTCTCCTTTGCTACGACTTGATAATTCCTCATGGACTGCGGATAACCCATCTTCTGGACTTCAATTAGATAGCGCTGTGGAAGTTGATGTACAGCTTGGAGGTTCCCTGCACGAGGCAGCGGAAGGGTTGCACGTCAAACACGAGGGTGGTGCACTCACTATTACGCCACCCACAGACATTTCACAACCTGAGAGGAATGCTCACCTTTGCTCCCCACGGCCATCCACGGGTCATATCAGATCTCCTGTACTAGCCCGGTGAGTCTGTCATATGTCTCCTTACTTGATCATATGCCATTTCTTCGTACCTCCGATTCCATTTCTCTGCGTATACACACGCAACGTGTTCGAAGGGCTGCTTCTCCGTCTGATGGACACGAGGTTGTTGTAATCCACTTGCATAGTCCGATTTAGAGTTACTTCATCCCCCAACTGCACCTTTTACTACTAACCATCCACTCAAGTACAAAAGAGCTGATACCCATTCATTGCAGCGAGCCGACAATGCTGGAGGCATTCTCTCGCGCCGTTCGCAACTATGTCCCCTCTTCAATTCCCATTCCTTCGGCAGCCCCTTCTCCACCTCGCGTATCGCGGCCAGTATCCTTTGGCAGCTTCGACGTCTTTCCTGTGGCCCCCAACCCTCTTTCCGCGGGACGTAATCCAACGAAGTCCTCTTCTACTTCCGAGAGAGAGAGACATCAACCTATTTCCTCAGTGACTCAGGTTACGTCACCAAAGGATGGTGTATATGAGGGTTCTATCGAAGCAGAACCTTCCATGTTCGGATCTGAGGACGAAGATATAGTAGCTTCACCATCAATGAATCCTCGTTTTACAGCATATCCTACTGTTAGTGAAGGTGATCCTATACTGTGGTCTCGTTGGGATACGCTGATGCAACCTAACTCAACCCGGTGAGGACCCTCTAACTACTTACTTGTCATTACCCAGCTCATTTATGCTACAGCCGTGTTCTTTTCCTCGGCTACCCGACCGGATTCCAGATGTGGGATTGCACCAGCCTAGCATCCGTCTCAGAGGTGGTGAACTTGTCCGATTCATCATGGGGACGTGTTACGTTCGCGGGAGTGCTTGTTCCTCCTCCGCTTGCGGATGATGGCCAATTCAAGGGTCTGCGTCCATTGATTGGCGTGATGTATGAATTTTATTCCTGAACACCCGTTTGATACCTAACTTTTTGACAGTTCCCATTTGCGCGGGGAATCTTTTATGGTTATTTATTCGTTGCGCTCTCACAAGGTGGTGAAGCGTCTCCCATTTCGTACTGTATCATCTTTTGCCTCAGGATCTCATTTCATTGTTATTGTGAGTCTCATTTCTTCCATTCCTTCCGTGACCTAACACGTTACTCAGAGCACCACAAACCCACCGACTATACATATTTTATCCTCCGCCTCTCTCACCATTTTACATACAATTACTTCGTCGTCTATCTTGACTTCTACTCGTACATCAACTCATAAACCAAATACCAACAACCAACAAACTGTATTACTATCAGACATAGACGCCCATGACTCGGACGAGACCACCAAAGCCGATTTCATTCCAATCTACTCCCTTTCACACCGCCTCCTTGCGTTCGCCTCTCAGCCACCCCGTTTGGATGCTGGCTCCGGTGCTCCGTCACACCCACACACCCACACTCGATCTTCCTCTCACACATTTGGCATTTCACAAGCAGACCTGGGAACTACGGCGGCCAAAGTGGGGGGTACAGTTCTGCATGGGATGAAGTCACTGGGTGGGATGGCTTTGAATGCAGCTGCGGAATACGCCAGGTCTCGCGTCACGGCTCCTGCCCCCAGCAGCGCCCCTGGGAAACCAGAACAGCCCTTTACAACGAGTGGATTAAGCAACCTGTTCTTCTCGCGGAGCGCACCCCCTGCAAGCGGAGATCAGGAGCCAACCAACATCCGCGGAACCCCTTCGGCTATCCAATGGAGGGATGAAAGCCCACCTCGGGAAGAGATGATCGAGAGAAATACGGATAGTTGGTGGGCACTGAAGAGGAGTGCAGGGACATACGTGCGAGTTATTGACCTAGCGCCACTCTTGGACCGTAAAGCAGCCGCTCCCCCTGAACTCGTAGCGGAATTTATCGCTGCAAAACACCAACCGATTAGTCATCTCAGGTTCACTCATGACGGCACCTCACTGCTTGTGGCTCCAAAGGACGGCCAGGTCATCCGCATGTTCCAAATCCGACCGACCCCACGGGTCGTGGGATGTCCAGAACTCCACACTCCAGCGGTATCTGTCGCTTTATCATCTGCTGACCCAACTCCAGCTGATGGTGTACCATGGCACGTGTATAATCTTCGACGAGGTCGTACTTCCGCTGTGATTGAAGGTATCGAAATTTCTCCTGATGGAAGATGGGTCGCTATTGGCACTAGAAAGCGCACAGTCCACATATTCGCAGTCAACCCGTATGGCGGCCAACCTGATCCTCGAAGTCACACAGACCTGAGGATATGGAATGCAGACAAACCTGTAAGTTTATGGTTATTCTATGTGCTGTGACCTAATCTTAAACATCTGGCGCAGCAGCCTTTGTCCACCGAATTGGTCCCTATTGCAAGGTTGCGATCTCCCAAACCTGCTGTGGGAGATGGCGTATACTCAGACTACTCGTTCGTATTTGTTTCTGATGATGTCGTCTTATCGGGGAGCTTGTTGCCACCTCCGTCTGCGGTTGCATCCTCCCCCAGTACCTCCTCTGCACGATCAGATCTGGGGCACTCCCCCTATCAATCTCGGCCGCGGAATTACAAAGATGTCCTTATTTTTGACTCTTCCCGAGGTGTTCTTTCCTTGAGGCGTGTCACCCTTGAACAGCATCCTCGTGATCCTGGGATCTCCGTTCCGATTGCAAATCTTGCCACTAGTGTTTCACTTCCGGGTACAGGTGCTGGGGGTCGTCTCGGCATTTCTTCATCTTCTGCCAACAAGAATGGCAGAAATGCCTCGAGACTTACCCAACAACTCCTTGAAACATCCATGGAACTCGTAGGGAAGGAGAGCACTGTAGCAACATGGCATTTGAAGAGACGCCATGACTGGGGTGAAGTCAAGCATGTTATGTGTGAGCTAAGTGAGAAAGAAAAGGCACCAGCTTCTGAGTATGACTCTTTCCTCATTCGTGGCAGAGCCGCCGCTGACGTTCAACATGCACAGTTCGCTTGCTCACGCCGAACTTTCCGCATTTTCTCGCCAGCCAGAGATTGTCCCACGCTCGGTATATCTCTCGCATCAGTTCTTCTTCTATACTCTTGGCGAGGATTATCATGCGCTTATTCGCCGCCACCAACTTGCTGTAACAGGTGACAGGGTGGAAGTGCGCCGGGAAGTGGAACCGAGCACTTACGCCAGTGGTGCAGGAGCAAGCTCAGGTACGGGCGCAGGTAGAGGTATAGATGAGGTATTTGTTGCAGGCGCCCATGGAGGTTCGGATCCTAACCGAGTCGCCTCATCGCTCGATGAGCCCCTCGCAAGCGCTATGACTTCCGGTTTGGACGCACCACCTGATGCGCCAAACATACCCATGTTTCCGAACGGGGGGGCAGGCCGGCCGCGTTCATTCGGGGCTGGGTTACCAATAAGATCGCTCAAAGAGGGGGTTGGAGGAGGATTGGGTAAGTTGCGCAGGGAGATGTACCGTGTGCGATCACCGAAGCACGAGCTCGAGCATGAAGTGGTCGTCGGGCAATTCGGAATTGACGGCGATGGCAACTCTCCAGGTTCTCGTGTCACTGGTATCTCAGGGGTATCACTCCAGACGCCATCCACGCATAGTGTTCCCGAGGAAGCAAACGCTTTGGGTGGAATGCGCGACCCCAGCTTCGATGAGGGTGATAGCGAAGAAGGCCAGACAACGTGGCGAGGTTGGGACTGGGCAGAGGAAGATAAGCGCGCTGTTGATGAAGCGGAACAATTTGACGATGTATTGGGATTCATGGACGAGGATCAGGCGCCATCGGTTCAGATGGCCCAAGGTCAACAATGGTAGTATTGACTGAACACCTCACCTTTGCACGTGGATGCTAGTGATATAGTACTACTGCGACGTACCTTGACCATGGCATTGGTATACATACAGATCACCGTACAGCCTTACTAGCGCATATTAATGATTTGACACCAAACCTCAAGGCATTCAAGTGCCTTGTTGTTCCGAGTTAGCAGTGAATTCGAAACTTATCCCCGCAGCAGTGGATGCGAGTAGTAATGTATTGAGCTTTATTACTCGATAAATAGCAATTCAATGTCAATGTTACGACAAAGCAAGCAAGTTAACCCCTGCCCCTGCCACCCACACAGGCTGTCAACACTCCTTGAATGTCATCACTTGTAGCTGTGCAGCTGTGCAGCTGTTCAGCAAGGTATGGCACCTTTGACTCCTAGGTTCCATATGGAAATAACTTGTGTTACATTGCCATCGGACACAACTATGTATAGAGGTGACATATGATGGCCAGGGAACCGATCTAACCCAGAGCCTACCAACCTAATATGGAGCATTCTGGGGACCTTCTCTGCCGCCACAAGCCTCCTGGTGTCTTGCAACGTCCGATCCCTGCCAAGTCAAGTTAACTCCGAACCCCTTCGAATTCAATGCAGGCCTTAAATTATTGAAAAAGGGGTCGCCGGTGCCCAGAAAATTGAATCGTAAGGGGCAGGTTGGCTAGTACATGCCAATGCCAGGCGACGTTTTCCCCCCCAAACCTAACATATGTATGTACACAAGCCTCGTGCACGGCGTGGAAAAACGTGCTGAAGGCGCTTGATCCTTGCTGAACCGAGTAAAGTGATCAGGTGTTTTCTGATTGGCACGGATCTTAATTAAACGCCTATACATACACACGCTGCACTAATATGACGTATGTGCCAGTCGGCCACAAGTTGTTGTACAGATTGGTGCCACAGTATGTACTTTGTGGAAGAGGGCAGATAAGCGAAATGAGAGTTCGAAAATGTAAAAACCATATGATATATACATTGACGCGCTGTGCCACAGCTGTAACTAACTTTGTTCGTGGGCACAGCTCTATGTAATAGGCACAGCCAACATAAGTACGTCGAGACCCCGAAAGGGGCGTTCCTTATCGGCGGTTTTCATCTATCCGAATCGACATGCGCGTTGACGATAACTGCGCAGCATGCGCCTGGATTATCAATAACCCCAGGTTGTCCGTGATCTGATCGCCCGTCGTGTTGCAGCCTGGAACTGATGATGATGGTCAGGGCAAGTTACATACTGTCATTATTGAAAAGGTAATGATACATGATTTGAACATTGCATGAGGGCCCATCGCAGGCATGTACGTGTTACAACAATGATTGTCACTAAGTATAGATATCTTGCTATTAAAGCGAAAAATGATGCATGACGAAGAAGTGTGCAGTGCATGCAGTAACGAGGAATCAAAATAGAGGTACGTATGCGTACATATGCACGGGGTGGGGTATGTATAACTAGTTGATATCCTAAGTACTTTAAACACGTGCAAGTAGAATATCAAAAATAAACGATACCGACATACACCAATCATGGAATCATTTATTCGTTGCTTGTCATCGAAAGCGTGAAGCATATCTGAGAGACCCTCATCGGAATGCGGGGGAATAAATATGCTGAGAGTGAGAGTCTGAGTGGTGGAACTGGTCCCATCAATACGTTGACGGCTGCATGTTGTGCCCTCTGTAGATGTTTCGTTTATGAACTGCGCATTCGCGTGTCTGTACGAACGCCCCAACGCCCAACACTCTGCGTAAACGCGGGCCTCAAGACTGTTGATACCCGTGTGTCTGTGCATGACATCGCGTACGCTGGCAACGAAGGCTTATAGATGTATTCTGACTGTGCGGGCTCAGCATGGAGTTGTTTGTTAGGGGAAGGGTTGGACGGAGATTGAAGGTGAGCGTGAGATGAGGAGCCATACGTAGGCCGTGGAGATGCAGATGTGGGCGCCGAGGAAATTGGTCGCTGCCAACCGGTGGCATTATGTGCGGTAAAACGGTTTTCTCCGGACAATGTTCCGTCCTGTCCGAGAACACGATGACTGTGCTCTTCCATAATGATGTCGCCATCAGGATCAATAGCAGGCGAGCCTTCATCCTCCGAGAACCCGTCCTCTTCGTCCTCATCAATTTCCGAGTCGCTCAAGCTCGAGTTTGTCGCTGGTGGGGACATTAGAGCAGGATGGTGGCCAAGTGTCCCTGGTAGTGGACGGGGATGGCCTGGTTGGTATGTGGCATGGGGATAAGGATCAAACATGCTTGACACATCGCCGCCATCGGATAAGCGCCCCGCCCCACCCCTGGAATGGTTTCGCCAATGACGGCGCATATTGGAGTTGACATTGAATTCTCTTCCACAACCTGGATAGGGGCACCGATACGCTGTTGAAGGTTACTCATCAGCCCTGATCAGCGGGTGCAAGGATAAAATCATATCATCGAAAAACCAAAAGCGGAGAGTTTCCGTATTCTTGGTCGGATGTGATGCAGTGCGGCTCCAGAGCGCACCCAAGAAGGGTAATTATGAAAATGAGGACAAAAGGGGGGTACTCACGCTTGGCACCTGTATGGGTGTTGACATGAATTTTCATGCTACTTGGGCGATTGAAACGTTTCCCACAATGGGGACATTGATGTTTCTTGCCTCGCCCCTCTCCTGAAAGGGAAGGACTGATGGCTTCTGAGGATCTGAGGTACGATCTTCGTCCGTCGTGAGTCATAATGGTGGAAGCGGAGCTAGGGGGGTCTGAAACAGAAAAGGAGAGCATAGAAGAATGCGGTGAACGCATGTGTAGCGGGAGGTCGGGTTCTCGAGCTGCCGTTGGGCTGGACGGATTTCTCGTGCTTCTCATGACAGGTTGAACGGCGATCTTGTGGCGCTGCGATGATCGCTGGTCAAGAGGCGCCATGGACACGCGGAAAGCAGGTGCAGATCCATTTGTGACACCTGCCTGGGAAGTGGGAGAGTTGGTTGTGGCGCCACGATGACGAAGAGTGGTGCTGGAGGCCACATGCTCTAGGGATGCCGTAATGGGATCTGCACGCAAGACATTGAACGAGTAACTTGGAGGGCATTTGGGTGAAGTGAGGTGGCGAGACGACGAATCATGGTGTGGCGGTGGACGAACAACGGCTTCGGAACTTGGTGGACCGGTTGGTGAGGCTTGGGAGTGGCGGAATGACATGGGGGCGTTGGAATAGCGGGCGTCTGAGGGTTCCCCAGTTCGCGCACACGATGAGGAGATGGGGTGTGCGACCAGCGGATCCTGTGCAAAAGGAAGGTCAGGGCCACGAACAGTCGAGAAAGGGAAGAGAAACTGACGGAGGGATTGGCAGAGAGGGGATGATGATGCTTGTGGGGAGGGGGTAGCGAGTTGGAAGGCATGGACATCTCTGGAGATAGATTTACCCCTGTGGATCCACGATCTGGGAGATACGCACCTGGGAATATGTCGCGAATGCTGGGCAGAGGGACTGTAGGGCGAGCCATGTCGTGGAGTGGTGGGTGGTGGAAGGGGGCGTAGCAAGTGCAGACGATGGCGTCCTTTTATATCCACAAGGTTCGAAATAGATCATGGATCGCACGGCAAGTGCTTGGAAGCCGCTTGCTGTCCGAGAATGGCACTGGGCTGTCCAAATGCACCCAACGTTGGGAATGATCTCCGCTTGCCCAGAGCAAATCCTTGCGCTTCACGTCAGTCAGCCGAACACGTTTTCTTCCGTCTCGGGTCATTCAAATCTGCACTGCTCCACGATCCGGAAGACCCGGCTGCATTCGACTCATTCCCTATTACGCTGCAGGCTCAGGGTGGCACCGCGGATAATCGTTGTGGGTTTGCGACCTCGGGTCCCCCGGAAGGACCCCTCAGCACGACGGATTCAATCCCCCCTGACCTGAAAATCTTTTCTTCTTCAGAATTACCCATCCCCGATTTGGACCCGGCGGCCGGGCGCTTTGCGTAATAGGATTTATCATGCCCACGCGCCGCAGCTGCTCTTACCATATGCGTACTGGTGTTGATCCTCCTTCCTTTTCCGCTCAACACCCCCCTCCCTTCCTTCCTAAATTGCTTGCCGCCTCCTTACATATCCGCCGATCTTCTCGTCCCCTCCGATTAGGCAGATCGTATCCGTATTTGGACACAAATCCGTCTCTTCCACTCGCGCTCTCTCCTAACCCCGTTTTTCGTCCGAAAGCCCTTCCCCTCCACAGAAGGCACCAACAACGGCAAGGGTCCACCAGTCGCTCTTGATTGGTGATGCTGGTGATTGAACGAGTCGCCGAATGCCATGCACCACATGTATGCCTTTATCCTCGCATTTTTTTTTACGTGCCTTCGATCACCATATCTGATCGCTTCAGGTCTTCCCGGCGCCGAGGCGTTATTCGGTGCTCTCCCCGTGGCTATAAGCGCCCCTTTCCTGCTGCTGCTGCTTGCTGCCGTCCGGTACGGTGTATCCGCATACTATCTGGGCGAATTTGTCTCGTTGGGTTTTTAACCCCAGGTCCGATCTACGCACGTTAGGACACAGCACGTTGCGACGTTTATGCGATCCGCTCATCTTCTCTGTACAATCTCATATCAAGAGACGTTGCTCAGCGGGCGCTTTCAAGCCAAACCTGACAATGCGATCTGAATCCATTTCAAAGCGCCTACACAATACCGCATCAAATTATGCAAGGTAGTATATCATAGTCGGGTAAACGAGCTTCCCGTTCCATTTCCTTCGTGTCATCTTTGAAGATCCACGTGTGCGGCGAGCACAGCACACACAGAGGCGCCCTCTCGACAGATAACCGAACACATGCGTTTTCTGAACTCGAATTTTTCACAAGACGGAGCGGAACGTTCATAATAATAATGAAAGTTCCCCCACATTTGGGATTTGCATAGCTCAACGCCTGCCGCCTCTCGGGCAAAGATCGCCACAGGTTGCCGTATTTTGAATTTGCTAGAGTTGTATTACGTGTATGGTCCTTCCTGATATGGCTAGACTTCCATTACCAGCGAGCGCCAAACTTGGCAGGCAATCCACACCTCAGCACCATTCCTTAGAAACCCAAGAATAACATCATTGCTTACCAGCTCAGGCCTGATCCTTCCTCTACGCTGTTTTACCGTTCGCCACCCCGTACCCATGCCGTTTGAAGCATGCTCAGAGTCGCCGCCGCAGTACCATCACGCACACGATATACTACAAAAGCGTCGAAAGCAGGGGGATCGCGATCGACAGTTCCTCAAGCACAGTTACTAGCCGCGTATCGCTGCCACGATCCGCGGTATTAATCCACGTCCGATGATGGTAATGAACGATCCTTTGAAACGATGCGCCGGCCTCCTTGAAGTGGTGCAGCCCTTCGATATAGGAACTGCACCCACTGGTCCACGGACATGAGCTGAGCAGGGGATCTCATATCAACATATCCCTCTATGGACAGATAGGCTCTTATCCGCATGCTCACGAGGCGCTAAGTAGTAAGTACCAACACACCAATCAAACATTGAACGGACTAACTGCTCCAGTAACCAACGATTTCAAAAGGACGGGTCTCGGCCCAATCAGACAGACTGGTGCTAACCCGTAACATACAGTGTACGTCTAGTACCAAGCACAGCGAATCCGTCCCTTTCTGAGCTTCGATCGCGGACAAGTTGTTCTTCCAGACCTTCATCATTTGATCATCATCATCATGCGTACTGTATATGGACCGCAGTAGCACTGCAACGGGGATTCTTGACAGGGGTAATTATGTCTTTTTCCCCAATTCTGCTGCCGTGAGCTTTGCACTTCGTACCGCCGCGCCTTCTTATGGCCACATTTGGGGCTGAAAGGGCTCAGAGGGTCCTGGGTCCGGTCCGGTGTGGGAGTTTAGCGGTGAAAGAACTTGGTACAGCAGCGTCACACAGAAAATCTAAGAAATTCGCCTGTAGGAAGAGGATGGAAGGTACTACTAGTCACGGCACACGGGGACGCGGTATATGCCAATGGTTAGTATGGTGTAGCACAGCCTGCAGTGGATTCCGCAGTCACTTTCGAAAGCCAAATCCAGTGGGGCAAGATGGAAAAATGACTAGCATAGCATCTGAGCGCCAAGCGAACGACTAATCAAGATTGTCGTATCTGAATCCGTACCTATGGGACAAAGTTCTATGGATGCAGTGTGTGTGCAGTGTAATATATTGGTAACGGGGGTGGAGTTACGACGATGCCATGCTGTGAATGGCCCTCGTCTACCGCAGCACCCACTTCGTTCTATCTATGATTTCCATATCCAAATATAGAACGACGGGATAGTCATGCACAATAACATTGTATGTACATGTCGGCGAATAATCGGTTAACCGAACTCTTAACTGGATAAGCATGGTTAGGGATGGATGGATGGATGGACGGAACAGGACGGAAGGCACGCCTGTCTGTAACCGTACATAAAAATGAAGGGAATATGGTTTCTTTTTTAAAAAGAGGGGGGACGGGCCTGCCTGCACCTTACTGCGCCTACGAGGTTATTTTAGAACCGATGCTGATTGCGGCAAGCTAGTGTTCATCGAGATCCTTCAGCTCACCGAACTATATTCAGAACAAGTTACGAGTGTATGGTCCCATCCCCCACCGCCTTACCCAGCCGAATGCTCCAGGCGGATAATCTTCTCGCCCTGACCCAGGAGCCTATCGACGAAGTCTGCGAACGAATCACATATTTCGTCAGGGCTCCGTGTTCCCCTGCGCTTCTCGTCCCCCTGGCGATACTTTCCCGTCTTAACTGCATTGCGAAAAAAAAAAAAGACGGGGCCGGACGTCATTACGTATCACATAGTGAAGCAGGCTGTAAGCAAACCATACACTCCAAAGCGAGTAAGACAAAAAGTGGAACGAAAGAGGCTTACCCAAGACGCGCCAGAGCCCCAGCTCAATAGCACCCTCGCCCAAGTCAGCAGATACATCATCACCGATCACCGCGATATGGCCGTGGATATCATTGTTGCCTTCCCCAACACCTCTGACTATTTTATCTCCAAAGCTTTTGATCACCGTCTCAAAGAAGAGTTTTGTCGGTTTCCCCACGACGAGAGCACGGGTCTGGGCGGCTTCCTCGAGGGCACTGACGAATGGGCCAGGCCCAAGGGACAGGGCATGGTCAGATGCTTGGATGTACCGTGCCTTATGTAGGGCAATGAGAAGAGGCTTGGGAACCGAAGCCGATTCTGCCTCTTTAGCTCTGTTATTCTCGCCAACGAGGATACGGAAAGCAGTATTAAGGTGCTCATAGTCGAGCAGCGAGGGAGCGAGACCCACAACGACAGCATCGTATGGCTCTGTATCTGCGTGATTACTCGTGCGGGGCCGTGATGTGCGAGCGCCAATATCCACACATTCCTCTTGTGCAGATGAAGAGAGGAGCATATAGGGCCTAAAAATGATGCAGTGATTATCACGTTTTGCTCTTCCATCATGGAGGTAAGAAAGGTCAGGGCCCCCTTGGCCACCAACGGCAAGAACCAACCGATATACTAAAAAATGCAGCAACCCAGGATTAGACCAGGGTAGCTCACCTTCGAATACCTTTCTCCTTCAAAAGTCCGTTTACCGCCCCCACGCTCGTCCACACTTCTTCTTCTGGTGAAACATCCATAGACGCCTCGCGCATCTTGCGACATATCTCCGTCGTGGACTCCTTGCTTGTGTTGCTGCAAAATCGAAAGGGAATGTTAGCATCGCGCAGACGCGTGAGTGCCTGCGCAGCCCCAGGGGTCGGTGCGGTCCCGATTAACAGCGTTCCCGAGATATCGATGAGAAGGGCACAGAGTGGGGGGCGGGATAATGTGTTGGAAGCACTATTGACAGTGCTTAGTGAAGCGGCCATCGATCGGTGTGTCCGATAAAAAAACACCTGGAGGTAAAACATTATCAGTTACTTGCAGTTCGTCGAGCCGAAAAGTCGATAGTAGGGTTAGATGTTCCACTATCGTAGTAACTGATAGTTGGGGGAAGTTGTTCGTGAAGGAACGTCAAAGGTACCTAGTAGGTGTGTATGGCCGTTTTGGATGTAAAAGCGTGATGTGGTTGCTGGTGTGGGTAAGAGCGAAAGAGAGCATCTTTTTGTGAATCCTTTGTTAAGGGAAGATAGGTGAACAGTGGTACTACATAATATAAACTTCATAGCGGTCACTCTCCCTCACGCCAATATTTAGCAGGGAATCAATTATTCCAAGTCCAATTCTGTCGAACGAACAACATATGGCAACTGGTCTTTGTATGATGACAGAGTAAAATATACAACTATCCAAGCCTTGTCTTTAGCATGTAACATGGTTCTCGTGAATGGTCCTTCAATAGATCGTGCTATCAACAACCCATCATATGGGCATCCGTAGGTAGGAATGGGCAAATCAGCCCCAGCTCTCCGTATCCACTTCCGTTGGACCTCGCCTACCCTGCGACACAGGTTGATGATAATCGTCGTCAGCGGGTAATGCGATTGCTCCACGTCGCCTCTGCTTGAAAAATATGTCGTACACTATCGTCGACACCAATATGAGTGGATGAAGAACGGTGAACAGTACCACAACGATCTGTTTCGAACAGATCAGGACGCCGGACGAGAGGAAACATTTAGATTCACGTACGAAAACGGGCGGAGGTTTTGGCCTTACGCTCCATTCGCTCACGCATATCCAAGTTGCCGCGATCGCCCAGGTGATGTCTCTGCGCAAAATTATGACCACTAGCCCAAGCAGGTTCACACCAAGCATGACAGCAAAACCGGGCCATGCATGGCGACCATATTGCTCGGGGTGGTCGGGCAAGTATGTCAGACCTAACGTAATACTGCGAGGTATCAGGTGGTGGGCCTGCTTATAGGGTTTGCCAAAATACTTACAACAATGAGTAGGGGAAGATCAAAGAAAGAGGGAGGATGAGGAAGAGACGGAGAGGCGCATGTATGAGTGCCATATCGAGTGGGCGCGAGATCAGTGGAGTATGGTAGACCAAGAGAGCAATGTTGGAGTAGGCCAGAAGGAGTACGAGAATTCCTAATAATATTGTTGAAGCAAGAAAGAATTGCAATACCTTTCGTAACGATGAGAAACCAACATGGATTGCAAGAATACACGGGGGAGAGAAATTTACCCAAGCTATTGCCCAGAATGCCATGGTCCAATTAGCGAGTACTAGAGAAAGGCCAACCGCTTTGACTAATGCCCTCTGCAAAAAGAAAAAAGAAAACACGCCGCCATCGCTCACACCGTTTCATTTGTGCAGATGCGAATATGCAGTACTTGCCTTCGTCTCAGGTTTCCTGGCCAAGACAAGTAGGAGGCAATAGCCAACCTGGCCGATGTAGATGAGCATTACATAGACGGCTACCACCCCGGGGTGAAAGGAGATAGAGGTTGGGTACAGTTTTGTTATGTCGCCTGTGCGAGATTAAGTAACACAGAAACTTAGGTGTAATGACTACTGACCAATAGAAGGTCTGGCGATGGTCGCGCATACAAGAACAGTTGCGATATTGATTAAGAGGGACAGTGGTGTGAGGACCTGAAGACTGCGCAAACTCAAACCACGGATTCCGGAATCTACCTGGCACGGTTATTGCACGTACCGAACAAGGGCGAGGTAATCCCTTATGGCAGGGTTAGACGTGTCCACCGGTAAAGAGTCCATAACGAAGTAAGGTCTGCTCGTGCGACTGGGGGACGGTTATGACTCGTTGAGAGTGAAGTTACAAAAAGAATCTATGGCGAGGTGCGACCAGGGAATGATGTCATTTGTGGATTCGGCAAAGAGAGCAGAAAAGGGGAGCACTGAGCCAGATTTGAAGCGCTCCAAGGTTCAGAATTTCAAACCCCGCTTCAAATTCTATGGCCGAGCTTGCTCTGGCAGCCACCTCGTTTACAATGTAGGTCGGTTTCTCCCGTCTCGAACCTTCAAGACACTTCGAAGTTAGATGGCATCTTAAGTATCTTTATCTCGGGAGATTTACAATGGCAATGCCCCCGTGCCTGTAACTGCGTTTTACAACGTCGGCGCACGGGGGGGTCGAGCGGATAGACTTGTGACGAAGGTGTGGGCGCGGAACGGAGGAGGTATGTAGTAGTACGCTGCCCTTAGTACTAGTGCCAGCGGGTGACGGCACGCACGCGGGGGACAAGACGAGGGTGTGACACACTAGACTACATAGTACGTGAATTCTGGTGACTACTACGGTGGAATGGATGCTGCACATCAGCAAAATCGTCGAATTATGCTACACGCTTGCTGAGTTTTTTGAATACTCAGGAAGCACTCTGATTGGATGGGAACGGGGTTTATGACAAAGCTTAACCAAATGGGGACTATTGTGAGCACCTTTGCTCGGCTACACATTGTAGATGCAGTGGCCGCCTAGCGTTTCCTACTCACTTCTAAAGATCTGACTCCTTTCTCTGTACTAGTGCAAAAAAAAGCAATGGTAAGGCCTACTGTGACTCTTGTATCCCCTAATCCCCTTGTCATGACCATACAGTGTGTGGTGCTCCTTTTCTTACCTTTCTTGGGGCTTGGAAAGATGTGTGGGCAGGCAGGCTGGTCAGTATCTCATGTAATGATTGACCTTCCATCTTTCTGGGTGGCAGGCTCTTCAATTCCGCTGGGTGATGAAAGCACCCGGAGCACTGGCACAAGTGAGGTAAAGGCACTGGCATGTCTGCATTGAAAGTGGTCATTGTTACCTAGTAATAATGAAGACAGTGTACTACAATTACAATAGATTGAAGGTGCTGACCAAGGGCAGCGCTGAGGAGGGGTTCACAGTGTACCAGTGAAGGAATCAAGTCGGATTTGCTGGTGCTTGAGTTTGAGCCTTGAGGACATGTTTAAGGGACGTCTTGGTGGTGCTCAGGCATTTTGCCAAGGCCTGTGGTTACTGTGTGGTAACAATATGTCAGGGTATGGCACCATCAAAGGAGTTGCTGGTGTAGGAGGTAAATCAACTGTATGAGTCGAGCAGGACGAGTACCACAGGGAGAGGCAGAGAGTCAGACTGACCTGCATACAGTTGAGACTGTCGCAGCCGCCGCCAATGGCCAGAATTCATGCCCAGTGAAAAGTGGACATTACCTGGTGTGGCCCCAGCTTGGCAGATGTGATTTTCCTTATTAGGATTATGATTACTTAGTGTCAAATATCATCAAATCTCAAATGATACCTTTGCTTGCGCAATCCGCCCAATGTCGACCCCATCGTTACATTGCAATGCAAAATGTTACATTGTCTTGCGCGTTTGCAAAGCAATGTAACGTTTTGCAAACCCTCTTTGTCTTTACAGTCATCACGTCAAACACAAGTTACTTGTGAATATGCAAGCAACGGTCTCCACACTCCTTGAGAATCCTACTGGATGTCAGTATGACTGCGTGTGTCTCAAGTATGGGTTCAGACACACTCACAAGGTATCCCACACTGCATGGAACCAACATCTTGCCAATGCAGGCTCAGAAGACGAGCGCCATCAAATATGTATGGCCAGGCTCCTGGGCGAACGGATCACAAGTCTCCCTCCTTCTGTCAAACATTCATCGCTGCCGGATCCTGATCATTCTGTACCCACCAGTGTTCATAGGGCTGAGGCACGCCGAGGGCTTGCCAAGCGGTGTCACGCACCAAACGTGTTTGGTACTGTGGACATGGAGAAAGTTAGCTGATGAACTAATGCAAAGAACGCACCCAAGATCTGTTGAAAGATTGTCCCGACTTGAGGGATACAGACAGCCCTCGCTATCCATATCATGCAAAGTCAAGACTATCCTTATGTGAAGAATGAATACAAGCTCGTTGTAGCCATCTATCACACAAGAATGACTATCCTGGAGCAAGAGATGACTGCCGACGTCTAGCAGTTATCCCTCGCACGAGAACCGCCAAGAAGCAGAAGAATCCAA
>Ga0307516_10000753_pt1 | contig 44155 bp, 45 predicted proteins | sample 19_EM_MG_FD_203310 | JGI IMG/M metagenome (GOLD analysis project Ga0307516, IMG submission 203310) | Populus trichocarpa ectomycorrhiza microbial communities from riparian zone in the Pacific Northwest, United States - 19_EM | ecosystem: Host-associated > Plants > Roots > Unclassified | place... | reverse complement strand
CGCGGCTGTACCGCAAGGCCAAGGAGCAGGTGCTGCACTCGATGCAGTACGCGTACCGCGACCGCCGTGACCGCAAGGGCGACTTCCGCCAGCTGTGGATCACGCGCATCAACGCGGGCGCGCGGGCCAACGGCATGACCTACAACCGCCTGATCCAGGGTCTGCGCCTGGCCGGCGTCGAGGTGGACCGCAAGATCCTGGCCGACATGGCCGTCAACGACGCCGCCTCGTTCGCGGCGATCGTCGAGATCGCGCGGACCGCCGTGGCGGCCGAGGGCACCGGCGGCGCTGCCGCGCAGGCTGCCTGATCCGTAGCACCTTTCGGGGCGTCTTCCGGTCACACGGGAGGCGCCCCGATGCTGTTCCGACCCCGGAGGACACGTGACCTTCTCACCCCGTACCCCCCGGGTTGTCGCGGCCCGGCGCCTGCAGCGCCGCCGCGACCGCGACCAGACCGGCCGCTTCCTGGCGGAAGGCCCGCAGGCGGTGCGATCCGCCCTGGTCGCGGGGGTCGTCCTGGAGCTGTTCGGTACGGACGCGGCTTTGTCGCGGTACGCCGACCTCGCCGCCCAGGCCCCCGTGGTGTCCCCGGTGACCGAGGACGGCCTCGCGGCGCTGGCCGAGACGGTCCAGCCGCAGGGCCTGGTGGCGGTGTGCGAGCAGGTGCACGTGCCGCTGGCCGAGGCCCTGGCCAAGGGGCCGCGCCTGGTGGCGGTGGCCGCCGAGATCCGTGACCCGGGCAACGCGGGAACAGTGCTGCGCACCGCCGACGCGGCCGGCGCCGGCGCGGTGATCTTCGCGGGCGACGCGGTCGACCCCTACAACGGCAAGTGCGTCCGGGCGTCCGCCGGCAGCCTCTTCAACGTCGACGTGGTCCGCACCCCGCTGCGGGTGGTCGACGAACTGCGCGACTTCGGCCTGCAGGTCCTCGCCACGACCGGCTACGGCGACGTCGACCTCGACGGGTTGCTCGACGACGGCTCGCTGGCCCGGCCGACGGCCTGGCTGTTCGGCTCGGAGGCGCACGGCCTCCCGGAAGACCTGCTCAAGGCGGCGGACATGCGGGTCCGAGTCCCGATCTACGGCGCCGCCGAGAGCCTCAACCTGGCCGCCGCGGCGGCGGTCTGCCTTTATGCCTCCGCCCGGGCCCAGCGGTGACGGGTATGCTGGCAACCATGCGCCGAGTGCACCCGATGATGTTTACCCAGCCCGCTGGTCGCGGGCGCCGGGTCTGACACTCCTGCGCGACTCCCGCTGACCGGCGGGCTGCGGCTCAGCCGCGCCTCCGTACACTGCCCGATGGCTCATCCGGTGTGAGGGAGTTCGCCCGACCATGTCTTACCGCAACGATCCGTACGATCCGAAGCAGGCCGTCCTGCTCGCCCCCGAGGCTCTTGAGGCCGCCGTCGCCGACGCCGAGAAGGCGTTCGCCGGCGCGACCGACCTCGACGCGCTCGGCGCGCTCAAGTCCGTCCATCTCGGCGACCGCTCGCCCATTTCGCTGGCCCGGCGCGAGATCGGCTCGCTGCCGCCGCACGCCAAGTCGGAGGCCGGCAAGCGGGTCAACGTGGCCCGGCAGTCCGTGCAGGGCGCCTTCGACGCGCGGCAGGCCGAGCTGGAGCTGGAGCGGGCCGCCCGGGTCCTGGTCGAGGAGCGCGTCGACGTCTCCCTGCCCTGGGACCGCGCCCCGCGTGGCGCCCGGCATCCGCTGACCACGCTGATGGAGCACATGGGCGACCTGTTCGTCGGCATGGGCTATTCGGTCGTGGACGGTCCCGAGCTGGAGCTCGAGTGGGCGAACTTCGACGCGCTCAACATCGGGCCGGACCATCCGGCGCGCGGGCTCATGGACACGTTCTACGTGGACCTGCCCGGCCTGGTCATGCGCACGCACACCTCGCCCGGTCAGGTGCGGACCATGCTGAGCCAGCAGCCGCCGATCTACGTCGTCTGCCCGGGGCGGGTCTACCGCACCGACGACCTGGACGCGACGCACAGCCCGGTGTTCCACCAGATCGAGGGTCTCGTCGTCGACGAGGGCATCACGATGGCCCACCTCAAGGGCACCCTCGACCACTTCGCCAGGGCGATGTTCGGGCCCGACGCGCGGACCCGCTGGCGCCCGCACTATTTCCCGTTCACCGAGCCGTCCGCGGAGTTCGACGTCTGGTTCGCCCAGCACCGCGACGGCCCGCGCTGGGTCGAGTGGGGTGGTTGCGGCATGGTCAACCCGCGGGTGCTGACCGCCAGCGGCATCGACCCCGAGCGGTATTCGGGGTTCGCGTTCGGCATGGGTGTCGAGCGCACGCTGATGTTCCGGAACGGGGTCAGCGACATGCACGACATGGTGGAGGGTGACGTCCGGTTCACCCGCAACTTCGGTATGGCGGTCTGATCATGAAGCTGTCTCTGTCCTGGCTCCGCGAGTACGTGGAGCTGCCGGCGGTGCTGTCCGCCGACGAGCTGGAGCGCAAGCTGGTCGACCTGGGCATCGAGGTCGAGTCGATCGTCGACCAGGCGGCCACGGTCAAGGGTGACCTGGTCGTCGGGCGGGTGCTCGAGATCGAGGAGCTGACCGGTTTCAAGAAGCCGATCCGCTTCACCCGCGTCGACGTGGGCAACCCCGCGCCGCAGGAGATCGTCTGCGGCGCGCGCAACTTCGCGGTCGGCGACCTCGTCGTGGTGATCCTGCCCGGCGGCGAGCTGCCCGGCGGGTTCAAGATCGGCGCCCGCAAGACGTACGGGCACAACTCCAACGGCATGATCTGCTCCGCCGCCGAGCTCGGGCTCAGCGGCGACCACTCCGGCATCATCGTGCTGCCGCCGAGCTCGGCCGTACCCGGTGTGGACGCGCGGCCGATCGTCGGGCTCGACGACGTGATCCTGGATCTGGAGATCACCCCGGACCGCGGCTACGAGATGAGCGTGCGGGGCGTCGCCCGTGAGCTGTCGTACGCGTACGCGTCGGCGTACACGGACCCCGGCACCGTGCCGGCCCCCGGCGGCACCGCCGAGGTGCCCCACGAGGTCCGGCTCGAGGACACGATCGGCTGTGACCGCTTCGCGGCGCGCGTGGTCCGGGGCATCGACCCGTCCGCGCCGTCGCCGGCGTGGATGCAGCGCCGGCTCATCACCGCCGGGGTCCGCACGATCTCGCTCGCCGTCGACATCACCAACTACGTGATGCTGGAGCTGGGCCAGCCGATGCACGTGTTCGACCTGAACCGGCTGCGCGGCGGCCTGATCGTGCGCCGCGCCCACCCGGGGGAGAAGCTGACCACCCTGGACGGTGTCGCGCGCGTGCTCGACGCCGAGGACATGGTGATCTGCGACGACTCGGGGCCGATCTCGCTGGCCGCGGTCATGGGTGGCGAGACCAGCGAGGTGCAGCCGGACACGGTGGACGTGCTGCTGGAGGCCGCGCACTGGGATCCGGTGATGGTCGGCCGCACGGCCCGCCGGCACAAGCTGTTCAGCGAGGCGGCGAAGCGCTGGGAGCGCGGCGTCGACCCGCGACTGCCGCTGGTCGCCCTCGACCGGGCGGTCGCGCTGCTGACCGAGCACGCGGGCGGCACGGTGGACGAGCGCGTGCTCGACCTCGACCACGTCGTCCCCGCCGCGCCGGTGCTGCTCGACACCACCCTGGCCACCCGGCGCATCGGCGTGGCATACGACGCCGAACAGGTGACCGCCCTGCTTGGCCAGGTCGGCTGCACCGTGCGGGGCGTCGAGCCGCTCGAGGTCACCCCGCCGTCCTGGCGGCCCGACCTGGTGGCCCCGGTCGACCTCGTCGAGGAGGTGGCCCGGCTCGGCGGCTACGACGCCATCCCGAGCATCCTGCCGCCGGCGCGCGGTGGCGGCGGGTTCACCCCCGCGCAGCTGCGCCGGCGCACGGTCGGGCGGGCGCTGGCCGAGAACGGCTACGTCGAGGTGCTGTCGTACCCGTTCGTGGCGCCCGGCGTGGCGGAGGCCTTCGGCCTGGCCGTGGACGACCCGCGGCGCAGCGCGGTGCGGCTGACCAACCCGCTGTCGGAGCAGGAGCCGTTGCTGCGTACCTCGCTGCTGGCGTCGCTGGTCGGCACGCTCAAGCGCAACCTGGGCCGCGGCGAGCGGGACCTGGCGCTCTACGAGGCGGGCACGGTCTTCCTGCCGCACCTGACGGCCACCGCGCCGCCGGCGCTCGGCGTCGACCACGGCCCGTCCGACGAGGACTGGACCGCGGCGAACGCCATCGTCCCCGAGCAGCCGTGGCGCCTGGCCGCGGTGCTGACCGGGGAGGCGGCACCGGCCGGCTGGTGGGGCGCGGGCCGCCCCGCGACCTGGTCGGACGCGATCGAGGCGGCGCGCATCGCGCTGTCGGCGGCGGGCATGACCCAGGAGCGGATCACGGTACGGGCGGCAGAATACGCCCCGTGGCACCCGGGCCGGTGCGCGGCGATCGCGGTGGACGGCACGATCATCGGCTACGCGGGCGAACTGCACCCGGGCGTCCTCTCGGCGCTCGAACTGCCGAAGCGCACGTGCGCGATGGAGCTGGACCTGGACGCGATCCCGGCGGCGCCGGTGACCCAGGCAGTGCGGATCTCCACGTTTCCACCGGCGCTGATCGACGTGGCGCTGGTGGTGGCCGAGTCGGTGCCGGCGGCCGAGGTCGAGGCGGCGCTGGCCGACGGGGCGGGCCCGCTGCTGGAGTCGCTCCGGCTCTTCGACGTGTACGCCTCGGAGCAGGTCGGCGCGGGGCTGAAGAGCCTGGCCTACAAGCTGGCATTCCGGGCACCGGACCGGACGCTGACGGTCGAGGAGGCCGTGGCGGCCCGGGACGCGGCGGTGTCGCTGGCGTCGTCGCGGGTGGGAGCCACGCTGCGCGGCGCCTGAGCAAGCTGGTCGGAAGCGGCCGGGATCTCCTACGGGAGGTGCCGGCCGTTCCGGTTTCCGCGGACCGGGTCCAGGATGGGGGGAGATGCCGGCATTGCCGTCAGCGCTTGAACGACCACAACATGGCGATGCACGCAGCAACGCCCGCCAGCGTAAGCGGCAGCGGCACGTACCAGGGCGCCTGGAGGAGGCTGGCGGTCGTGGACCCCGCGGCCGTGGCCACCATGACGCCGCCGAGAATCCACCGCCGCACCAGGAGCCGATTCATAGACCTCACACTAGACCCGGCTTTCTTACCGGTTGGTGAGGAAGGAGATTGCCTCGGTGAGCGCCAGGTCGGTGAGCATCGGGTCGTGCCGGGCGCCGACGTCGCGCATGAACGCGTGCTCGCCGCCGGCGTAGACGTGGAGTTCGAGGTCCGTCAGGCCGGCGGCGTAGAGGGCGGACAGGATCTCCAGCCGCGCTCCGGCCGGCACGTGCGGGTCCTGGGAGCCGAAGACGACCATCAGCCGGCCGTGGATGTCGGCGGCGCGGGCGAGCGAGCCCGCGTCGGCGTCGGCGCCCAGCGCGCCGTTGTGCAGCCCGGTCGGGTAGAAGCACACGGTCGCCGCGACCCGCGGGTCGAGGGCGGCCCGGAACGCGAGGTGGCCGCCGATGCAGAAGCCCGTCGCGAACAGCGTGGTGACGTCGGCACGTTGCGCCAGGAAGTCCAGCACCGCGACCCGGTCCTCGTCGAACTGGGCCGTCGTGGTGGCGGCCGCACCCGACAGGCCGGCCTGCTTGCCCGCGTCGTCGAACTCCAGGACGACCCCGGCAAGCTCGGTGCGGGGATAGATCTCCGGTACGCAGACGAGGAATCCGGCCGAGGCCAGGCGCCGGGCGGTGCGCAGTGTCGACTCGGTCAGCTGGAAGATGTCGGTGTACAGCAGCACGCCGGGCCACGGGCCGTCGCCGGCCGGGCTGATGACCACCGAGCGGATCTCGTATCCGGATGCCGGTACCCGTACCTCGTCCTCGCGCAGCTTCATGCCGAGTGACCCTACTGGCGCACGGCCGGCGGGCCGCGTGACCGGGCCGCGAGCTTGTCCGCGTTCGGCATGATCGTCGTATGGTGCCACTGCTCCTGATCGGACCGTTGCTCCTGCTCTGGGTGCCGATGGCCCGGACGCGGCGGATGCGCTGGCCGGTCGCCGCCTGCCTGGCCGCCTTGACAGCCGGGGCGGCGCTGCTGGTCGTGGCGTTTCCGCTTGGCCTCTTTGAGGTCTCGCTGGCCGCTCTGACGGCGGCAGTGACGATCATCGTGGTGGCCTCGGTGGCGGAGCAGCGCCGGCTCCGTTCCCAGCCGCAGCCGGCGCGCATCGGGTGGTTGCGCACTCTCTCCGCGGTCCTCCTGCTGGCTGCGCTGTGCCTCTTTGGCGTGCTGCTCAACCCCGCGCCGTTCGCACCGCACGCCGACAAGGTGCTGCCGATGCCCGCCGGTCTGAACGCCACGGTCGACCCGTTCGACGACAGCGACTGCGGCTCCGGCTCCTGCTCGCGGACGATCACTGTCACCGGCCGTCCCGGTCAGTCCGGGGATGACCTCCGTGCGGAGGTGGAACGGCACCTGCGGGCCCGTGGGTGGGGCACGGAATGCCGCCCGGTCGGCTGGCTCCTGGACCGCGCCACCGAATGCCTCTCGCTGCACGCCGAGGCGGACCATCTGACGATCGCGCTCTCCGGCAACCGGGGCGCCCCTGGGGAGTGACGACCCCGGTGGCCGGCGGATCAGTCGATGGTGTGGCCGCCGTTGACCGTCAGGCGCTCGCCGGTCATGAAACGGGCCGCGTCGCTCGCCACGAACGCCACCACGTCCGCGACGTCCTCCGGCTTGCCGAGCCGGCCCAGCGGCACGTCGCGCACGTAGCCCGCGCTGTCCTCCGCCGTCACCACGCCGTGGCGTTCCACCGGGATCCAGCCCGGCGCCACCACGTTGACCGTGACGCCGTGCGTGCCCAGCTCCCTCGCCCAGGTGCGGGCCAGGCCGAGCTGGGCGCCCTTGGCCGCGTTGTAGGCCGAGGCGCCGGGCAGCGCCCGCTCGAAGGAATCCGAGCCGATGTGGATGAAGCGGCCCGTGCCCAGCTCGCGCATGCCCGGCAGGGTCGCCCGCAGCAGCAGGGCCGGGCTCTTCACGAAGAAGACCAGCTGGTCCAGGTGGGCCTGCCAGGAGACCTCGGCGGCCGGGGCGAGCGGCTGCGGCCCGGTCGCGTTGGCCACCACCACCTGCACCGGCCCCAGCTCGACGGCGACCGCGGCCGCCAGCGCCGTGACCTCGGCCTCGTCGGTGACGTCCGCCCCGAACGCGGCGGCCCGGCCACCCGCCGCGACGATGTCGGCCACCACCCGCTCCGCAGCCGGGCCGTCCGAGCGGTAGTTCACCGCGACCGGCCAGCCGTCGGCCGCCAGCCGCCGGGCGATCTGCGCGCCCAGCCCTCGGGAGGCGCCGGTGACCAGGGCGCTGCCGGAGATCGGCACGTCACTCTCCCGTCGTGCCGTCGAGCAGCTCACGGACCGCGTCGGCGTGCCCCGCGTGCCGGGCGGTCTCGTTGATCAGGTGGATCAGCACGAAGCGCAGATCCGTGCCGTCGTCCGCGCGTGACCGCGTGCCCAGGTCTCGCAGGTCTCGGACCGCGGCGTCGGTGGCCGCGGCGCGCTCGCGGTAGGCCGCGACGGCGGCCTCGATGGTCAGCTCCGGGCCGGGGAAGTATTCGGCCTCGTCCTTGCCCGTCGGCCGGCCCAGCATGGCGCCGTCGATCCAGCGCCACTCGACATGGGTGAGGTGGTTGACCAGCCCGAGCAGCGGCAGCAGCTTGCCGTCGGGCCGCCAGCGGGACTGCTCGTCGGTGACGCCGCTCGCCTTGTGCAGCACCGCCCCGCGCAGGAACGCCAACCAGCGCAGAAACAGCTCAAGCTCGTCGGGCGTGCCGGTGGGAAAGCCGCTCACATCAGCCCGCCGGCGATCGTGAGCTCCTGCCCGGTGAAGTCGCCGGTCAGCATCGGCATCGCGCGATCGATCGCCGCCCTGGTCTCGGGCAGCTGCAGCGAGGCCTCGTGGTGCTCCTTGCTCTCCCAGACCTCGTTGACCCAGATCAGCTCCGGATCGGTCTCGGAGACGCCCACCACGTAGAGCCGGCAACCCACCTGCCGCAGGCCGTCCAGGCCGCTGAGCAGGATCCGCACCACGTCGTCGCGGTGGCCCGCCTTCGTGCGCATGGTCGCCAGATAGCCGTAGGTCACGTGCTTCTCCTAGTGTGGGGCGCATGAAAAGTCTCGGGGCATGAAAACCGCACGCCGGCCCGGCTACGACGGCTCCGGCCCTGGCGACATTACGCCGGACGGCTGCGCCGTGGACTTCTATCTGCGACTGCCTGTGGACAACGAGCCGGACGTGATCGCGGCCGCCGCGCCGCCGCCCGCGAGCCTGCTGGAGCTGGGCTGCGGCGTCGGCCGGGTGACCAGGGCGCTGGCCGCGCGGGGGTATGCCGTGACCGCCGTCGACGAGTCGCCGGCGATGCTGGCGCACGTGACGGGCGCCCGTACGGTGCACAGCCCGATCGAGACCCTGGAGCTGGACGAGACCTTCGATGTCGTGCTGCTCGCCTCGTTCCTGGTGCACGCCGGCGACCCCGCTGTCCGGCAGGGGCTGCTGCGGACCTGCCGGCGACACGTGGCGGCGGGCGGAGTGGTGCTGATCCAGCGGGAGGGCGCCGGCTGGCACGACGCCGTACCCCGGGAAAGGCAGCTGCTCGACGGCGTGGCGCGCGTCACGGCCTCGACCGACGTCGGCGATGGCGTCCGGTCCATGCAGTTCGAGTACGTCTTCCCGGACGCCCGCTGGACCCAGACCTACCTGACCCGGCCGCTGAGCCCGGCGCAGTTCACCGGCGCGCTGACCGAGGCCGGGCTGGTGGTGGAGCGCTACCTGACCCCGGACGGCGCGTGGGTGACGGCCCGGGCGGCGTGACTCAGCTCGACGGCAGCGGGGCCGCGACCGGGCTGCGGTGACCGTCGCGGCCCACGGCCCGCACCCCGAAGAAGACGTTGTCCTTCGACAGGTCGATCGTCACCGTGGTCACGTCGCCGACCGACAGCACGTTCGTCCAGTCCGGCGCCGTCGTCTCGCGCCACACCACCTCGTAGCCGGCCAGGCCGGGGCCGGTGCCGCGCTGCCAGCGCAGGGTCGTGTCGTTGGTCAGCCGGGTCGTGTCGATCACCACGCCCTTCGGCGTGCCCGGTGCCTGCGCCAGGGACCACAGGGCCGCCGCGTTCACCCGGGCCACCCGCGCGATGTACTTGAAGTCGCAGAACTCGACCAGGTCGCCGTACTGGATGCCGTTCTCGACGCGGACGTCCTGGTGCTCGTGCGCGAAGTTCTCCCGGGGCTCGGTGAGGCGTGCCGCCGGATAGCCGCGCAGCAGGAACGAGATGTGGTCGCTGCCGCGCAGGTAGCGGTCGCGGCGCCAGACGACCCGCACCTTCATCCCGGTCTGCGGATTGTCCGCGACGTCGTGGACGTAGCGGCCGAGCTGGCGCGACGGGCCGTCGTTCTCGCCGCCGACCGACCGGCGGACGTTCGCCTCGGCGGCGGTCTCCGCGGTCGGCACGCCCTCGACGAACAGCCGCACCGTGCGCGGGTCCGAGGCCGTCCCGTCGTGGGCGTCGCCGGTGCCGACGATGTCGTTGCTGAACATGCCCTGCACGTCGGTGCCCGCGTTCTTGAACTGCTGGGCCAGGTAGTCGGAGCCGTAGAGGCCCTGCTCCTCGCCGGCCACGGCGGCGAAGACCACGGTCGCCCCGGTGTGCCGGGTCGCCATCACCCGGGCCAGCTCCATGATCGCCGCAACGCCGGACGCGTCGTCGTCGGCGCCGGGTGCGTCGCTGGTCGCGTCCATGACGTCGGTGGCCCGTGAGTCGTAGTGGCCGGTCACCACGTACACCCGGCCGGGGTCGGTGTCGCCGCGCAGCGTGGCCACCACGTTGGTGATCCGGGTCGGCGTGGGCACCCGCGGGGACACCGGCTGGATGAACGACTGCAGCTCCACGGTCATCCGGCCGCCGGAAGCCACCGCGTACCCGCTGAGCTGCTCGAAGATCCAGTCCCGGGCCGCGCCGATGCCGCGCGCCGGATCGTCCTGGGTGGAGAGTGTGTGCCGGGTGCCGAACGCGGCGAGCCGGGTGACGATCGCACCGATCCGGTTCGGGTCGATCTCCCGCAGCAGCGCCCGCAGCGCCTTGTCGGGCGCCTGTCGGTGCAGGCCGGAGCCCGCGGCATGGGCCGCCCGCGGGCCGAGGACCGGTGTCGCCGCGACGGCCGCGGAGGCCGACAGGAACGCGCGCCGCGACGAGATGGGCTTTCCGCGCTGATCCGTCATACCCCAGCATCGTGGTCCACGCCCGCCGGGATGTCCATGCTCATCGATGTCAGATCTCGCAGCGCGGGGCTCCCTCGCCGTTGATCGCGGTTGTTGTCAAGCGCCCGCTACCTGCTGCTGGACAACTCGCCGGCCGGTACGAAGGAGGCCAGGCACCCGCCTCCCCTCGAAGGGACTCGATTTGATGCGACGAATCCTCGGCTCCATCGCCACACTGGCGACCGCGAGCCTGCTCACGCTCACGGTCGGCGCAACCGCCACCCAGGCCGCACCGGTACGGACGATCCCGCCGGCTTCCGGACCGACCACAGTGGCGCCGGACGTCAGCCGGCACCAAGTCGCTGCCGCCGGGCCGACCGGGACGCCGCCGGTGGAACTGGGCCGCGACTACTACATCCGGATGCGGCTCAAGTGGAGCAAGTGCGCGGAGATACCGGGCTGGTCGAAGACGAACTACAAGCAGGCCGACATCTGGACCTGCAAGAACCAGGCCAACGTGAAGTGGAAGGTCACTTTCGCGGGCACCTTCGGCCACTGGGACACGTACTTCATCAAGAACTCGTCCAGCAAGAAGTGCCTCAATGTCGCCGGACGATCGTCCAAGAACAACACCAAGATCATTCAGTACAAATGCACCAATGCGTTGAACAGCAAGTGGCGTTTCGTGCCGCACGCCGACTACTACGAGCTCAAGAACATCGCCACCAGCGGCTTCATCAATGTCGCCGGCGGCAAGGCGAAGAACGGCGCCAAGCTCGTCCAGTGGAACACGTTCGGCCACGCCAATCAGGACTTCTTCTTCGACCTCGTTTGAGGAGTGACACAATGGTGAAACTATTGCGCACCGGCGCCCTGGCGGTCGCCTTGATGGTGAGCATCGCCGGCGGGCTCGCCACTTCTCCGGCAAGCGCTGCCTCTCCGGCAAGTGCGCCGGCTACCGCAGCCGCCGGCGCCGGGTCCGCGGCAGCGGCAGCGGCGAAACCCCGGCCGGCGGATTCCTTCTACATGGTCAACCAACGGTCTTCGCGGTGCGCGGAAGTCCCCGGATACTCCACCCGGGCCGGCGCGCACGTCGACCAGTTCACCTGCGTCTACGACTACCACACCAACGAGATGTGGTACTTCAAGTACATCAAGCGCATGAGCAAGCACGCCGTCTACCAGATCATCAACACGCACAGCGCGCTTTGCATGAACGTCAACGGCGCATCGAAGAGCAACGGTGCGGCTGTCGTGCAATGGCCCTGCTCCCGATCGGCCGCCAACAACCTGTGGTACATCGACGAGGTGAGCGGTTACCACGTGTGGCGCAACCAGCGCAGCGGAAAGTGCCTGAACGTGGCGGGCGCCTCCAAGAAGAACCATGCCTGGCTGGTCCAGTACACCTGCGGCAACTACAAGAACGAGCACTGGAAGTACGTCTCGCTGTGCCAGTCGTCGTCAGGAACGTGCGTCCGGCCGCCCTGGTGGGGTTGGTAGCCTGACCGGCCGAGCCGCGGTCCAATGCTCAGCCGCCGCTGACCGGGTGGAACGGCTTCTGCAGGGTGCGGGGCAGCGCCGTCCGGGCCTTCGCCGACGTCGGGGCCGACGGCAGGTTGTCCAGCATGACGCGGCCGATCTTGGCGTGGGCCTGCACCGCCGGGTGGGTCGCGCCGTAGTTCTCCGGCTCGCCCAGGCCCTCGGCGAACATCGCGTACGTCAGCAGCGGCACACCCTCCGGGCTGAACATGATGCCGACCTCGTGCCGGGACTCGCCCAGGTCGTTGAAGTCGGCGCCGTACTTCGACGCGACGCGCTCGCGCTCCAGGGACGACATCACCCGGCGGACCCCGTCGTGGTAGCCGCTGAGCCCGCGGGTGAGCCGCAGCAGGAAGTCACACGACTCCGGCTTCAGCAGCGTCTTGGTCGCCAGGCGCCACAGCAGGTCGTGCATCTCGCGCGGCGTCGTCGTGCCCAGGAAGAAGCGGTTCGGGTTGGCCACCGGGATGACCCGGGTGTTCACGAAGCCCTTCGCCGCCAGGATCTCGTTGACCTCCAGCGCCGGGACCAGCCGGCCGCACAGGCGCACGGCGGTGTTGTCCGAGACCAGCAGCATCGCGGTCAGGAAGTTCGCGACCGTGATCTCGTCGCCGTACACCCCGTGCAGGAAGTAGATGCCCGAGCCGCCCAGGATGATGTCGGCCTGCAGGTCCAGCTTGGTGCCCAGGGTCAGCTGGCCACGGTCGATCTTGTCCATGACGGCCGTCGCCACGGCCAGCTTCTGCACGCTGTAGCCGAAGGTGACATGGTCGGCGTCGTCCTCGACGATCGGCTTGAGCGCTCCGGTGGCGTCCACGGCGGCGATGTGGGTGTGCCAGAGACCGCCGACCTTGGCCTTCTCCTTCTCGTACACCTTCTTGATGCTCGCCGGACCGGCCGCCGCGGCCTGGGCGGGGGCGCTCACGCCGACACCCGCGACCGCTGCCGCGGCGCCGAGGCCAAGTGCCGAACGGCGGGACATGCTGGTTGACATCGTTCTCCCTCAATGAGCGGACGGATAGCCACGCGGCAACGTACACCACGGCCGCTCATGATCGGAGATACCGCAGCACAGCGAGCACCCGGCGGTGGTCGGTGCGCGCCTGCGGCAGGTCGAGCTTGGTGAAGATGGCGGTGACGTGCTTCTCGACGCTGCGTTCGACCAGGTGCAGGGACTCCGCGATGGCCACGTTGGAGCGTCCCTCGGCGAGCAGCCCGAGGATCTGCCGCTCCCGGTCGCTGAGCCGGGCGAGCCCCGCGTCCACGGCCGGCGCGGCCAGCAACTGCCGGACCACCTCCGGATCCAGCGCCGTGCCGCCGTCCGCGACGCGCCGCAGCGCCCCGACGAACTCGTCCGTGCTGACGATCCGGTCCTTGAGCAGATAGCCGACGCGCCCGGCGTTCTCGGAGAGCAACTGCCGCGCGTAACTGGTCTCGACCCACTGGGAGAAGACCAGCACCCCGACCCCCGGGTACGCGGACCGGATGGCCAGCGCCGCCCGCAGCCCCTCGTCGGTGTACGTAGGTGGCATCCGCACGTCGACGATCGCGGCGTCGGGCGGGTCGGCGGCGACGGCGGCGAGCAGCCCCTCGGCGTCGGGGACCGCGGCCGACACCTCGACGTCATGCTCACCGAGCAGCAACGCGATGCCGTCCCGCAGCAGCGGATTGTCCTCGGCGATGACCACGCGCACAGTCAGCCTCCGATGGTCGGGGTCGTCGGGCCCGGGCGCTGTCTCATCCGCCCGGTCACGCCCGCTCGGGCAGAATCATCGTCACGGTCGTCGGCCCGCCGGCGGGGGAGTCGACGCACAGCGAGCCGTCGAGCGCGGCCGCCCGCCGCGCCAAGCCGGCCAGCCCCGTCCCGGACCCGCGTGCTCCGGCATGCGGTGCGCATTCGCCGGGTGGGGTGCCCGTGCCGGGCCCGAGAGCTTCCGGTCGCGACGCACCTTGAGCGGCGTGGCCGGCTGGGAAGGCGCTGCGGCCGCCCGGCGGGCCGTCGGGGGTGATGACCGCCGCGCCGCCGTGGCCGTCGTCGGTCACCGTCAGTCGCAGGCCGCGGTCGTCCGGGCGCAGGTCGATGCGGACCCGCGTGGCGCCCGCGTGCCGCGCGATGTTGGTGAGCAACTCGGCCACCGCGAAGTAGAGCGCCGACGCCGTCGCGTCGGGTGGGCGGTCGGCCAGGGAGACGGTCACCTCGGCGGGCACGGCGCTGCGGGCCGCCAGGGTGGTCAGGGCGACGTCGAGGCCGTCGTCCAGCGCCGGCGGGTGCATGCCGCGGACGATGTCGCGGAGCTCGGCCAGCGCCTCCGTGACTGTGCCCCGGGCGTCCGCGGCCAGCGTGCGTACCTGGTGCTGGGTGCTGTGGTTTTCGATGCGCGACAGGGTCAGGCCGAGGGCGACCAGCCGGGCCTGCGTACCGTCGTGCAGGTCGCGTTCGACGCGCCGCAGCATCGCCGCGGCGTCCGATTGCAGGGCCGCCCGCCCCGCCTCCAGCTCCGCGATGCGCTGCTGGGACCGGCTCGGGTGCAGCAGGGACCGCATCAGGAAGCCGTCGAGGAGGACGACCAGGCGCAGCCACCAGGGAGCGGCGATGAGGATCGCCAGCCCCTGCAGCGCGATCTTCCAGGTCCCGGCCCAGGTGTCGCTGCTGAACGTGTCGAGGTCGGCGGGGAGCAGGAGCCACCAGAGCGGATAGGTGATCCCCACCGGCGCGGCCACGACAGCGATCAGGCCCGGATAGCCCCCGACGATCATCAGTGGCCAGCGGGCCAGGCAGTAGGCCAGGGCGCGCCACGCGGTCGGGTCGCTCGGCAGCGCCCGGACCCGCCCCCAGAAGGTCCGGGCCGGCAGCGGCGGCGGATCGGCCCATTCCCAGCCGAGCAGCCGGCGGGCCGGGCCACGGAAGTAGCGGGGGGTGAGCCGGGCCAGGGCCAGCACGCCGATCAGCACGGGCAGGCCGATGGTCAGGACCGATGCCACGGTGGCGACGGCGCCGACCAGCGCCAGCGCGAAGGTCGGCACGCCGATGACCATGCCGGAGACCAGGTAGGCCAGCTCACGCCAGGTGCGGGCGGTCAGCCAGGCGCGCAGCACGAGCACAAGATGCCCCCGGCCGGCGGCCAGCGTCGACGGCACGGTCGCGAGCGGCCCGCGATGGGTGGGCGGCGCGGTCACGCCACGACCTCGATCGGTGGGCGGCGCATCGCCAGCGCGGCCGGCAGCGCGGTGCCCGCCAGCACCAGGGCCGTCGTGCCGAGCACCCCGGTGAGCAGCCAGCTGCCGGGCATCCACGGCGCCCACGTGCCCAGGGCGGTGTGCAGCAGCGGCAGGGCCGTCGTCGCGGCCACCGCCGCGCCGACCACCAGCGCGGTCCCGGTCACCAGCAGAGCCTCGCAGATGACGACCGCCAGCGCCCGCCGCCGGGTCGCTCCGGCGAGTTGGGTGATCGCCAGCGCCCGCCGCCGGGCCAGGATCACGGTGACCAGCGTGTTGACCGCGGCCACCGCCGCGAAGGCGACGTAGACCGAGGTGCCGGAATATTCCAGCCAGCGGTCCGCGGCCGGCGGCGCCGTGCCGGTCGCGTGCTCGGTGGTCTTCAGCATGATCACCTTGACGGCGGTGAACGCGATCGCGAGGGTGAGCGGCACCAGCGCACCGGACAGCGCCTTGGCCCGGACCGCGATCGTGTCGCCGGCCATCCGGCCGACGTCGCCGAACAACCGGCCGGCGAGCGCCGCCACCTTGAGCAGGGCCGGGCCGAGCAGGCCCGCCCCCACGCAGAGGGCGAGCATGACGAACAGGCCCAGCGAGTCGGTGGTCTCCGCGTCCAGGTCAGCGATCGCGACGGACAGCCCGCTCCCGCCGGTGACCAGGATCAGCCCGGCCGCCGTGCGCACGACGCCGGCCCGGCGTCGCGGCGCCGCCGACTCGGCCAGGGCGGCGGCGGGACGCATCCGCGACGGGCGGATCGCCGCGATCAGCGCGCCGGCCAGCGAGGTGCCCACGGTGACGGCGAGGGCGACCGGCAGGGCGGCCGGGTGCGGGTGGAAGGTCACCGTCGCCGGGGCGAGGCCGTGCGTGACGACGCCGTTGATCCAGGCCCGGCCGAGGACGCTGCCCAGCGGGACCCCGAGCAGCGTCGCGGGCACGGCGACGATCGCCGCCTGCGCCGCCACCGAGCGGCGGACCCGGCCCGGGGTAGCGCCGATTGCCCGCACCAGGGCGATGTCGCGGGCCTGCTGGGCGATGGTGGCGGCCATCGTCACGCCGACGATGATGATCGACAGGTAGATCGCGATCATCACGAAGAGGATCGCGACGTCGGCGAGGCCGCTGTCGGTCAGCACCCGCCGGGCGGCGGCGTCCATCGGGGACCGGTCGATCGAGGTGGTGATGCCGAGCCCGGCCGCCACGAGCGCCGCGGCCAGCAACTGGGTGGAGAACGGGCCGAGGAACGACCACGGATTGGCCCGCAGCGCCTGCCGGATCACCGGGCCACCGCCGTGGAGACCGCATGCAGGCGATCCGCGATGGTCGAGGCGTCGGGGGTGGCCGCATCCGTGGCCACCGTGCCCGCGCGCAGCAGGACCAGCCGGTCGCTCCAGGCCGCCGCGGCGGGGTCGTGGGTCACCATCAGCACGGTCACCCCGTCCCGGTCGACGGCCCGGCGCAGCAGGCCGAGGATCTGGCCGCCGGTCGTCGGGTCGAGCGCCCCCGTGGGCTCGTCCGCGAAGATCACCGACGGGCCGGTGACCAGCGCCCGGGCGATCGCCACGCGCTGGCGCTGTCCGCCGGAGAGCTCACCGACCGGCCGCCGGCCGGTGCCGCCGAGCCCGACCGCCGCCAGCACCTCGTCGATGTCGCGCCGGCGCGGGCCACCGAGCCGGCCGGGCAGCGCGAGATTTTGCCGCACGGTCAGCTCGGAGAGCAGATTGTAGGACTGGAACACGAAACCGACCCGGTCACGCCGCCACCGGGTGAGTGGTCGCTCCCGCATCCGGCTGATCTCGCGGCCGGCCAGCCGCACCGAGCCCGAGCTGGGCCTGTCCAGCCCGGCGGCGCAGTGCAGCAGGGTGCTCTTGCCCGACCCCGTCGCGCCCATGACGGCGACGAACTCTCCCGCGCCCACGGTCAGTGACACCTGCCGCAGGGCGACGATCCCGCGCGGGAAGCTGCGGGCGACGTCCTCAAGCTCCAGAACCGGTTCCATGCCGTTCAGCCTGGCCGCCGGGGGCGCCGGGGTCAGCGGTGCTGCCCCCCGTTCCCGGGTGCGGATAACCGCACCCTCGCGGGGTCAGGGCAGGAACTGCTGGTCGATCTTCGTCACCTCGCCCTGCTTCACGGTGAACCAGAACAGGGTGCCCGGCAGCAGGTCGCCGAAGTGCTTCTCCAGGGCGGAGATCGCGACGGTCTCCTCGGTGCCCGGGCCGAGCTTGCCGACGACCTTCACCTCGACGTCCGAGGCCAGGGGCAGCTTCCGCAGCTTGCTGTTGTCGTTGATGATGAAGTAGTCGTTGTCCGGGCCGTCCTGTTCGGACGTGGGGTACTTCTTCTTCCACGCCTTCTTGGCGGCGTCCCCGGTGAGGAATTCCACCAGATCCATGCTGACGGTCTCGCCGCCGGCGTCGGCGATGTAGCCGGGCCAGCGCCCGTCGGCCAGCGGGACCGCCGGCGTCTTCGAGGCCCCGGTCGCGATCGGAGTGACGGCCGGTGCCGGGCCGTCACCGAACTGGGCGGTGGATCCGGGCACGGCGGCCGGCGAGGCGGCGGCCTTGTCCTTGGGCGACTGCTGCGAGCAGGCGGCGGCGAGGGTAAGGACGGTGACCGCGAGGCCGGTGGCGGCGAGCAGTCTGGGCAGGCGTGACGGCATGAGCAGAACATCGCACACCGGCGCCACCCTCCGGCCGGAAACGACCCGGCGCTAGCCGCGCAGGGCCACCGCGACGCCGGGCTCCAGCGGGCCGAGGAAGACCGGATCGCGGCCGGAGACCACGTCGGCGAGGGCCTTGACCACCGCACCGCGCTCGCGGACCACGCTGTTGCGCCACGGCTCCCGGTAGATCCGGACGGTGTCGTCGCCCACGCCGGTCGCATCGACGCCCAGCCGGCGGCACAGGGCCACCGCTCGGTCGATGTGGTAACTCTGGGTCACCACGATGGCCGACCTGACCCCGAACACCTCGCGGGCCCGGGCGCACGAGTCGTAAGTGTCGAAACCCGCGTGGTCCAGCACGATCTGCTGGCTCGGCACGCCGCGGTCGACGAGCCACTGGAACATCGCGCCGGGCTCGTTGTAACCCCAGTCCATGTGGTCGCCGGAGACCAGGATGGCCCGGATCTTGCCGTCGGCGAGCAGCTGGCGGGCGATCTCCAGCCGCGCCGCCAGGAACGGCGACGGGCTGCCGTCCGCATACACCTCGGCGCCGAGCACCAGGGCGACCGGTGCGGCCGGGACCTCCGCCTCGGAGTAGACGTGCCCATGCGCCTCCGCCCGCACCCACAGGTCGCCGGTCGCCATCGCCAGGACCGCCGCCGCCACACAGAGCGCACCCGCCACGACGCCGCGCCGGAACCAGATCCTGACCATGCGGGTCACGATGCCAGCCACCGTCAAGCCCGGCGTCGTCGTCACCCTGAGTGGTCGCGCCAGCTGTGCTCCGGCTCGTAGCCCAGGACCCGGCGGGCCTTGGCGATCGAGAGCAGCGTCTCGTGCTCCCCGAGCTCCTTGGTCACCGGTACGCCGGGGAAGACCTCGGCCGCCAGCGAAGCACTGGAGCGGCTCATCACCGTGTCGGCGTTCGCGATGACGAAGACCTCCATGCCGGGCGTCTCGTACGCCAGCGCCCGGCGGACCGCCTGGGCGCCGTCGCGGGCGTCGATGTAGCCCCACAGGTTCCAGCTGCGGGCGCGCGGGTCGGCGTCGAACGACGGGAACGCGGCGTAGTCCTCGGGGTCCATCACGTTGGACAGCCGCAGCCCGATCATCTTCAGCTCGGGATTCCACCGGCAGAACTGCGCCGCCATCTGCTCCTCGAGGTGCTTGACCAGCGAGTACGTCGACTCGGGCCGGGCCGGATACCCCTCGTCGACCGGGATGTACGGCGGCGGCGTACTGAACGGCAGCCCGAGCACGGTCTCGCTGGAGGCCCACACGACGTTGGTGATCCCGGCCAGCCGCGCGGCGGAGAAGACGTTGTAGCTGGCGGTGATGTTGTTCTGGAACGTCGCCGCGTTCGGGATGAGCCCGGGCGCCGGGATCGCCGCCAGGTGCACCACCGCGTCGATCTTGTCGTAGCGGTCGTCGATGGCGGTGAGCGCCTCGACGGTCTGCCCGTAGTCGGTCAGGTCGATCTTGAGGGCGGGGCGCGGTGCCGCGACGTCGAGGTTGACCACCTCGTTGCCGTGCGCGGTCAGATCCGCGATCACCGCCCGCCCCAGCTTGCCGCTTCCGCCGGTCACCGCGATCCGGGTCATGTCAATCCTCTCCGATGCCGATGCCGATGCCGATGCCGATGCCGATGCCGATGCCGATGCTGGCCTGGCCTGGCCTGGCCGGGCCGGGCCGGGCCGGGCCGAGCCGAGCCGAGCCGAGCCGAGCCGAGCCGAGCCGAGCCGAGGTCAGCGTGGCGGCGCGGTGCTGCCCCGCGTGGTGAGGTGGGCGGCGCTGCCCTCGGCGCTGTCGACCTGCTCGCCGTCGATGACCTTGAGCAGTTGCCGGGCGGCCTGCGCGCCATACCCCGGGATGTCCCGGCTCAGCGTGGTCAGCGCCGGATGGACCAGGCTGCACAGCAACGAGTCGTCCCACGCCACGATGGACAGGTCGCCGGGCACCGAGAGACCCATCTCCTGGGCCACGGCGAGCCCGGCGACCGCCATCACGTCGTTGTCGTAGATGATCGCGGTGGGCCGGCTGCCACCGATCAGCAGCCGCCGGGTGGCCCGGCCGCCCTCCTCGCCGGTGTAGTCCGCCTGCGCGGTGACCGTGTGGTCCAGGCCGAGCGCGGCGCTCGCGGCGACGAACGCGCGGGTCCGCGCCTGCGTGTGCAGCAGGCTGGTCAGGCCGCTGACCTGGGCGATCCGGCGATGGCCCAGGGCGGCGAGGTAGCGGACCGCCTCCGTCATCGAGCCGGTGTCGTCGGACCAGAGCTGCGGGATCGTGCCGGTGTCGGCGGGGCCGCCGAGCACCACGGCCGGCAACTCGAGCTGCTGCAGCACCGGGATGCGGACGTCGTTCTCGCGCAGGTCGGTGAGGATCACGCCGTCGATCCGCCGCTCACCCCACCAGCGCCGGTAGACCTCGATCTCCTCCTCGGGCGTCGCGACGACCTGCAGGGTCAGCGCGTACGACCGGGCGGCCAGCTCCAGCTCGAAGCCGCTGATCAGGCCCATGAACCAGGGCTCGACGCCGAGGATCTTGGCGGGCCGGCACGGGGCCAGGCCGACCGCGTTCGCGCTCGCCCGGGACAGCGCCCGGGCCGCGTTGCTGGGGCTGAAGCCGATCTCCCGGGCGACGTCGAGAATGCGCTGCCGGGTGGTGTCCGAGACTCCCGGCTGGCCGTTGAGCGCGTAGGAGACCGCACCCTTCGACACGCCCGCGCGCCGCGCCACATCGGCGATCGTAGGCCGCTTCACCGTCACTCTCCTCGGGTCGCCGCCAGCTTACCGGCGGCGACCGACACAACGACGGCTGCCCGCAGTGATCGGCGTCAGCTAGCGGCGGCGGTTTGGCGCGGCGGGAGCTGCCCGGAGCGGTCGCCGTCAGCTGGCGGCGGCGGTCGGCGCGGCGAGGGCTGCCCGTAGCAGGTTGTGCAGCTTCGCGGCGCGAGCGGGATGGTGGTGTGCCATCCAGGCGACCCGGCCGGCCAGATGCGCCGCGAAGTCCGGGTGGCCGTCCCTGTTCGCGGCGGCCAGCCCGTGCCGGCCGGCGTTGTGCAGGATCGCCCGCAGGCCGTCGTAGTCCTCGCGCGGCACGGCCGGGCGGCTGTTGATCACGAGCCCGGCCAGCAGTTGCCGGTCGCCCTGCCGGCGGATGCGCGTCTTGTCCGGATGAGCCTGGAAGCCCTCCTCGGCCGCGATGCCGCGCACGTACGAGATCAGGTCGTGGGTTTGCCGTTCGCCGAGAGCGCCGGAGAACGCCAGGTCGTCGGCGTAGCGGGAGTAGTGCAGGCCGAACCGGTCGGCGAGGCCGGTCAGCCGCCGGTCCAGCCGGAACGCGCAGAGGTTGGCCAGCGCGGGAGAGGTCGGCGCGCCCTGCGGCAGGTGCGGCTGCCGCAGCATCGCCGCGCGGGCCCGGTCGGGAGCGGTCCGCAGCACGCGGGCCGGGGTGCGCGTGGTGGTCAGCGCGGTCAGCGTGTGCGCGACCGGCTCGGGATAGCCGGCCTCGCGGAACATCGCGTACACCCGGGGCGCCGTGATGCTGGAGAAGAAGGCGCGCAGGTCCATGCTCACCAGCACGGCCTGCCCGGCATGCGAGCCGGCGAAGGTGTGCACCCCGCGCCCGGCCACGAATCCGTGGGCGCGCTCGTGCACCGGAATCGGGGCGAGCACGTGGTCGAGCAGCCGCCGCTGGATCGCGCGCAGCCGTGGCTTCGGCGCCTCGATCAGCCGGTGCGGCAGCCACTGGTAGCGGTAGTGGCGCAGCGGTTCGTCGCGCGCGTGCCGGTTGATCTCCCGCCGGTCGGCGAACCAGTCCAGCAGGTCGCCGTCGAGGGCCAGAAAATCGGCGAGGGCGGCCAGGTCGTCGATGCGCGGGGTCTTCCACCGCATCCGTACGGTGCGGGTCGGTGCGACCAGGCGGTGCCGGATGACGGTACGGCGTGACTGCCGTCGCGCGCCCGGCGTCGTCCGGATGATCTCGGCGACGAACCGGGCCAGCTCCCGCGGCCGGTCCGTGGGGGCATCCCGGTACGCGGCGGCCACCGCATCCACCACCCGCGGGACCCAGGGGGTGGGCCGGCCGAGCAGCGCCCAGCCCGCACCGATCATCGCCTCCCGCCGCCACGACGTGGTGAGCAGGGCATCGGCGAGGGCGGTGGCCACGAAGCGACCCTTGGCGGTGGCAGCAGCGTGCCCCGACGATGCCCGGTCGTGCCTGCGCCGTCTTGCGCGAAGCGCAGGGACGCGCCGGCGATGCGCTGCGGTGATCAATATTGCGCCCTCGGGGTTACCCCGAAGAGACCCTCGGCGCGCCGCGAACGGCGCGCGACGGTCAGCTCGGGACACGCTGCCATGATCGCAGCTTAGCGGGGCACCGCCAGCCGTCAGCCGATCCGGAACCGCGCCCGCAGCAGGCTGCCCGGCCGCGAGTCCGGGCCCACCAGCAGGTCGAAGTCGCCGGGCTCGACGACCCGGCGGGCGTCCGCGGTGACCAGCGAGCAGTCGGCCGCGGCCAGCTCCAGGTCGACCGTCACGCTCGCGCCCGCGGGCACCGTCACCTGCCGGTACGCCTTCAGCTCGCGGGCCGCCCAGGTGACGCTGGTGACCAGGTCGCTGATGTAGACCTGCACGGTCTCCAGCGCCGGCCGGTTGCCGGTGTTGGTCAGCCGCACGCTCGCCCGGACCGTGCCGCCGGCGGTCACCTCCGGCCGGGCGATCGTCAGGTCGGCGTACTCGATGGTGGTGTAGCTCAGGCCCTCGCCGAAGGCGAACAGCGGGTCCTGGGTCAGGTCCGCGTAGCGGGTGCCGTGCTGCCCGCGGATCTGGTTGTAGTAGACGGGCTGCTGGCCGACGTGCCGGGCGGCCGAGACCGGCATCCGCCCGGTCGGCTCGACCAGCCCGAGCAGCAGCTCGGCCAGCGCCCGGCCGCCGCGCATGCCCGGGTTGAACGCCTGCACGATGGCGGCCGCGGTCAGCGCGGACGGCGGCAGCGCGGCCGGCTTGGAGTTGAGCAGCACCAGCACCACCGGGGTGTCGAGCTCGGCGAGCGCGTCCAGCAGGGCGACCTGGCCGCCCTGCAGCTCCAGGGTCGCGGTGGACCTGCTCTCGCCGGTCAGCGCGACGGTGTCGCCGACCACGACGACCGCGTAGTCGGCGGCGCGCGCCGCGGCCACGGCCGCGGCGATCAGCGCGGGATCGGCGGTGGCCGGCTCGGAGATCGGCGGGCGCGGCTGCCCGTCCGGGTACGTCGCACCGGCCGGGTCCGGCACCAGCCGTTCGATCTCGGCGCCGGCCGCGGTGGTGATCGTCCAGTCGGCGGGTGCGACCGCGCGGAAGCCGTCGAGCACGGTCTCGATCAGCTCGCGGGGCTGGCCCTCGGGCATCCAGTCGACCTGACCGGAGGCGCCGGCCCAGTCGCCGAGCTGCGATTGCGGGGCGTCGGCGTTCGGGCCGATGACGGCGACCGTCTTCGCGGTGGCCGTACCGGTGGCGCGGCCGTCCGGGCCCGCGACCAGGCCGCCGGCCAGCGGCAGGGTGCCGTCGTTGCGCAGCAGCACCAGCGAGCGGCGGGCGATCTCCAGGTTCAGCCCGGCGTGGTCGCGGTGCCCGATCACGGCCGCCTGCCGCTCGGCGTCGGGGGCGCGCGGGTTCTCGAAGAGGCCGAGCTCGAACTTGAGCCGCAGGATCCGCCGGACCGCGGCGTCGATCTCCGCCTCGGCGAGCCGGCCCTGCTCGACCGCGGCCTGCGCGCCCTCGAAGAAGCCCGGGGTGGTCATGACCAGGTCGTTGCCGGCCCGGACCGCCCGCGCCGCGGCGTCGGTCAGGTCGGCGCAGACCTGCTGCTCCCAGACCATCCGGCCGACGTTGTCCCAGTCGGTCACGAGCGTGCCGGTGAAGCCCCATTCCTGCCTGAGCACGTCGTCGAGCAGCCAGCGGTTGAGCGTGATCGGCACGCCGTCCATCGACTGGTAGCCGAGCATGAAGGTGCGGCAGCCCTCGCGGGCCACCCGCTCGAACGGCGGCAGGAACCAGGAGCGCAGCTTGCGCGGGCTCAGGTCGGCCTCGCTGGCGTCGCGGCCGCCCTGGGTCTCGGAGTAGCCGGCGAAGTGCTTCGCCGAGGCCAGCACGGCGGTCGGGTCGGCCAGGCCGGCGCCCTGGTAGCCGCGGACCATCGCGGCGCCGAGCTCACCGATCAGGAACGGGTCCTCGCCGAAGGTCTCGGCCAGCCGGCCCCAGCGCAGGTCGCGGGCGATGCACAGCACGGGGGAGAAGGTCCAGTGGACGCCGGTCGCGGAGACCTCGATCGCGGTGACCCGGGCGACCCGCTCGACCAGGCCCGCGTCCCAGCTCGCGGCCATCGCCAGCTGGGTGGGGAAGACCGTCGCGCCGGGCCAGAAGCCGTGCCCGTGGATGCAGTCCTCGGCGGTGAGCAGCGGGATGCCCAGCCGGGTGCCGGCGGCCAGGTCGATGGCCTCGAGCATGCGCCGCGGGGAGGCGTGCAGGATCGAGCCGGCGAACCGGGTGCCGACCGCGTCCTTGAGATCACCGCGCGCGTCGAGCTGCAGCATCTGGCCGACCTTCTCGGCCAGGGTCATCCGGCCGAGCAGATCGGAGATGCGCTGCTCCACGGCGAGCGAAGGATCACGGTACGGGTCCGCAGCGGCCACGAGGTCTTCCTCCGAAAACGCAACACAGAAAACGCAACACAGCGGTGAGCGTCCGGAAGTGTCGCACAGCCCGGAACCGGTACCGGCGACCCCGGGGATCGGATCTTCGGTCAGCCTGTACCGGAACCGGAGCCGTGCTCAGGCGCCCGGGTCGCTGCTGTCCAGGCTCGGCGCGTCGATGCCGACGGCCTCGATGGCGTCCAGGCGAGCCTCCGCGGCCTCCTTCTCCCGCTGGACGAGCGTCGCGTACTCGATTTGCACGGCCGGATCCTCGGTGTCCTCGACCCGGTCGAAGAAGCGCTGCGTGGTGCGGACGGCCTCGGCGTACGCCAGGGCGGTCTCGCGGATGCGGAGCAGATCCTTGTCAGCCATGGCTGCAAGTCTTACCCGCCGAGGTCGCCGCCCGTCCACCTGTCCTCGTGCGGACCTACCAGGGCAGGGGGCCCGACGCGGCCGCGTACGTGCCGGTGGGGCCGGCCGGCTCCAGCAGCGCCATCCGGACGATGATCTCCGCACCCTGCTCGACCGTCTGGGTGCCCTGGTGGGCGTTCAGGTCGGTCGCCGTGTAACCGGGGTCGACGCTGTTGATCCGCATCGCCGGGTACGCCTGCGCGTAGCGGACGGTGAGCATGTTGACCGCCGACTTCGACGATCCGTAGGCGAGCGCCGGCACCGAGGACTCGATCGCGTCCGGGTCGGTGGCCAGCACCATCGAGCCGAGGCCGCTGCTGACGTTCACCACCACCGGCGCCGGTGACTTCTCCAGCAGGGGCAGGAAGGCGTGCATCATCCGGACCACGCCGAAGACGTTGGTGTCGTACAGCGTTTGCATGATCTCGGCGGTGACCTCGCCGACGGTGGTGAACGGCCCGGCGATCGCCGCGTTGTTGACCAGCACGTCCAGGCCGCCGGCGGCCGCGACGGTCTCGGCGGCCGCGGCGACCGAGGCCTCGTCGGTGATGTCCAGGAGCAGCGGCGTCGCGCCGAGCGCCCGGGCGGCGACCCGGCCGCGCTCGGCGTCGCGGCTGCCGACGTAGACGGTGTGCCCGGCGGCGATGAGCCGGCGGGCGGTCTCGAAGCCGAGACCCTTGTTCGCTCCGGTGATCAGTGTCGTTGTCATGACCCCACCCTGGGCCGGCCGGGGCGCGGCAGGCAGTAGCCGGATCTTCCTGGGACTGCTGGTACCAGGCTGGTGCGGCCACCGCGCGGCAGACTGGGGTCATGACGACGGCGGAGTTCGGGCAGGCGGTGCGGCGCTGGCGGGACAGGGTCACGCCGGAGGCGGCCGGGATGCCCGCCGGCGGTCACCGCCGCGCGGCCGGGCTGCGCCGGGAGGAGCTGGCGCTGCTCGCCGGCATCTCGGTGGACTACGTGACCCGGCTCGAACAGGGCCGGGCCACGACCCCGTCCGGGCAGGTGGTCGAGGCGCTGGCCCGGGCGTTGCGGCTGGACACCGCCGAGCGTGCGCACCTGTTCACCCTCGCCGGGCTGGCCGCGCCCGGCCGGGGCACCGTGCCGGGCCACATCACGCCGGGGGTGCAGCGCCTGCTGGACCGGCTCGCCGGCACGCCGGTGTCGGTGTCCGACGCGGCCTGGAACATGATCGTCGCCAACCCGCTCTGGGCGGCGCTGCAGGGCGACCTGGCCGGGCGGCACGGCTTCCAGCGCAACGTGGTCTGGCGGCACTTCTTCGATCCGCCCGGCCACGTCGAGCTGACGCCGGAGCAGCAGGCCGAGTTCGGGGTCGCGGTGGTGGCGGATCTGCGGGCGGCCGCCACGCGGTATCCGGCGGACGTGCGGCTGCGCGAGCTCATCGCGGAGCTGCGGACGGGCAGCGAGAGCTTCGCCGCGTTCTGGGCCGCCGGGGCGATCGGCCCGCACGTCTCGTCCCGCAAGCTGATCCACCACCCGCAGGTCGGCACGATGGAGCTGGACTGCGACGTGCTGACGGTGCCGGGCAGCGACCTGCGCATCGTGGCGTACACGGCCGAGCCGGGCACGGAAGCGGCGGACCGGCTGGCGCTGCTGGCGGTCGTGGGACAGCAGACCTTCGCGGATCACCCCTGATCGGGTGACCGGATAACCATTCGAGCTTGCCGCTGGCTATGCGAGTTGATACGGTCTTCTGCATAGTCATGCGGAGGTAAGTATGGGAATCAGGGTCGCTGTCGCCGGGGCGAGTGGGTACGCCGGGGGCGAGTTGCTGCGCCTGATCGCCGGGCACCCCGAGCTCGATCTCGTCGCCGCCACGGCGCACACCCAGGCGGGTATGCCCGTGGCCGCCGTACACCCGCAGCTCGCGGGCCTGGACCTGGTCCTGGGCCGGACCGAGGCGGCCGGCCTGGCCGACGCCGACCTGGTCTTTCTGGCCCTGCCGCACGGGCAGTCGGCGGCGCTCGCCGCCCAGCTGCCCGCCGGGGTCAAGATCGTCGATCTGGGTGCCGACTTCCGGCTGCACGACGGCGACGCCTGGGAGCGCTACTACGGCGGCACGCACGCCGGCACCTGGACCTACGGCCTGCCGGAGCTGCCCGGGCGGCGGGCCGCCATCGCCGCGAGCGACCGGGTGGCGAACACCGGCTGCTACGCGGCCACCGTCATCCTGGCCCTGGCCCCGCTGATCGCCGCCGGGGTCGCGCATCCCGCCGACGTGGTGGTGGTCGCCTCCTCCGGCACGTCCGGCGCCGGCCGGTCCGCCAAGGTCAACCTGCTGGCCAGCGAGGTCATGGGCGACCTGTCGCCCTACAAGGTCGGCGCGCACCAGCACGTCCCCGAGATCAAGCAGGCGACCGGCGCGACCTCGCTGTCGATGACCCCGGTGCTCGCGCCGATGCCGCGCGGCATCCTCGCCACGGTGACCGCCCGCCCGCTCTCCGACGCCGACCCGCGCGCGGTGCTGCAGGCCGCCTACGCCGACGAGCCCTTCGTGCACGTCCTGCCCGCCGGCGGTTGGCCGCACACCGCCGCCACCGCCGGCTCCAACTCGTGTCACCTGCAGGCGACCCTCGACGTCGACTCCGGCCGGATCGTCGTGGTCAGCGCCCTGGACAATCTGGGTAAGGGCGCCGCGGGCCAGGCCGTGCAGTGCGCCAACCTCATGCTCGGCCTGCCGGAAACAGCGGGCCTCTCGGTATTCGGAGTCGCGCCGTGACCATCACCACCCCCAAGGGTTTCCGGGCCAGCGGCGTCGCCGCCGGGCTCAAGAGCGGCGGCGGCCCCGACGTGGCGGTCGTCGTCAACGACGGGCCCGACGCCACCGTGGCCGGTGTCTTCACCGCCAACCGGGTCAAGGCCGCGCCCGTCATGTGGAGCCAGCAGGTGCTCAAGGGCGGTGTCGTGCGGGCCGTCGTGCTCAACTCGGGCGGCGCCAACGCCTGCACCGGCACCCAGGGCTTCCGCGACACCCACGCCACCGCCGAGCACGCCGCCGCCGCGCTGCGCGGCGGGCCGAAGCCGCTGCTGGTCGGCGCCGGCGACATCGCGGTCTGCTCGACCGGGCTGATCGGCGAGATGCTGCCGATGGACAAGCTGCTGCCGGGCGTGACCGCCGCGGTCAAGGCGCTGAAGCCGGACGGCGGCGAGGCCGCGGCGAGCGCCATCATGACCACCGACACCCATGCCAAGAACGCGGTCGCGCGGGGCGAGGGCTGGTCGGTGGGCGGGATCGCCAAGGGCGCCGGGATGCTCGCCCCCGCCCTGGCCACCATGCTCGTGGTGCTCACCACCGACGCCGTCGCCGGCTCCGAGACCCTGGACACCGCGCTGCGCGAGGCCACCCGGCTGACCTTCGACCGCATCGACGCCGACGGCTGCATGTCCACCAACGACACCGTGCTGCTGCTGGCCAGCGGCGCCTCCGACGTCCAGCCGACGAGTGAGGAGTTGACCGCCGCGGTCACCGCCGTCTGCGACGACCTGGCCCGCCAGCTCATCGGCGACGCCGAGGGCGCCACCAAGCACATCGCCATCGAGGTGCTCGGCGCGGCGAGCGAGGCCGACGCGGTCGAGGTCGGGCGGGCGGTCGCCCGCAACAACCTGGTCAAGACGGCGCTGTTCGGCAACGACCCGAACTGGGGCCGGATCCTGGCCGCGGTCGGCACCACGGCGGCCGCGTTCGCGCCGGACCGCATCGACGTCGCCGTCAACGGCGTGTGGGTCTGCCGCGGCGGCGCCGCCGCCGACGACCGGTCCAAGGTGGACCTCGGCGGCCGGGACGTGACCATCACCGTGCACCTGCACGAGGGTGAGATGTCGGCGACGATCCGGACCACCGACCTCTCCCACGCGTACGTGCACGAGAATTCGGCCTACTCGTCGTGAACGCCGCCGACAAGGCCGCGATCCTCATCGAGGCCCTGCCGTGGCTCGAACGCTTCCACGGCACCACCGTCGTCATCAAGTACGGCGGCAACGCGATGATCGATCCCGAGCTGCAGCGGGCCTTCGCCGCCGACATGGTCTTCCTGCGGTATGCCGGGATCAGGCCGGTCGTCGTGCACGGCGGCGGCCCGCAGATCTCGTCCATGCTCGGCCGGCTGGGCATCGCCAGCGAGTTCCAGGGCGGCTTGCGGGTCACCACGCCGGAGGCGATGGACGTGGTCCGGATGGTGCTGGTGGGCCAGGTCGGCCGCGAGCTGGTCGGCCTGATCAACGAGCACGGCCCGTTCGCCGTCGGCCTCTCCGGTGAGGACGCCCGGCTGTTCACCGCCGTGCGACGGCACGCGGTCGTCGACGGTGAGCCGGTCGACATCGGCCAGGTCGGCGACGTCGCGGAGGTGGACACCTCGGCCGTGGACGACCTGATCGCCGCCGGGCGGATCCCGGTCGTCGCCACCGTGGCGCCCGACCCCGACGGCGTGGTGCACAACGTCAACGCCGACACCGCCGCGGCCGCCCTGGCCATCGCGCTCGGCGCCCGCAAGCTGGTCGTGCTCACCGACGTGCCCGGCCTCTACACCAACTGGCCCGACACCTCCTCGCTCACCTCCCAGATCGACACCGACGCCCTGGAGAAGCTGCTGCCCAGCCTCCAGTCCGGCATGGTGCCGAAGATGGAGGCGTGCCTGCGGGCGGTGCAGGGTGGCGTCCCCGCCGCGCACGTGGTGGACGGCCGCGTGCCGCACTCGACGCTGCTCGAAGTTTTCACCTCGGAAGGATTCGGCACCATGGTGGTCCCCTCATGAGCTCCTTCGCTGACCGCTGGTCGCAGAGCATGATGAACAACTACGGCACGCCGTCGCTCGGCCTGATCAGCGGCTCCGGCGCCGTCGTGGTCGCCGAGGACGGCACGGAGTACGTCGACCTGCTCGGCGGCATCGCGGTCAACGCCCTGGGCCACGCCCACCCGGCCATCGTCGCGGCCGTCTCCCAGCAGGTCGCCACGTTGGGGCACGTCTCCAACCTGTTCATCGCCGAGCCGCCGCTGGCCCTGGCCGAGCTGCTGCTCGCCCTGGCCGGCCGCCCCGGCAAGGTCCTCTTCAGCAACTCCGGCGCCGAGGCCAACGAGGCCGCGTTCAAGTTGTCCCGGCTCACCGGCCGCACGCACGTGGTCGCCACCGAGGGCGGCTTCCACGGCCGCACCATGGGCGCGCTCGCGCTGACCGGCCAGCCGGGCAAGCGGGAGCCGTTCCTGCCGCTGCCGGGCGAGGTCACCCACGTACCGTTCGGCGACGTCGACGCCTTGCGGGCGGCCGTCACGAGCGAGACCGCGATGCTCATCATCGAGCCCATCCAGGGCGAGATGGGTGTGGTCGTGCCGCCGCCCGGCTACCTGAGCGCGGCCCGGGAGATCTGCACGGCCACCGGCGCGCTGCTGGTGCTCGACGAGGTGCAGACCGGCATCGGGCGCACCGGGCACTGGTTCCACCACCAGAGCGAGGGCGTCGAGCCCGACGTCGTCACGCTGGCCAAGGGGCTCGGCGGCGGCCTGCCGATCGGCGCCTGCATCGCCTTCGGCAAGGCCGGCGACCTGTTCGGTCCCGGCTCGCACGGCACCACCTTCGGCGGCAACCCGGTGAGCTGCGCGGCCGGGCTCGCCGTGATCCGCACCATCGCGAGCGAGGGCCTGCTCGACCACGTGAAGCGGGTCGGCGAGCAGCTCCGGCGCGGCGTCGAGGGCCTGAACAGCCCGGCGATCGCCGGCGTGCGGGGCGCGGGTCTGCTGCTCGGCATCGAGCTGACGTCACCCGTGTCCGCCTCGGTCGCCAAGTCCCTGCAGGACGCGGGCTTCCTGGTCAACCCGATCCAGCCGGACGTGATCCGGCTCGCCCCGCCGCTGATCCTCACCACCGAGCAGGCCGAGGCGTTCGTGACCGCGCTCGGCGAGGTGCTGTCGTGACCCGGCACCTGCTGCGCGACGACGACCTGTCGCCGGCCGAGCAGAGCGCGGTGCTCGATCTGGCCGCCGCGATGAAGGCCGACCGGTTCGGCTACCGGCCGCTGGCGGGCCCGAGGTCGGTCGCCGTCTTCTTCGACAAGGTCAGCCTGCGGACCCGGCTGTCGTTCGAGACCGGCATCCCCGAGCTGGGCGGCAACGCCATCGTGGTGGACACCCAGGCCACCCACTTCGGTCGCGGCGAGTCGCTGCTCGACGCGGGCCGGGTCGTCTCCCGGTACGTGGCCGCGATCGTGTTCCGCACCTCCGGTGACGAGCGGCTGGCCGAGCTGGCCTCGGACGTGCACGTGCCGGTGGTCAACGCGCTGACCGACGGCTTCCACCCCTGCCAGCTGCTGGCCGACCTGCAGACGATCCGGGAGCGGCTGGGCGGCACGGCCGGGCGCACCCTGACCTACGTCGGCGACGCCGCGAACAACATGGCCCACTCCTACCTGCTGGCCGGGGCGACCGCGGGCCTGCACGTACGGGTGGCCGGTCCCGAGGGCTTCGACCCGGACCCGGCCGTGGTGGCGCGGGCGGCCGAGATCGCGGCGGGCACCGGCGGTTCGGTCACCGTGCTGCGGGACCCGCGGGAGGCGGCCACCGGTACGCACGTGCTGGCCACCGACGCGTGGACGTCGATGGGCATGGAGGACGACGGGATCGACCGGCACACGCCGTTCCGGCCGTACCAGATCAACAAGGAGCTGCTGGCCGCGGCCGCGCCCGACGCGATCGTCCTGCACTGCCTGCCGGCGCACCGCGGCGAGGAGATCACCGACGAGGTCATGGACGGCGCGCAGAGCGCGGTCCTCGACCAGGCCGAGAACCGCTTGCACGCGCAGAAGGCGCTGCTGGCCTGGTTGCTGGAAAACCAGTGACCGGGCCGGGCACTCGGGCGGCGCGGCACGCGCGCATCGTCGACCTGGTCCGGGGCAAGGCCGTGCGCTCACAGACCGAGCTCGCCGACCTGCTCGGCGTCGACGGCGTCCAGGTCACCCAGGCGACGCTGTCGCGCGACCTGGAGGAGCTGCGGGCCGTCAAGGCCGGCGGGGTCTACGTCATCCCCGAGGACGGGATGCCCGCCCTGCGCCCGGTCGAGCAGGCGCCGGCCCGGCTGATCAGGCTGCTGCGCGAGCTGCTCAACTCGGTCGACGTCAGCGGCAACCTGGTGGTGCTGCGGGTGCCGCCGGGCGCCGCCCAGTTCCTGGCGAGTGCGCTGGACCGCTCGGGCCTGCCCGACGTCGTCGGCACCATCGCCGGCGACGACACCATCCTCGTGGTGGCCCGCGACTCCGGCGACGGGCCGGGCGCCGCGCTCGCCGAGAAGCTCACGGCGTGGAGCCGTGCCGACCCTGAAGGGAGCCAGCCATGACCGCCGTCGAGGCTCATTTCCCCGACTTCGCCGACAACATGCAGCGGCTCGTCGGCCACGGCCTGGAGTTCTACCTGGCGTCCAACGAGTCGCTGCGCCCGTTCCTCAACGAGGCCCCGTACGGTCACAAGCTCACCTGGCTGGATTTCACCGACACCACCGAGGACAAGGGCTGGGACACCGGCGAGTTCCTCAACCTGTTCAACGTGATGAACGGCATCGCGTTCGGCGACCGGGGCATCCCGATGCCGCAGTGGGTGATGGTCGACCTGATCCTGATGCCGTCGGCCGCGGTGATCGCCGCGCTGCCGCAGTCGTCGTTCACCGAGATCCTGGAGACCAGCGCCTTCGACGAGGACGCCAAGCGCCACATGCGGGCCGTCTTCGACAAGGCCAAGCAGAGCGCCTACAACGGGCCGATCCCGATCGCCGGGTACTGCGCGGCGCCGAGCGCGGCCCCGGGCACCTGGGTCGGCTGGTCGCTGTGGTCGCTGTGGACGAGCGTCGGGCTGGGCAAGGCGCTCAAGGCGCTGGCGCTCTCGGCGTACCAGGCGGAGAAGCTCGACGGCGTCACCCAGTACGACAACAGCGCGCTGCGGGTGCACACCCGCTTCGGCCGGCTGCGCGTCATGGTCGCCACCGTGCCGTTCCACACCTCGCCCGGCTCGTTCGTCTACGAGAACGACTTCACCGTGCCGGTCACCGGGCCCGAGCCGGCGCCGTCGTTCCTGCTCGACCCGTTCGACTACGAGCGGCAGCGGGCCATGCAGAAGGCCATCGAGGCCCGGGAGTCCACGTTCTACGTGCTCGCCCCCGGCCACCTCGTCCAGGACGGGACGACCTACGTGCCCATCCTCGAGATCCCCGCGTCCTGATAAGGAAATTCTGATGTCCAAGCGCAAGATCGTCCTCGCCTTCTCCGGTGGCCTCGACACCTCGTACGCCCTGGTCTCGCTGCGCGAGCAGGGCTGGGAGGTGCTCACCGCCAACATCGACACCGGCGGCCTGCACAGCGGCGAGGGTGACGTGGTCCGGGCCCGCGCGGAGGAGCTGGGCTCGGCGCGGCACTTCGTCATCGACGCCCGCGAGGAGCTGTATTCGCGCGTGGTCACCTACGCGATCAAGGCGAACTACCTGCGCAACGGCGGCTACCCGTCCTGCGTCGGCGCGGAGCGGCTGGTGCAGGCCGAGAAGGTCGTGCAGTGCGCGCTCGACAACGGCGCGGACGCGATCGCGCACGGCTCCACCGGCGCCGGCGCCGACCACGTGCGCTACGACTCGGTGATCCGGGCGCTGGCCCCGCAGCTGGAGATCATCACGCCGATCCGCGACGAGCGGCTGACCCGCGAGTTCGAGCGGGACTTCCTGGCCCAGCAAGGCTTCGCCACCAGCGACAAGGTCACCACGTACTCGATCAACGAGGGCTTGATCGGCACCTCGATCGGCGGCAAGGAGACCTACGGCTCGTGGGACTACCTGCCCGAGGACGCCTGGGAGAGCACGAAGGCGATCAAGGACGCCCCTTCAGACGGCATTGAGTTGATTTTCGCCTTTGACAAGGGCGAGGTCACCTCGGCGACCACGCTCGACGGCACCCCGATCGAGGGTACCGGGCCGGGCGCGCCGAACTACGCGATCCTGCGCTCGCTGAACGCCCTCGCCGCCGAGCACGGCGTCGGCCGGGGCATCCACATGGGCTCGACCATGGTCGGCAACCTGGCCCGGGTCGGCTTCGAGGCCCCCGGCATGCTTACCCTGATCGCCGCGCACCGCGAGCTGGAACGCCTGACGCTGAGCAACCGGCAGCAGGCCACCAAGGCCACGCTCGGCACGACATACGGTGACTTGTTGCACGAGGCGGTCTACTACGACCCGATCCTCGACGACTTCCGGGCGTTCCTGGACTCCAGCCAGACCCGGGTCACCGGCGAGGTGCGGGTGCGGCTGCAGAAGGGCAACGTGATCCCGCTCGGCAGCCGCAGCCCGTACAGCCTGCTGGACGCCGCGACCCGCCAGGGTGTCGTCTACGGCTACGGCTCGTCGCTGTGGACCGGCGAGCAGGCCCGGGCCTTCGCGCACATGTATGCGATCCCGGGAGCCATCGCCAAGAACGCCGGTCCTCAGGACAAATGAAACTAACGCAACCAGGCGGCCAGCACGCGCTCGCACTCGCGGATCTCCGCGACCGGCACGTATTCCTCGTCGGTGTGTGCGAGCAGCGGGTCGCCCGGCGCGTAGTTGACGGCCGGGATGCCGAGCTCGGCGAAGCGGGCCACGTCCGTCCAGCCGAACTTCGGCGCCGGTTCCTTGCCGACCACGGCCAGGAACTCCGCGGCGGCGGGCTGGTCGAGGCCGGGGCGCGCGCCCGGCGCCTGGTCCCGGATCTCCAGGTCGTAGCCGGCGAAGACCTCCTGGAGGTAGGCGTAGGCCTCGGCGATGCCGCGGTCCGGCGCGAACCGGTGGTTGATGTCGATGACGCACTCGTCGGGCAGCACGTTGCCGGCGATGCCGCCCTGGACGTTCACGGCGTTGAGGCCCTCGTGGTATTGCAGGCCGTCGACGACCGGGCGGCGCGGCTCGTAGGCGTTGAGGATGGCCAGCACGGGGGCGGCGGCGTGGATCGCGTTGACCCCGCGCCAGGCCCGGGCGGTGTGCGCCGCCTTGCCGCGCAGCGTGATCCGCACCCGCATGGTGCCCTGGCAGCCGCCCTCGACGCCGCTGTTGGAGGGCTCGCCCAGGATGGCGAAGTCACCGGCCAGCCAGTCGGGGTGGTTGCGCACCAGCCGCCCCAGCCCGTTGCGCACCGAGGCGACCTCCTCGTTGTCGTAGCAGACGAAGGTGAGGTCGTGGCGCGGCTCGGTGACCGTCGCGGCGATGCGCAGCTGGGTGGCGAGGCCGGCCTTCATGTCGCAGGTGCCGCGCCCGTGCAGCAGCTGGGCGTCGCCCTCGCCGCTGAACCAGGTCGGCAGGTTGTCCTTGATCGGCACCGTGTCCAGGTGCCCGGCGAGCACGATCCGCTTGTCCCGGCCCAGGTTGGTGCGGGCCACCACGGCGTCGCCGTCGCGCAGCACCTCCAGGTGCCCCAGCTCGCGCAGGGAGGCCTCCACAGCATCCGCGAGCTTGCCCTCGTCCCCGCTGACCGAGGGGACGTCGCAGAGCGCGCGGGTCAATGAGACAACATCATCCTGCAGGTCAAGCGTCATACCGGTGACCTTATCGTTGAGCAAGTTCCGACCGAGACTGAGGAGTGAGCGCGTGCCGGAGAACGAAGGCCCGACCAGGCTGTGGGGTGGCCGTTTCGCCGGCGGACCGGCGGACGCCCTGGCCCGCCTGAGCGTGAGCGTGCATTTCGACTGGCGCCTGGCGCCGTACGACATCGCGGCCTCCCGCGCACACGCCCGCGTGCTGGCCGGCGCGGGGTTGCTCAACGCCGACGAGCTGGGCCAGATGCTCGCCGCGCTGGACGACCTGGAGTCGGCGTGCGCGGCGGGGGAGTTCCGCCCGACCGTCGAGGACGAGGACGTGCACACCGCGCTGGAGCGCGGCCTGCTGGAGCGGTTGGGCTCGCTCGGCGGCAAGCTGCGCGCCGGCCGGTCCCGCAACGACCAGGTCGCCACCGACCTGCGGATGTACCTGCGCGACCACGCCCGCGGGGTGGCCGCCGCGGTGGTCGAGCTGGCGGACGCCCTGCTGGAGCAGGCGGGCCGGCACCTCGACACGCCGGCGCCGGGCATGACCCACCTGCAGCACGCCCAGCCGGTGAGCTTCGCGCACTGGCTGCTCGCCCACGTCCAGCCGCTGCTGCGCGACCTGGACCGGATGCGCGACTGGGACGCGCGCGCGGCGATCTCACCGCTGGGCTCGGGCGCGCTGGCGGGCTCGTCGCTGCCGCTGGACCCCGCCGCGGTGGCCAAGGAACTGGGCTTCAAGGCGCCGGCGCAGAACTCGATGGACGCGGTCTCGGACCGCGACTTCGTCGCCGAGTTCCTCTTCATCACCAGCCTGATCGGCGTGCACCTGTCCCGCCTCGGCGAGGAGGTCGTGCTCTGGACCTCGCAGGAGTTCGGCTGGGTGATCCTCGACGACGCGTTCGCCACCGGCTCGTCGATCATGCCGCAGAAGAAGAACGCGGACATCGCCGAGCTGGCCCGGGGCAAGGCGGGCCGGCTGATCGGCGGCCTGGTCGCGGTGCTGACCATGCTCAAGGGCCTGCCGCTGACCTACGACCGCGACATGCAGGAGGACAAGGAACCGGCGTTCGACGCGATCGACACGCTGCAACTGCTGCTGCCCGCGCTGGCGGGGATGATCTCGACCATGACGGTGCGGGTGGACCGCCTGGCCGCGGCCGCGCCGGTCGGCTTCTCGCTGGCCACCGAGGTGGCAGACTGGCTGGTCCGCAAGCACGTCCCGTTCCGCGACGCGCACGAGATCACCGGCCGGCTGGTGGCGCTGTGCGCGGCCCGCGAGTGCGAGCTGGAAGACGTCTCGGACGACGACCTGAAGACGGTCAGCGAGCACCTGGACCCGTCGGTGCGCGAGGTGCTGAGCGTCCGCTCGGCCCTGGCGGCACGCACCACGCCGGGCTCGACCGGCCCGGGCCCGGTGGCGGACCAGCTCCAGACGGCCTCCGACAAACTGGACGGCTGGCGAGAATGGTCCATCGAAAAGGTGGTGCCCCGCTAGTTTCGCTCGCTGCTTCTCTCGCTGCGGGCCGGAGTCGTGCACACCGGCCCGCTGCGTTTCCGCCGGCAGCGGGCAACATCCAACCGCTATCCGGTACGGGCAGCGGCAACCCCAACCGCACCACCGCCTCAAGCCACCAGCACCCCGGCCCCCAGCGACTCCAGCCCGGCGATCAACCGCCGGGCTGACCCGTCGGCACAACGCACCCGGTGGCGACTCATCGCCTGCCCGCCCGCCCGCCAGGCGGCGAGCGGGCGTGGGCGATCTTGAGTGGTTGGGGTTCGGTCGGCGCCGTCACGCATCAAGGTCCGCGATTGGCGGCCGTTGGCGGCTCGTCGCCTCGCGGATGGCGGGCGTGCCTGGGCGATCTTGAGCGGTTGGGGCTCGGTCGGCGCCGTCACGCATCAAGGTCCGCGATTGGCGGCTGTTGGTGGCTTGCCGCCTTGCGGATGGCGGGCGTGCTTGGGCGATCTTGAGTGGTTGGGGTTCGGTTGGTGCCGTCGCGCACCAAGGTCCGCGATTGGTGGCTCGTCGCCCAGTGGATGGTGAGCATGCCTGGGCGATCTTGGTGGTTTGTGGCTTGCGACGGGCCACTGCGTACCACGGTCAGGCAGAACCGGGCAGGTGCTCAGCGGGCGCTCACGCTCTCGCGGCGGTCGTCCTCCAGGGGGTCGCTCTGCTGCGGCCCGGCGGCCGGGCGGTGGCTTCGGCGCCAGATCGCGACGCCGATGGCGGCCAGGATTGCCGTGCCGGTGATCAGGCCGACCGCCGGGGTTGGGACGTCCAGTAGCTTCAGGGAGCTGGCCAGGAGCACGATCACCAGGGCCGTCCGGATGATGCCGCCCGGTGCCCGTGACGAGATCCGGGCGCCCAGCAGCACCCCCGGGATCGAGCCCAGCAGCACCGCTCCCGCGATGTCCAGTCGCAGGTCGCCGAAGAGGGCATGGCCCACGGCCGCCGAGATGACCAGTGGGATCGCCTGGATCAGGTCGGTGCCGACCAGGTCGTTGGCGCGCAGCTTCGGGTACAGCGTGAGCAGCGCGACGATGATCAGCGAGCCGGAGCCCACCGAGGTCAGCCCCACGATCACGCCGCCGCCGATGCCGACCAGCAGGGTCGGGATCGGGCGGACCTGGATCGGCTCGGCTGGGCCGTCGCCGCGCTGGTTGCGGGTCACCCAGGCCTTGACGAGCATGCCGCCCGCGGCCAGCAGGAGCGCCGCCCCGAGGGCGATCTTGATGGTGTGCTGCACGGTCTCGCTGTCGCCGAGCAGGCGCAGCAGCAGGACGCCGAAGAACGCGCTCGGGACGCTGCCGGCGCACAGCCAGCCGACCAGCCGCCAGTTGACGGTGCCGCGCAGGGCGTGCACCCAGCCGCCGAACGGTTTCATCACGGCGCTGGCGGCCAGGTCGCTGGAGACCGCGGCGACCGGCGGGATGCCGAAGACCAGCACGAGGATGGGCGTCATCAGGGCGCCGCCGCCCATGCCGGTGAGTCCGACCACGATGCCGACACCGAGTCCGGCCAGCGCCAGGGTGAGATCCATCGGTCGAGTGTCGGCGAAGAACTCCTGCCTTGTCTACTAACTTGGTGGATTTCGTGGACTATTTCCGCGACCGTCCCAAGGAGCGGAAACGGCTGGTGACTTCACTCACTGTTCAGTGGAACGGCGGCTCGCCGAAGGCGTCCCGGATCCGGTACAGGTCGCGCAGCCGGGGCTCGGTCGTGCCGCTCATCCACCGGCTGACAGTCTTGGTCGAAACTTCCAGCTTCCTGGCCGCCGCCTCGATGGTCAGGCCCTCCGCCCGCAGCCGGCCGGAGAGCCAGGCCGCGAAGGACGGCGAGCCGGTGTTCGGCGCCGGGCCGGCGGCGCCGGGCGCGGGCCGGTACACCGCGGCCCGGGCGCCGCGGTCGAGGAGCGGGCCGCTGCCGGCGCCCACCGGATCGCCCGGGCGTGGCGTCACGGCCAGGCCGCCGCCGTTGAGGGCGGGCGCCGGCTCGTGGTCCGGCGCGAAGAGGACGTCGACCTCCGCCGCCTCCGGGAAGATCCGTAGCGAGATCTGGATGGTGCCGCTGGTGCCGGCGGCGTCCAGCAGGACGTCGGCGACCCGGTCGCACAGGGTGCGGACGTCGTCGTCGGACACGGTCGTCGTGGTCAGTTGCCGGCGCACGAAGTCGCGGATGTCCGGAAGGGCGGACGGCCGTGCCGGAAACGCCTGGGCGACCACCACGAGCGGCAGGACCTCGAGGTGGTCCGCGGCTGGCCGTGCGGACGTCGGCATCACGTCCCCTTCCGCCGGGTCCGATGTGACTCGCAGTCGAGCTTACGGCGCCGACCGCACCCGATCGGGTGATGCTCTTGGCCGGCTCCTTCTCCCGGCGCCCCTCCGGCGCATAGGCTCACCTCGATCGGAGACGGGGATCACTGATCGGATGGAGTCATCTTGTGAACGTCCCGGCCACCGGTGACGGCGAGCAGGTGCTGCACATCCTCTGGCTGAACGGCGGCCTGAGCTGCGACGGCGAATCGGTGGCGCTGACCGCGGCGACCCAGCCCAGCATCGAGGACCTGGTGCTCGGGGCGTTGCCCGGTGCCCCGCAGATCGCGCTGCACTGGCCGTACCTCGGTTTCGAGACCGGCCCGGACGGCGGTCCGGACAGCTTCATCGAATGGTTTCACCGGGCCGATCGCGGTGAGCTGGAACCGTTCGTCCTGATCGTCGAGGGGTCGGTGCCGGACGAGGGCAACAAGGAGCAGGGATACTGGAGCGGCTTCGGCAACGATCCGCAGACCGGGCAGCCCATCACCAGCAGCGAGTGGCTGGACCGGCTGGCGCCGAAGGCGACGGCGGTGATGGCCGTCGGCACCTGCGCGGCCTACGGCGGCATCCACGCGATGGCCGGCAACCCCACCGGCGCCATGGGGGTGCCGGACTATCTCGGCTGGGAGTGGAAGTCCAAGGCCGGGCTCTCCATCGTGTGCGTGCCGGGCTGCCCGACCCACCCGGACAATCTCTCCGAAACCCTCCTGCAACTGCTCTATCAGATCAGCGGCCAGGCGCCGCCGCTCGCCCTCGACGAGTCGCTGCGGCCGCGCTGGCTGTTCGAGTCGACCGTGCACTCGGGCTGCGACCGGGCCTCCTACTACGACCAGAGCGACTTCGCCGTCGGGTACGGGTCGTCGACCTGCCTCGTCAAGGTGGGGTGCTGGGGCCAGGTGGTGCGGTGCAACGTGGCGAAGCGGGGCTGGATCAACGGGGTGGGCGGCTGCCCCAACGTGGGCGGCATCTGCATCGGGTGCACCATGCCGGGATTTCCCGACAAGTTCATGCCCTTCATGGAGACGCCGGCGGCCGGTGCCGTGCCGTCCGGTGCCGGATACGCGCCGGTCGTGCGGACACTGCGCGGCTTCACCGTGCGGATGGTGAACTGAAATGACGGCACCCGACGCGGCCGAGGTGGCCGCCCAGCGGATCGACCAGCTCCTTCAGGAGCTGCGCTCGCGTCCCGATCGGCGCGCCGCCGACATCGGCGAGGAGCTGACCCGCTGCATCGTGCAGCTCTACGGCGCCGGGCTGGCCCGGATCGCGGGCCTGCTCGGCCCGGGCCGGCTCGCGGACCTCTGCGCCGATCCGCTGGTGGAGAGCCTGCTGCTGGTGCACGACCTGCATCCGTTGGACACCGGCGCGCGGATCGAGCGCGCCCTGGCGCGGCTGCGGCTCGCCGGCGACGCGGAGTATCTGGGCGTCGACGACGCCGGGGTGGTGCGGCTGCGCCTGGCCGGGGCCGGCGGCTGCCCGTCGACCCGGCAGGCCGCGGTGCGCCGGATCGAGGAGGCTGTCGCCCAGGCGGCCCCAGAAGTGACCGGCGTCGTCGTGGAGACGCCCCCGGCGCCGCCGCGACTGCTGCAGGTGTCGCTGCGGCCGGGCCTGACCGTGCCGTGAGCCCGGTCACTCTCCCGGGTGCCCGGGCCCGGGCCCGGCATCGGACACAAGTGTCCGGTCGTCGCCGCTGAGCAGGCGGTTTTGCGGCCGGAACGGCGCGGAGCCCCGCCACATGTGTGCGGACACGCTTGGGGCTGGTGGTGACCGGAATGTGAGTGCAGGCTTGGTCACCGTGCGTAGGACGCACCGTAGACGACTCAGGGGTGACATCGTGATCTGGCAAAGAATCCCCGCGCGCCGGGCGGCGGCGGCACTGCACGGCGACGCCGGGCCGGTCACCTGGCAGATCCCGATGATGCGGCAGGAGCCGCGGCCTCAGTCCGGGTGCGTGCCGCGGATGGTCGTGCGTGAGCCGGAGGCCGCGTGGTGGCGGGCGCAGGCGGAGCTCGATCAGGTGGCGCCCGCCGGCCCGACGACGACCGTCGCGATCCTGCACGAGCGGGACGCCGGCACGGATGCCGCGGCGGACCGCCTGGCCGAGCTTGCCGTCGCCGACGAACTGCTGGTGGTGTTCGGCTCGGCCTCCTGCGCGCGCCCCGAGCCGCATCCCATGATCACGGAGCTCCGCAACCGGCTGCCCCGGCACGACGTCGTGCCGGTGCACGTCGGGCACCGCGGCGCCGGCGGGCGCTGGCAGGCCGCGCTGGATCGCTTCCTCGAGGCCGGGCACCTGCCGATCGTGGTCACCGCCTCGGCATACCTGCAGGAGGTCACCGCCGAGGTCTCGAGCTACGTCCGGGCCGACCGGGTGCTGCGGGTCTTCGGCACCACCACCCGCGCCGAGCTGCACCAGGTGTGGCGCAGGGCCGAGCCGAGCGTCAACTGAGCCACTCGTACCACGATGAGACGTTGTCGCCGCGGGTGGCCGAGAGCGGGAGCACCGGCGCGCCGGGGTTGACCGCCGCGACATGGCGCCGGCAGGCGTCGAGGTCGAAATCGACGTACGGCAGCAGGTCGATCTTGTTGACCAGCACCAGATCCGCCGCCGCGAACATGTAGGGGTATTTCAGCGGCTTGTCGGTTCCCTCGGTCACCGAGATGATCACGACCTTGCCGCCCTCGCCGAGGTCGAACAGCGCCGGGCAGATCAGATTGCCGACGTTCTCCACGAACAGCAGGGAGCCGGGGGCGGGGTTCAGCTCGTCCAGCGCGCCGCTCATCATCGCGGCGTCGAGGTGGCAGCCGGCGCCGGTGTTCACCTGCACGACGGTGCAGCCGGTGCGGCGGATCCGGTCCGCGTCCAGCGGGGTCTCCTGGTCGCCCTCGACGACGGCGACCGGGCGGGCGCCCGCCAGGTCCCGGATGGTGCGTTCGAGCAGGGTGGTCTTGCCCGAGCCGGGCGAGCTCATCAGGTTCACGGCGTGGATGCCCCGCTCCGCCAGCCGGCCGCGGATCAGGTCGGCGAGCAGGTCGTTCTTCGCGAGCACCCGCTCCTCGAGGGTGATCGTCTCGGTGCTGGCGTGGTGATGATGATCGTCGCAGCCACAGGTCGCGCACATGGCTCAGCCCACTTCCATAGAGACGATCTGCAGCTCGCGTCCGGCGGTGACCGCCACGTCGGCGCTGCCGCAGGGGCACAGCAGGATCAGGTCGTCGATGGTGGCGTCGTCGCCGCACCGGCGGCAGTGGACGGTGCCGGGCCGGCGCTCGATGTCGAGCCGGGCGCCGTCGGCGACCGTGCCCATGACGGCCAGTTCGAAGCAGAACCGCATGGCCTCCGGCACCACCGCGGTCAGCGCCCCGACCCGGATCATGACGCTGCGTACCGGCCGCTCGCCGGCTCGCTCGCACACGGTGTCCACGATGCTCTGCGCGATCGACAGTTCATGCATTCAGCCCCGATTCGGCCGGCGTCCGGCGCCGCGGCTCCACGGTCGGGTGGGACGCCGTGCGATCGGTTGACATTGTCGCACGCGTGAGGGCAATGTGTTATCTGCGTCACACGCACGAGGCCGAGTGTCGACCTACCAGCGCCGCAGGGGTCCCCAGGCCCCGGGAAGCGGGTCAGCCATGCCCTCAGCAGAAGCGATGAAAGCAGCCGACACGCTCATCCACGTTCTGTGGATCAATGCCGGGCTCAGCTGTGACGGTGACTCCGTCGCCCTGACCGCGGCAACGCAGCCGAGCATCGAGGAGATCGCCCTCGGCGCGCTCCCGGGGCTCCCGCAGGTGGCCGTGCACTGGCCGCTGATCGACTTCGAGTGCGGCCCGAACGGCGGTGCCGACGACTTCCTCGAGTGGTTCTTCAAGGCCGACCGCGGGGAACTGGAGCCGTTCGTCCTGGTCGTCGAGGGATCGATCCCGAACGAGCAGTTGCACGACGAGGGCTACTGGTGCGGCTTCGGCAACGACCCGGCCACCGGCCAGCCCATGACGACCAGCGAGTGGCTGGACCGGCTCGCGCCCAAGGCCACCGCGGTCGTCGCGGTCGGCACCTGCGCGACCTACGGCGGGATCCACGCCATGGCCGGCAACCCGACGGGCGCGATGGGCGTGCCCGACTATCTCGGCTGGCAGTGGAAGTCCAAGGCGGGCATCCCGATCGTGTGCGTGCCGGGCTGCCCGATCCAGCCCGACAACCTCTCGGAGACCCTGACGTACCTGCTCTACATGGCCACCGGCCAGGCGCCGATGATCCCGCTCGACGAGGCGCTGCGCCCGACCTGGCTGTTCGGGCAGACCGTGCACGAGGGTTGCGACCGCGCCGGCTACTACGAGCAGGCCGACTTCGCCACCGACTACGGCTCGCCCAAGTGCATTGTCAAGCTGGGCTGCTGGGGCCCGGTGGTCAAGTGCAACGTGCCCAAACGCGGCTGGATCAACGGCGTCGGCGGCTGCCCCAACGTGGGCGGCATCTGCATCGGCTGCACCATGCCGGGCTTCCCGGACAAGTTCATGCCGTTCATGGACGAGCCGCCCGGTGGCCGGCTGTCCACCGCCGCGATCGGCCTCTACGGCACGACGATCCGGCGCCTGCGCGCCATCACCACGCACACCCTCGACCGGGAGCCCAAGTGGCGCAGGCCCGGCCGGAAGCTGACCACCGGCGCCACCCGGACCTGGTGACGGGAAGGGACGACATGACCGCGACGCAGGGCCGGCGGGACACCGCGAGCCAGGGCACCGAACTCGTCGACATGGCGTGGGACCCGATCACCCGCATCGTCGGCAGCCTCGGCATCTACACCAAGATTGACTTCAAGCAGCGGATCGTCGCGGAGTGCAAGAGCACCAGTTCCATCTTCCGCGGCTACTCGATCTTCATGAAGGGCAAGGACCCGCGCGACGCGCACTTCATCACCAGCCGCATCTGCGGCATCTGCGGCGACAACCACGCGACCTGCTCCTGCTACGCGCAGAACATGGCGTACGGGGTGAAGCCGCCGCACCTCGGCGAGTGGATCGTCAACCTGGGCGAGGCCGCC
>Ga0307516_10000752_pt1 | contig 44183 bp, 52 predicted proteins | sample 19_EM_MG_FD_203310 | JGI IMG/M metagenome (GOLD analysis project Ga0307516, IMG submission 203310) | Populus trichocarpa ectomycorrhiza microbial communities from riparian zone in the Pacific Northwest, United States - 19_EM | ecosystem: Host-associated > Plants > Roots > Unclassified | place... | reverse complement strand
ATTATATTAAATATATTGTTCCTCTGTGTTTCGAGACTAACTTCTTCAGCCATTCGTTTTATCTCTGATTCATCCCCCGTTACCGTTTACTTACAGTAGTGTATGGAATCTTATGTATTTAAGCGACGCAGTTTTCGTCTTCTCCCTCAGCCGTTTGACCACACAAACGCTGAGGTGAGAACAATATCCCTTCTTTTACATCTATCTAGTACTAATGTATGCCGAAATCCTAGATCTCATATCTAGGTAAATACATAGCCGTTTGACCACGCAAACGCTGAGATCTCGTATCTAGAATCTTACAATATCTTGGTACAGACAAGAGATGTGGTTGAGGAAGGCTCCAGACCCTTAAATAAATAGATAAATAAAATGCTAATCAAAAATAAAATAATTAATACCTTTAATATTTTTATTATAATGTTAAAAAAATTGTGAACAAAATTTTGTGAGGTTTGCCAGCCATTTCGCGGAAAATCAGGCCCTGGCAGGCTGAATCCGGAATCCGGATACCGAAAAGGTACTCAGAAGGCCGGACCCAAAGTCCAAACAGGAACGAAAAATTTGGCGAAGGCCGTGCTCGGCTAAGGGAAAACGGACAGAATCGAACAGAATGTGGACGGACAGAAAAGTGGAAATCGGCCGATCTTGGAGACGGCATTTAGGGCCGAGTCTGCCACGAGTCTGCCACCTGGGACATCCATAAGTTACCGTGTTTCCGCCGCTCTCGCGTTGGAGATGACGGTGCAGTAACCGCTGCTTCCTCCACCGTAGCAGCACCTTCCCCAGCCCCAGAAACCTCGATACACGTAAAATCACGCGTCGTTGACTCGGGATCGCGTTTGGTTTTCAAACAGGCGCGTCCGGCGACTTTGAGTGCTGAGCATGCTCCCTGTCGTGCTTTTCCATGGTGGAGGTGCGGATTGGCCCGAGGACTCGCTATCAGCCCTTGCAAGAAGCATGTCTCTCACTTGCGAGATAATTGGCACGGCGAAGGATGGGAGGGCGGAACCGGCGATTAAGATGATAGTTGTGGTGAATGAGGCGGTGGCGCCACGGGATGGATCTTCTTTTGTCATTTCGGCGCCTTCGGTGGTTGATCTTGGAAGAGGTTTGGTCCTGCAATGCGAATGACCCAGCACTTTAGTTCGGTTTGTCGTGGTAACCTCTTCTACGACGGGGAGATGGGCTACAGCCCCTGTTGAAGGAAACCTGAAGGCAGACTCCTCGTCAGACAAAGTCGAAGCGTCGGAAGGAGGTGAGAAGGCGTGACCAGTACTTTGGTGTAGATTCCTCGATCGTGGCCGTCTACTGCCTCCCTCTTTTAAATTTCCGCCGACGTGGTTAGTAGCTCTGAGTCGACAAAATGGAGTGCAGCCGCTGCGGAGCGAGAGACTCCTCACGAGACAAGGTGGAAGCGTCGGAAGTAGGTGGTGATAGGGCGAGACACGTTTGTTCGACCGTGGTGGACCCTCTGATACTTACTTCGTCCTTCCACTCGCAATCGATGTTCACGACTTCTTAGAATCAGATGGTGGCTGAATCTCGAATCTATTTCTCAGCAAAGCTCCTGGCCATGAAATTTACAAGAATGGGGGAAGTACTACAGAATGAACGATGTCCGATGCAACAATGCAGGGTATGAGGGAGAGATGACTAGCAGGCAGAACGAACAGGGTAGAGTTGGCGTCTACTCGTCATCTTGCACAAATTTGACGCTGCGGCGTCCACCCCTTCCACCCTGCTTCTTCTTGCCGGTCTGGGTCGCCTTGGGTGCATTGGTGGTGGGAGTCCCCTGTGCCGGACTCTGGGTGTTTGTGATAGTCGCATTGCCAGCGTTCCCAGCGTTCCCAGCATTACCAGCGTTCCCGGTATTAGCATTGCCGCCATCAGTCGCCGTAAACTAAGCGGATCCAAAATGAGATGCGGACTTATGGAAAAGGTGGTGTCGAGACTTACGTAGATACAGTCATCCAACGAGCCGTGTTGAGCGACGGGGACGATGGCAGGCTGGTGGTTGGCGGCAGTGTTGATGGAGCACAACCTGTATGCGGCGGCGGGAAGACCGTTCGTGACGTCAGCGGTCAGGACGCCGCCCTGTGCAGCTGCATTCAAGCCCTTGAAATAGGAGTCAGCCTGGTGCTACGGGGCTCTGAAAGCGGTCAACGATCACCTTGAAGAACGCAAACTTCCTCGGGTCCGTGGGTGTCGTTTGGTCCAGCGCGGTTAGCTGTTCGACGACAACGTGCGAGTGGCCGACGATCTGTCCCTGGCCGTTGAGCTGCTGTGGCGCGGCAAAGTAGTTCTCCTGAGCGTTGACAAAGTTACCGGTTTGCAAGTTCTGGATCGCCATGGAGATGGTGAACGCCTGATTGGCGGGGATGGTGTCACCGTTTTTGGGGTTTTGGAACTTGGCGGATGGCATGTTGCTCGTGGAGGGGATGGTGCCGATGGGTGCGGGGTTGCACGAACCGGTGGTGATCTGCTTGCCGTTGGTGATGGGCAGGTTGGGAACGGTGAGACAAAAGTTGATGAAGTTGTTCGTCGACGTTAGTGAAGGGACTTGACCTGGACGTTATGGTCAGACGCAATTTCTGAACGGGGTAGCAGGTGAACATACCGGCTGTGGGAACGTCCTGGCCATTGTTGGCAAACCCTGCAGCGAGGACTTTGGGATCCAAGGCTGAGGATGAACACGTTAGATCTGTTTCATCTGATAGAACGTCTCGAGACTTACTGAGCGACGTCTGAGGGTCATTGTTGGCATTGTTGGCATTGTTAGTGGTAGTGGCAGTGGTGGAGTTGTTGGCGGTGGAGGTAGAGTTGTTGGCGGTGGCAACTTGACCAGTAGATGTTGCATTCTTGCCATTAGTGGTGTTTCCCCCGTTCTTGCCACGCCGTCCCCCTGTTTTCCTCAGCTCTTGATCTTGACGGGCAGCCAGACGGGGCACGGTGATGGCCCCCGCTTGAGAGAGGACGGAAAGAAGAAGGAAACCGGCGAAAAACTTCATGGCGATTGAAAGGATAGAGAACAAAGACTTCGCTGAAGTTTAGACAGAGAACGTAGAAATCGCAAACTGGCGCAAAGTCTAGCCAGAGGATGTTAGAGATGGCAAGACGATCGTAAAGGAGAACGCACGAGCTAGCTGAAAGCCAGGCAGCGCGGCTGCAAAATAAAAAAAAGGAAGGAAAGTGAAGTGAAGGAAAGAGGGGGTAAGGAAGAACGAAGGAGCAGCGAAGAAAGACGGGTGGTCTGGGTTTATATGGGATGTCCCCCTGGCGACATTTACAACGCGGAGGGGGTTGCTACGTATTTTTTTTAGAAAACGCCATGGGGAGATGTTTTGATGTTGCTGTCCTGACGACGTTGAACATTCCATCGAGCGGCAGTAACGATGATGGCGATAGACAAGAGTTAGAGTATTACAACTATTATTATTACACATTACATTTCATCCCTCACTTGATCCTACCCCCCTTCGCCTTCTCCACCGCACACATGAACGAAGCCAAGGTGTCCACTTCCTCCCTCCCACTTATAGATGTCATCTCCCTGAAATGTCTCTCTACGATCCCCGCGAGCACCACTTGCAACTCGTCCACATCCGCCAACACTGGGATCCGAGTCTGCATTTCTTCCTCGAACAGCCTGGTACTCCGTCTGCGACCGGGGTCTTTGTGCTCACGCCGCGGCCTGTTCGCGGGCGTCAAGGGAGGTGGGCTGGGAAATCGGGGGAGGTAGAGATATGGGTTTTCAAGCGAGGAAGGCGGAGCGGGATCCTCTGCTGACAGTGGAGACGGGTATACGTGTGGAATGATATCGTACTGCATGACATAGCGATATAGAATAGCTATGGGCATCTTGCCAAAATCGACCTGTAGTGGGTCAGGGGTTGGGCAGCTCGCTTGCCACGACGCCACGTACCAGCGAGGCTCTCTCCTCTGCTTCTGCGATGTCTTTCCTTGAAGATGTTGGTGCAGGTTCTGCTCGTTTTCTTTTGCCCCTCGGTTCCCCGTCTGCCTTGTCGGACGCTTGTCTCTTCGTGCCCGCCGTGGCACCAGAGTTGCCCGTGGGGCCAAAGTAAGACGCGTCGTCGTTTGGCTTTTTGCGTGCCTGTGGCCGAGTACGAGAGCCCGTCGACAATGCCTGAGGTGCTGAGGACATGCTGTGAGAGGAATGGACTCCGGTCTTCCGGCAACTCAACTCAAAAAGTTTCCCATCGCCACTTCCGACATTGTACGAAACGCCCCCTTCTTCGAGAAAATGTCCACCTACGGCACCCTCTACCGCGTCACAACATACGGCGAAAGCCATTGCGCTTCCGTCGGTGCCATCATCGATGGATGTCCACCTGTGCGTGTGCTTGCCAACACTGTACATAGTCTGACCCTCCGAATTCCAGGGGTTGCAACTGTCCGCCGCAGACATCCAAGTGCAGCTGAGCCGCCGCAGGCCTGGCCAGAGCAATCTCACGACGCCCGTTTGTCCATCCCAGATCGATCATTTCTGATGCATATATTCATCTTTTTCAGAGAGATGAGAAAGACCTTGTCCATCTCCAGTCTGGAACCGAGCACGGCTTTACTCTGGGTACCCCCATCGGTCTCTTGGTGAAAAATGAGGATCAGCGCCCACATGATTACTCCGAGACCGACCTCTATCCCCGACCAAGCCACGCAGATTACACATACCTAGAGAAATATGACATCAAGGCAAGCAGTGGAGGCGGGCGTAGCAGCGCACGGGAGACTATCGGTAATTTGACCCGCATATATTCATGAAATGTCCTTTCCTTATGACGTGAACCCCTAGGTCGTGTCGCGGCTGGCGCTATCGCCGAAAAGTACCTCAAACAGGCGTATGGAATCGAGATCATCGCGTTCGTCTCTTCTGTTGGCAAGATCCACCTCCCTTCGACCATCCCATCTCCCCTCGACGACACGAATGACGAGGCTCAGGACGCACTTTCCGAAGAATTCCTTACGCTTCTGAAGACGATCACTAGAGAAGAGGTCGACAAGTATACCACGAGATGTCCGCACCCAGCGACATCGCAGAGGATGACAGAGGTATGCGGCTCTCTGGCTTAACAGATATCCATCTCTGACCGCCATCAAGAGAATCATCCGTGCAAAAGATGCCAAAGATTCCATTGGTGGCACAGTCACCTGCGTCATCCGCAACGTTCCATCGGGCCTTGGTGAGCCCGTGTTTGACAAGTTCGAAGCGACCCTGGGACATGCCATGCTTTCGATTCCTGCAACCAAGGCCTTCGAAATTGGCTCAGGCTTCAGAGGGACGGAGGTTCCCGGGAGCAAGCATAACGATCTCTTCGTCCGCCTTCCCAACGGAAAGCTCGGAACGACAACAAACTGGAGCGGCGGTGTACAAGGTGGCATCACCAACGGGCAAGATATCTACTTCCGGTGGGGTTTCCGTGCTTGTTGTAGAGCGACGATCGTTTACTTTTCTCACAAGTGTTGGATTCAAATCTCCCGCGACCATCTCGCAAGCTCAGCAGACAGCACAGTACGACGGGACTCCTGGAGAGCTCGCCGCTAGAGGCCGTCATGACCCCTGCGTTGTTCCTCGTGCCGTTCCGATCGTCGAGGCGATGGCCGCCCTTGTCGTCATGGACCAGCTGCTCATCCAGAATTCACGCAAGACTGCGGCGAGCCTCTTACCGCCCATCACTACCCTTCCACCTTCAATGGTCCGGTCCGGATCGGATGAGTAAATACTGCATAGAAACTGTTACCATTAGATCGTCGTGTAAAACGTTGTAATTGTAGAGCGCGCGCGTATCCTTGTATCTCCATACGAATCCCATTCGCCGCGATTCAACGCATGTGTGACGAACTGGACTCCCCGCCAATTGCAAGTGATGCGGGGCTATGTGTAATCGAGTACGGCCATCGTAGAAGGGTAGGCGGTATATGGGCATACGTGGAGTACAAGGATCACCCGCTGGGTAGACGCCATATGTACAACAACCTAGACAGATGGAGGATAATGCAAGACGACAAGGCGAGCCTTGGGTAGATACGAGCACACAATCTGTTACACAAAGCGATGGGTCCCTAGAACGAAGAAAGAAACACAACATAGACCCATCCAATCATCTCTCCCTATCCCTGCCAGGCGTATTTCCTCTCCTCGGTGTGCCAGGCATCTTCCTTGGTGTCATCGGCACCCCCGTAAACTTCCTCTCCCCAATGACCCCAATCCCTCCACTCTCCTCCACCCTCTGCACCTCCCTCACCGCCCGCCTCGCCGCATCCCCCACCATTGCCGGCGGACGCTCCCCATCCACCCTCGCCAGCGCCCGGAGCAGCGCCATTGGATCATGATTCTGCCCCCCACCCACCATCCCACCATCCCACCTTGTCCCCCTCACATACGTCCGCAACACATCCGCACCCCCCTCTGCCTGAACACCCATCATACCAGGCATCACCTCTCCCCCACCCCGCAGATCCAACGCCCGCCGCAGCATCGCAAACCGCATATCGAGCATCTCCTCCGCCACCATCACCATCGTCCGCACCGCAGAGGCCCGGAACCGCACAAAATCAACCTTGTACTCGACCTCCCCTATCCGTCGCATCAGCTCCGCCTCAACATCTTCCGGAGTGTTCCCGATTCCAGCGCGGGCTCGTGTACTGCCTGGATCCTGCAGGGAGGAACTTCCGGCCTCGCTGTCGTGGTCGGTGCGCGAACTAGACGCAAGGATAGACTTGGCGAGCGCTACACCCGCTTGGAACGACGGGGATAGCTCATGCTCGCGTGGGGTCCAATCGGCGTTTGGGTCCTCGCGTTGTTTGCCTTGGGCCTTGGTAGACAGAGGAGTTGGCGCCTGCCCGTCTTCAGGTACGACAGAAGCGGCGCGGGTGGCAGCATTCGCTGCCCTCCGCTTCTCAAGCGTTGCCCGCTGATTGCGTGCGTATGATTCATAGGCGTACGTGACCTTCTTCCATGCTTCGTCTTCAGCAGCAGCACTGAAAACCCATTCCGGTGAGCCGAAGACATCAACAAAGTCGTTGCACGGGACACATACTGGTCAATCTGTGATTTGTATGTCACTTCCCATCCGCGGTTCGTGACATTCTGCGCATTCTCCGTTTGCGGCTTTTCAGAAGGCTCAGATCCAGAACTGTATATGCTGAGGTCAATCCTGCGTTCCGCAAGCTTGTGGATAAGGTCGTCTTGTGTACTCTTGAGCGCCTGTTTGGATTTGTCGGAAAGGGAAGCTAGAGGTATCGAAGGTGAGGCAGTAGTGGATGGGTGTGGCGAGGCAGTGGCCCGCGATGAACACCAGATCAGGAGCTGCCGGAGACGGTCAGGTTCGGGGAGGTCGGCATCAATGTGTTTGTAGAATGACGTCTCAGACACCGAGTTATGGGGATGGGCTGGTAAAGTCAACAGTTAATACCGAATCGAGACGACATATGAACAAAGGGCCGCACAAATCACACCAGTATTCGCGAAAGACGAGCTTATACGCTTTCCTCTCCCAACTGAACTCCTCCTGCGATGCTTGCTCTTCTCATTCGTGGAATCCACCACCTGGGGGCTAGCAGCTGCCTGGTCGAATCGAGCCATCGCGCCGGCCCGTAGACGTTTATTTCGCACTATCTGTGGGGTGTCGTCCGCGGGGAGGGGAAGGGGAAAGGACATGACAACTACCGTCTCGTTCCCGAGTTTCGTCTTGGCCTTGCCTGTACTCTTCCCGTTTGTCGGTTTAGCTGCGGGGAACTGGAAAGCAGGGTTTAGGGACGACGAATAATCGAGCGAAGTGGGAGCGCGTGAGTTACGCCTCAAGCTGTCAGCCTCATCTTCCATCGCCCGGACATCATTCTCGATCTGAGGGTCGAGAAGGGAATCATCGGCTCGCTGAGACGAAGTGCCACGTGTTGGTGGTTGGGAAGAGCCTGCTCTGAACTTTTTGGAAGGCTGTTTGGAAGTTGTGGCTGGTGCCGACGGCGGTTGGCTGGGAGGAGGCGACGCACGCGCGCCGCGGACAATGAGTAGGCCGCCTGGTTGTTCCTCGGCGCCTAGTACTAGTAACAAGTAGTTAGCATTTAAACCAACCAACGAGCGAGAGATAGAACGAAGAACTGGTTCCGCCGATGTAACGGACAAAATCACGTACGTTTCCGTTTATTCGACGTTGTCGCGTTCTTACTCTGTTGGTAATACCAAGTTCGTCGGTTTTCGAAAGACGAATAGAAAATCAACACGTACCTCCTTCTTGGCTCGCTTTGCTGCACTCAACAGGAGATTGCTTTCGTCGGGGACTTTCCGTTTCATCTGAGATGGCAGCATTTGGGCAGTGGTCGTGGATACCAAAGAGGGCATATACCCTGTCCAATGCTGGCAGTAGTAATGTTGATGCTTGCTCGTCGAGTCGAACGATGGCCGACGCGAGATCGCCGTTGGAGGAGACAACCTCCGGAGTTTGAAATAATTCTAATATTTCCCACATCGGAAATCAACAAAGCTGTATTTGGACGTATTTGGTTGCGACCTTCCTCCACTTCAAGCACTGCACTGTTCGCTGAACTCCAGCGCATCATCATCTTGCTCGGAAAATATCTCTGAACATGAATTTAATTTTACTAAAGGAGCATTCCAATAGATTTAGATATCAAGTTATATTGTTCAAGGAAACACGGAATCAAGAAACAACATCGTCTGGATGGCTCTCGCTGAACGGTAATTGAGAGTGAATGAATGGCTAATTTTTGGAATGCTTCAAAGGAAGTATCAGGATTTGGTCGGCTCTTGTCTTGGAGAAGACATGAGGCAACACGTAAAGAGGCCACGAGGTTCGTGGGGAGGCGAAAGAATCCAGCCTAATACAGCTTTTATTTAAAATTCCGTGTCTACCGCGCTTCCACCTGACGTCCGCCCCAATCGATTCAGCATCCTCCCGAACGCCCACAGTAGCCGGCCTGACCGAATCTTGGGTGATCGTATCGCGGTACGTCAATCCAGTGAAATCCAGCTGACTTTGAGCTGCGTCACCCAAGGGGGTATCGTGGTTTCCTGCAATGACGATATTGTGTTGATGGGGAAGCACGCGGATCCAAGTCAGGGGCATGGGAGAGCCTGGGAGAGCTCAGATAGGGAGCCACATTGGGCAAGGTCGCAGTGGATGGTTATGGGTGTCAGAGACGCAGATGATGCGGATTTTGCTAGGGTCTGAGGGAGGTGTAGGTGCATATTGGGGCCACCGCCAAGTCGAGATTGAACATCTGAGTTGGGCTGCGAGCTCAAGGACAAGTGTACGACCTATGGCGGCCACGTATCGTTGACATAAATTCTTGAGAGCGTAAAGCGACCCATCAGTTAACCCTCATATTCACTATCAGATTCATCCAGACAATGACAGCGTGCGATTGGTTCAATCTGCCACCACCACCACTGTATGTTTGCCAAAAAAAAAATAAGAAAGACCATTAAAGCAATGACCTAAACACATACATGGCGATCGAATAGCCGACCAGGAAAGGTCCCGAAACTCTCAGAACCCCACCGCGTCTCTTGCTGATCACTCTCTGAAGAATAGCCATCATAGACATGATCCTGCTCACTTTGAATGCTCGGCACCGGCCGCCGATGATGGGGGTGAATCAACGGCGTACGGTCGTTCGGAGGCTCCGCCATGGGCCTTTTGAGTCTCGCCTTCTCCTCTCGGTGCTCCTTTGATTTGCAAGTCAGGAGCGACACACGGCGACCCAGGGGACCCCAGCCCGGTTTGTCCATGTCGTCGTGGCGGAGTGGAACAGATATGGAGGAAGAGAGAGAGCTGGATCGGGATGAGCTGGATGTGTAAGGTGATGTGGAGTATGGGATGGGGATGGAGATGGGGGAGGAAGGTGAGATTGAAGAAGGTGGTCGGCTATAGCGATGGCGGCTAATGCCAGAGGTAATGCGGACGCGCGGCCGGAAGTGGACACGTGTGCGAGTGGGCGTAGACGGCGGTGATAGAGAGGTTCGGTCTGTGGAGTCGTCAGTGGTGTGGACATCGTCACTGAGTAACGATTCATCGTCTGGTTGACCCTGGATGACGCTGTCGTGTCGTGTGGGGTTTGAGTGGGACCATGTCGAGATGGACGGTGATAGAGAGCTAATTTCCGTGACTGCTAGGGCAGCATTGTTTTTATGTTTGGCTGCGAATGAATGGAAGGGTCAGAAGGTGTCTAGTGGATGCCAGTGTTGGACGAACGAAAGTCGACGACGCCAGAGTCCGGACGAGGGAAGTAGGAAGTGTAAGTGGGGATGGTGAGAGGAGGGGCCATGGTCGGTGTCGCTGGGGGGTATGTGGAGGTGGGTGGAAAAGAGAAGGCGATACATTGTGGAGATTATGTATAACGAGTTAAACTTCTTCCGAGTCGGTGACATCTAGAATCTAGGCGCACGTGACATCATCCCCGAACGCTCAACTGCAGTGTAACACCTTTTCCAGCGCGTATCGCACTATCTCTGCGTCGTATCTCGTCGCGTGTACATCCAGCTCGGTACACCGCACTCCGAGCGCCTGCTTGGTATACCCATATGTGCCCTGGTCAGTCTACGCACTAATAGCTCATAGGCTCCGAAGAATACGAACAGTGATTAGCCGTACATCCACGGGGACTTTTGAGCATTGGAGATACACGAGGTCGGTTATAAATGCCGATATAGGATAAGTTGTATCCACATTTCCAAGACCATATATCTGGGTTTGGTATGATGCATTCAGTGTTCGCGTGATTGCCCTAATAGCAGAAGTGACGCGTTAGACTGGTCCCAGGAGGGAGTCACTCAATACTCGCCGTATATAGTCTGCGGCAGTATACCCTTCGGTCTCGCGATCATTAGTAGCATTCACTGTAAAAATGTCAAAGATGTCACGGGTTCTATTCAGCATTAGAATTACGCCACCCACTTACAGAGCAGGATTTTCGCTCGTATGCAAGGTGATTGTGCGATCCCCGTGGCGACGCCACGAAGTGCCAGACACGGAATAATGCTATTTCAACATATTTATAAAAACAAATGGTGCAGTCTCGGATCCGTGCCCACCTGGTCCACAGAGAGCCACACGAGTAGACGAGCACATCTTTGGAAACAAGGTTTGCCACGTAGTCAGGGTTTGGAGATGGATGGACCTCCATTCCATATCCGTTGATATAGAACAACCCTGATAGAGATAACAGGTCAGCTGCCAGGGGGTGGTGGTTATTAATCCCCAAACTTACTTGTGATGCGAGATCCAAGGGATTCAAAACATCCTTTGGACCCTTGTTCGAACATGAAATTCTGGGGTGGGGAAATAGGTTCCCCCATTCCATCTTCAGGTGAACGAGGCTCCACCATCGAATCCTGATCCCTCGGTATGGGGTGAGAAATATCGCATTGTCCAACGAGACGGCGCCCATCTTCCTTTGAGATAAACGCTTCAGATCATGGGATAGGGTTTGTAGAACAAAGATGGGCGAACGAGTTCAGCCGCGATCGTGACCGTGTGATTGGTGACGATGACAGGCAGAATATTTGCCTTCCAAATGGCGTGAGCAGAAGAGAAAATGGGACGATAGAAAGACAAGAACCTGACTGTTCGTGATGGAGGAGAAGAGAAATATGGCAGAGGGAAGAGATCGAAAAAATCCTTGAGCAGCGGCAAGAAAGTAGTTTCCGATGCTGAGTCGCTTCATAACATCAGAAGCGAGATGAGCGGCTCTAGGACAGACCTTCCATTGCGAAAATCAAAATTCTTGTGGGCGCGCTTCAAGAGTTCGCTCTCGAAGTAGACCAGAAAACCTGACAAGTGCGTTTCGCGTCAAGAGGGTGGTGAGTGTGAAACGCGAACGATACCGCGTATAGTCTCCTTGCGGTCATTTGGAATGCCGTACCAGAGAGCGCTGCGACCTTCAACGATGTCTCTCCATTCGTCTCTTGCCTCTTTTTCGGTGGTGTCTGATGATAGCCGGTACGCGAGGAGGCGCCGGATCGCGTTGAGGGGGGAGAAGGGTGGCGCATGTGGGATGAGACGGACCAATCTTGAGCGGATGTCGCCTGCAGGGGATTCAGTCTTGGTCAAGCAAGAATGGGAAGAGTGGACGCACCGATTGAGGGTCCTCCTAACACACGGATGATCTCGCTGGACGAGCCACCGTCATCCGACACGGGCAGGACGTAAGACGCGTCGGTGAACGCTGAGCATATCGCGTTTCCCCCTGTACCACCAGAGATGACGATGAAAGACGGCGCTGCAGTTGGATTTGACGACTGCCGACTTGGAGTGCGTCTGGGAGCGGGTGGTGTCCCGGGGAGGGCGTTCGGTGTAGTGGCGGGTTGTGTGATTTGTGTGGGGAGGTCAAAGACTGACGACCCTGGGCTGGGGACGTAGTTCGACATCGAGCAGGGAGTGACAGACTCCGGAGAATGAAATTTACCCGACGCTGACCACAACACCATCCATAGTACAGGGGAAACGGATGTATACACTGGTGGAACAATGGTAAAGAGAATACAGAGTAACGAACAACATAATTGCACAACACCGACCACACAGTCATGATACAACCACCAGTGGTTAACTCGACGTACGCTGCGGCTGCGAGACCAGCTCAAAAAGATATGCAGATTAGGTGGGTTGTTTGACTTTTACCCGCTGGAAGGACCGAATGGCCAGCGTCATTCTCTCCTCAAGTAGCGACCTGTTGTGTCTCGCCCTGTCCTCGATTCGCGACTTCGCCGATGCATCATTCCAAGGTGCATGTTCCGCATAAATCGACTCGGTCTTCGTGATGAAATCATCGAGCACGTCGACATTTCGCAAAGCTTCTTGCATGTACCTGTCTAGGTCTTGAACGAGCAATATGTACTCCAACTTGGCCTCAAGTATCTTATCTCGCGAGTGTATCATCTCGGCTGGAGACTGAAAAAAATGCGTCAACGGCGATACATAGAGGCAACTGGTCTTTGCCATCAGATTAAGAGGCTTTTTCGGAAGGACCGAGCCGACGAAGGTCGGCCGAGGAGGCCCTTCTTCCTGAGTCTGGATCACATACACCATGAGCGCCTTAAACTGGGAGGGGCAATGGGGTATTTCACGCAGGTGAACTTGCGACATCTTCGAGATCTTCGCACAGCCTGCCTATACTGCTACTTATCGTTGGCTTCGGCCAGTGCCGGGCACCGAATCTGGCTGATTAATACCGAGTATATGGAGCTTCAAAGTTCACGATATGTCTGCCCTGTCTGGAATATACCGTCTCGTCTTTCTCCATGTCGAACCAAGTAACGTCCAATTCCTCGTAAAAGTGGACGACTGACTTAACGACTATTTCGCAGTCTCGACAGCCTTGCGTTCATAATCTGCCTAACGTCTTCGGGAAAAGCATGGTTCTACCACGAGGTCATCCCGTCTGGGACACCTGCACCGACGAGCACTGCCTGATTGGATCCCCGCGGCGTCGTTGCAACCTCGCAGCCCGTCAACTGTATTTACGATAGACGTTCTTTCACTCCGCTTGTCCGATGGTTCATGTCGCAGGTTATCTGCTGTTGTCACTGATGTCGACGGTCTTGTTCCGCACGAAATTCCCCGTCAAAGAATCCTGCAGCGCAGGAAGCCATTATCGGGGCGGCTCTCGCCGTACTCACATTAGCGTATGTAAGACTCTTCTAAGTAGATCTTTTTGAGTTGATGACACTAACATACCTTGCCTAGTTGACTCAGTGAGTTCTTTCTTTCACAACTCATTCGGCCTATCGACACACGTATAGCATTTACATCTCGTTCTTCACCATGCCCGAGAGCGTTAGATACGACTTCGCAAACTGGAATTCGGTAGCCTGGGGATACATCCCATTCACATTTTCCCTCTTCCTCACAAGGTGAGCGGGACTGCATTAGAATGAGGGGTCCCAATTGCTAACGACATTGCAGGGGTGGCATGGTTTGCAGGAATTGGCAGAACACGGTATTATTTTGGACAGCCAATGTCGCTCAAGAAGGAACCCTGATGGTAGATAACCTGTACAATGGATGACTCAAGTTGTGGCTCCATGAAATACTCCCTGGGTCACCCCATACCAATACACCCGTTTGCCAACCAAGAGGGCAGGTCTTGGATTCGAGGTCGCAGTGTCGGCGTTCAGGTGAAACACAGTTTTTTACCATAGCGAATCGCCACTTCGGTGGCCGCGGTCGCGTATCTACCGATGTACGATACCCGGGCCAGACACCTCATTGACAGTCGATTCTACTTGATGTGTCGACTGAGGTATGTTACCGTTTCGTTCATTATTACTTACTCCTCGTTGCTAGTCCATTCATTGTATGTAGGTATCGGAATATCAGTTGATCCCACTTTCCATATGGACTGAGCTTTTCTATTCATTATAAGCACAATAGGCTCGCAAGGATCTGAGTTATAGCCTGATATATTGTCCTGAACCAACTGGTTTGGGCCTTCTGCTGGATTCGAACGCTGGAGTCGAAATCCTGGACACTCCCAGGAGTGGTGGCGCACCGTACGGCTGTGATGAAGCTGAAACCATGTTGGTTGATTCGAATGGGCAAGGATTAATGCAATATTAATGGGTCGTTGGAGACTCAATCGAGCGCCGGAGAATGAAATTTCCCGGACAATTTGACCACAACATGTCTGTTCTGTCTGGATTATACTGTCTCGTCTTTCTCTATGTCGAACCAAGTAACAGTCCAATTCCTCGTAAAAGTGGTCGACTAACTTAATGACTATTTCGCAGTCTCTGCAGCCTTGCCGTTCATCATGTGCCTCACATCCTCGGGTAAGGCAGGGTTCTACCACGAGCTTGTCCCGCCTCAGACACCTGCACCGACGAGCACCGCCGGATTGGATCCCCGCGGCGTCGCTGCAGTCTCGCTGCTCGTCAACTGTATTTGCGATAGACGTTCTTTCACTCCGCTTGTCCTGATGGTTCATGTCGCAGGTTATCTGCTGTTGTCACTGATGTCGACGATCTTGTTCCGTGTAGTACCAAATACCCTGCCGAAGAATCCTGCAGCGCAGGAAGCCATTGTCGGAGCGGTTCTCGCCGTGCTCGCATTCGGGGATGTAAGGCTCTTCTTCTGAGTTACAGTCATAATGCTAACATATCTTGCCTAGCTGACTCAGTAGGTTCTTTCTTCTGCAACCCATTCGGCCTATCGACACATGTATAGCATGTGCATTTCGTTCTTCGCAATGCCCGAGAATGTCAGATACGACCTTGCTGTCTGGAATGCGGTCGCCTGGGGAAACATCGTATTCGCAATTTTCCTCTTTCTCACAAGGTGAGCAGACTGTATTAGAATGTTGAAGGTCCCAGTTGCTAATGGGATTGCAAGGGTAGCATGGTTTACGGGAATTGGCAGAACACGCTATTATTTTGGACAAGCAAAGAAGGAACTCTGATGGTACCGTAGTTAACCTGTACAATCGATGATTCGAACAAGTTTTGGATCCGTGAAACACTCCCTACCATTACACCTGAAGCATGTACGTTTGAACTTGCCAACCAAGAGGGTAGATCTTGCATTCGAGGTCGCAGTGTCAGCATTCAGGTAAAACCCAGCTAGTTTTTTTACCACAGCGAATCCCCGCCGCGGTGGCTGCGGTTCATGTTTTCGTGGGGAGAACGTTTGATCCGTGACTTTCCCAGTCCCTGCTAAATTGCTTCTCCTCGTTCTTGTTGACGGCAAGAACAGTGTCGAGTTTGTCCACTTTGAGCCGTCGCAGGATTTTCGGCTGCTGTTGGAGTTAATAGACCGGATGTTTTCCCTGAATGACAGTTATTCCCTTCGTCGCCGCCGTTCAAAGACGCGCAGGGGCGGGATTGTTAGAGTGAGGAGATGTCGAAGTCGATGTTAGCATAAAGTTGTATATGTATTGATAGCCTAATGAGATGCGATACGAGGGAAAGGCGGAACGTTAAATTCAATCGCCAAAGGCTGGAGAGTGGTGTATGTATTCGAATTCGGAAGGCTATTAACCCAGAGACCGGGTCTTCTGCGTGACCTATTATGTAAAGCGGCGCTCCTGATAGCTACCGTGAATAACGCCCTCACGGTCCTGAGTCCTCAGGCTCACCTTCAAGGGGTGACCTTGTGATCCTAAAATCCTGATGTACCTGCGCACCGGTATGATACGGTGACCGTGGTTTCGCCGCTGGTGTTCTGGATGCTCTGATCTCTTTCGGTGTCTTTTCCCAAAGAGAACCCTGAAAAAAATATCCACACACCAAGACGTCGGTAAATCGAGCGATATAAAGTACGGACGAGATGCGACATACGGTCTTAGCAACGTCCAACCTTGGCCCCCACTATTGAGAGTCTGACTGAACATTTGACCACACGATATCGATAGCATGTCTGCCCTGTCTGGAATATACCGTCTCTTCTTTCTCTATGTCGAACCGTGTAACGTCCAATTCTCGTAGAAGTGGACTCTGACTAACGACTCTTCCGCAGTCTTGGGAGCCGTGCCATTCATAATGTGCCTCACGTCCTCAGGAAAGGCATGGTGCTACCACGAGGTCATCCCGTCTGGGACACCTGCGCCGACGAGCACTGCCGGAATGGATCCCCGCGGCCTCTCTCTAGTCTCGCAGCTCGCCAACGGTATCTACGATAGATGTCTTTTCACTCCGCTTGTCCTGATGTCGTTCATGTCACAGGCTATCTGGCGCTCGGACTGATGATGACGATCTTGTTCCGTGTAGTACAAAATACCCTGCCGAAGAATCCTGCAGCGCAGGAAGCCATTATCGGAGCAGCTCTCGCCGTACTCGCATTCGCGGATGTAAGCCTCTTTTTCCGACTTGCTCCAGGTTGATAACGCGAACGTACCTTGCCTAGTTGAATCAGTGAGTTCATTCTTCCACAATTCATTCGGCCTATCGACACATGCATAGCATCACTATTTCATTCCTCACATTGCCCGAGGACGTCAGATACGACTTTGCCAACTGGAATTCGGTAGCCTGGGCAAACATGCCAATCGCATTTTTCTGGTTCCTCGCAAGGTGGGCGGACTGTGTCCGAATGTCGAGGGGTCCCAATTGCTGATGATATTGCAAGAATGGCATGGTTTGCAGGAATTGGCAGGACACGCTATTATTTTGGACAAGCAAAGAAGAAGCTCTGATGGTATATTACCTGTACAATCGATTACTCGGACAAGCTGTGGCTCCTTGAAACACTCTCCGAATCATCCCATACCAATACATCCGATGCATGTACGTTTGCCAACCACGAGGGAAGATCTTGCGTTCGACGCCGCAATGTCGCCGTTCAGGTAAAACACGGTTAGTTGTTTACCACAGCGAATCGCCGTTGCGGCCGCGGTGGGTGTTCTGTTGTATGTGGGTCAACAGAGTCATAGAAACTCAACATCCCGACGTCCATAATCGTTGATGGAGGTGGCAACGCTGTAGCCTCGAGTTGCGTTCGTCTCTGCCAATCTGTGATCGAGAGAGGCTCTATAGGATCCGCTCGTGGATTTAGAGGTGGGAGAGCGGTGACAACTTGGGGAGAGGGTGTCCGCTCGAGGTGTGGAGAGGGTCCGTGGAGTGGGTTGGGTTGACGAGAGAATCGGCCCGTGGGCAAAACAGTGACGATAGGAGGAGCTTCTGCATGGTCGGTATTCCTGGTCGGTGATACAAAAAGATTCGGATGGAAAGAGAAACGGCTTGGTGGATAGGGTTTCCGTTTCCCGGGACGGCGAAACCAGCCAGGGACGGGATGAGTAGGTGGATTGGAATGCCCTGTTTCTTCTGATGCTTTTGAATTTGAATTTGAATGGGAACATGACCTTTGACGACGCCAGAGTAAGCCCAACAGGCAGAAAAGGATGACGCTTATTGCGGCGAAAAATCCCCCGATAATCTTGGCGGTATTATCGACCTTGACGGCTTTGCTGGGCACGTCAATGCTAGTCGCGGAGCTGTTATTGATGGAGGTGATGGAGGGGGATGGGTTGGTCTGGGTATAAGTCGGAGTAGCAGGTTTGTCATATCTGCCAATTTCAATCAAGAAAGTCCGACCATTGAACGACCAGACTCACGAATAGACAATATAATCCAGCAAAACCGTTGATATGGGGTCATTGACTTGTCCATTTTGAATTGTTAGGGTATGGTTTCCATCAGGCAGGGATTGGTTCGCGTATACAAGGGCGTTGTAGGTGAACACTTCGCTCGCAGAGGGACGGTGCACAAAGGTCCCAACCGATTCGGAATCGATCTCAAAAGTCAGGTCAGTATAACTGCTGTGTGCCTGGTGAGTAATGCGCGGGCTCAGTGAACGGTATTGACACACTTGCGAATTCCTTGACTGTTGTTGATAAGGATGCAGTATACGTAGATGGCGGTGCCTGGAGGAGATGAATTGATAGCGTAGGTATTGACGTCTGTAGACTTACCGTGAAACGGCACGGTTGCAAGACGCAGTCCTGCTGCACTGGTGATACTCCCGAATGGGCCCTGCAGGCGGAGTTCTCCCTACAGAACTAACGACGGAAGACGGAAAACGTACAGATGTGGTAATATGCCAGGTACCTCGCGGCAAATCAGCCCTTGACGCTAGAGATAGAATGGATAGAAACAGACCATCATAAACTTGAGCCGTGTCTATTAGTGGGGTCACAGCGCATGAGCGGCACTCTGGACCGGAACTTGAAAGCCAATCTCCGGGAGGGGAATATATGATGTATTGACGGGTCTCGGGGTCACCGAGAGTGTCGTCGATCGTGACATTGAGGAGCAGGGCTGAAACAGAGGAGAGAACGAAGAAGGATATGAGGGTAAAGGACAGGATCATTTGTGGAGCATGAGGGAGAGAGAATAGCCCCCGTTCAAATGACCCAATACTGATCTGCACCCGTCACTGTTTGGCTTTGTTTAGTCTACTCCCCTCAATGTCCTCCTATGATATCGCCGAAGAGATTCGGATGTGCTTCCCAGGTGCAGAGGAAGCCATCGTCCAGTACCTCGCAGGGTACCTCGTCGACGATGCAGGCGAAGAAGAGGACGTCCTACAAGTCGCCCAATTTATCCTCGCCTCTCTGGCGGGTGATCGAGAGGATATCCTCGAAAAGCTCATGCTGAGGCTGGCAAACCTCTTGGAGGATCAGCTCAGCGTCCGTCTCAAGAGCAGGTCTGGACCAAAACTCGTGAAGCTAGACAAGGTCCTGGACATGAGTAAATCTCAGATGTCGTCCACTATCGCGCTCGCCGAAGGTGTGGATCTCGAGTCTATCAACAAGGGGAAGTGCGTACGCCACGTTTGTAACTGTAGAGGTAGCTCAATATTCATAAAGAGCTTCGCGAGTCGACGTCAAAAAGCTTGAGAAACAAGAGGCCAAACTCAAAGTCAGGATATCGTGAATTTGTGCTTGGTACAGACCTGACCTGTCTTCAGGCCAAGATTGAGAAGCGATCCAGAAGGGATCTCTATGAAGGCTCAAAATTGTTGGATGCGCACAAGAAACAAGTGAAGCGATCGTCATCGCCCTTCCCAGCTTTTTGCTAACATTTTCGCAACCCATCAGCAATCGTACGAGGAAATGTTCATGAAGGTTTGTTCATCCTCATGTATCACCACAGCTCTTGAACCCCGCACTTCTTAGATCAATCCTCTTGAAGCTAGCGCTGCTGCAAAACAAAAGAGCAAGGACATCCATTTGCCTTCGGTTGATGTCAGCTTTGGTTCGAATCGTATACTGTATGTTGTTCTCTCTTGAAAGCGTGATAGTTCTTATTCCGTCGTAGATCAGGAGCCACTTTGACCCTTGCGCATGGACGTCGATATGGCTTGATTGGACGGAATGGTGAGCAAAAAGTTTCATCGAAACTTTTTCGACTTGACGCGTTCTATCAGGTGTTGGTAAATCGACGCTCCTGCGCCACATCGCCATGCGAGAAGTCCCCATCCCCCCCCACATCACTATCCTCTTTGTTGAGCAAGAGGTATATGTTACCCATTCCCTCCAATGGATTACACCTCATTCTGTCACAGATTGTGGGAGACGATACCACTGCAATCGAATCCGTGCTAAAAGCGGACGTCTGGCGGGACCATTTGTTGAAGGAAGAAGCCCTTTTGAACGCGAAACTGGCAGAGCTCGATGCTGAAAATGATGAGAGACGTTTCGAGGATGCAAGAGAAGAACTCTCTATGAGACTGGCCGAAACTCATGCCCGTCTCTCCGACATGGACGCCGCGAGCGGACCTGCACGTGCGGCAGCGTTACTTGCCGGTATGTGGATCATGGTTATTCGCCGTGGTCTCTGGCCTAACTCGCTGCCATGGAAGGCCTGGGTTTCGACGAAGCCGATCAACAACGACCTACTAAATCATTCAGTGGCGGTTGGCGGTAGGTCTTGTTAATTGATCGCAGAATACCACCCTCAAATCTGTTTAGCATGCGTCTTGCCCTTGCTCGAGCACTATTTGTCAAGGTAAGTTAAACTGTCTGTGATTTACCATGTCTTATCCCTGCATAGCCTTCTCTCCTTCTTCTCGATGAACCCTCAAATCACAGTATGCTTTCACTCTGGTTCAATTTTCGCCGTTTTCATACAGGCGTTTTCTAGTCGATCTCAACGCCCTGGCGTGGCTTGAAGACTATCTCCAAACATGGCCTGGAACTCTCCTTGTCGTGTATGTTTCCTGCTATTTTCCCTTTCTACCCGTCTCACCGCGTGGTTTCGCAGTTCTCACGATCGGGCATTCTTGTGAGTCCTACGTCAAGGCTTCGTCACATATTAAATTCACGGGCGTCAGAGATGCTGTTGCAACCGACATCGTTCACCAACACTCCGGTCGTCTAGATTACTACAAGGGGTAACTGAAATGCATCATTCATTACCGATGTGCTGATGGTACCATTTGGCAGAAACTTTACGCAGTTCTATTCTACAAAATCGGAACGCGATCGTAATCTGCGTAAAGAGTACGATACCCAAATGGAATATCGCAAGCACCTCCAAGCGTTCATTGACAGATGGAGGTATAATGCGAATCGTGGTAGGTTTTACACATCGCCTCCGAGTGGTACGAAGTGACATATAAACACGTAATCTCCACAGCTGCACAAGCTCAGATGAAGATCAAGATATTAGAAAAGGTGTGAGATCTGATCTCTTCTTCATGCGACAGTCAACGAAATGAACGAAGTTGCCTGATCTACAACCTCCGGAAGAAGAGGAGACGGAACAGTTCAAGTATGCCAGCGCCTTTGCTTTCTTCATCGTTAGGTCCCTTCAACCCAGCTTCCCATTAGATTCCCCGAGACAGAGAAGATATCACCGCCGATGTTGCAGATGTCTGAAGTGTCATTTGGATACACGCCGGATAAGATCCTCCTCAAAGGTGTAAATATTGATGTTGGCTTGGATTCTCGGATTGCTATGGTGGGGGCCAATGGTGCTGGAAAGTCTACCCTGTGAGGCATCCGTGAAACAAATATCTGCAACATCACTAACAGCGCCAGGATAAAAATTCTAACAGGGGAACTGAATCCCTTGGCTGGGCACGTCACCCGAAACGGCCGATTACGCATGTATGATCTATTTTATTTGTGCTGAGGTGTAATTGGTTCTGACCTATCTAACCTGAACCAGCGGATACTTTGCTCAGCATCATGTCGACTCTTTGATTCCGACGATGACACCCGTCCAATTTCTGGCATCTAAATTCCCTGGAAGGAGTGAACAAGATTATCGGTCCCATCTTGGTAATTTCCAGATCAGCGGTATGACGGGGTCAGTGACATTATGGGCTCATGACATCCCCCGTGTGTTGACACATAAGCGAAATTAGGATGCAGTTGATCGGAACTCTTAGTGGAGGGCAGAAATCCCGCGTTGCTTTTGCTGTTCTGTCCTTACAACAGCCTCATGTCTTATTGCTCGACGAGGTGGGCCTCTTTTCCGTTCTGCTTCCGGGATTCATTGGCTGACATATGGTCAGCCCACCAATCATTTGGACATCGAGGTCGGTTCATTTCCTACACATGTTTGCACGGACGCTGAAGCACCGAATTTAGGGTCTTGATGCACTTATGGTGGCATTGCAAAAATGGAACGGGGGCGTCATCCTCATCTCCCACGACGAGCGGTTTATCACCACGGTCGCTAAAGAGGTAAATGAGTCCGCTTCACATTTTTTGGGGGTGATCTGAATGCTTGTAGCTCTGGGTATGTGGAAGTGGGACGGTAACGAAGTTCAAAGGCGACGTACAAGCTTACAAGGCAAGTCATAGCTTTGACAAACAAATTATTGTGAACTGATTGTCATGGAATGTAGAGTCTCATTGTAAGCAATATAAAAGCAAAACCATAAGCTCTGTGGAACCGTACAGAATAAATACGCGTGTCCAATACCATCTCGTGTGTTCTGCGCTCGGACCAACGATGCTTCTTACGTGTGGCTATTGTTATGTGTGTCCGTATCCTTCCTTCAAGTTGTCCCGGATCCGAATTGCAAGCTACCATGAGGCCCCACCCCATTACGCTTGTCGGCTAATCCTGGGAAGGAGTTGCAACCTCCACAAGGGTGACACTCGCCTTGCTGGAGCCATGCCGTAAGAATCAGGAAGAGAGAAATACCAAATGGCTCACGGAAGACAAACAGTCCCTCCCTCGTCTTGCTGAACAGTTATGACTTCAACTTCGACGTTCTGGAAAGTTTCTTGCGGGGTCAGTGGCACGACAGAATCAAATGGAACGCGATGAGTACCTCGACTCGGATACAGCGCGTGGAGCCTTCCACCACCGTGCCGTATTTTTTCTTGGCATCCGCAGTCCAGAAGAAAACTCGAGCTCCGCCTAGGTCATTTTCCATTGTCTGTCTCCAAGCATCAGTGGCGTCAACCCTGATGTATAGAAATGGTTTGAGGTACGCATACTTACGATGTCAGGTTGAGTTTCTGCCTTGACAATTTAGGGATTTGGCTCTGGCTCCAAGGTGGTGTTTCTGTCTGTCCACGCACCTACTGCGACCGCTATATAAACGGTGCTGCAATCTGAATTAAATTTGAAGATGGCTATCCGTCTTTAGCGCGAAGTACATCATGATGTGCAGGACTGATTGCACAACACCTGACAGTGGCCCTGGGGCTTGACCAACAAGAATTCTGTGATTCTTAGCAGGCCGATTCGAAGTTTATGCCTCGGGGAACGACCAGAAAGCTACAAGCCTGATTCATCACGGAGTTTGAAACGATCTAGAAGCGTAGTCGTGGAAGAGATACATACTTCAAGCCTTGTGCATCCGCAGATCATATCATTCATATTCATATTTTCTCATCGACACATACTGTGAAGGAAAGGTCTATGGAATCCTCGGAACAACTTTTCTCGTACCCAATAGTGGAATACACCTTCCGCAGATTTAATCTTAATTGCATCGTGTTCCCGAGTACTTAGACCGAGTCGGGGCCTTAATAGGCCTTGGTCGGGGCCCGAAAATCAAACGCGTGAGATCACCGTCACGTGACCCCTTACACGTTGAAAGGGACGCGTTCCGTTTACTGTTCACCACCATCTACTCATTCGTCGACTCTGTCTCATCTTTGTATTTTATGAGCTCCTCTGAAGGGGAAAATTTTGACTTGGAGAACATCTCGGGCTCGGAATCGGATGATTATGTCGCCGTGAAGGCATGTGGCACCTGGCTAACCCTTTGACTTATACAAACTCATAATACCAACAGCCAAAGGCAGCTACGAAATCTAAAGCTGCGACGGCCACGAAGAAACCCGTTAAAACGAAGGCGACTGTGTCGAAGCCGGCCGCGAAGGCGAAAGGTGCCTCAAAAAAGAAGATCTTAGCGGACCATAAGAATAACGAGGAAGAGAGTGCAATCGACGTAGATAACGACGAGTCGGAGAACGAGGGGGGTTCTTCCAGCAATAAAGCACAACCTGCAGCTCCTGGCAAGAAGAAGACGGCTTCAGAGACTTATACCAAGGTTCGTCACGCGTCGTTTCGCTCGAATTGTGATCTATATGCCGTGTTCTTCGCGCCTTTGTAGCTCTCGCAACTGGAGCACATTCTCAAACGTCCAGATTCCTATATTGGTAGCGTGGAGACAATCACGCAGCCTATGTGGACCCTCGATTCAGAGTCGAAGCGTATGGTTCATCGAGATGTGAAGTTTGTGCCTGGGTTTTTTAAGATTGTCGACGAAATTCTTGTCAATGCGGCAGACAACAAGGTTCATTTGGCTGTTGTTCTTCCGTCTTCTGCGGTTGACCCTTCCTATAGATAAACGACCCTTCCATGGACACGATCAAAGTCACGATCGACATTGAGGAATCCACCATATCCGTATATAACAATGGACGTGGAATTCCCATCGAGATGCACTCGACGGAGAAGATGTACATTCCGGAACTCATTTTCGGTCACTTACTCTCATCGTCGAATTATGACGACGACGAAAAGAAACTCACCGGAGGTCGCAACGGCTACGGTGCAAAACTCGCCAATATCTACTCTCACGAGTTCACTGTCGAGACTGCTGACAAGAATACCGAATCGAAATACAAGCAAACCTGGACCAACAACATGAGTATTTGCGGAAAGCCGAAGATTACGAAGAACGCCAAAGGCGAGGAATGGACTCGGGTCTCTTTTCGACCGGACTTGAAGCGCTTCGGGATGGAGAGGATCGATGAAGACACAGCTGCCCTCCTTCGGAAACGTGTCTATGACATGGCTGGTACTGTCAAGGACGTCAAGGTTTTCCTCAATGACGAGCGTCTCAAAATCAAAAACTTCAGACAATACGTGGACATGTATCTACAATCGGCTCAGGCTGAAGCTGCCGAACAATCCGGGGGAGCTGCTCAACCCAAGATAGACGTAGTCTATGAAAGGGTCAACCCACGCTGGGAAGTCGCCTTTGCTGTCTCAGATGGCACTTTCCAACACGTTTCTTTCGCCAACTCGATTTCGACGACCAAGGGTGGTACACACGTTACGTATATCGCGGAACAGATTTCCAAAAGCTTGATGGCCGCTATTGCGAAGAAGAACAAAGGTGCCGCGGTTAAACCAGCCCAGATAAAGAGCCATCTGTGGTTGTTTGTAAATACGCTCATCGAGAACCCGACCTTTGACAGTCAGACGAAGGAGACGATGACTTTGACTGCTTCCAAGTTTGGAACGAAGCCGGCCCTTTCGGATGATTTTTTGAAGAAAGGTTGGTCTTTCTTTCAATGGATATGTTCGGTACTCATTGCGTCCAGTCCTCAAGACCCCCATTATTGAGAATGTACTGCATTGGGCGAAACATAAAGCTGATCAACAAATCAAGAAGACCGATGGTACCAAGCGGAATCGGTTTGTGTTCCGAAATGATGATCTGGCCCTCATCTCACTTCGTATAGTTTGACAGGGTTGACTAAACTGTCCGACGCCAACAATGCTGGAACCAGGCATGCGAGGGATTGTACATTGATTCTAACGGAAGGAGATTCTGCCAAGGCTTTGGCTGTGGCTGGATTAGGCGTTGTTGGCAGAGACAACTTTGGAGTATTTCCTCTGCGCGGAAAATTGCTAAACGTTCGGGAGGCCAAGCATGATCAGATCATCAAAAACGAGGAAATTCAGAATATCAAGAAGATTATGGGTTTGCAGCATAATAAAGACTATAATGATGTATCCAGCCTTCGGTATGGGAAGCTGATGATCATGACTGATCAGGTTGGTCCTTGTAAACATGCTTTTTCTGTATTTAAGACTTTCACCCCAGGATCACGACGGTTCACATATCAAAGGCCTGCTCATCAATTTTTTGGATCACTTTTATCCTTCACTTCTCAAGTTGCCTGAGTTTTTGGTCGAGTTCGTGACACCGATTGTTCGGGTATGATGCTTTTTCCATCAAGCCCTTTCAATCCTGGCTGAGCTGTCGTCTCAGGTTAAGAAAGGCAACCAACGACGCGATTTTTTCACTATTCCTGAGTATGAACAATGGTCTGAGGAAACACCAGGCTCGGACAAGTGGGTGGTCAAATATTATAAGGCATGTCGACTATTCCGCGCTATTGTTATGGACTAAGAATCTTTCTAGGGTCTGGGGACGAGTACCGACGCAGACGCTCGTGATTACTTTAGCCACATGAAGAAACACATGATTCCCTTCGCACCCACGCAGGAGGGTGACAAGGAACTCATCGACCTAGCGTTCAGCAAAAAGAAAGCCGATGACCGGAAAGAATGGCTTCGCCAGTTCAAGGTATTTTGACAGCGGGGAATCGGAAATCAGCCACACTCATTTTTTTTTCAGCCGGGAACATATTTGGACCACAGGATAGAGGAACTCCCATACTCGGAATTTATCAACAAGGAGCTAATCCTCTTTTCAATGGCGGACAACATTCGCTCCATCCCCTCCATAGCGGACGGTTTGAAACCTGGTCAGAGAAAAGTCATGTGGGGCTGTTTCAAGCGCAACATAAGGACAGAGATCAAAGTATACTACCTCCTTTTAACTGGTTTGATTTCTTGGATTAATTCATCACAAAGGTCGCTCAACTTATCGGATATGTTTCTGAGCACGCAGCATATCACCATGGCGAAGTTAGTCTTTCGCAAACTATCGTCAACCTCGCGCAGGATTTCACGGGGAGTAACAACCTGTCGCTGCTGCACCCGGAAGGTCAGTATGGTACGCGATATAAGGGAGGCAAGGACCACGCATCGGCTAGGTACATCTTCACGCACCTTACGCCCATTTCTTGGGTCATTTTCAACCAGGCGGACAATGCGCTGCTTACGCCCCAGAAAGAAGACAATATGTTGATTGAACCTGAATGGTATCTACCCATTTTGCCGATGGTGCTCATAAATGGCGCGGAGGGTATTGGAACAGGTATAGATACTTTCCATCTATAATAGGGAATCATGTTGAATCTTTTTTGCAGGATGGAGTACTACAATTCCATGCTACAACCCTGCTGATATTGTGGCGAACCTCCGGCGGTTAATGAATGATGAAGAAATGGTGCCGATGGTCCCTTGGTGGCGTGGTTTCAAGGGTGAAATCAAGCTGTCTGCGAAACACAAGTACGATGTGACGGGCGTTGTGCGTAAAATCAACGACACGACGGTAGAGATCACGGAGCTGCCTGTTCACGTCTGGACGGCTAAGTACAAATCTGAACTTGAAACCATGCTCGGGAACGAGAAGGGTGAGGGCGCGCTCATCAAGGTATATTGCCATTCTGTGTACGAAGACGTTATAAATTCTAATAGACCAATTTCAGGACTACAGAGAGCATCACGACAACGCGAATGTGCATTTTGTTATCACGATGGGTGCAAAAGAGCTCGAGAAGGCTGAAGAACAAGGCTTGGTCGAATTTTTCGGGCTAACTGGTAAAATGAACACCAGTAACATGATATGTTTCGACTTTGAAGGCAAGATTCGCAAGTACGACTCAGCGGAAGAAATTCTTGAGGTTTTCTACCCCGTGCGGCTTGCATATTACCAGAAACGCAAGGTGGGCAAATTATTCGCACACCAGGACATGACTAATATATAATGGAACAGGACTATTTGGCGAATGAGCTACAGATTGGTTTGGAAAAGTTGACCAACCAAGCGCGATTCATCCAGATGATCGTTGACAAGCAGCTTGTTGTGTCAAACCGAAAGAAGGTTGACATCGTCGTTGACTTGCGGAAACATGGTTTCCGGCCATTCCCCAAGGTGGCGGCGGCGAAGGCGGCCGGAGAACCTCAGGACGCACAGGAGGATGATGAGGACAATGATGAGGATGAGATGAATGTGGCAAGTGGCAAGGGTAAGGGTGGCAGTAAAGCGGAGACAACAGGAGATTTTGATTACCTGTTGGGAATGGCGATTTGGAGTTTAACCAAGGAGAAGATCGAAAAATTGAAGAGCATGGCGGACGACAAGGAGAAGGAATTGCTGAAGCTCCTGGAGAAGACGCCAAAGTCGATGTGGAGTGCAGATTTGGACGAGTTCATGAGTTCGTGGGAGGTGCGTGCTGTCCCTTTTGTTGTGGTGATGGGACTCATGAATGAACTCGGTAAGGTCAATTGTCAAAAATGGGAAGGGCGTACGATAGGGGGTCAGAAAGCTAGGAAAGGAAAGCGAAAACCAGCAGTGCTGCAAACACGGAAATCGATCGGTGCCGGAAAGGGGTCGGACGATGACGATGACTTTAAACCAATTAAAGCACCCGCTGCGAAGCGGAAGGCAGCGAGGGAAACAGCACGGCCACCCAAATCGACGGTGAAGAAGATAACAAAGGAAGAGGATAAGGATGTGAACATGAGTAAGTTGGCAGCAGCAAAGAAGAAAGCTCCAGAACAGAAGAAGGTCAAGGATGAGTCGGAGGAGGATTATTCCGAGGAAGAGGTCGTGAAACCCAAGGCCAAGGCTGCTGCTGCCCCTGCGAAACGAAAGGTGTCTGCCGAGAAGAAAAAGGGCCCATCAAAGCAGGAATCGGATGATGACTATGACATGGAGGTGGTGCAGCGGGCTGCACCGCCGAAGAGGAAGGCGGCGACGAAAGCCACTGTCATAGACTCAGACTCAAATGTTGTGATGTTACCATCGAAAGCAAAGGGCAAGGAGCACAAAGTGTAAGTGGAGGTCCAAAGGCCTTCTTCCAGGCTTATGATTCGATTAGCAGCGACGATGGCACGGACGGAGACGAGCTTGCTCCTTCCAAGCCTTCTCTCAAAGGTAAAGGGAAGGCGCCAGAGAAGCGAAAAAGGTCGGTGCCGCACTTTTCTCCGATAGGATATGCTTTTGAAATTTGATCAGCCCAACGATGGATGACGAGGAATCAGACGGGGTCGCCGCTAGCAAACCCGCGGCCAAAAAGACCAAAATCACAGATTTCCTTGGTAAAGAGGCACCACGAAAGATTTCGAAGAGTATGAAACCAGCGTCACCGCCCAAGGCCAAGGCGAAACCGAAACCATCAACTGTTTCAGACAGCGAAGACGACATGATGGACTATGAGGTGCCTAAGAAGACGGTGCCTGCACGGACGGCGCGCGCAGCGCCGCAGAAGTATATAGAGATTGCGTCTGATTCAGAAGAGTCGGGAGGAGACGGGTCAATGTTTGAGGACGATTGATGGAGATGAGAAATGATCATGTAATGACGTCGATGTACCACATGGACAGGGTGACGTCAAGCAGGGCGACGTGTGAAATGTGAAATGACGAAGATTGACAGTATGGACTTGCAGTCCGCCATCGACGACTCCTTCTCCGCCGTCGCCCCCGACGCGCTCCCCAGCTACCTCGCTGACCCAGCCGTCCTCATCATTGACCTTCGCCCGCCAGCTGCTCACGCTCACGGCCGCCTCCCCCATGCCCTCAATCTCTCCGTCCCCTCGACGCTTCTCAAGCGCCCCCTCTTCTCTCTCCAGCGGCTCACTACCATGCTGCCCTCCGCGGCCAGCCGCGAGCGGTTCGCTGCCTACCGCGACATGACCCGCATACTCGTCTACGACACGGACACCGCAACATGTAATGTCCACCGGTTGCTGTCAAAATTCAAGAACGATAGCTACCAAGGCGAGCTCGCATGGCTGCGTGGCGGGTTCCACTCTGTCTACAGTGACCACAGCCATCTCATCGACACTAGTCCCCTCAACTACGATGAAAACGATGGCCATCGCGACACCGAAGCGCCAATCCTCAGAACACACTCCCTCCCCCTCCATGCCTTTTCCATCTCCTCCACTACCGCACCAAATTTCCCCGTATCTTCTCGTGCCGCTGTAAACCCTTTTTTCGACTCTATCCGCCAAAATATCGAGCTTGCAAACGGAGTAACCGACCACATCCCTCTCCGTCTCCCGCCGCGCGTCATGAGTCGCTTACATGATCTCCCATTCCCTTGGCTCCAACGCATTGCAAGCCGCGCCGACTCTAAAATAATTAATAATAAAACAGGAACCTGTCGCCGTTCCGCTCTCCACAGCCCGCCGTTATCACCCGCCCATGACTCTCATATCCCATTGTCCCCCGCCATTGTGCCGGCCGAAAGCTCGGACCCTCTTGCAATGCAATTTCACTCGATTGAACTTGCAGAGCAACGCCGTCTCATGAATATTATGCAACACCACTCTAAGCACAGTGGTCGGTTTGTCGATCAGTCCGTTGGCCTCGGCTTCCCATTCAGCATCACTGCTGGTGTCGAAAAGGGGACAAAGAATCGGTAATGCTTCCCTCGACCCATAAGATGAGCTATCCTCTCTTATCGTTGACAGCTATCGACATATATGGCCCTTCGAACACGCGCGCGTCAAGCTCCACAGTAAACCCGGCTGTGATGACCCAGATGACTACGTCAATGCATCGTATGTTCAGCCTCTCTGTACCCGGCGGCGATACATCGCAACGCAAGGCCCCCTCGAAGCAACCTTCGATGATTTTTGGCAGCATGTCCTTTTCTCCCTCCCTCGATGTCGGACTCATTTTACCTTTGTTTATCAGACTATGTTGGGAACAGAACGTTCATGTTATCGTCATGCTCACGAAAGAAATGGAAGGGCCACTCGTCAAATGTGGTTCATATTGGGCCGACATTGGCCCTGGAATGTCCAGCAGTACTCGTACGTTTGGACCCTTGAAATTAGAACTCGTGGCCAAGGTTGGTCTTCCGGGCGGTGTCGACTTTGGATCCCAAGATGTTGAAGAAGTCGTAATTGGCTCCCCTTCATCACCAAGATGTCCTTGGCACACTCCGTCCCGAGGTAATGGCCATCGGCGTCCCAAGGTAATCTCAACAATCAAGCGGACGTTTCAACTCTCGCATAGTGCCTACCCTAATATGGGAGCGCGGCGTATCGTGCATCTACAGTACCTGGATTGGTCTGACATGAACGTTCCGGAAGATCCACGCGGCGTGCTTGGACTTATCCACGAGGCGGAGCGAGCTGTTGAGGAGACAGAAGCTGTTGTACATGGGGTCGGAAAAAACCGAGATATCGATAAGTCATGTGCGGAAGGGGGAGCGAAGATTGATCAGAGGAGTGGCATCGCGGTTCATGCGCTCACGGGGACGAGACCGGTTTTGCTGCATTGCAGCGCAGGCGTCGGAAGGACGGGCGGGTTCATTGCTGTGGATGCCGTTCTGGACGCGGTAAGGCGTGAGCAGAGGGAGGCTCTTAGGAACGACAAAGGTCACGGCGACTCAAAGGGACTGATGCAGAACAGGATGAATGTCAAAGAAGAAGAACTGGAGCCAAGGCCGATGCAAGTCAATGGAGGTGGAGAAAGGACGCCATATATGTCTGCGCATCACGTTGCGCCGATGGTCTGTTCTCCTTCAAGTCAGTCAAACTTGCGTGCTCACTCCAATACACTCCCATCCGCGAAAGTGTCTCCGTCTTCATTGGGGAGAGAGATAATGGATTCGAGCGTGGATGACAGGCGCCCACGCCCACTGCATGTGGAGACTTCTGGTCTACCAGTCCCACTAAGCACTTTCCAGGAACCGATATGGGAGGTGATACAGGACATGCGGGAGCAAAGAATGAGTCTCTGTCAAACCCTGAGACAATACGTCTTCGTGCACGCAGCAATCATCGAGGGGGCCTTGACAATTGTTGATGAGGAGAAGAGGGAAAGTTTGATGGAGGTGGATGCAAAAGATCCAAGTATTGACGACAAGGAAGAGGCACTTGAAGCTGCTGAAGATGTGGCACAGCTGCCGGATACGGGGGAAGACGATTATTTTACATTTCGCAGGTCGAGCGTTCCATGGTCGCATGTGCGCCGCGTGCAGTCACAGCCTCTGATCCCGATACCGAGGGATTTTGATAAACGAATTGTAGCCCCGGTCGCGCGGTCGGAAAGGATTGAAGACTCGACCCAAGATTTCACGTTGCCAGCACTGACGGGACCGATAACAGGAAAACGCGGTGCGACGCCGACGGCACTTTTGGAAGAGGCGAGGAGGGCTGAATGCAAGCGACATAGTGATGAGCTCGGATCGCCCTCGCCAGGCTTGCACTCGTGATATATTTATCGGTTTGTCCTTGGCTATCGTTCCCTACAAGCGTTTTGCTGTGGATAAATTTCAGTCGGTTAATCGTCGTCTTCACGTTTTGTGGGATCACTGCACGAACACTACGGCCATCACACTGTACATATTCAACCAGTCATATAGACCGCATTTCTTGATCTATTAACTTATCAAGTACCGCACCTCATGGACGTTGCTCAGTCTCTCGTTGGTAGAATACTCGGAGAGAAGCTAAAAGCTCTACAAAGTTCCTTTGGACGGTATACAAATAGGTCGAGATAGTGGATACAATGAATCACGATGAATCATGAGATACAGAACCATTTAAGTTGAGATGGAGAGATAATGCGCCGTGATAAGTTATACCCTGTCGAGCTCCTGTTCAAATAAGATGTAGAAAAGATGGCCGCAGACTCACGTGTCGTCTGCAATGATGAAGGCCTTGGTCAAGGTTCATCCATGTTTGAGAAGAAAAACACTGTACCATCGTAGTGGAAACGCGTCTACACCACAATAAACCGATATATGTCAGGGATTGACGATGCGCCGAGACTGTTATTGCGTACCTTCTTCGGGTTCTCAGGAGCGTGACGAATATATCGGTCATTGTCGATAGGCCTGCCAATGGGAATTCGTTGGTCCGAATCGAACACAAGAACTGAGGCTCAACATACCGTTCCTTCTTCTATAAGTGGGGTCACATCTTACCACCTGAGAAAAGCGTGAATGATCAAACGGCTGCGTACCTTGCAGGACGCTAGCATACTCTGCAGAGTTACACAGACAGCGATAACGCTGAGGACGGGCGACCATTCGTTGCCAAGAATAGAGGCGCAGATCTAGGGAGCGGGTATGTGCATGTGTGGTGAGGTATAACACGGAATGGACTTACATGACCGTTGGAGTACACATGCTGCTCGAGGTAGAGAAGGTCCACGATAAGTTATGCGGATAGACGTAGGGCTTACCGGATGCACTGGTGCTACCTTCCCATCCTTCACGACGAATTGGACCGCAGGGGAGGAGATGGGATAGCTGGCGTCAAATCGGAATTGAAGAGTATATTTCTCGCCCTGGAGAGACAAAAACGCGTTAAGCAATCGCCGTGTAGGCGAACCCGTCTAACCTGATAGAGCGACTCGCCCATGACCTCTATGGTGAACCACCACGTCGCAAAGTCCTCTGCCTTTTCCAAGCTGATGCCTGTTCGGGGTTCAAGGTCAGCAATGGGCGAGTCTGGTACGCTAGCGAAGCTCACCAACGGGGCAGCCATCTCTATTGATTTCTGAGAGTTCTTTCGATAGACGTCTGGATGCGATGGAGGCCATGTACTGTCAGCGGAGAAGCTTCACAGCCTTGAAGTGATCGCGAGATGTCCACTTTTGGGTAATCGGATGCTGCTGCACAACAGATACAAATAGATCCACCCTATAAAAACCTCTTTTTCTCGTTTTCTCTTCAAATGTCATTTCTCCCCGCTTTAGAGTCACTTGCTGGTCCCCTGAAATGACCCAGGAACATGCAGGCGCTCGTGGGGAGGCAGATTAGCGAAAAGGCCCTGCCTCGTTACGTCTGGACAGTGGCGTTCTCACCACTCTCTACTATGATCTGGCGCGGTACATTTTATAGCATTGTCATCTACTTGGTATTTTATGCATTTCCCTGGGCTTTGTCTTTTTGCGCCGCTTCCGCGACGCGCCGTTCTCGGTCTTCATTGACATCGTCCAAGATCTTCTTCGCTCCCGCGTCCATGAGGATTTTCGCCAGCATCCCTCCTGCCTCCTCGGCTTCTTCTACACTGGACATTCTCACTTCTACCGTTCGTTCCACATGAACTTCGCCGTCCAAGGCAGTCACACAGCCCGTCAGAGTCAAGACGCCAGCCCGACTCTCTCCGGCCTCTTCATCTAACCGACTCGCCACACCAATCGGCACGCTGCATCCACCTTCCAACGCCCTCAATAGCGAACGTTCGGCCAAACACTTCCATTCCGTTTGCCAATGTGTGATCTTGCGACATAGCGCCAGTGCCTCGGGGTCGTTGTCACGGATCTCCACGGCGAGTGCACCCTGAGAGACGGCGTGGTAGAGTATCGGAGGTAGGAGGTCGGCGGTTATGCGATCACCCATGTCGAGTCGGACGAGACCGGCTTTGGCAAGCACAAGGGCAGCGTACGGTCCCTCGGGAGCATCTAGTTTGGCTAGACGAGTGTTCCTAGCAATTGTCAGTTGAGACGTGAGCCACGCAAAGGTCCTCCTCACAGGTTTCCGCGCTACGACAAAATGATGATGAGCTTGGGATGGGATCTGAATGAACAACCAGAAAACTCACCACATCCAAAAACTTGAGCTTTGGAAAGTTTCTTTTGAGCTGCGCGGCGCGTCTTACGCTGCTCGTCCCAATCACGCTTCCCTCCGGCAGATCCTCGAGAGATCTCCAGCTTTTCCCGCTCTTGACGACAAGACTGTCCGCAGAGTCTTCCCTCTCCAGGATGGCGCCGATGATGCACCCCTCCGGCAGCAAAGTGGGGACGTCCTTGAGCGAATGGACGACCATGTCCACAGCGCCTTCCTTCAGCTCGACCTCGAGCTCCTTTGTCCAGAGCGCTTTCCCTCCCAGCAGGTAGAGCGCCTGTGACTGGTTCTTGTCGCCCCCCGTTGACATGAACGATGTCGCAAACTTGGGGCCCGGCGTGGGGGATGTGAACAGCGCCTCGAGTGAAGCACGGGCGATGTTCGTCTGTATCTGGGCGAGCTGCGACGCTCGCGATGCGAGTGTGAATGTCCGCGAGGTTGGGGTCATTTCTGAAGATGTGGAGGTCATACCGAGCACTACGGAGGTCCTGCTACTCCGAACGCTTTGAATTTATCTTCATTGATAGCACAGGTTTTTTTTTTTTTTTTGAAATGAACAAGATTAGATTAGATCGCGTCGAGAGTGACTCCAGAATTGAGCAGGGGGATTACAAACAGAGTAGGGATATCTGGTTACAAGATGGGTGCAAGGTGTACAACAATTACAACAAATGGTAGAGGGCACAAAGTAAAAAGTAAAAGAAAGTCCCAAAGATGAAAAAAAAATACTAAATCACCTCTCGAGGAATTCCTTCTGCATGTCGGCGAATGCAGCACCTCCAACACCGCGGACGCCAAGTTCAGCAACGCAGACGGCCGTGTGTCGATACAGCGTCTCCAAAAGAGGCGCCGCCGGGCGGTTTTGCGATTCTGAAAAAAAAAAAAAAAGCAAAAGAACACATTCAGGACACCAACTTGGAAACAACCACTGCACTCACTCAAGATGGCCTTGTTGAGCTCGTTCGCCAAAACCACCCTGGCCTCTTGCCCCACAACCTCCGAAACAAGCCCTCCAGCCGTCATCGGGTCTTCCCAAGCAACAATAGCAAACGTCCGCTTGAAGATCTCCTTCACCTCGGGTCTCTCGTCATCCTTGTACGCCTTTGACAACGTCTGCCCGTACGAGATGGCTTGGTTCAGAGCCACCTCGTATCGGGCTGCCGTGCCATCCACCGTACCGGCCCCGAGTCCTCCTCCCGCATCTCCCGGTGAACGCGAAGTCCGGCGCCGGCCAGGTCCAGCAGAGCTAAACCCGTTCATGGAGGGAGCTGGTGGCGACAAACGAGCATCGCCCTCCTCGTCAACTTCCATACCCGTCCAGTCCTCATCAATACCGTCCATCCCCACCACACCATCGTCCTCCCCCCTCGTCCTGCTCACACTCCTATTTCTCATTCGTTTCTTCAGCTCCGCAGCTGCCAAGATGAGCTCCACAAACTTCCGACATCGCAGCTTGAAAAGCATCAATCCCGCTTCGGCTTCCAACACAGCTGGGTAATGTGTCTTTGCATCCGAGATGACTGTGTCAATGTCGCCCGATATGACGGAATTGACGGTCTTGATCCTACGTTCCATATCATTGCTATCGACGGCCTTGGAGGGCCCATCAGCCATCACTATATCGCGGTCGCGGTCCGCAGAAGTGCCACCAAGCTGTTTCTGAAATGTCCGCATGGTATTGGCGTACCCGTGATGTTCCAAGTAGGAGAGTACAAGCTTGTTGATCACATCTCTCTTCTGTCCGTCAGTGAGGGGGGCCATCTTTGTCGAATCAGCTGTCCTATCGCCCTTTGAAGAGGAGACGTCGAGAAGCGACGAGTCGAGGGGAGTAGCGAGGATTTTTGTCCAGACATTGCCTTGCTGCTGTTGGACGTGGTAGTCAATGTCGAATTTAAACGGTTCATGGCCAAAGTTGGCTCGGACGTATTCGCCCGAGTGGCGGAGACCCACGGATGGGTACAAGTCGATATCTCTACCGATCCCCTCAAAGACAGGGCCTAGGTTTACTTTAGCAACGGATCTCGGCCGCTCGTTAAAAGGAATACGTGCCTATCAAGGAGCCATTTTTGGTGAAGAACGCCCGATGAGTGGTAAAGTCAATGCCACAACCCACGATATCGCCCGCTTTCAATACCTTGAGCTTTTTTCTACCACGAGGACGAAGCTCGGGTACTCACTTCCAAAAGTAGGGCCGTAAGGAGAACCTGAACCACTCTTGTCGGCCGCGAAGGAGTAGCCGTCATCTCCATGGTATCCCCAGGAGTTGGTCTCCCACCCAGGAAGGCGAGATAGTTTGACATCACCAGCTGCAAATCTGACACGGCAAAATCGGTCAAGTGGGGAGTGTGTGGGACGGTGTTACACACCCAATACTAATATGCCTTTTGTAATATGATGATTAATTACAGCAGCCACCAGCTTACGGAAACGGGCTTACCCTTTCTGGCCCTTGTTGGTAATCTCTACTTCAAAGTAATAGATGCCACATGCTGGGGGGATTGAGTGGTTGGTTCGAGCAGCTGCAGCATCCTTTTCGCCACTGCAAGAAGCGCCTTTGAGAAAGGTTAGGCCGCAGACAGAAAAGACTGGGGGGTGAAGGCACCATGATATGAGATGTCTCGACCATCCGGTGAGATACTCAGCAAATGATGGCGGCATTGCTCGCTCCATCGTGTGGGAAGTCTCAGGATATCGTCGTGAGAACGAGGAGGGGGTGGAAGCTCCCGAGGGGGCGTGACGTTGCTGTCGTCGTCGCTGTCGGAAAGAACCGATGGGGCGGATGTGGAATGACGTTCGTGGACAGGCTGGTCTTGTTTGAGGCTCAAAGGAAGGGGCGGAGAGGTGTCGGTCTGTAACAGATGCCTGAGAGCGGAATGATCAAGGTATGTCGGGCGGGGGAACGAGACAGGGGTTGCGGGGGGGAAGTGGGTTGGGGTGGGGCGCTGTGCGCTGGTGGCTCTTCCACCCATCCCGCTGGGCCTGCGCGCGCGAGCGGGGGAAGTGGATGATGGAAGGCAGGCTTCGGCAGGCCGGGGTTGATCTGGGGTGACCCGGACTATCCGCGGCGCAAAGGTGGATGGCAGACGCCTTGCTGCTCCTGGACCGAGGGTCATGGAGCGGGCAGTGGGCCTGAATGGCGAGGTGGCCGTCGCGCTGCTGGAGCTTCCACGTGTGCCATAGGATGGATGTTCGGAGTTTCGCTGGGGATACTGGGCACTGGGGATGCGGGGGATGGAGATGACGGCCTCGATGTTGGGGGAGGCGGAGGAGGTCCTGGGGATGGGGATGCTGGCCGACCTCGAGGGCCGGGTGGTCATGGCAGAGGATAGATCCGGAGGGACCACTGCATGTCACGTCACACTGTCACATCCACGATCTTACGCGTCTCCTACCATGGCAAGCCCTCCCCTTCTCCTCCTCATCCACGCTCATCCCCCCCAGGAACCCTCCCACAGAATCGTGCCAGCCAGCCAGCCAAAGTCTGCCGCAGTCCAGGACACCGCCGGCAGCCTCGGACTCCACGATACCCTCAGGTATGGCCCTCGCAGCATCGCCGCCGAGGTACACTCAGAGAGTGCCCTCAAATCACGGCTCGAGAACGTTCGTTACTCGTAACCCGCTATGATCTATACTCACCCATCCCAGTGGGAGGCCACGCAGGATAACGCAAAGCTGACATTCCAACGCAATATATACGGCTTGCACGCCCCCATGCGTCTCCTCATGGAACGCAAGATCGTCGCATCCTCTGTGAGCATTCCCCCTTTCTCTCTACATGTCGATTTCATTTTTGCAGGTCCCTTTGATCTCTGCCGCGATGCCTCCATCCTTATCGCCATCCAACCTTCACCTCGACATCTTGATGGGACGCGATGAGACCATAGAACCCGCAGACATTTTTTTGGGTAGGCCTGCTTGACCCTTCTATTCAACCCACTTGCTGAGATATCCCTAATTCAGGTATGGAGTCTGGGCCTTCATTAGACATCGTGGAAGATATAACCAAGAAGCACTTGTAAAATTATCCGTTTCCAATTATATCGTACACTACCACGGCGAACATCCCACTTCAATCCCTTCACTCTTCCAAACCCCTTGCTCTACAACGTTCCGCGCACTCACCACACAACCCTCTAAAAGTGGTATCCCAGCATACGCAAATGACCCACATATCCAAATCCCAGGTCCTTTTGAATTCGACGCTCTCCCAGCACCCTGCAGCTTTCCCAGTCGATACTCCCCCTGGCTCGCGCATTGCCACCACCTCCGCTCATTCTCTCTAGACAATCCTTTCAGCGCCTCTTTCGATTCCACCGTAACAACCGCTCGCTCCAGCCTCGCAACGCTCAACACTCGGCTTTTCTCCAGCGGCACGAACGGGTTCGTCGTCTGGTATATCCTAGCAAGTCCTCGTGGCAACGCCAAAACGTGGGTAGCCATAGTGTGCGAAGTCGACACACAATCAGGAAATTCAGTCTTTTCGTCCGTGAACGCAGCTGGATCCCGGCTCGAATAAATCAAGTTTAGTTCCCGTTGATCCTCCACGTTGTCCGGCATCATCGACGAGTCAGTATGGTTAATAACGATTGTGTTGCGGTACTCGAATGCACGCAAACATCGGATTTGATCTTCTACCGCCTGACGTTTGGGATCCTCTTTTGCTAGCGAGCCATGATACGAAGCCAGGAGAGGAATAGCGCGTGTTGCTTGACTCGCAAGAATGATGTGATGAAATCCACTATGAATGACCGGCCCTTGAGGCGTGTCGCATTGAATAGAAGCAAGTTCTAGGGCCTGTGGGTCCGGAAAGATGGCCGAAATAGTAGAGGATACGTGGATATTTTTGACAGTCGAGCTCAACCGGGACACGACGTCTCGGACGCCGTTGATCACCACATAATGGTGTGTCCCAAACGTCAACCAGACATAATCTAGTTTCCCAAACCGTTCAAACGAAGCCCTCACGAACCAAAAAAAAAAAACTCACCCAGAAACTCTTCCACCGGATGCCGAAGCACATCTTCAGCCGGCGCCGTACACACCGCCGAAAACAGCGGTACCAGGACCATATCCACAAACTCCCTCCACACCACATTCGCCCCCGACCACCTCGCAAAAACGCCTCTCGGCACCGTCTGCTCCGCCCATTCTGCAAACGTGACCAGCTCCGAACCACGCGTCCTGCACAGCGGCACGGCAAAGCTGAGCAACCTCAGGTAACAGATGATGATCTGCGCCGTCACCAGCGTAAACACAAGGAGGGTCCACGCCTTTACCGCGGCGCGAACGAGGAGACTCTGCCCTTTGGTGGCACGGTACGCTGCCTCCATGTACGAAGGCATGCTCACCCCCGCCCGTCCCGACGCGCCGTTGTACAGCATCCGCGCGTTTATCTGCCTCGGCTTCGTTCCCGACGGGGGAGACAGGAGTGAGAACGAGTACGAAAAGTCGGAGCGGCGAAAGGACACGCCGAGGCGAGTGTATAGCGCGATGAGCTGGGGGTAGTATCCTGTAACGAGAGTGTTAATCCATGGAACCCCAACAACACCACCCCACGCACCTCCCTGGAAAGACCGCATAGGGACATCTATCCTCCACGTCTTGTCTCCTTTTCCAGGAATAGGCACCGACACGGACGAAGCGTCCATTCCGAGCGTGGGTGCCTATGGAACGCAGCTCGCTTCAGTATGTACAAAATTTCACCAGAGTCGGCAAACCCACCTTTTCGAACAGGTGAACGTCAAACACGACATCTCTCTCTTGCGACGGAGTGGGCTTTGTCAGGAGGTACGCGGCTGTCAAGCCCGCCAGCCCGCTCCCTATGACCGCGACTTTAACTTCTTTGGGCATTGGGAAATTCTAAAGGAGAGAGAGGAGAGGCCTGGACTTAGTACTGTGCCCGGTAACGTTGAGAGCAAGGAAGGTTAACGTTATGTATAAGCCGTGGTGATACACTCTATTATAAGCAAAAAAATAAGTCGACGTCGAGTACGTACTTACTAAGTCACTGCGATTAGGCGTGGACGCAACAACGCAACAACGATCAATCAAGTCATGGTCATTTCAATCTAAAACACCCAATAACCTTGTTGACTAGTATTCACCTAAAAGTTATTAATAATGAAGCAATGTCAGTGGTTGGGATATATCCACATCCAAATGTATGGTTAAAAAAAGTTGATATAGAAAAGGGAAGTGGAAAGAAAAAGAACAACACCCCTACCCATCTACTTGGTGTACGGCGGTAAACTCCCGGTAGACGACGACGGCGTCAACTTCACCGCCCCCTCTCTCGCGTCCCCAGACACAGTCTGACCAAGCACCAACAACCCCCCAGCACCTCCCCTAGAAGAAGCCGGCGTATTCGGCTGACTCCTGTTATGCGCCATATGCGCCTTAATCAAGTGTCCTGCCGCGAGAGCACTGAGTAGCGATAGCTCCCCGGCCATAACAGCCGCGGCGATAATCCTCGCAAGCCTCTGCGCATTATGCCCGGGGTCGGTGGGATGTGCTCCCCGGATCCCGAGCATATCCAACACAGCCCCTTGCGGTGCCAGTATCGTGCCGCCACCCACCGTGCCCACTTCAATCGAAGGCATAGTAATCGTCATCAAAAGGTCTTCTCCATCGTTAGTCCTGTCAACTCATTCAGTTCGGTATCGCTGAAAAAAAAAACGGGTAACTCACGGTTCCATCAAAGTCATACAATTCGAGCTCTCCACATTCTGCGCCGGGTCCTGTCCAGTCGCTAGAAATATGGCCGTCAAGATGTTCGAAGCATGCGCATTAAATCCCCCAATCGACCCCGCCATCGCGCTCCCAATCAGGTTCTTCTTGATATTCAAGTTGCACAGAGCCTCCACGGTCGTCTTCAACACGCTCCGCACCACCTTGCCCGGAATGATCGCCTCGGCGACCACGCTCTTCCCCCGCCCCTCAATCCAGTTGATGGCAGCTGGCTTCTTATCCGAACAATAATTCCCCGACAGCGCAAGAACCTTCATCTCAGGGAACTCCCCCGCCATCGCGACCAGCGCCTTTTCAGTCCCTTTCGAAATCATGTTCATCCCCATTGCATCCCCAGTTGCCGTCATGAACCGCACAAAGAGCGTCCTCCCGGCCAACGCCGTCTTTAGGCTCTTCAATTTCGCAAACCGGCTCGTGCTTTCAAACGCCTCCTTGAGCACCGCATAGCCTTCTGGGGTTTCAATCCACGCTTTCGCCGCTGCCGCACCCATAGCAGACGGGAAATCAATTGCCGGACCACGGGTCATGCCGTCCTGGGTCACGACGGTCTTCACTCCGCCGCCCGCGTTAAGTGCTTTGGAGCCGCGGGATGTGGATGCGACGAGGGTGCCTTCAGCTGTCGCCATCGGGATAGGGTACATTACACCGTCGATGCTAAGAGGGCCCGCAATGCCAAAAGGTATAGGAATGTATCCCACGACGTTTTCACAGCAGGCACCAAGGACGAGAGAGTAGTCATAGTTGGTCATTGGGACATCCGAGTCTTCCAGTGTTTGGGTATTCGACGCCCGAGCTTTGAACAGTTTCAGTTAAGAACCAGGAAACCAAGTAAAGAAACTCACAAATAAGCGCCCTGCGAATCCGGACAGCGCGCTCCAATTCCGGAAGGCCGTTCTCTCCGCCGCTGAGCAATTTCTCAAGAGCGTAAGCCGCAACCTTGCCATTCTGAGCCAGGAGGATCACTTCTTCATCTGAAAGCTTTGCTAGGGTATTACGCTTGCTCTCCGCCGATTCATATATCTCGATGCATTCAGCCAACGGCCGAGTGGGACCTCTTGGGGGTGGCGGCGAGGGTATGTGTAAAGGTGAGAGGTGCAATTCAGAAGGCTTCCGGGAAATACTCGGTGTGACCCTTGGACTTGAAGCGGCCGAACTAGGAACGAGCTGTCTGTCCTTTAGTCTGCGGTCAACATCTTCCAGAGTAAACGTCGGCACTCCCGATGCGTCTTCCTTCTTGGACTCGGGCTGTGTCTCTCCTGGGGCTTCAAATCGTACTCCACTGCTCTTGCCAATGAGATGCAACACATTGCCGGTACCAGCCGCAATCCCTTTGAGCAAAAAGCCATTGAGAGAGATGCTGATGGCCAAGAAGACGACGATCCATTTCGACATCACTGGATCACCAACGAGACGCGTCCAGGACGACATGAAACGGTCCAACTTTTGGGAGCTCGTTCTTGATCCCTGTCCTGGGCCTGGCAGAAGGACACGGACCCAGACGGGAGGAGAAACTTTCACGACCAACTCTTCATCACCGTCAGCCTTGGCGATCAACTCAAGCACTGTGCTGATCCCCGGTTCGGTGATATCGACCTTCTTGACGGCATCGGCACGACCCGTCATACTAAGGGTTCCACTGACGGGGGGGTGGAGGGAGAGACGAGAAGAGCCCGCGAGTGGGGTGCAGAGGTTCAGGATGTGGAGTGTGACAAAGGTAGCGATGAGAAGAAGTTTAAGGCGGGTGACAGGATTTTCATCCTTGCTCTTGTCTTTGCTACTCTTGCCCTGACCGGCAATTGAGCCTCCCTTGACACCGAACAGGCGCTCACGGAGTGTGGGGGTGGGAGGGGGTTGAACCATGGCACTGGGCCGCCCTGAGAGTGTCCTAGGGGTGCCGGGAAGGGAGTGGAAGGGCGAGGATACAGAGCTGATCGAGTTGGAACGGGAACGGGTCTTGGTGAGTGCACGAACAGTCTTGATCCGATGGACCTGGAAAGTGTCAGGAAAGGATGGGGGAAAGGTGGGGGAAGGTACCTCAATCATGATCCCAAGGACAGCGACGAGATAGGTGCACATGAGTAGGCAGTCGACAGCTAGCAGGAGTGCGGCGAGAGCGCAAACTTCTTTGAGGCCAGCGACTTTGGAATTTGCGCCGATGACGAGAACAGCGATCTCGAGGATGTAGTCACGTAAGATGGGAGGATAGGTGAGAGAGAGAGACTCGGTGAGAATCTTGGCTGCGGGTTTGAGGGGAAGGGCCTGGGCAGGGAGGGAGGAGAGGGCGACGGGCGGGGTGGTGAGGTGGGGATGGAGGAATACGGCGCGGGCGAGGCGGAGGGGTTTGTCAAATCCGACTGTGCAAACAAGGAAGGGCAGAGCTTCTGTAAGGGCAACGGGGTCGATGGGGATGTTGAGCGCCATTGCGAAGGGTAGGGAGAGGACGAGAGCGAGGACGGAGGAAGACATGATGGCGCAAGGGAGCCAGAAGTTGGAACCAAGAGCACGGGAGCGTACGATGAGGAGGTAAAAGGTGACATGCATGAGCATGTAACCCATAAGAATGAGGAGGATGTCGAGCGAGTCTGCTTTCTGGGCGAGTGTGTAGAAACGCATGACGAGGGCCCGTGCAGCATAAGCCATCCACTTGGGAGAGTTGGTATCGCCAATGACGGACCCGGAAGAGGCTCCGCCAGGAAGGATGCGGAAGCGGTCCGTGGCCAACAAGGACAGGACGGTTTCACGGACGGCGGGAGGGAAGGAGAGGGTCTGGGTTATAGTGGGCGGCGTGTTGGCGATATGGGAGAACCCAGACGACAATGCGAGGCTGGAGGTGATATTGGAGACGAGGGTGTCGATAGACGGAGTGGTGTGCGCGAGAGAGTCCGGGGGAGGGTCCAGAGTGAAGACGAGCTGCTGGACCTCGAGGGGTACGACGTGGGGGTTCCTGTGGGTCCATACGTGTTCACGGACTGGAACCCAGTTGCCGTGGCGGAGAATAGCGTGGGCCGGGCGAAGAGGTGCGAATGTCGT
>Ga0307516_10000751_pt1 | contig 44183 bp, 39 predicted proteins | sample 19_EM_MG_FD_203310 | JGI IMG/M metagenome (GOLD analysis project Ga0307516, IMG submission 203310) | Populus trichocarpa ectomycorrhiza microbial communities from riparian zone in the Pacific Northwest, United States - 19_EM | ecosystem: Host-associated > Plants > Roots > Unclassified | place... | reverse complement strand
TCCATTGCGATTGATTGCCATGGGGCGTAGGGTAGCTCCAGCGGTGAACTCAGTCCGTAGGGTTGGTGGCGTGCTGTCTTGTTTAGCTGACATTCGGGACAGCTTCTGACGAACTTGATGATTCGTTCGTTCATTTTTGGCCACCAGAAGTTTCTTCAAATGAGTTCGATAGTTTTGTCCTGCCCCATGTGACCGGCCACCTTAGTGTCGTGTTCTGATTCCATAACCCGCGAGATGCATTTCCCGGGGACCCATAGTTTTTTCTTTCTGTACAGGAGGTGATCCTGTAGTTCTATTCCGTCATTTTCCTTGCCCTCCCGGGCCTCCGGCGCTGCTTCCGCCAGCACCGCTTCCTTTTTCTTTCTGACTTCTTGATACTGTGGGTCCTTGTTTGCCGCTTCTCGGACTTCCTCTAGGAACGCCGGAGTCCATTTCCTAGTGGGGACTGAGGAAAGCCTTGCTGATGAGCAGATGAAGGAGACCGTTCCTCTTTCTGCCGGGGTTCCAAAATGTTTTTCTTTCAAGATCGTTGAAATCGGCTGGTTTTCTATCCCCCCTCTTACAGGGCGGTACTCCGGCCGCCTTGATAGTTCATCTGGTTTTCCGTTTTGTGTTCCCGGTCGGTAATAGATTCTAAAATCTATACCTGCCAATTCCTGGGCCCAGCGAGCTTGTCAACGGTTCAACACTTTTGTAGTCGTAAAGTACTCCAAATTTTGGTGGTCCGAGAAAACCTGAATTTGGTGAGTCGCTCCCTCGCAGTAGCGCCTCCAATGCTTAAACGCGTCTACTATCGCCAGTAGTTCCTTATCGTGGATCTCGTAGTTGATTTCCGCGGGTTGGAACTTCCTCGAGTGGAAGGCCACCGGGTGTAATCGGTTTTCGTCGTTTCGTTGGGATCGGACCGCTCCGATCGCGAAGTCCGATGCGTCTGTCTTGATGACCACTAGTTTCGTTGGGTCGAAATGGGCTAGTATTGGGGCCGTGGTGAATCGCTTTTTCAGTTCTTCGAACGCTTTTCCCGCTTCTTCGCTCCATTCCCATTTCCTCATTTTCTTGGTTAGCTCTGTGAGGGGTCTTGCTATCCGAGAATAGTCCTTGATGAAGCGTCGGTAGAAGTTAGCGAATCCTAAGAATGACTGTGTTTCTGAGAGCGACGTCAGCTGCTGCCAAGATAGCACGGCGTCCACTTTTGCTTGATCCATCTGTACTCCGTTTCGACCGACGACGTAGCCGAGGAACTCCACTTCATCTGTTTTCCAGAAGCATTTTTCGGGGGAGACCGCCAGCCCGTTGTGCTGCAGTCTCTCCAAGACTTCCTTGACGAGTCGGTCGTGTTCCTCTTCAGTTTTCGCATATACCAATATGTCGTCCAAATATGCTAGGACTCCCACGTCCAGTATGTTGGACAGGACATGATTCATCATATCTTGGAATGTTGATGGCGCATTTGTTAATCCGAATGGCATGACCTGGAATTCGTATAGTCCGTAACGAGTTTGGAAGGCGGTTTTTCACTCATCTCCTTCTCGGATACGGATGAGGTTGAACCCGTTTTTTAGATCCATTTTGGTAAACCAATGGGCCCCCCGTACTCGATTCTGTAATTCTTGCATGAGGGAGAGCAGATACCTATTAGGGATCGTAATGGCGTTTAATCCTCGGTAATCGACGCACAGCCATAACCCCCGTCCGTTGGGTTTAGGAACGAATAGGATTGGTGAGCCTGCCGAGGAGGTGGATCTCCTTATTTTACCTGTCTTCTCCATTTCTTTTAACCATTCTCTTAAAGTTTGAAGTTCTACCTCAGAGAGTGGGTGAATAGGTCCCCAGGGCACCGTGGCTCCGTCCTTCAGCTCGATTTTGCAGTCGTACGGGCGGTGCTCTGGCAGCGCGTCTGCCGCCTCCTTTCCCATTATTCCCAGGTATTGTCTGAATTCCATCGGGACGTGGCCAAGCGGGTCATCATTGACTACCGATACGTGACCAATAGTGCGTGCCGTGGGATCGGATAATATCGATTCATCCCATGACAGGGAGAATTCCGCTATTTCGTATTGGGTGCATTTTTTTAGACATCCGGGATTGTTGAACCTTATTTCCTCGTTTGACCAAGTTCCCTGGGGTGGGTGATCCTCCACCCACCTGAACAAGAGAAATATGTCGATTTCTTCCTCCATTGGAGAGATTTCGAAAGTTTCTTTAGAGAAATGTTTCCGATGTTGTAATCGTATCGGCCCCGTGTGGAATTGTCCCGCGGTTTCGACAGTTTGTCCGGTGAAACTTTCGATAATCCTGGGGGTTTTGTGCTGGTATTTTGGCAGGCTCAGGCATTGCACCGTTTGTTGGTTTATCAGATTTATCGAGCACCCTGTGTCTAGCAGTGCTTTTACTCGATAACTGTTGTTCTGGTAATGTAGCAGCATTGTGACGATGGGTCGGTTGCTCCTTCGGGGGTTTTTCTCGGATTTTCCTTTTATATTCAGGTTTTCTCTCTCTTTTCTTTTTCGCAAGGTGCCGCATACCAAACTGACCGTCCCATTTGGCGCCGAACGGGGGTCTTTCAAAAATCCGAGTCGTCTGTGTCCACCCATAGTGGTTGGTCCGTGATGATTTCCTCCACTGCTGCCACTTTTTGCTGCTTGGCAGCCGGGGTGTCAATTGGATCTTCCTCCCTTTTCCTTTTCCCTTCCGACGTGTTTCAGGTGTTGGCTACTCCTCCCACTTTCCAGGGTGCGGGTGGCAGCTCCGTTCCTTGTGTTGTTTGGAAGGAGAAGCAGTCAAAAGTACGGTGCCCCATTCTTCCACATCGCCAACATCCATCCTTGACTTTTTTGTGCGCGTCTATTTCGTCCTGGGGTACCCCCCGCAGAGCGGCCCCCGTTGACTCCCATCCGTTATTTTTCGGAGCCCGGGAGTCGTTTTTCCTTGGCTCCCGGCTTTCCGTCTTTGTTGTTGGCCGTTTTTCCTCCTTCTTCCGCTCCTCCATTTTGGCTGGGGCGGGTCCAGCGCGCAAATCTTCTTTAGCCGTTCTTAGGGCTTTTTTCTTTTCCACCTGTAGCCCGGCCTGGTGGGTGGCTTGTAGGAAGCCTTCGTCATCTGCAAAGTCCTCGAGGTAATGGGCGAATCGCATATCCAGTATCGCGTCCGGCATGGCCAGGTCCACTTTTTCCCTTAGTGCTTCCCTGGTGGCCTGCGCGAAGTTGTTGAGCGCTCGAAACTCCGTTAGGTAGACTCGGATGGATCCTTGGTATTTGAGCTGCCCTAGCTTGAGTTGGGCATCCGCCGCTTCTCGTTCATTTCGGTACTCCGTTCGGATCGCCGTGGCGTAGTTAACCCAGGTGTTGTTCTCCCCCAGCTCGCGGTACCGGTGGAGGTACCATACCAGGGCGGTATCGGATAAAATGGTTCCGACCCAAGCGATTTTTTGACGGTCGACTGTTTCCGGGTAGAATCCCAGGTACATCGTGACCGATTCCCACCATTGGTTGAAGGTGGACGAGCTTTTCCCGTCGAATTTCTCGGGATTTTCCATCTTGAGCCTCGAGGTGTGTACCCGGGTTCCTCTTTCTGGTTGCCCTGCGGCTTGTGCTGCCGCGATCCCAGCTCCCACTAGCTGGGCTATTTCCCCCGGCGTGAGCATAGTTGCCAGTCGGTCCTGGGTGGGTTCCCTTGCCCCTGGTGGAGGTCTTCCTGTTGGTAGGTTTCGTTCGTATAGGTCGTTGTCATTTTCACTAGGAGGGGGCGAAGGCGAAGGTGGTGCCCTTCCCTGCGGAGGTCTTGGTGGGGGCCCACCCCTTCCTGCTCCTCCCGCGCCTTGGGGTCCATATGGCGGGCTTGCGGCCGGGACTGCCAGGGGCCTTTGTCGTCGTTGTTGGGTTCCTCCGAATAAGGGGCTCCCTAGCACCAGTCGGGTGGGCGGTGCCCCTGGGTTTGGAGTGGGCCGGATACGTTCAACCGGTGTTGAAGGCAGGGGGACTGCAGTTGCTACGCGCAACAGTTCGTCTTGTGCTCGGGCTAGCTGTTGCTCCAGGCCGGCCATCCGGCCTTGATCTTCTCTTCGCTGCTGTTCGAGTGTTTCTACCTTCTTTTGGTGGTCAGCAGCCCATTTTTCTATGTTACCTTGGAACTCCATTAGGTGGACGTTTCGAGCCAGGTTCGCTTCCGACAGGAAGGCTACTGCGTCGTGCATTCGGGCGACTTGTGTGGCTTCATGTACCCGATGTAAATCACTCGTCATGGAGTGTTCGATAATAGCTTTCCAGACTTGTCGGGTAAATGCCTGGTATGTGTTAGCGGATACCATTAGTTCGTTTCTTACCCAGTCTCCTGAGATCTGCTCCTTGGCCTCCATTTGTTCGTAGACGTATTGGGCCCCTTGCGCCAGTCGGTTGTAGGCGGCTTCGATCCGTCTGATCCGCCGGTCCGTGTGGTCCAACGTGTTGCCGCAGACATCCATCAGCTGGCATAGGTCCTGCTCGGCCTGTTGCTGGTGGTTAGCCATCGCCCGCATCCAGCCGACCGGGTTGGAGATCTCCAGGGTTTCCTCCTGGGTTCTTCGTCATTGGTGATCTGGAGCAGCCCTCGGGGAGCCTCCAACTGGAGCATATTATAGTCGGACAATGTAGACATTCTTTAATATAGGTCGAGGAAGTGTCCTGTGTAGATTGTTTCGTCGTCGGTAAAATAATAGTCACAGAGATCTCGGAGCTCGTCTTCTGTGAATTCGGCGTTTGTATGGTTGTGCGCGCAGTTGACCCAGTATTGCGTATACCAGTTCCAGGGCTCTTGGTCGCCTTCGAGGTAGGGCGTAGGGATAGGTCCGTCGCTGAATGTATCCCACTGTTCGTAGTCGGCTAATTCGCTATCGATTGATTGGAACGTATAGTCGAAGGAGTACTGAGACTTAGGTTCCAAGAAGGTGGATAGCTCGAGGAGATAAAGGTGGTCTTCAAAGTAGGTGTCGTCAAAGTTCGTCATGAAAGTAAGGTGATTTGAGATCAAGATTATAGTGTGACACTGGGGTTGTCTCGTAACCGGAGTGTGGGTAGAATCAAAGGTAATCAGGTTACGTTCGATAATTCACAACGGAATAATCTTAGATCTTATGCGTGGGTTCGGTGGGATTTGGTTCGGTAGTATTGTAGGTGTTTGTTCGGGCTGATTTCTCTCGGTGAGGTGAGAAATCCTCTTTCTTTTGTAGAGGAAGAGCTGTCGTGAGATCTGATGACTTCGCGTGACAAGTGGTGACTCGGGTTTGGATTCCCCCGAGGTGCATAGACCCTGTGGGTGGATCATTGGTCCTGGCCGGGGTGTAGATAAGGGAGATGAGTTCATCATGCAACTGGGCGGGGAACTCTTGCATCTAGACTCGTACGTGGCTCCCCCCGCAGGGATTCAAGCCAGTCCCCGCAAGGACCCAGTTTCTCTGCGTACGTGGTTCCTCCCCGCAAGGAGGCTTAACCAACGTCTGGTCTCTCCCCGTGAGGAGTTAGACCATATCTGCTAAGACCGCTTCATTTGCACTCAGACCCCTACCTCGGAGTTCCCTCGTCCGATCCCCGCAAGGTTCGATCTCTCCCCGCAAGGTTCGATCTCTTGGCCGTAGACTATCTCCAGCTCCTTAATTCCCTCCTAGACTCTTGATCCATCATCTGTCACCCGCGAGCCTTCCCACTACTCTGTCGCTAAGTGATCTAGATACTCTATGGACTTCGTGAAATATTCAGGTGTAACATCCGATGTGTGGAATCCGCACTCGGGACCATTCTATGGCATTGCCAGGAAGGCTCTTACCGACGCATTGGGCTTCACGCTCGGTGCTATTCTTCTTCCACAGCGGGGCGAGAGAGGAGGACTACACCAGCCATTGAGCAATACGCGTCCATCGATGGAACCCACGAGACACCGTATGACAAACAAACCTCGGGTGATGGGATACTCAACCGATGCCAGGCTCGCTGATTACAGCATCCCGCTGGCATCGACGATAATATATCAACATCAGTTCAATAGCCGGAATGGCAAACTTGAAACTTATTCAAGGCGTTCGGAGAACCACCCTGCAAAGGGGGGGATAAGGATCGACCGCTTATGGCGATCCGGCATGCGAAGCAGGCTGTGGCAGCCTTTGTCAGAATTGGCGGCAAAGGCTCCGTACTCACGATATCAGCAGCACGGCTGAAACGCCGGGTACCAGAAGGTTGAGGAAAGATGGCGTTCCGGGCTGAAGTGCCGGAACCGGTGGACAGAGAGAATGCCATTCCGTGCCGGGCACCCGAACGGGTTGGCCAAAAGGTCAGGAAGAATGCCGTTCCCTGCCGAAGTGCCGGAATGGGTTGACCGAAAGGTCAGGGAGACTGCTGTTCCGTGCTGAAGTGCCGGAACGGGTTGACCGAATGGTCAGGGAGGACGCCGTCGTGAGCCGAGCGCCAGGACGGATGAGCCGAAAGGCCTGGAATTTGAGGATGGAAACGGGATGCCTTCAACGGAAGGTGGGCATGGGGCACCAGACTCAGAACGTCAAGAGTCCCCCGGAATACGGATGGTATTCGACAGCAATACGATGTCATGACCGATACGATCTGACGAACACGCCATTCGACAGCTGCCACCGTAAGGAATGGTTAAAGAGGTTTTTCCCAGCGGGTTTTTCTCGATAGCCAGAGCAGCAGGCTGGGAGGCTGTTCAAAGGTCACCTTACAGAACCGTTACGAGTTTCGTCGATTTGAAACACCAACGGGGTACCATCTCACGACTATTTGAGAGACTTTTTCCCATGGGGGTTTTTCAGTCTCGATGATCGAGCGTTAGCAGAGTAGAGCATCCTGATACACCAATGGACTACAGGCTCACCGATGATTTGAGAGACTTTTTCCCATGTGGGTTTTTCGTCTCAATAATCGAGCAATAGTACGGTGCTGAAGGACTATACGCAAGAACATCATCCTATAGCTTTGGGATGAAGCTTAGGAAGGGGCGGATAGTGTTACACCCTAAATATTATGGGTCGGACATTTGGATACGGACAGGGCAGAAAGGTATTGGAAACTTGTCACACGGTCTTAGTACGGCATATCAAGACCGGGCAACCGACAGCATCAGGGCTCGGCTCGGGTCAACCGACTCTGCAGCAACAGGAAACCCCTGGGCCAAGTACCAGCACCGACCAGGAAAGCACAAACGCTGCCGCAGAGGAAGACAACCTTGGTGGTCATCATAAGCAGGACAAGCGATCGGAAGGAAAATGGGAACGCAAGGAGCTGCGAGCCTAGATCGCGGAATAGGAGTGGGGATGTTTCCAGAGGCACGGCCTAGAGGAACAACACCACGAGTCGGGAATCTCTGTCTCGTCACAGACAGCTCGAAGGCCCAAGGTGATACCGTTGCACCCCATGGTCAGGAGATACGAGGGATCATGCTACCACTTGCATCCTCATCATTGACACCCGATTATGGCGATAAACTCGGGGCTTTGCCAGCGCACGACAGTGTGAGCGTATCCCCCACTTATCAGAGATGCTTACAACGATTATGATGCAGGGCATACGCTGCACCAAGGCAAGGGACGTCAAGTTGACCGAATACTGAAGCGGAGGCTTGACTTCAAGCCGATCCTGTAGTGCTGGGTAGCCCCAGACCAAGTACCAGCTCGTGTTCGGGAAAGTGCAAACGCCGCTACAGGACCGCACCTCAGGAACAGATTGAGAGTCTGTTGGGAGCGATATGGGGTGGAGCTATACCTTGGTGCCCGATGCGGCCGAGAAGGATTAGCTGGAATGGTTGAGGGCTCATTGCTGCCGGCTCCGGTCGAGTATCGAAATCAACCCCACACGTAACCCAATCGCATTACCCAATCACGATGAGAGGACTTAAGGAGAGCCACCTGCTCTGGCCACTCTCGGGAAGATAGGGGAAAAGCACTATGGTCTGACCCAATCGAGAGTTATCCTCTTTATACTGATGAAATCTAGTGCCAAGGCGAAGAGTTTTCACGTCGCAGTGCGGAGTAGTTCTCCGCAGCATGTGAATTTGCCCAGCCGGATACTTATACGGCAACCCGCGGATGAGCGGTTGTCATCGAAGAAAAAAGAGAACCATCAAAATGATCATCGGAATCATCATCGACACGATTATCGGAATCATCATCGAAACGATCATCGGAATCATCATCGAAACGATCATCAGAATCCCCTAACGGTGGGCGAACTTGGAAGGAGGGTCATTGGGAACGTTATTCTTGTATAATAATTGAACACCGGCGAAGACCGCGTGCATCCCATCTCCTTCGTGACTACCGAGAAACCTGACTAGTTCGGTATTACCAGTACTCCGACGTTGACCGGACGTCCCAGTGCCACATTCAACACCAAAACTATCTATTGCCAAAACATGTCCTCAAACAACACCCATCCAGCAGCAGTCTTGGCGGACACATCAGTGGCCTAGACGAACACACACAAGAGCTCAGTAGCCTCGGTGAACATACTCAAGAACTCAGAGGTTTTGGCAAACATGGTTAGCAGTTCTGTCACAGTGGTGAACACATACAGAGCTTAGTAGCCTCGGCGAATGCAGTCAGTAGCTCGGCCTTGACAAATATGTACTGCAGCTCAGTTGATCTGGCAGTGACATATCTCTTGGAGAAACTCAGACCTGTAGCTGAGAAAAAAGGGTAAACTCCAGCAGCAGTAGTCGTGTACATATGACTGACCCAGATATAGCAGTACTCGTTAGGCTGGTAACTGCCCACCGGATGGAGTATAGGTTGAAGAAGGGAGCAAGGAAGCTATTCTGGAACAAGATGCGAGCACTGTTGCAGATGGAAATTGGAAAGTTGTTGAAGCAGCCAGAGATTACAATCAAACAGCTTGCAGATGAATGGTATACCCTTGTACAGGAACAGCAACACGAGTCCGGTACAGTTCAGACCGATAGCGAAATGGATCAAAATCTTGATCTTTGGCTGGAAAGAGAAAATGAGCTGAAGAAGGAGATTGAGGATACGAGTAAGCCCAAAGTACGATTGGATATCAAGACAGCACAAGCTAGAGTACATCGTGATAACTTAATGTTGTTGGCCCACAAGAAGTGTAACTACTCCTCCTAAGATGATGACAGTGAAGCTACTGACAATAAAGAGAACTCTACTCCTGTGACCACTCAGCTAGAGGGCTACCGCGAAGATGATGATGGATATGAGGCCGACCAAGAAGTACTTGCTATTACACCATTCGGAGTATACGTAGGAAAATCTAATGGCAGGACAAGAAAAAAAAGGAGGATGCTGCAGACATGGCACTGATTGGAGCATTGGAGGGTTTCGGGGCAAGGATTGGAGGGGCAATGGAGAAAATGGTTGCTTCTCAGTCATCAAATGAGGTGGAATCTGTTGATACGGTACGGGAGGATGCAGAAAAAGTACTTCGTGTAGTGGAAAAAGTGAATGAGTGGTTGGATGTATTTGAGGCAACTATGGTGAAGGAAAGTAAGTGTAATGGCATGCTGTCAAGAAACCTCACCCCAACTTCCGTTCTCTGTCTTTTGGGCTTGACAGGCAAGGTAGCTACTTGTCACGCCTACTCAGTAGGTCTTTCGTTTGTTCGGCTCTCGGGCCATATTCGTTCAGCTCACTGGTGCAGGTAAGTACTTCCCACTGTTTCAGGTGAAGTCTAAGGATGTCCCTTGGTGTAGCCTTTAGTGCTGATGAGGCGTCATGCTCCCAGCCTTCCTTGCGCCCTTCGAAGTCTTATGCGGTCTTTGCCTACTGCCACCTGGTGGTCTTTACTGTAGCACAGTGTCATTCTTTCAGTGCTGGTGAGTCGTTGTGCTCCCAGTCTTCCTGATGCCCAGGGTGGCATCTCCGTTGTCGACTTCCTCACGCCTGTTGTGGCATCGTCGCTTGTCACCTTCCTCATGCCCGGCATGGCATCTCCGTTGATGAGTGTCAAGATCCTGTCTCGACTACTCCGTGCAGCTCGACCAGCAACGTAGACTTCGTTCTTTGGAGCGGGCACTCTTACTCACACTTCCTGCGTATTTACACTTCCAGCATGCGTATACGCCGCTCATACTCACATGCCTTGCAGGGGTTCGTTGTCCTCGTGGTATCCATCATGCCTGGCATGCTCTCCATCGTGTCCGTACTCACACACTCTGCGTGGTCTTGTCGTCTTCTCACATGCCATACGTGGGCTCATTGTTCTTGCGGTATCCGTCATGCCCGGCATGCTCTTCGTCGCGTCCGTACTCACACACTGTTACACTGGAATATCACAGGACGGTACGTACTCCGGTACTTATCCTTGGAGAGGTATGTACCAAGGGAAGATACGTACCAGTAGCTAGCTATTTTCATAGGTGGACCTTAGAGAGTCTAAGCAGGAGATAAGAACGGAGTTAAAGGTTACGACCGCCAATCGGTCGTAAGGATTAATTCCGGAGAGGGGGCCACGGCAAACCAGAGACGTGAGAGGGAAGGTGGTAGGACGAGACTCTCCAGAGAGCTCGGTCGAGACTCTTCCGAGAGCTCGTTTGTCATAGCTGCCCAGCTCCTGACGGCTACCGGGCTGCGAAAAGAACTCAGTCTAGAACTGAGGGAATTCCGCGGTGCCAATCAGACCTGGCCTCTCACCTTATCGCCAGTACCGACCAGGACCAATAGGAGTCTCAGACGGGCCCACACTCAGGTGGGGGTTCGTCGACCTCGGAGGAATAGTTAGCCTGAGTCACAAGATCTCACCCCATCCTGAGCCTATATATGTCAACCTCTCTTGCTCCGACAAAGAGAGAAAAGACAGACCAAAAAGCACTACTGACAAAACCCACATACAAGACCTGAGATTATTCCGCGGTGAATTATCGAAAGTAGTCTGATTACCTTTGATTCTCTCCACACTCCGGTTATGATTCCACCCCAGTATCACACTATAATCTTAATCTCAAAATCACCCTACTTTTATGTCCTACTTCGACTATACCTACTTCAAAGACCACCTTTATCTACTCGAACTATCTACATTCTTGGAACCTAAGTCTCAATACTCCTTCGACTACACCTTTCAGTCAATCGACAGCGAACTCACCAACCACGAAAAGTGTGAAGAGACGATCGACGGTCCCAAGCCGATCCACGGAACAATCGAGTGCACCTCATACCATTGGTATAATCAGCAGTGGTGGAACTGCATGCTACTATCCAAACCTGCCGATTTTGACGAAGACGAACTCTTTGATCCATTTGATTACCACTTCGACTACGACTCGACCATACACACCGGAGACTTCTTAGACGATTACTAAGGAAATGATGTCATCAGACTTCAACATGCTCTGGCTCGAAGCGCCCAAGGACGTCCTCCAGATCACCGATGGGACACACCCGGCGGATCAGCCTATGGAACTAGCCAATCCCGCTACCTGGCTGAGACCGATGGTACGACACCAGAAACAGGCCGAGAACGACTTAAAACAGCTTACAGAGCTGTGCGGTAACACCATTGACCAGACCGACCAGAGAATACAACGCATTGAGCAGGCCTATCACACCTTAGCCGATGGAACCCGGTATGTATATGACCGAGTAACCTCTAATCAGGAGATAGAAGAAGCCTGGATACGCAGCGAGTTGGCTGCCATGGCAAATGCCTACCAAACCTTCGCCCAGGACATTTGGCAAGCCATTATCGAACGGACCAATGAGGTAGTGCAGCAGCAGGTTTGCCAAGCAACGTAGCTCGTTCGGGTCAATGACGCGCTGTCCTTCCTGGGAGAGGCCAACACCACCCGAAATCAACACCTGGCCACCTTCTAAGGTAACGTGGAGCTATGGGCTGCTGACCACCAACAGAAAGTGGTGGAACTACAACAGGAGTTGCGACAAGTGCGGAACGATATATGACGACTAGCCATACAAGTCACACTGCCACCCGCGTCAGTAACCCCCTCGCCACCATGGTTACCACCATCACTGGCACCACAACCATGGAGGAGTCTGGTCAGGCCACCAAGCACCAGCGCGCCAGACCCTGCCAGCCTGTGACACTGGAACGTCCGGTCAACGTCGGAGTGACGGTAATATTGAACTGGTCAGGTTTCTCGATAGTCACGAAGGAGATGGGGCACGCACGGTCTTCGCCGGCGTTCAGTTATTATACAGGAATAACACCCCCCATGACAATCCTTCCAAGCTTGCCCACTGTTAAGGGATTCACAGTGAATAATCTAAGGGGTTCGGTTCGATATCTGTGGTGCCCACTGGCTGCTGCTTGAGCGCTGGATCACACGCGGCTCCACGGCAATGGCTTGCTCAACGGATCGCTCGGTGGACAGCACGGTGTGCGCGGTGGCTTGTGCGGCAGCGCATGCTTTGAGATGGGTCCGGCATCTTGTCCGACGGCTCACTCGCGGCACTTCGGCGGATGGTTCGACGCATGCCCGGCGGCCTGCGCGACGGCTTGCATATATCGTTTCGATTCGAGACGGGCCCGGCGGCTTGCCCGACGGCTCGCTCGTGTCGCTTCGGTGGATCTGCCCTTCGGCGGATGATTTGATTTGAGATGGGCCCGGCATTATGTACGACGGCTCGCTCGCGGCGCTTCGGCGACTGCCAAGTGGCTTGCACGACAACTGCCTCACAGGTAAGATAAGGTAAGGAATACGCTCACATACCAAACCCTCCTGGGTGCGGGCCGGAGCCCGAAGCTACTCATCCTGGTCGGTCTGACAATAGGATCCGCCCAATGGTATCAAGGACCACGCCATTCCCTCAACTTATAGCTGGGTTCAAGTCACGACCCCACGTCAGCCCTTGGCTATGGCCTCGGAGATTATACCCTCAACGGGGGTCCTATCCGTGCCAACCAATGTGTTGCCCATCAAACCCTTCCTATCTCCCACCTAAACTCTCGAGCCCCTCACGTAGCCTTCCGTCTCCTTCCCTATTCACTGTCATCTCACTCGCTGCGCTTAGGCGTATCTACGCTTCGGCAGATGGTGCGATGTATGCCCAGTGGCGTGCCAGATGGCTTGCGTATATCGTTTCAGTCCGGCGGATTGTCGGACGCTTCGGCAACTGCCAAACGGCTCGCTCGACAACTGCCTCACAGGTAAGATAAGGTAAGGAATACGCTCACACACCAGACCCTCCTGGGTACGGGCTGGAGTCCAAAGCTACTTGTCCTGGTCGTTCTGACAATAGGATCCGTCCAATTGTATCACGGACTATGCCATTCCCTCAGCTTATAGCTGGGTTCAAGTCACGACCCCAGGTCAGCTCTTGGCTATGGCCTCGGGGATTATACCCTCAACGGGGGTCCTATCTGTGCCGACCGACGTGTTGCCCATCAGACCCTTCCTATCTCCCGCCTAGACTCTCGAGCTCCTCACGTATCCTTCCGTCTCCTTCCCGATCAACTGTCGTCTCGCTTGCCGCTTAGGTGTATCGTCGACTCGTGCGTGGCTGCTGGAGGCTTGCGAGTATCGCCGCGGCGGTTCTTTCGACGGATCACTCGGGGGGATGGTCCTTGACCCGATGTCTTGGTGATTCCGATGCTCGTTTCGATGATGATTCCAATGATCGTTTCGATGATTCTGCTGAGGATTCCGACGATCGTTTCGATGATTCTGCTGAGGATTCTGATGATTCTTCTGATGATTCTGCTGAGGATTCCGATGATTCTTCCGATGATTCTGCTGAGGATTCCTATGATTCTGCTGAGGATTACGATGATTCTTTCGATGAAGACCGGTTGCCCACCGCTCGTTGGCGGGTCGTCGTATGAGTATCCGGCTTGCCAAAGTCACGTGCTGTGGGGAAATTACCCTGCACCGTGACGTGAAAACTCTTTGCCTTGGCGTTAAACTTCATTAGCATATCACAGATAATCTCTCGATTTGGATCGGAGAGTAGTGCTTCCACATATCCTGAGAGTGGCCGGATCAGGTCCTCTGTTCTCTCGTCGTGATTGGGTGATGCGATATGGGTTGTGTGCGGAGTTGATTACGCTACTCGACCTGAGCCGGAGCAACGAACCCTCAAACGTATCAGCTATCCTTTCTTCGGCCGCGATGGCATCAAGGTATAGCTCCACCCCATATCTTTCCCAATAGACTCTCAAACCTTGAGGTGCGGTACTGTAACGGCATTTGCACTTTCCCGAACACGAGCCGGTACTTGGTCCGGAGGCTACCCAACGCTATAGGATTGGCTTGAAGTCAAGCCTCCGCTTCAGCATCTGTTCAACTCGACATCCCTTACCTTGGTACGGTGTGTGCCCTGCATCATAATCGTTGTAAGCATTTCAGATAAGTGGGGGATACGCTCATGCTGTCGTGCGCTGGCAAAGCCCAGAACTCCCTCATCCTGATCGATTTCCGCAATAAGACCGGTAGTGGTGCTAGAAGCCACGTAACTATCTCTGCGCGAGCATCATCATGTAGCCCCGTAGGGTTCAGGGAGAATCCAGGCGAAGGTGGTCGAACTCCCCCCAACTGTTGCCCCCCTTGCTGCCGGCTCGGGGTCAGTAGTGGTGCTAGCAGCCACATAACTATCTCTGCGCGAGCATCATTGCGTGGCCCCATAGGGTTCAGTGAGAACCCGGACGTAGCCGGTCGAACTCCCCCCTACGGTTGCCCCCCTTGCTACCAACTCCGGGTATTATCTACACCACCTAGACTCTCAGTTCCTTGCGTTCCTGTTTCCCTTCCGATTGCTTGTGATAACCACCAAGGTTGTCTTTCTCTGCGGCAGCGCTTGCGCTTTTGGGGTCTGTGCCGGTACTTGGCCGGGGATCATCCGGTGCTGCAGAGTTGGTTGACCTGAGCTGAGCCCCAACGGTGTCGGTTGCCCAGTATCGGTATGCCGTCCTAAGACCGTGTGACGAGTTTCCGATACCTTCCTGCCCGGTCCATATCTGAATGTCCGACCCATAATATTTAGGGTGTAACAAAGCCGGTGACTGTCGGTACCCTCCAGCCGCCCGCCACCAGCAACGCAGCTGGGGGCCACGATCAGCCAACCCCCGTACCCTACCCTACAGAGTTCCATTCAGCTAAGTTACCTTCCGGAAACCAGACGGGTAAGGTCTCCGGCTATCCCACCTATCCCAGCAGGGCATGCCGTTCCTCAACCCTGGAGGAACCCACATACAGGGGAAGAGAGAGGACCTCCACCCAGTCCACCATTGCCACCCTCACCGAGGAGACCAAGGGGATCCCCTTCGCCACCCCAAGACCCTCGGCCAACGATCTCCTCGCAGGACCTGATCCAACTAGTGGCTGAAGGGGTGGCTCGAGCAACTCAGCACACCGCACCGTGAGAAGAGTGGCCTCATATGTCTCGACTTAAGATGACCAACCCCGAAACATTTAACAGGAAGCCAACAACCCCGTTCAACACTTAGTGGAAGTCGGTAACAAAGTACCTAAGCTTCTACCCCGAAACAAGGGAAAAGCAGAAGATCGCCTGGGTCGGAACGCTGCTTACTGGCATGGCAAGAGCATGGGATCTACACCATTATGACACTCAGAGAAAGTGACACCTGGGCCAACTATGTGGCGGCTATCCGGGCGGAATATGAGGACACCCGAGAAGTGGCAAACGCCCAGCTCAAGCTAAACCAGCTAAAATACGCCTACGACATCCGGGCATACATGACGGAGTTCCGAGCCCTCAACAATTACACCCGGGCCACAGGGGAAGGACTTCAGGAAAAAGTGAACCTTGCCATGCCGGACAGCGTAATCGACATGCAGTTCGCCCACTATAGGGAGGAATTCGCTGATGACGAAGGATTCCTACAAGCCACTTACCAAGCAGTACTACTAGTGGAAAAGAAAAAAGCCCTTAAACAAGCCAAGGAACAAATGAGGACAGGAGCTATAGGCAGCACCCGATTGGAAGAAAAAAGGAAGGAAGAGAAACGGCCGGAAGGAAGGAAACAGGCAGAGGGCGCTAGGAGTTCTGGGATGAGCCAAGCACCAACCACCCACTCTAGCCCCTGGGGGCAGCCGGGCCGATGGGCCACTAAGGAAGCTGCCCTAAAGGGAGTACCCTCGCAGGAGCATGAGGAATATTTCCAAAGCCCGGAAAGCTGCTGCCACTGTGGACAGAAGGGACACTGCACCTACGAATGCTTCGCCCATACCACCCGGTGCAGAACCCCTCTTCCAAAAAGCACCATGGAAAGCCGCAGGAGTCACAACCTTGGAAAAACAATAGCGCTCAGAGTAGCCGCCAGAAATTCCGGTGCCCAAGTAACAAAAAATTGCCGCCGTCGACACCATGGAAGTGGAGCCATCGCGGACCCTACCGATATGGGCCGACGACAGTGACCAGTCAGATTTTTAGAGGGCCCGCCAAAGCTGCCGGCACAGGCCTTTGCGATAATCTGTGGAACATCTCGAAAACGGAAACACCAGGAACCAAGCACTGGAACCTCAGACAAAAAACGGAAGCAAGAGACACCCACCAGCGGCACCCATCCTATTATACGCATGATCCTACACCAAGGCCAGGATCGTCACGCGGTCACCGTGGTGCTAGACACGGGGTGTTCGGTACCACTCATCAGCAAAAGAACGGCAAAACGGCTGCAACTACGGCTATTCAAACATGAAGAGCAGCGGCTCATCGAAAACTTCATGGGTGAAACTGTGAAAGGAGCAGGAGAATTCTATACCAATCCGCTTATGCTCCAACACCGAAGATATTTCACCCAGGAGGTAATGGAAGTTGCACCTATGGATAAGGAAATCGATATCTTCCTCCCCTTCTGGTGGATAACGAAACACCCCCTCAAGGGACATGGACGACCGACGAAGTACACTTCGATAGCGCCAGATATTTGGAACAGTGCACAAAATACAAGAACAACGACTTCCCCCTCACGTGGGACCCCTCGGTGGCCACAGACCCGTCAGCATGGCTCATCAGGTACGTTTTGGCCGTGGAAGACAGTGGAGACCCATTAAAACAAGTGCCACTGGAATTCCACCAATACTTGCGCATTATGAGAAAGGAAGCGGCCGACGCGCTCCCCAAGCACCGCTCCTACGATTGCAAAATCGACCTCAAAGAAGGAAGCATGGCCCCGTGGGGACCCATTTACCCCCTATCCGAAAACGAGCTCCAAACCCTCAGGGAATGGCTGAAAGAAATGGAAAAAACAGGAAAAATCAAGAGATCCACCTTGCCAGTGGGATCTCCAATCCTGTTTGTCCCCAAACCCAACGGACAAGGACTCTGGCTATGTGTCGATTATCGTGGACTGAATAACGTCACTATTCCGAACCGATACCCGCTTCCACTGATGCAAGAATTACAAGGCCGAGTACAAGGAGCGCAGTGGTTCACAAAGATGGATCTAAAAAACGGATTTAACCTAATCAGAATAAGAGAAGGAGACGAATGGAAGACAGCCTTCCGAACCAGATACGGCTTATACGAATTCCAGGTAATGCCATTCGGACTCACTAACACACAGTCAACCTTCCAAGATATGATAAATCATGTGCTCTCCGACCTACTGAACGTAGGGGTATTAGCCTACATGGACGACATACTGGTCTACGCCAACACAAGGGAGGAACACGATCACGTCGTCAAAGAGGTCCTTCAACGCTTGCAGGAAAATGGGCTGGTGGTATCCCCGGAAAAATGCGTGTGGCGAGCTCAGGAAGTAGAATTCCTGGGCTATGTCATAGGTCACAACGGAATCACAATGGTAAAAGGAAAAGTCGAAGCTGTGCTAGATTGGAAAACCCTGGAATCCCTAATGGAGGTACAATCCTTTCTAGGCTTCGCTAACTTTTACAGACGCTTCATCGGGGACTATTCCCAAGTAGCTCGACCCTTAATGGAGCTAACGAGAAAAACCGAAAAATGGTCCTGGAATAAAGAAGCGGAAAAAGCCTTTCAGGAACTCAAGGAATGATTCACATTGGCACCTGTCCTAGCCCACTTCAACCCCAAGAACCCGGTGATCATCGAAACAGACGCTTCGGACTTTGCAATCGGAGCAGTCTTGTCGTAGCAGGACAGCGATAACAAGCTACACCCTGTGGTGTTCCACTCTAGGAAGTTCCAGCCAGCGGAAATCAACTATGAAATCCACGACAAAGAACTCCTGGCCATTGTGGACGCCTTCAAACACTGGAGGCGTTATTGCGAAGAAGCAATGCACCAAGTCCAAGTCGTCTCTGATCACCAAAACCTAGAATACTTCACAACGACTAAGGTACTCAACCGACGACAGGCACGGTGGGCACAGGAACTAGCGGGGATTGATTTCCGAATTTACCACCGTCCAGGAACACAAAACGGAAAACCTGATGTGTTGTCAAGGCGTTCGGAGTACCACCCAGAAAAAGGGGGGGTAGAAAACCAGCCGATTATGACAGTTTTGTGGAAAAATCACTTCGCAGAACCAAATCGACAAGGACGGACGTTTATTTGCTCTTCAGCCGGACTCACTTCCCTCCCCACACAGAAATGGAATACGGAATTCACGGAAGAAGTACGGAAGGAAGGAAAAATGGACATGGCCTATCAACAGGTGTGGAAGGAAGCGGAAGCCGCTCTCCAGGAGGAGCAGCGGATGGACCCAAAGGTCAAGAGCGAATTGAAAATCCGAGACGAGCTGCTCTACAAGAAGAACATGCTCTGGGTACCAGAGGAACTGGTTCAAGGGATTCTGGAATCAGAGCACGACATAAAAGTGGCCAGATACATGGACCAGGATAAAATGATCGAGCTCATTAGATGTAACTTTTGGTGGCCAAAAATGAATGAATGAATAATCGACTTCATCCGAAGCTGCCTGGAATGTCAGCAGAACAAAGTATCCAGACACCAACCTTACAGACTATCCTCACCCCTAGAGCTCCCCTATGCTCCCTGGCAGTCGATTGCGATGGACTTCATCACGGACCTACCACTCTCTGAGGGATGCGATCAGCTGTGGGTAGTCATCGACCGGTTCTCCAAAATGGCTCACTTTATCCCGCTCAAAGAAAAAACAGGGGAAGATTTGACAAAGATATTCGCCAAAGAAATCTGGAAGTACTAAGGGCTCCCAACCAACATAATATCAGACTGGGATTCACGCTTCATGTCAGAAATCTGGAAGAAATTTCTGAGACTACTCGGAATCCGCCCACGGATGTCCACCGCTTTTCACCCCCAAACTGACGGTCAAACAGAACGGCTCAACCAAACCATTGAGACCTATCTCTGAGCCTTTGTCAGTCAAAAACAGGATAATTGGGTGACACTGCTACCAATGGCGGAGTTTGCTTAGAACAACTCGGTCACGATCAGTAATGGAATAGCCCCATTCTACGCGAACTACGGCGTTCACCCAGCAACAGTTGATCCACCGTCCCAAGAACCTCCCAACCCAGCCAGCATGATCCACGGGCATTGGATGCAGACAGTACACAAGGAATCTCGGCAAGGACTGAAAGCAGCACAGGAACGAATGAGACGCTACGCCGACCCGGCGCGAAAGGAACCCCCAGCATACCATGTAGGAGACTTGGTAATGCTCAATGGCCACAACATCAAGACACGCCGGCCCACAAAGAAGTTGGACCACAAAAATCATGGTCCTTTCCAAATTGAGAAAATCGTTTCCCCGCTCACTATCCGCCTCACGCTACCTTGGAAATGGAAGATTCACAACGTCTTCGACGTTTCTCTCCTCGAACCCTATCGAACTAGCGAACACCAGGCACTGCCGGACCCGTCGAAGGTACTCCGAGAAGTGGACAACACCGAGCAGAGCGAGGAGTACGATGTGGAGGAAGTTATATCCTCCGTCAAGCACCGAAGACGAATCCTCTACCTCATCTGATGGCTCGACTATCCGGACCACAAGGATTGGACGGAAGAACCATACGACAACTTTTCGGTAGGCGGTTTGGAAAAACACCAGGAGTTCCACCAACGAAATCCAGACGTGCCGAAGGACTACCAGCTCATCGACGCCTAAGAAGGATGTCCACAAAAAAGCCTGACAAAGCACGAATGGTAGCAGGGGGAAGGGAATGAAGGACTTTACTCACACACGAATGCACTCACACCTGACTTATATACAAACACAAAAAGACCCGGTTCTCGGGCACCCTCCGAAAGCCCTGCCGACGCAGGCCAACCAGGAAGACCTCCAGAAACGAAGGGTGATTCTGCAAGGTGGTGGGAACTCCGACAAGGACGGAAAAACAGTCTTGTCTCCCGATTGATCTTCGAGCACCTAAATGAACAGCACGGTTAAGAATGACAACTGGATCAGCCACAGACAGATGCCACGAGACCACTCCCTGGAACAAGACTCTCAATGATGGTACCCAAAAGACCTTCTCGCCGAAAAAACGGTACCCAGCATGCTTGCGAAGAATGTTTGGGCCTCTGCTGGACAGCTGAACAAGATGTGCCACGTCCCTCTCGACCGCGGGGTCCTCCTTTTGTTCCTTGTAGTGGAACGTGCGAACGCGGAGTCTAGAATCGGCCAGGCTTGAGCGCCGCTCCCCAGTACGAACCCACACGACAGTAAGAGTAGGAACAGGCTTACTCTGAGGGCCCAATCGTGCGAGGTTCCCCGGCGTCGACCGGCTGATCAGTGATTGGGAGGGATGCAGGGGTAGAGGACTGCATTCAGCGGGCAAGCATTATGTCCGGCAACACTTGAGTTAGAAAGAGGCGGGCTACTTCGATAGGAAGAAATACATAGCTTCGGGACGAAGCTGAGAGAAGGGGGAGGTAGTGTTACACTGGAATATCACAGGACAGTACGTACTCCGGTACGTACTGGAGGGAGGTACGTATCCTTGGAGAGGTACGTACCAAGGGAAGATACGTACCAGTAGCTAGCTATTTTCATAGGTGGACCTTAGAGAGTCAAGGCGGGAGATAAGAACGGAGTTAAAGGTTACGACCGCCAATCGGTCGTAAGGATTAATTCCGGAGAGGGGGCCACGTCAAACCGAAAACGTGAGAGGGAAGGTGCTAGGACGAGACTCACCAGAGAGCTCGGTCGAGACTCTTCCGAGAGCTCGTTTGTCATAGCCACCCAGCTCCAGATGGCTACCGGGCTGCGAAAAGAACTCAGTCTAGAACTGAGGGAATTCCGCGGTGCCAATCGGACCTGGCCTCTCACCTTATCGCCAGTACTGACCAGGACCAATAGGAGTCTCAGACGGGCCCACACTCAGGTGGGGGTTCGTCGACTTCGGAGGAATAGTTAGCCCGAGTCACAAGATCTCACCCCATCCTGAGCCTATATATGTCGACCTCTCCTGCCCCGACAAAGAGAGAAAAGACAGACCAAAAAGCACTACCAACGAAACCCACATACAAGATCTAAGATTATTCCACTGTGAATTATCGAAAGTAGCCTGATTACCTTTGATTCTCTCCACACTCCAGTTACGATACAACCCCAGTGTCACACACACTCCGCGTGATCTTGTCGTCTTCTCACACGCCTTCTGTGGGCTCCTTATTCTCGTGGTATCCATCATGCCCAGCGTGCTCTTCACCGCATCCGTACTCACACGCTCTGCGTGATCTTATCGTCTTCTCAAACGCCTTGTGTGGACTCGTTGTTCTCGCAGTATCCGTCATGCCCGGCGTGCTCTTCGTCGCGTCGATACTCATACACTCTGCATGATCTTGTCATTTTCTCATATGCCCTACGTGGACTCGTTGTTCTCACGGTATCAGTCACGCCCGGCGTGCTCTTCGTCGTGTCCGTACTCACACGCTCTGCGTGATCTTGTCGTCTTCTCACATGCCTTCATCAGGAAAAAAAATAATTGCGTCCTGAGCGTCCAGATGCACTAGACGCTCTGGATGCTTTGGATGCAACCTGACTAACTCGGACGCAGTTCGCCATGGCACCGTGCATCCGGACGCAGCTCGCTACGGCACCGTGCGTCCGGACGCAGCTCGCCACGGCACCGTGTGTCCGGACACAGCTATCCACGGCATCTGCTTACCGGACGGAGTGTGTCAGGGCATTTTCCTTCTGGACGCAGCCATGTCAGGGCATTTTCCTTCTGGACGCAGCCGTGTCAGGGCATTTTCCTTCTGGACGCAGCCGTGTCAGGGTATTTTCCATCTGGACGCTGCCGTGTCAGGGCAAATGGCGTCTGGATGACGCGTGTCATGGTACCGCGGTTATGCTGGCTGTCAAGGCACGGAACATCGCAGCAAATACTCTTGTCGCATTCGCAAACACGCAGCGGGTTCCAGGCATTGTGACTCAGTCCAGTTCTATTCATTCTATCTAATGTACATCTATATATGCTACTACCACACTTCGCGCGGAAACAAAGGAAAGTTGGCAAATAGGACACGACGTGTTGAGCACGACGCGATGAGCACGATGCGATGAGCACGACACGATGAGCACAACGCGATGAGCACAATGAGATGAACACAACGTGATGAGCACAACGAGATGAACACGACGCGATGAGCAGGACGACTATGAGGAGGATGGCGATGAGCACGCTGCCGACGGCGAGGACGATAGCAAGTAGGACGCGGTGAGTATGATTGCGGGCTTTGTGACATGGTTAGCGCAGCTCTCAAAGTAACAGACAGTGGGGAGTTGTACAATACAACATGACGAGTACGATGTCAATGAGGGTGCCAGCGGCGAGAACGATAGCGGGTAGGACGTAGCAAGTATGATGTCAATGAGGGTGCCGGCGGCAAGAACGATAGTGAGTAGGCCACGGTGAGTATGAGCGTGCGTAAGACGCGGCGAGTATGATGTCAATGAGGGTGCCGGCGGCGAGGACAATAGCAAGTAGGACGCGGCATGTATGATTGCAAGTAAGATGTGGTGAGTATGATGGTGAGCTTTGTGACATGGTTAGCACAGCTCTCGGAGTGACAGACAGTGGGAAGTTATACAATACAACGTGACGAGTACAATGTCAATGAGGGTGCCGGCGGCGAGAACGATAGGGGGTAGGACGTGGCAAGTGTGGGTGAGTAGGACGCAGCAAGTATGAAAGCGAGTAAGACGCAGCCAGTATGATGGCGAGAAAGTCCCAACGAGTAAGATGTCGATTAGGAAAATGTCGACGGGTGAAAGGAGAAGAAAAAAGGGGTCTATCTATGAGCCGAACCTTGCGAAAGCGCAAGCGTTAGTAGTGGCTTGGCGCTTTCTTTTGCCATCGTACTCATCGCGTCTTTCATGCCATCATACTCGCCGCAACTTACTCACCGCGTCCTACTCGCTATCGTCCTCGCTGCTGGCACCCTCATTGACATCGTACTCCTCACTGTATATTGTACAACTTCCCTGTGTCTCTGTCACTCTGAGAGCTGCGCTAACCTTGTCACAAAGCTCGCCATCATACTCGCCGCGTCTTACTTGCAATCATACTCGCCGCGTCCTACTTGCTATCGTCCTCGCCACCAGCACCCTCATTGACATCATACTCACCGTGTCCTACCCGCTATCGTTCTCGCCGCCGGCACCCTCATTGACATCGTACTCGTCACGTTGTATTATACAACTTCCCACTGTCTGTCACTCTGAGAGCTGCGCTAACCATGTCACAAAGCTCGCAATCATACTCGCCGCGTCCTACTTGCTATCGTCCTCGCCACCGTCGGCGTGCTCATCGCCATCCTCCTCATAGTCGTCGTGCTCATCGCGTCGTGTTCATCTCGTCGTGCTCATCGCGTCGTGCTCATCGCGTCGTGCTCATCGCGTCGTGCTCAACACGTTGTACTCATCGTGTGGTGCTCATCGCGTCGTGCTCAACGCATCGTATCGTATTTGCCAACTTTCCATCGTTTCTGCGCGTAGTGTGGTAGTAGCCTATATAGATGTACATTAGATAGAATGAATAGAACTGGACTGAGTCACTATGCCTGGAACCCGCTGCGTGTTTGGGAATGCGATAAGAGTATTTGCTACGACGTTCCGTGCCTTGACAGACAGCGTGACCGTGGTGACATGACATGTGTCGTCTGGACGCCATTTGCCCTGACACAGCTGCGCCCAGAAGGAAAATGCTCTGACACGGCTGCGTCCAGAAGGAAAATGGCCTTACATGGCTGTGTCCAGAAGGAAAATACCCTGACACAGCTGCGTCCAGAAGGAAAATACCCTGACACGCTCCGTCCGGTAAGCAGATGCCATGGCGAGCTGCGTCCAGACGCACGGCGCCCTGGCATAAGGCGTCCGAATTCACGGTGCCATGGCGTGCTGCGTCCGAATTCACATTGCCTGTGCGTTTCGCATTGGGAGCGGTTTGTGCCCTGCCAGGGTGCGTCCAGAGCGTCCCGAGTGCCTGGTGCGTTCGGACGCAGCCTGTGCGTCCGGATGCAGATTTTTTTTCCTGATGTTGCATGGGCTCGTTGTTGTTGCGGTATCTGTCGCACCCGGCGTGCTCTTCGTCGCATCTGTACTCACACGCTCTATATGATCTTGTCGTCTTCCTCATGCCTGTCGTGGCATCGTCGCTTGTCTTCTTCCTCATACCTGGCATGGCATCTCCGTTGACGTCTTCCTCATGTCTGGGGTGGCATCATCGTTGTTGTCTTCCTCATGCCCGGCATGGCATATACGGCATTCCTCCGTTCTGCTCACCTTGGCTGTCAGTGTGTGCTGCGGTGTTCCGTTCTGCCCAACACGGCCTTTGGTATTCGCAGTGATCTTCCATTCCGCTCGGTGTGGCATACACAGCAGTGTTCTGCTCTGCCTGGTCTGGCCTTCGGTATATGTGGCAATCTGCTATTCCACTCGGTGCAGCATACACGGTGGTGTTCCGTTCTGTCTGGCACGGCCATCGGTATGCGTGGCGGTCTTGCAGGTTCGTCATAGGTGGTCTGGGGTTACTCGTTGCGCTGCTGGATGACCCGGTGGTCATCGGCACGAGTGATTGGAGATCCTGGCCATGATCCTGTTACACCGCTCAGAGATGTGTGAAGGTAGGTCAAGTTAGATAGATAATATATTGCGTGGAAAAGAATCTCCAGACTAGCTACCATGCCCCTTCCTTTATACCTTTTTCTCCACTGTGGACATGACAGTCTCGCCCGTAAAACCAACACAGCATATCCCATTCATGACTCAATCGCCGTACCCAAAGAAACAAACCATCGTACTCGACTCTCACCCCCTTCACCCCAAAACAGACTAATGCAAGGCAGATATGCAACAGTAAGGAAGCGACAAGGAAAGCATACAACTGGAAACCTGATTAGGAGAAGGAGAAGTGCAAGTAAGGTAAGGCAGACATGCAAACAGTAAGGACACGACAAGTACAGCATGATAAACAATAAACATAACACAGGCAAACGCGAGGCAGACACGCAACGGTAAAGGAACAACCAAGGAAACAACAAGGGAAGCAATAAACATAACACGGAATGACATGAGGCTGGCACACACACGTTTTATCAGATCTTGGTTGGCCAGCGACAGGGTCAGGGTTCTGAGGAATATCACTCCCGGAGTGATATTTGCAAGGACTAGGATGTTGCATCTAGACACGTAGGATAATCGTGGCCATGGCAGTGGAGACAAGGATGAGCCACATAGTGGCGAGGGTTACGGTGGCTCCGAAAAGCCTGTCGTGCCAGGTTTGTAACACATGCCACCGGCACCACCAATCCCAAACGACTAGAGTCTGGAATGTTCTGGATGGCACAGCACAAGTAAGGTTTCGGGTTCTGGATTGCACGTTGCAAGGAGTAGGCTTCGGAGTTTTGGGTCTGATTGTATGGCACGAGGAGGTCTTGAGTTTTGGGTTCTGAACAGCACAGCGAGGAAAGTTTCTGCTGGTTCTGGTTGCGAGGTAGGGAAAGGTTCTGGTTTCACGGTGAGGGGAGCTTCTGCTTGCACGGTGAGAAAAGGTTCTGGTCACTCGGCAAGGTTCTAGGTATGCAGCAAGGAATGGTTCTGCTGGTTGTGGTTGCAAGGCGTGAAGAAGAATCTGAAAGTGGAGGATCGCACTTATTGTACAGTACCTTAGCAAAAGTCTTCGTGATTGGCCAGATCGTGTCTCAGTTTAGCCGCATTGACAGGGGGGCCCCCCCCCACTTTCTCCTCCTCCCAAGTGCTATAAAACAAGTACTGAAATACAGAACATTAAAGAGAGACAGAAAAGGGAGTAGAAAAAATACAGAGGAATGATTCCGCACAGTAACTAGTAGCTTGTGTACCATCCCTTCACATCAATGACTGACTGCACCTGCAAAGGCATCGACACCCAGAGTGCCTCGAACTGCTTGGGTGGGATTTTCTCCCAGCATAGTGGAAGAACTTCTGTCAGCTTCATCTTCACTTTATTGGGGCCTCCTGGGTAGTTGATAAGATCAGTATAATTGTAACGGCAGGGTCAGCCTAGGCTCCCGACAGAGGACAAGGACAAGAACGGCGCACGGCGGCGGCCGAGGACAGGGCTGGACAAGAGTGGCGCGTAGCAGTGGCTGGGGACAGGACAGGACAAGAGCGGCGTGGGGCGGCGGCCGAGGACAGGTCAGGACAAGAGCGGTGCACGGCGGCGGCCAAGGGCAGGACAGGACAAGAGCGGCGCGTGGCAGCGGCCGAGGACAAGACAGGACAAGAGCGGCGTGGGGAAGTACTAATATTCTTCTAGCGGGGAAACAAGGAAACAAGTTGTTGCGTGAGGAAGGAAAAGGAGGGAAAGAAGTGGGTGACGGCTCCTTAAAAGGATATCCGTCTCCCACACGGTGTCACTCCACATTCCCTTGCCCGCGTGGCGTCACTCCACATTCCCTTGCCCGCGTGGCGTCACTCCACATTCCATCCTCCCGTCACTCCACATTCCATCCTCCCGCATTCCAGTCGGCGCCAAGGGTCAAGGCCTAGCTGGTACGCGCCGTGAGAGTAGCCCCCCCATAGGCCCGAGCTCCCACGAGGGCAGCCGGAATGGGTGCCGGCCGCTCTGGGTAATGTCCGTGGTATTTGTCCACCGCTTTCACCTCAGCAAGGTTCTCTTCGGGTTGCCACATTGGGTCCGTAAATCCCCTCCATTTCACCAAATATTGCAACCGTCCTCTCGTCCTCCTACTGTCCAGAATCTCCTCCACCTCCCATTCTTCTTCTCTGTCAACGATTACCGGCAGGGGTGGCGGGGTGATCTGACCCGGGAGGGGGTCATCTGCAGTGGCGTGTAGGTGCCACACTGGAAATGTTCGGTGTTTTTGTATGGTCGCAGGTATGTCCAACTCATAGGCATGGGTCCCTATGGTGCGGACAATGCAGTAGGATCTGTGGTACTTATTTTCCAACTTTCGACTTGGGCGTGCCGTTCTCCAGTTCCGGCCGTCCACCCATACCAGGTCACCGGGTCGGAAGGCTGGTGCGGGAGTTCTGTGGGCGTCTGCCCCTTCTGCCTGTCGTAGCTGAGCGTATCGCATCTCGGTTCGGGCTACTTCGTTAATAAGTTCCAATCGTTCTGCTGCGGTTTGTGCCTCCCTCTCTTCTGGAGCATCCACTCGAATGTCCAGCTCGAAGTCGTAACGGGGGTGGAAACCGCAATTGGCGAAGAACGGCAACAAGGTCGTAGTGTCTGATACTTGGTTGTTGCCTGCAAATTCTGCCAGAAAGAGATAATCTGCCCAATCGTCCTGGAGGTATGCGACGTATGCCCGTAGGTGTTGCTCCACCACTGCATTCACTCGCTCGGTCTGTCCGTCTGTTTGTGGGTGGAATGTAGTGGAGAGTCGTGCGTCAATTTTCAGACATGAACAGAGGTGCTTCCAAAAGCGGGATGCGAATTGCAGTCCTCTGTCCAACACAATAGTTTCTGGTAGGCCATGGTAGTGGAAGACCCTGTTGCAGAAAAGAATGCCCAAATTCTCAGCCGTAATCGTCGTCGGGCAGGGAATGAGGTGCCTCTGCTTGGTCAGGCGATCCACCACCACACAGATAGCGTCGTAACCCTTGGACCGCGGTAGGCCAGTTACGAAGTCAACGGATATGTGTTGCCATGGCCGATCCGGTACCGACAATGGCCTCAGGACTCCGTACGGCGCATGTCGTGTGGACTTCGTTCGGCAGCAGACATGGCAGTTTCGTACGAATCGGTCGACATCCTTCCTCATTGATGGCCTGAAGTACTTCCTCGTGAGCAGTTCCAGGGTTTTGGCGCGACCCGGGTAACCCATAGCCGGTGGGTCATGATGGTCTTGTAGCAGTTGCAGCCTAAGTGGTGGGTGGTCCAGCACATAGAAACAATCCCTGTAGAGTAGCCGACCATCCCTTTCCTTGCATTCTGCTAGTGATATCTCCTTACATTGCCGGGTACCATTCCGGAGCAGCCCCAGTATCTGCGCTGGGAATAGGTCCGCTCGATAGGATTCGGTGAGTAAGGTGGATATCCGTCTGTTGTTTGGCTGTCCGGCGTCGATCCGTTTGGCACCCGGAACGTCCATCCGGCTGTTGTCCGGCTGTCCGGTGTAGATGCGTTCGGCACCCGGAATTTCCATCCGTCTGTCGTCTGGCTGTCCGGCGTCCGGAATGTCATTGGCCAGCAACTTCATGCCACGATCCCGATGCAAGTTTGATAGGTTCTGAAGTTTCAAAACGGCATGCTGGTTAGCCTGCAGTCTTTCATCCCCCTCCTTAGGGAGATCTCCTGATCTCCTAGTCAACGCATCCGGCTTGCCTCCAGCCTTTCCTGGCCGTTACGTGATCCTAAAGTCAAAACGGGAAAGGAATTCAGACCATCGGGCCTGTCGGCAGTTCAACAGTTTCGTACTCATGAAGTATTCCAGGTTCTTATGGTCGCTCAAGACCTGGATTGGGTGGCGCGAACCCTCCAAGTGTGGCCTCCATTCCTCGAAAGCCCGGATGATTGCCATGAGTTCCTTATCGTAGATTTCATAATTGCATTCTGCAGGGGTGTGTTTCTTGGAGTAGAAGGCCACCGGATGTAGAACACCCTCGTCATCGTACTGGGAGAGAATGCCAGCCGAGACAAAGTCCGAAGCGTCGGTTTCGACAATTATTTCTCGGTCGTAGTCAATGTGGCGAAGAATGGGGGCCGATGTGAACGCTTTTTTGAGGAGATCGAAGGCTGCTTGCTGCTCTTGTCCCCACACAAATGCAACGTATTTGCCTCCCTTCTTTTTCGTCATTCTGGTCAATGGCATCACCACCTTCGAGTAATCTTTGATAAACCGTTTGTAGAAGTTGGCGAACCCAAGGAAGCATTGGACATCTGTAACATTTTTCGGGGTTTCCCAACCCAAGATGCAGGACACCTTCTCCGGATCCATCCGGATTCCCTTGGTGGTGATGATGAATCCCAGGTATTTCACTTCCTGCTTGTGAAAATGACATTTCTCTGGCTTCAGGTGTAGTCCCGCCTGCAACAAAGCTTTCAACCCCTTATACACCTGTTCCTTGTGCTCCTTCAAGGTATTGCTGTATATGAAGATGTCGTCGAGGAATGCGGTACAGAAGTCGTCGAGGTAGGCACAGTGCACATCGTTTATAAGCGTCTGAAAATCAGACGTTGCATTCGTCAACCCGAATGGTATAACCAAGGATTCGAATAACCCATAACGCGTCCAGAATACCATCTTCCATTCTTTGCCTTCTGCCATTCGTACCAAATTTTATGCCCCACGAATGTCTAGAGTCGTGAAGTATTTGGCCTTCGACAACCGTATCAATGTTTCTTGCAGCAACGGCAGTGGGTAACGATTCTTGATGGTTTCTGCATTCAGCCCATGGTAATCAACACACAACCGTAGGCTGCCGTCGGTCTTTTTGACAAAGAGGATTGGTGAGGCCGCAGGGGAGGATGAAGCCCTAATGAATCCCTTGCTCAAATTCTCCTCTAACCATTCCTTTAACATCTGCAACTCAGTCCTGGACATCGAGTATAGGGGGCCGAAGGGAGGCGTGAATCCTTCTCGCAAGGGAATCTTGTGGTCATAAGGCTGGTGGGGTGGTAGGTTCTTTGCCAAAGCTTCCGAAAATAGTGGCAGAAACTCGTGGTACTCCACCGGTATGTAATTCTTCAGATCCAGCTCCTTCTTTGGTTCCTTTGGTTGATCTTCCACCTCGAGCGCTTGGTTGATCTCGTACACCGAAGTCGAAAAAATAGTCAATTTCTGCTTATATGCCAGTTGTCGGAATGGATGTCCACCGATAGCTGAAATCTGAATCGGACGCTTTGTTGTCGATCCATCCGGCGTCCGAAACGTTGATTCGGTGCTCGTTTCCGGCAAAGCGCCCAGTTCGTGAAAACCACTCGTTTCGCCCATTTCGTGAACCATGCTTGATTCTGGAAAAACGCTCGTTTCCGGCGCAGCGCTCATTTCGTCGAAAATCCTCGATTCCGCAAAAACGCTCGGTTCCGGCAGTCCGGCGCTCAAATCTGACCTTCTGGCGCCCATTCGCGGCGGTCCGGCACTGGAGTTTGGCAATCTGGCGCTCATTCCCAGCGGTCCGGCGCTTAAATTCAGCCATCTGGTGCCCATTCGCAGCGGTCCGGCACTGGAGTTCGGCAATCTGTTGCTCATTCCCAGCTGTCCGGCACTCAAATTCGGCAATCCGGCACTTGTCCCCAGCGGTCTGGTGCTCAGATTGTAGTCCTTGCCATGGTCAACTTGGTCCAAAAAAAATAATTTGGGAGACGTAAATGACCGGGCCTCGAATTTGCCGGCCCCCGCGCTTACCACTGGCTTGCCATGAGCTATTTTTGACGCGAGAGAATGGGCGCGAACCACAGTTGGTGCCCGATTGCAGTGCGAGGTGCAGTATTGCGATCCGAAGGTCAAGGTTCCAGAGCTAAAACGAATGGCCACATTGTGGAGCTCCAACCACGGAATGCCGAGCACCACCGGGTAGTGGCCAAGCTTGGTGACGAACATTGGCAAGGTCTCTTGATGTTCAAGTATTACGAGGTGGGTGTTGGCAACATGCGTGATGTGGCCGGAGGATATCGGGCGGCCGTCGATGACCTCGAGGCTTCTGGGATATTGGAGGGGTGTGAGTGGGAGTTGGTGATGGCGGGCGAAATCCTTGTCTAGGAAAGCGATTCCTGTAGCTCTACAGTTGATGAGGGCGTGGGTGGCAACAGTTCTGTTGCCGAAGGAGATATTGCATAGCACAACAAGATGTTTTCCTTCAATTACTCCCTCGTCGACTGACAAACTAGACAAACGAAACACAGACAATGACTTCTTTTGAGTACGACCAATAACAGTGCCATCATGCAGCTGTTGGTCTAGGCATTTCCCGACTGGCCTTGGCCACCGGTTCCACCACCCCCACTATTTCCTCCACCACCGCCACTGAAAGGGTTAGTAGACGAGTTTGGAGTCGGATTCGCAACGGTGTTCAGGTTTGCAAAGGTGTGGAAGGTCTGGTTTGCAGGGGCATCCGGGAACTGCTCCACCTGAGCGGAAGCGGCATGGAAAGGGTTCCTAGTTTTGTGAGGGCAATGGCGCGCCATGTGTCCCGCCAAACCACAGTAGAGGCAACGACCTTCTCGGAGCCTGGCCGCTTTTTCTTGTTCAGATATTTTCCCATGACCCGCACCACTGGCGCTGAGGTCCATTGGTTCAGGTCCGCCTGTAGCTGCAGTGTAGGTGGGTGCCGGCGCAGGGATACCCAGCAGATTCTGGGTGGCCCACGATTGCTGGTGCCATGAGTTGCCAGTTCTTCCTTCGTAGTGCTGAAGAGCGTGGATTTCGGCGTCGAGCTGTTGGTAGAGGGCCACAAATTTGTCGAAATTCAAACCCTGGGTTCAACCAAGGAGTTGCCGGCGCAACTCGATTGATACCCCCTCCTTTAGAGCGTCCAACTTCGCACCTTCTCCCCAATTCAACTTGGAGACCAGCATCTGAAATTCCGCAAAGTACACGGTAAACTCCTACTTTCCTTGCCTCAGGACATGGAGTTTGCTTCGCGCAGTAGCAGCCAGGTCCGGGTTGCCAAAAGCGTTCTTGAGGATTCGAATAATGTTGTCCAAATCTCCCAAGAGGAACTTTCCACTCTGTACAAAGGGCAGGATTTGTGCTTGTACGCGCCCGCCCAGCCCGTTGAACGCGTATCCCATACGTAAGGCAGGTGTTGGGAAACGGGATGGGTCACTGAATAGTTTGATATGGAGCTGGGCAACGAATCCTTCCAGATTCTCACGATTTCCCTCGAAAATCGGAGGGTCGGGGACCCGATCGGCTCGGTTTGGCGGCGTTCCTTCCATCATGGCTAAGTGGTTGACCACCCTTGTCAACGCTGCCAGTTTCTCTTCAAGGTCGTCTGCATGCCACTGGGGAACTGTAGTCAGAGCGTCCAGAATCGCCTTGGCCAGGCTCTGAACCTCCAGGAATACTGATTCAAAGGTTGCCTCAGGCGCAAAGCTCGTGCTTCCAACGATGAGGTCGAGCTTTTTCTTGATCGCCTCCGAGAGCTTGCGGTAGATCAGTGGAGAGGGGGCTGCGGTTTGGACATCCAGCAAGTTGTTAGGGTCCATGCTGAGGGGTCGTTCGGGCTCGAGTGACTATCAGTAGAGATATTGAGCATGCAACAAAGTGTAACGGCAGGGTCAGCCTAGGCTCCTGACAGAGGACAAGGACAAGGATGGCGCACGGCAACGGCCAAGGACAGGGCAGGACAAGAGTGGTGCGTGGTGGCGGCCGGGGACAGGACAGGACAAGAGCAGTGCGCGGCGGCGGCCACGGACAGGACAGGACAAGAGTGGCGCATGACAGCGGCCGAGGGCAGGACAGGACAAGAGCGGCGCGCAGCAGCGGCCGAGGACAAGACAGGACAAGAGCGGCATGGGGAAGTACTAATATTCTTCTAGCAGGGAAACAAGGAAACAAGTTGTTGCGTGAGGAAGGAAAAGGAGGGAAAGAAGTGCGCGACGGCTCCTTAAAAGGATATCCATCTCCCGTACGGCGTCACTCCACATTCCCTTGCCCGCGTGGCGTCACTGGACATTCCCTTGCCCGTGTGGCGTCACTCCACATTCCATCCTCCCGCATTCCAGTCGGTGCCAAGGGTCAAGGCCTAGCTGGTAGTGCCGTGACAATAATCCACTTGGAACTGTTGCTTGAGCAAGGTGCAGACATACTCGATCGGATTCAGGTCAGGGCAGTAGGCAGGATGGGACTTGAGTGGAACAGTGTAGCATTCAAAGAACGATAGCATGAGGTTGGCAGTGTGTATCTTGGCATTATCCTGTTGGAAAAGCGGATTTCCAAGGGCTGCCCATACATCCTCAAGAACTGGAAGCAGCCAGCGACGTAGTAGGTCTCAGTACACACGTGCATTGACGGAGCCAGTCTTCAATGGTACTAGCGGGCCACGCTGCTTGCCCCAGAAGCAACCCCACACCATCAACTTCACCTGATGATGCTTCACAGGATTGATACAGTCGACGTGCCACCTCTCCTCTCCCGGCATGCTGAAGACCCATCTCTGCTGTTGTGCAGGCTGCTGCTCCACACTACACTCGTCGCTGTAGATCACCCGCTGGAAGTCCTCCACAGTCCAATCCTTGCGTATGATAGCCCATTGCAGCCAGGCCTTTGCGTGTTCTACCTTTAGCCTTGGTTGCTTTTTTGCTAGCCACTTTTTTATATTGTGCTGTCAGAGGAGGCGATCGAAGGTGGGCAGCAAAATATGGGGGGTCATAGATCCTATGAATTTGCTCACGTATATACCGTCAGTGTTTCTGTATGGCACGTAGAATTGTTCGCTTATCTCGTTTGCTAAGGACCTCAGGCCGACCGGATTGTGAGTGGTTATCCGTTGTACAGCGTTTATAATACCGCTGGAGGAAACTCTTCACAGTCGACCAGGGACCACTGACAAGGAGGGATACTGTCCAGATGGTACCGTAGATGACGAAGAACGCAATAATCATACCCTTCTCGATGTTGCTCAACTCTCTTTGTTTCCCATCGGAATACTTTCGATATTTCAGAACCTTCACCATCTGAGGCTTCAACTTTCCAGGGTATTTCTTCGGAGTGTGAATCATGATGTTTGCTGTGGTGGTGGAGAGAAATCACAGCGGAAGACAAGGAGAAGGAGGGGTAGTATCCCTGCTCAATGCAGCTAAACTGAGACACGATCTGGCCAATCACGAAGACTTTTGATGAGGTACTGTATATAAGAGTGCACTGTTGTCTGTCTTGCATATTTCTTCTTCATGTAGCAACTTGTTTCAACCCCCCACCTCCTGCTGTGAACGTCTTCTCCGCACTCCCAATCAAGAAACCCGAACAGCCTGAAACTCATTTTGACTCTGCTACTCTCTTCAACCCTCACTCCGTGATTCTGGGCTTTACGTACCCATTCGTCACCACCTCGGTCACCAACTCGATGTCTTCCTCTGAACTTGGTCAGATATCTCTTGACGCATCCATCTGCCCTGGTACTGCTCTAATCTCCAATACCCATCCCTGTTCACCTGCGAAGCGCACTCGAGAGGACAGTGACCCCAAATAAGATTCCGACGAGAGAGAATGGGACCAGATGTTACACCCAACGCACTGGTGACACCCCAAGACATGTAATTAGTTGATGATGATGATGTCTCATTGATCATATGTGACCCTATTGGATCATGACGATATTATATACAGTCCATTCGCGTTTGCGGTCTGTTTCGCCCTCGAGCAGTCCACCAGCGGCTCACGGCGACTCTCCCTGCCCCCGGCTGGCCTGTCCCAAGATAAGAAGGAAAGAGAGAAAGAAAGACAGTAGGAAAGAAGAGAGAAAACTAAGGGGACTGTACACCTCCCTTCCCCCTCTCCCTCCCCGGGTCTGGTGGCCCTTTTCTCGCCCCCACCCACATCATTCTCAAGAAATCCAGGACTGCTCCAGTGCACCGCTCATCCACGAATATTTCCTTAATCGTGAACCGGTTATTTCCTCTCCCTGTCTTCTTCCGTATCTGTCAAGATCCTGTCTCACTAGTCCATGCTGCTCGACAGGCAACGTAGGCTGTCCCGGTGGTCTTCTTCCTTGGCAGTATCCGACTTCGCCCTAGTCTTCTGCACGTCCTGCATGGTCTCCTTGCGGTATTCGACTTCGCTGTGGCGGTATCCGACTTCGCCCAAATCTCTGCCTGTCTGGCGTGGTCTCATTGCGGTATTCGACTTCGTGGTGGCGGTATCTGACTTTGCCCTAATCTCTGCACGCCTGACGTGGTCTTGTTGCGGTATTCGACTTCGCTGTGGTGGTATCCGACTTCGCCCTAATCTCTGCACACCTGCCGTGGTCTCGTTGCGGTATTCGACTTCACTGTGGTGGTATCCGACTTCCCCCTAATCTCTGTACTTCTGGCCTGGTCTTGTTGCGGTATTCGACTTCGCTGTGGCGGTATCCGACTTCGCCCTAATCTCTGCACTCCTGGCGTGGTCTCGTTGCGGTATTCTACTTCGCTGAGGCAGTATCCGACTTCGCCCTAATCTCTAATAGGTTCTTACAGGTAGTGGTGGCAGCGCCGGATCACGTATGTAGAGAGATAGATCTGTGGAGAGACTCATAATAGATTGCGTGGAGAAGAATCTCCAGACTAGCTACCGCGCCCTTCCTTTATACTTTTCCTTCCCTCTGTGGAATCACAGCTTGCCCACAAGACTGACACAGTTCCTCCATCTAACATCATGACTTGATCGACACACCCAAGGAAAACTCATGATCGCACTCGGCCGCCGTGCGGCCAACACTCTCCTCGCGGCAACAGGAGAAAGGACGCGCAAGCAGTAACAGACAAGGAAAGGAAGACTGACATACAACTTAATCAATGGAAAACAATACTCATATCGAACATGGGAGAAGGACGCGTAAGCGTAATCAATGTGAGACAACAAACGTAGCAGACAGGAGAAGGATGTGCAAGCACTATCAACAGGAAACAGCAAAGACGAGAAGGACGCGTAGGCAACATAGAAGAAACAAAGGAGAGAGGTCTAGACCAGCCAGCGGTCAGGGATATCGCTACCGGAGTGACATGGCTGAGATCGGTCGAGGGGCCTAAACGCGGAGGATAACTGCAGCTGCGGCAGCCGAAACGAGGACGATCCACAGGGCGACAAGGGTGAGAGTGGCACCGGCGCCGGCGCCAAGGAGCCTGTCATGCCAGGTTCATGACAGTATGTCCCCTGTCCAGACCGAAGCTCTGGCGAGGTCATGTCGGGTCATCAGGGTCCGGCGGCGGATGCGGGTGTGGTAGATGTGGACGGGCCGGCTAGCCTGCTGCCGGGCTTGGAGTTGTTCATTCATTCGCTGTTGTTCGGTGATGATGGCTCCCCGGATGTTGCTCATCTGCTGGAGTTGCTGTTGGTCCATGTTGTGGAACTCGTTCATGCGGCGAGCGTGCGTCTGGTGTACGACGTGATTGCAGCGAGCGTTCCGGGTGGTTGTTTGATGTATCATGGTGACGATTTCTCCCAGGAGGGTTAGTTGTTCATCCTGTAGTGCGGCGGTCATGGTTGCCACAGCAATGTAATCGGTGGCAGAATCGGGAGTGTGCCCTGCTGGAGCAGCCTCCTGGTCTTCCTGTGGTGGTGTGACTTCGGCCAGGGGGTTCTGTGGGGCAGCGGCACTGCAGTGGAGGTGGTGGTTTTCCATGTTAACAAGGAACCGGCATTCAGGGCAGATCCGCTTTCCCTTCTGCCAGTCTGCACAGACTTTACATGGGTTTAGGTGTTGGTTGCGGATCACCTCCACTAATTCGAATGGATGGGTGTGGGGACAGCTGCTGGGCCGGTGGTTGCGCCAGCGGCGGTCGTTTCCTCGTTGTTGGTAGTAGTTGTCATCTTTCATCTGGCAGTGGGCACCACAGTAATTGTCGTAGCAGGCAGTTCAGTGTAGGGAGGCATGGTCGTTGGCGCGGGGCTGTCCCACAGTGGACAGTGGGGGTGAGGGTGCTGGTGGAGGGGCATCCCATCCGTCCGTGGTGGTGGCATTGGCGGGAATGCCCCAATTGTTATCATGTTCGGTTTCGGTGTTGGCTTACTCGGTGTTGGTGAAGGTACAGCCTTCGTTGGCATCAACAGTGGCGGTGGTAGACATATTTTTAGTTTGGAGGGGATGGTTTCTCCGTGTATTCCTCGTGGAATTGCTGGACAATGTTGGGCGAGTTTTCGAAGTTGTAGGCCAGATACCAGGTGCGATTGGGGTCGTCGAAGCCAGTCCACTTGACTTGATACTGGATCTGTTTCCGGTGGCATCGGGAGTCGAGGACTTTCTCCACTTCCCACTCTTGCTGTTCTTGGATGACTATGGAAGGCGGTGGCAGTTGGTTGTGTCCGGGGATAGGTTCAATGCTAGCTGTGGGTTCGAGGAGGCTGATATGGAAGACTGGGTGGATTTTGACAGTGGCCGGCAGGTCCAACTTATAGGCGTGTGAGCCTACTTTCTCCAGGGTGGTATACAGGCCTATTTGCTTGTGGTCCAGCTTGTTCGATGGCCGGGTTGTTCAGATGTGTTTTCGCTGCAGTCAGACTTTGTCACCTGGGTTCAATCCTGGGTCCAGATGTCGTGCTTTGTTGGCCTACTCCGTTTGAGACATTTGCGCTTCTTTGATTTCTTCTCTGAGGTCCTCATGCAGCTTCCTTAATGCCTCAACATATTTTGATACTTCTGGTGTTTCATCGTTCCTGGTGCCGAGGTCTGGCAGAAATAGCGGGTGGTATCCATAGTTGGCGAAGAAGGGGGTTATTTTTGTAGTTCCGGTTTGGGTGTTGTTGTAGCAGAATTTGGCAATTGGCAGTAGTCTTTCCCAGTCATCCTGTTGGTAGTTGCAGTATACCCGGAGATACTGCTCCAGGGTGGCATTGGCCCTTTCCGTTCGTCCATCTGTTTGCAGGTGGAAGGCTGTACTGTGGTTGCCTGATATCCCGAGTGCTTTCGTCACTCGTTTCCAGAAGTCGGAGGTGAATAGGGACCCTCAGTCTGATATAATATCACTGGGTAGCCCGTGGGGTCTGATTACTTGCCGGAGGAAGTGATCTGCCAGGTCGTCGGGGTTCATGGTGCCGTGGCATGTGACAAAGTGTCCCATTTTGGTTAGCCGGTCGATTATCACCCACAGCGTGACTTTCCCATTGCTTATCGGCAGTGCTGTGATGAAGTCCATTGATATTGTGTCCCATGGCCGGTGTGGGAGTTCGAGTGGCTTTAGCAGTCCAAATGGCACGTATCGGATTGGCTTGATGCGATGGCAGGTGTCACAGTGGTCGAAGTATCTGTGGACGTACTTTCATTGTCTTGGCCAGTAGAAATTTCGGCTAATGAGTTCCAAGGTTCTTGCACGGCCCGGGTGTCCCACATGTTGCGCGTCATAGTGGTCTCTTAACATGCGAAGTCGTAGGGTGTCGTTGTCAGGGATTCATATGAGGCCGTCGTACATTAGCAACCCGCAGTTTTCCTTGCATAGCCCTAGTGCGATCTTTCCGTCGCGCGTGGTCCCGTTCGCCTTTTTCCTCCGGATTTCTTGGATCTCTTTATCTGCGGTGCTTAGTGTCTGGATTTCGCTCAGGAGCTCTTTGTTTATTCCAAGGCTAATGGTTTCTGTTGTATTGGCTTGGAGTACTTTGACATAGTTATCGATTCGGGGTGCCTTGAAAGCTTCCTCGCGTAACAGGATTCGGCCGTGGTTCTGCCTATGTTTTGTATTCCCTTCCCAGTGAGAGTCTCCTGACTCTCTAGAAAGGATGTCCGGCTTGCCGGTCAATTTCCCCAGTCGGTATTTGATCAAGAAGTCATAGTTGGCTAGTCGTTCACCCCACTGGGCTTGCCATAGGTTAAGGTCTCTCTTTGTTTTCCAATATTCGAGATTCTTGTGGTCAGTAAGAATCATGATTTTTGGCCCTGTTGTTTTGCAATATGTGTCCCATTTTTGTAGTGCGTCTACGATCGCCAGTAGTTCCTTATCGTGTATGTCGTAGTTCCGTTCCTGGTTCTTGAGTTTTCAGGAGTAATAGGCTACTGGATGCAGGATCCCATTGTCATCAGGTTGTGAGCAGATGGCTCCGATGGTGTAGTCTGAGGCGTCCATCTCGATTGTGACCGGTCGCTCCAGGTCGAAGTGTTTTAGTATTGGTTCTGTAACCATTGCTGTTTTGAGCGTATCAAAAGCCATCTGCTGTTCGTCGCCCAATTCCCAGCTCACTTCCTTCCTTGTCAGGCGGATGAGGGGTGTTGTGATCCGGCTGTAGTCTTGTATAAACCTTCGGTAGAAGTTGGCGAATCCTAGGAAGCTCTGGATTCCTTTGACGTTCGTTGGTTCTTTCCATTCCATGATTGTCCTGATTTTTTCTTCGTCTATTCGCAGTCCCTGTGGTGATATGACGTATCCCAAGTATTCTATTTCCGTTGCATGGAATTCGCATTTGGATGCTTTCAGCGTGAGCCCGGTTTCCTCAACTCGTCTCAAGATTATCCGGACGTGTCTCCGGCAGTTTTCCAGATTTTGCGAAAAGATGAGGATGTCGTCCAGATATGCCACACAGAAGATATTAAGGTATTCGCTCAGAATCTCATTCATCCATCGTTGGAATGACGCCAGTGCATTGGTCAACCCCAAAGGTATGACGCAGTACTTGTATAGTCTGTACCAGGTTTGGAAGGCTGTTTTCCATTCGTCTCCTGCTGCGATTCGGAGGTTGTAGTAGGCGTCTCGGATGTCGAGTTTGGTGTAGATGGTGGCACTGGATAGTTGATCCAGGGACTCTCTGATTAATGGCAATGGTGTCTGGTCTTTGATTGTGATCTCATTCAGATGTCGATAATCCACACATAGGTGTAGTCCCCCGTCCTTCTTCTTGACAAAGTGTATTGGCGCCCCAGCCGGGGAGGTGGATGCCCGGATCCATCCCCGCTTCTCATTTACTTCTAGGTATTCCTTGAAAGCCTTCATTTTTTCTTCATTCAGGGGTTGCAGGGGCTCGTACGGGGGCGTCTTTCCTTCCTCTTGTGGAATGTGGTGGTCATGAGTGCAGTGGGGTGGAGGTGCCATAGGTTCTGTTTCGGTGAATACTTAGAGGAACTTGTGATATTCCGGCGGAATTGGATTTTTGCTGAACTTGGAGGTTTCCCTGATTTTATTGATGACGGTCTGGCATACTTCCCATGGGTCCATTTTGCCAATCTCCCAATTTTCCAGTGTTTTCCTGTAGTATTGCTCCGTGGCCTTTTCTTCCGGGACCGTGTTCGCTCTTCGTAAGCTAGGTAAGCATTTTTTGGCGCAGTGGTCTGAGTGGAATTTCACAGTATGATTTTTCCACCCTATCACCGGGTCATGGAGCTTGAGCCATGGAAGTCCTAGGATGATTGGCGCATTTCCGATTGTGATGCAGTGTAGCCGGATGTCTTCTTCATGATGGTTGATCGTGAGGTGGATTTGATCGTCATGGGTTATCGGCCTGCCGGTGACCTCGCTTGTGTCCACAGTCAGGACTCGTCTGGGTACTGCTTTTTGTTGCATCTGTATTCCGCTGGCTTCCGTATACACTCTATCAATGAAGTTCTCGGATGCTCCACTGTCTACTAGGGCTGTTGTGGTACATTCCTTGCCATCAGCTCCCTGGATCCTTACTTTGATCATTATTTTTTCCTCTCGGTCGTATCGGGTTGTCCGGATTCTGTAGGGCGGTTCTTCTTCTTCTTTCGCAACTGGCTTCTCCCTCGGGTGACTGTTGCTAGGGTCTTCTCCCGAGGGCTGTTGTTCCCTGATGGTTCTTCCTCTGTTTCTTCTTCAAATGTGGCTTCCACGGCTCTGTATGGCTTTTTCCATGGGAGTCATAGTTTCTTGGGCTGGGGGCATTCCCTCGAAAAATGCCCTTTCTTTCCGCAGTTGTAACATTCATCTGTGTTCGTTCGTCGAGGGAATCGGTTCGGTGTTCTCTGGGCCAACTTGAATCGTCGGGTGGCTTTGAGGTCCATTGGGTCCCCGGGGGTACTGATGGGGGTTCCCTGGTGTGGACATGGAAACGTGCTGATGGGCTGGCAGCGGGCCGTCGACTGATGACTCCGAGGTTGCATAGGCGGCTATCGGTTTTGATGGTAGTGGTAGCATAGTTCACCAGAACTGTGGCTGACGCTTTGCTCATGACCAAGTGTCTTTTGGCTTCGCGGTGTAGTCCGTCTTGGAATCATGTAAGGCATACGTTATCCGTGTAGGGGAGATCTGCTTTCATCCGCTGGAATTCTGTCCAGTAGGTTGCCGCCGTTCGATGTCCTTGCTGGATATTCTGGAATTTCTCGAATGCGATGTCCTCTGCATCTACTTGGCCAAATGCATGCCTCATGTTAGTTTTCAGTTCTTCCCAGGTTAGGTTGATTCCTCCTTCCTGGTTCAGGAAGGTTTCCACCCAGTTCTATGCCACTCCTCGGAGTAGGGTTGATGCGTATTCCGTTTTCTTCTCATCGTCGTCAAATCGGTTCCCTACTGTTCTGAATTTCAGTTCACACTGGGCCAGGAAGGTTTTGAATTTTGCCTTTTCTCCTTCGAAAGGTTCCGGGTCCCGGAGCTTTGGATAACTGGTCTGCGGAGGTCTGTCGCGTGCTGTTAGGAGGGTTTGCAACATTTCTCTGGTTAACAGGTGGGGTCCTTCCGTCATTCTTCTCTGCTGTTCTGGTGATTCCGGAGTTACTGGTCTTGATCTTGGTTCTGGTGTTATGGAACTTGGAGCCGGCTGGTCGTCAGGGACTTCCCTGAATTCACAGAGGTCGAGGGGGTCCTGGGTGTTTTCGCCCGTGGAGTCCACTGTGTCCCTTGGTCTGCTACGTCGGGTGTCAATTGGGGAGACACAATCTAGTGTCAAGATCCTGTCTCACTTGTCCATGCTGCTCGACAGGCAACATAGGCTGTTCCAGTGGTCTTCTTCCTTGGCAGTATCCGACTTCACCATAGTCTTCTGCACGTGCTGCATGGTCTTGTTGCGGTATTCAACTTTGCTGTGACGGTCTCCGACTTCGCCCTAATCTCTGCACGCCTGGCGTGGTCTTGTTGCAGTATTCGACTTCGCGGTGGCGGTATCTGAATTCGCCCTAATCTCTGCACACCTGACATGGTCTCGTTGCGGTATTCGACTTCGCTGTGGCGGTATCCGACTTCGCCCTAATCTCTGCACACCTGGCGTGGTCTCGTTGTGGTATTCAACTTCGCTGTGGTGGTATCCAACTTCGCCCTAATCTCTGCATGCCTGGCATGGTCTCGTTGCGGTATTCGACTTCACTGTGGCAGTATCCGACTTCGCCCTAATCTCTGCACACCTGACGTGGTCTCATTGCGGTATTCGACCTCGCTGTGGTGGTATCTGTTACGAACCTGGCGTGACAGGCTCCTTGACACCGGCGCCAGTGCCACTCTCACCCTTATCGCCCTGTGGCTCGCCCTCGTTTCCGCTGCGGCAGCCGCGGTCATCCGCCGCGCTTAGGCGCCTCAACCGATATCCACCATATCGCTCCGGTAGCGATATCCCCGACCGCTGGCCGGTCTAGGCCACTCTCCTTCGTCTCCGTTATGTTATTTGCACGTCATTCTCCTGTCATCATTACGTATGTCGTTTTCTGTTGATTATGCTTTTGTGTCCTTTCTCCTGTCTGCTACGTTTGTTGTCTCCCATTGATTGAGCTTGCGCGTCCTTCTCCCATGTTTGTTACGAGTATTGTTTTCCCTTGATTAAGTTGTACGTCAGACTTCCTTTCCTTTACTGTTACTGCTTGCGCGTCCTTTCTCCTGTTGCCGCGAGTAGAGTGTTGGCCGCGTGGCGGCCAAGCGCGATCATGTGTTTTCCTTGGGCGGGGCGATCAAGTCATGATGTTAGACGGAGGAACTGTGTCAGTCTTGCGGGCAAGCTGTGATTCCACAGAAGGAAGGAAAAGTATAAAGGAAGGGCATGGTAGCTAGTCTGGAGATTCTTCTCCACGCAATATATTATCTATACACCTGGACCTACCTTTACCCATTTCTGAGTGGCATGACGAAACCAGTGCCGGGATCTCGGATCACTTGCACCAATGACCACCGGGTCATCCGGCAGCGCGACGAAGTGATCCGGGATCGCCTACGACGAACGACATCGAGATACGATTATCTATCTACCTTGACCTACCTTCACACATCTGTGAGCGGCGTGACGAAACCAGCATCGGGATCTCGGATCGCTTGCGCCGACGACCACCGGGTCATCCGGCAGCGCGACGAAGTGATCCGGGATCGCCTATGATGAACGACATCGAGATACGATTATCTATCTACCTTGACCTACCTACACATATCTCTGAGCGGCGTGAGGAAACCAGCGCCGAGATCTCGGATCACTTGCGCCGATGACCACCAGGTCATCCAGCAGCGCGACGATGTGATCCAGGATCGCCTACGACAAACGACATCGAGATACGATTTTCTATCTACCTTGACCTACCTGTGCAGATCTCTGAGCGGCGTGACGAGAGCAGCGCCGGGATCTCGGATCACTCGTGCCGATGATCACCGGGTCATCCGGCAGCACGACGAGTGATCCGGGACCACCTATGATGGACCCGCAACACCGCCGCGCATACCGGGCCACGTCAGACAGCACGGAACACCGCCGCGTTTGCCGCACCGGGCGGAACGGGAGACCGCCGAGCATGCCGCCCCAGGCGGAATGTAAGAACGCCGTGCATGCCGCACCGAGCAGAACGGAAGAACGCCACGTGTGCCGCGCCGGGCAGAACGGAGTACTGCCGCGCACACCGGGCCGCGCCAGACAGAACGGAACACCTATGCCGCGCCGGGCAGAACGGAACACCGCCGCGCCCACCGGGCCACGCCAGACAGAACGGAACACCGCCGCACATACTGGGCCGCGCCAGACAGAACGGAAGACCTCTGCGTATGCCGCACTGGGCGGAATGGAAGACCGCCGCGTATGCCGCCCCGAGCGGAAAGGAAGAACGCCGCGCATGCCGCGCCGAGCAGAACGGAAGACCGCCGTGCATGCCGCGTCGGGCAGAACGGAAGACCGCCGCATATACCGAAGGCCGCACCGGACAGGACGGAAGACCGCCGCGTATGAGGGAAGTCTGCCACGCATAACGTACTGTAGGGGTTACCCGGCTACTACCCATTAGTCGGACACTATTAGAAATGAGAAAAAACGACGATACTCAACAACCATAGATCGGAGAGACACAAAATTTTGCAGACCGCATGTTTGG
>Ga0307516_10000750_pt1 | contig 44208 bp, 37 predicted proteins | sample 19_EM_MG_FD_203310 | JGI IMG/M metagenome (GOLD analysis project Ga0307516, IMG submission 203310) | Populus trichocarpa ectomycorrhiza microbial communities from riparian zone in the Pacific Northwest, United States - 19_EM | ecosystem: Host-associated > Plants > Roots > Unclassified | place... | reverse complement strand
AAAAAGGCGCCGGCTGGGCCAGTGTAAAGGGCAAGACGGAAAATGCGCTGCAAAAATTACCCTTCCGGCAGGTTTATAATTTTCGCCCCGGCTTTATCCGGCCCACCCCGGGACTATCGAATGCGCATTCCTTCTACAAATACATCGGCTGGCTGTTCCCGGTCGGGCGGCTGCTCTATCCAAATGGGTTTTGTACCTTGCACGAACTGGGGTTGGCCATGATCCGCGTGGCCGGACAGGGATATGAAAAGAAGATCATCGAAGGAAGGGATATCATTATCCTTGCAAAAAGACAACAAGCCTGAAATGAAAAGAAATGTGAATCCATGATCTCTGTACTCACCGGCTATCCGAAAAAAATACGGCACCTGGTAAAATCTTTTTGGTACCTGGAAGTTGACAGGGGTATCGGAATTTACCAGGAAGAAATCGTACCCGACGGACACCATGAGATCATCTTTCATGTCAATGCCGAACCCGGCAAAATAAAACGGTCGGATACCACCGGGTGGGTTGAAGAGCCCAGGGCCTTTGTGGTCGGGCAGACCCTTCGGAAACATCATTTGCAATTACTCCCCGGCGCAAGGCTCTATGGCATCCGCTTCTATCCGCATACCTTATTGGCTTTCCTCCGCCTTCCTGTCATGGAGCTCACCGATCGGATCTTTGCATTGGAGACGGTTACAAATGCACGGCCTTTCTGGGATTGCATAGCGGACGACCCGCGGGAGACCTTTTCAAATTTCGAACGGCTATTGATAGAGAGCTTACAGGACCATGCGATCTGCAATCATGGCTACGAATATGTCAACGCCGCGGTCTCCTCCGTGCTGGGCAATGCGGGACAGGTCACTGGCGTTCAATTACTACGTAGAACGGGTATTTCAAAGGTGCACCTCGATAACCTGTTCCTTAAATATGTGGGCATTACTCCAAAAGCCTTTAGCCGGATCATACAACTGAATTTCTTTATCGCGTACAGGACGGCGCATCCGCTGAGCTCATTGACGCAATGCAGCTATGCCGCCGGTTATTATGACCAGTCCCACCTCGCCAAAGCGTTCGACGCCTTTATCGGCGGTTCCCCGGGAGCTTATTTCAGCCATCGCAATGAGATCAACGGGGTGTTCACATCCCTGTAAACACTTTACTTTTTTACAATGCTGGCTTTTTCCTTTCTGCTAGTTTTGTCCTAAAAAAATATGCCACCTATTAAAAGCATGGCCGCCTGCCTGTCCGCATTCTTCTTATTGTTTACCGGCACCGCTCTCGCCCAGGACCATGGGATTGCGGCTTTTTCCATCTGGCGCCCTAAAGCGGGAATGGAGCAGCGCTTTGAAGCCGGCTACAAACAACATTTGCAATGGCATCAGCGGAATGGGGACAAATGGGACTGGTACGGCTGGTATATCATCTCCGGCAAGAACTTTGGCCAGTTCGTGGACGCTACTTTCGACCATGCCTGGAACGATTTTGATCACCCCGTTAATCCTGCCGGCGACGGTGCGGACAATAACCTACACACGGATCCTTTCGGGGACTATCTCACCGCCTTCAAGGTAACCCGGATGGAGGAAGCCAGCAGCACGGATACGATCGGATTAAGATCCAAATTCACCCGCCTGATCACCATAAAATTCACCGATCCGGATGCAGCCCGGAAAATACTCATTCAGCTAAAAGAAAAGCGGGCAACCAAGGGTAGCACGAAGAACTTCCAATGCTTTCGCGTCGTGGATGGGGACAACCTGTGTCAGCGGTTGATCATGATCGGGCTTCCTGATCTCAGCAGTTTCGAACGAACAGAAAATATAGAAGAGGACCTCGCGGAGATCGAACGCCTGGTAAAACCCGGTGCGATCAGGGAGATCATTTCGGAAATGTTACTGTACAGAGGCGACATGAGCTTATTCGCCGAACTTCCTTCTTCCCATCGATAAAATGTACGATAGATTCCATGTATTGACTATTGCCCGGGCCCCTTCTCTGGGATACCTTTACCTTCAATTCCGGTCCCTGTTTAAATAAAGACAAAAAACTCTTTTATTTAAGTAAAACCCTCTACCTTTGTCGTATAAGAAGCTAGTCACCATGTTTTCAAAAACCTGCGAATACGCAATCCGGGCCGTTCTCTTCATCACCCAGCGATCCGGCGACGGCTCCCGCGTAGGGATCCGGGAGATCGCCAAAGGCATCGATTCACCGGAACACTTTATTGCCAAGATCCTGCAGGACCTGAGCCGCAAGGGACTGGTACAATCCCAAAAGGGCCCCAACGGCGGGTTCTACCTGGATAAAGCATCCCTTAACTATACGCTCGCGGATATCGTCCGTACCGTCGATGGCGACCGGATCTTTTCCGGCTGCGGATTGGGATTGAAACAATGTTCCGAGACCAAACCCTGCCCCTTGCACAACGAATTCAAGAAGATCCGGGAAGAGATCTACCGCGTGCTCCATTCGGCGAAAGTGGGAGAGTTCAACAAGGAACTGGAAAAGAAACTATTGTTCCTTCGACGGTAACAGAGGGAGTATTTTTTTAATACATAAAGGATAAAAAGGTATTAATATATTTTATATGGTGTTCTTTTCTTTTCATACGACGGGCGGGTGGATCTTCTTCCTCTTCGTCCTGCTATTCCTCATGTTGCTCGTAGCGCTTTACCTCCTCCTGAAAGCCGCAGAAATGAAACGGCTGGCTAAAAAAGGGAAGGAGGAGATCGACGGGGCCCGCATGCAGGAATATATCAGCACCCTGGACAGCCAGCAGATCACAGCCTACCTGTCCGGGCAGGGAACCCATCCTACCGAAGATCCCGCGATCCCTGCCCATAAGGGTCCGGGCTCCCTCTTACCCGCCTTATGGATCTTGATCGGGAGCTTCCTCATAACTATTCCATCCATGGCGCAGGACCTCACTCCAAAGAGTCCCCAGCTGTTGAACCAGCCGGGCATTATTATTCTCATGGTCCTGGTGCTCCTGCCTGTCCTGGCGGGGCTCATCCTAATAGCCGTGAAGATCGCCGGCACCGTCCGCCAGTACCAATTCCGGAAAATGCAGGAAGAACAGGAGCAATTCGATGCCTACCTCCATACGCCTGAACACACGGCGGCGGCAGACGCCTTGCTGAAGCGTCAACGCGCACTAGACTTCCATCTGGCCCACACGGAATTGGGAGGGGACATCCCCGCGGAAGACAGCAAGGGTCTGCTCCATCAGATCTCTACCCATGGCTCGCTGCCCGTCGTACCACTGAAAAAGAAAGCCGCCCAACGCCCGCAGGTAGAGCCGGAGCTCGCGCGCCTGGTCCTATGGTTCATCGGCTGCGCCGCCTTCTGGTTGGTATTCGGTACCTCCGTCGGGGAATATATCGGGATCAAATTCGTCGCGCCCGATGCCGATCATGTCGCCTGGCTGAGTTTCGGCCGCCTCCGCCCCGTTCATACCAACGCGGTCTTCTGGGGATGGGCCTCGCTGGGAATGCTGGGTCTCGGTTATTACATCGTTCCCCGCATCAGCAACACGCCCCTGGCGAGTATCCGGAACGGATGGATCAGTCTCTTCTTCATCAACGCCGCGGTGATCATAGGTTCCTTATGCCTGATGGGCGGGATCAACAATGGGGGAGGAGAATACCGCGAATATATCTGGCCGGTGATGCTCCTGTTCGCCATCGGCCTCTTCCTGACCCTGGTGAATTTCCTCCGCACGATCGCCCGGCGCACCACTCATGAGATTTACATCTCCAGCTGGTATATCGTTTCGGCCGTCATCTTCGTCCTCGTCATCACGTTCATTGCCTACCTTCCTTTCTGGCAGGATGGATTGGGTGAGACGATCGTCCAGGGTTACTGGATGCACCAAGGGGTAGGCATGTGGTTTATGCTCTTCACCCTGGGCATCGTTTATTACTTCCTGCCCCAGCAATTGAACAAGCCCATCTATTCCTATAGTCTGGGTATCCTCGCTTTCTGGACCCAGATCCTCTTCTATACCGTCATCGGCACCCATCATTTCGTTTTCAGCGCCATCCCCTGGTGGCTGCAGACATTCGCCATCGTCGGCAGCGTGGGCATGATCATTCCCGTAGCGGCAGGGACCACCAATTTCCTCATGACCTTCAAAGGCGCCTGGCACAAGGTCCCTTCCAGCTATACCCTGCCCTTCTTCCTCGTCGGCATCATCTTTTATTTCACGGGTTCGATGCAGGGTACGGCCGAAGCCTTCCGGGCGACCAACCTGATCTGGCATTTCACAGACTTCACCGTAGCCCATTCGCATATCACCATGTACGGGATCATTTGCTTTTTCCTCTGGGCGGCCATGTATGCGGTGATTCCCCGGCTGACCAACAACGAACCTCCCCATGCCACCGTAGGGGCCCATTTCTGGCTGGCGCTGATCGGGATCCTGTTGTATACCTTTCCCCTCATGTACGGCAGCACCCTGAAGGGCCTGCTATGGACACAGGGCAAACCCTTCCTGGACGGCGTGGTCTTCATGGCCCCTTACTGGCTCTGGCGCGCCATCGGCGGTAGCCTGATGTGGCTATCCCATCTCTTCTTCGTATATAATTTCTACCGGATGGTCATAGGCAAACCCATTTCTGTCACTTATACACCGTCACATGGAGTTCTTTAACGATCATAAAAAACTGTTCAGGGCAGCCTTTGCCTTATTTCTTACCCTGAGCATCTTCGTGGCGATCCTGCCGGCGCTGAACAACCAGAAAAATAATGCGCCCTTGCCCGGGGCCCGGCCCTTAAGCAAAGACGAGCTCAAAGGCAAATATGTTTTTATTGCCAATGGCTGCGTGGCCTGTCATACCCAGCAGGTGCGCAACGTGGAAATGGATAAGCCCTGGGGCGCACGTCCCGGCATAGCGGCGGATTATGCGGGCAACCATCGGACGGACTTCTGGCGCAATACCGCCACGCTGATGGGTACCGAACGTACGGGACCGGATCTGACCAACATCGGCAGCAGGCAATCAGATGCCGCCTGGCATCTCACCCATTTGTTCAATCCCCGTATCCTCGTAAAGGAATCCATCATGCCTGCCTATCCCTGGCTGTTCACCGTCAAAGAAACCCCGGCAAAAGGCGACATTGTCGTCACCGTACCGGGAGAGTTTATGGATGGGGAAGAAGGCAAGGTCGTGGCTGCCCCGGAAGCATTGCAATTGGTGGCCTATCTGCAATCGCTGAAGCAAACGGAATTGCCCGACGGCAGGCCCGTTCCCGATTTTTTATATAAAAGGGTCGTGCAGGCTGCATCGGCGCCCGGCAAAGCCAACCTCCCGGATGGCGCGGAATTGTATGCCACCAATTGCCAGAGCTGCCACCAGCCGAATGGAGAAGGTTTAAAAGGCGCTTTCCCACCGCTGAAAGGCAGCAGGGTCGTGCTGGATGACAACCCGGAGTTGATGGTGAATATCATCATGAATGGCTATACGGGCCGGATGCAGGAAGGGTATGGGGCCATGCCTGCCGTCGGGACGAATAACAACCTCAGTGCCGAACAGATCACTGCCATTATGAATCATGAGAAATCCTCCTGGGGGAATACCGCGAAACCCATAGACCTGGATGCGATCAAAAAGATGATCGATCAGGTCAAACAATCGGCTGCTGCTAAAAAATAAGACCATGAAAAAAATAATAGGCATCCTGCTCCTCATCGTCCTTCGCATAGACATCTATGCCTGCCCGGCCTGCAAACAGCAACAGCCCCGCCTGCTGCGCGGCATCGTACACGGCGCCGGCCCGGAGAATGGTTGGGAACTGGGCATCCTGCTCCTGGCCTTGTTCATTTTCGGGTACTCGCTGCTCTATTCGGTAAAATACCTGCTCCGGCCCGGGGAGCCGGCTACCGGCCATATCAAACATTTTATTTTAGACGACGAATAAGCGATAAAAGATCATAGCATGAAAGACAATAGCACGATCATTCTCTTTTTGGACGACGGGATCCGGCCGATCGCTCAGCTAATGTCGCCGGTGCAATTCGAACTGGACACTACCCGGCTGACAGATGGCCCCCATACCCTGAAAATAGTCAGCAAGGACCCTTCCGGTAAGGAGGGGGTCCGCCTGGTGCCTTTCGAAGTAAGGAATGGCCCGGCCATCGCTATCGAAGGCATCCGGGATCATGCGGTCGTGGATGGGATCATACCGGTGATGATCAATGCCTATGGCAAGGGAGATCAAAAGAAATTCCTGATCACCGGCAGCGAGACGCCCAGGAGCATCCCGTTCTGGATCTTTATCCTGCTGATCCTCTTCGCCGCCTGGGCCGTCTATTTTTGGATCACTTCCACTCATATAAACTTATACAAATGAGCCATTCCATCAGTCAATTCATTTATAAAGGTCCGCATAGTCAGGTCCTCCTCTTTACCATGGAGCTGGATCAGTACCTGAAACCCCACCGTGCACTCGTGGATATCCTGATCATTGCGGCCACCGGCAGCCTGGAGATCGGCGAAGGACTTGCCAAACATACCTTGAACGCCGGTGACCATATCACCTTTGAAAAGAACATACAACACAGCGTGCTGGCATTGACGCCCGCCTCTTTTTATTTGATCAAACTAGCCCCCCATGAACAGCAAAACGCTACGCATGAACATCAAATCCCCATACATGAATAACAAGACCGACATCCGGGATAAAAAAGATATCGCCCTTCTCGTAGATGCGTTCTATGGCCAGGTACGAAAAGATCCTGTCCTGGGTCCCGTCTTCCGGCAGCATATCCCCGACGATTCAGCCTGGCCCACCCATCTCGCCGTCATGGCCAGTTTTTGGAATACCCTGCTTTTCGGGCAGAATGATTATCACGGGAACCCCTTTCACAAACATATAGGCCTGGAGATCGGTGCTCAGCATTTCGAGCGGTGGATCGGGCATTTTCATCAGACGATCGATCTGTACTTCAGCGGCCCGGTGGCGGACGATGCAAAACTAAAATCCAATAAAATGCGGATGATCTTCGAAAGCAAGCTGGGCATTCACTCGCATTAAAAAGTTAATCAAGACACCCATGGAAGAGATCCTGGTCACGGTAATAATGGAAGAAGGGGAACAGGTCCTGCGGACCCGCGAGGGAGAATACCGGAGCCTGATGATGCTGATCTACGACCGGATCTATATCGAAGACTTTGGAGAATGCAAGGGCATGGGCCGCTGCGGCACTTGCGTAGTGGAATGCATTGATACCCCTGACGACCTGTCCCGGCGCGATCGCAATGAGAACACCACGCTTCGAAAGATGGGTATCAGCAACGCCCGGATGCGCCTTTCCTGCCAGATCCTGGTAGATCGCCATCTGCAGAATGCTGTATTTGCCATTCCCGCCTCCTGATCGGAAAAAGAAATTATCTTAGCGTCTTCCCATTCAGCCAAACGCAAAGTATGAAGCATCTTCTTATCCTCCTGTTAGCCCTTGCCTTCACCGGTCACCCACTACGTGCGCAAGGCAGCCAACAGCAAAAGACGGATTCCAGGCCGCCGTCTTCCAACCCATCGGTTACGCCACTGGATAAGGAAGTGGATTCCGCAACCCTGTCCTATACTATGAAGCAGGTGACAGCGGGGCTTTCTATCGGGATCCTGAAGAAGGGCAAAACCTATTTCTATGGCTACGGCGAAACGGTAAAGGGCAACCATCAGGTGCCCGATGAACATACGATCTTCGAAATAGGTTCGATCTCCAAGACCTTCACGGCAACTTTACTGGCAGATGCCGTCAACAACGGCAGGCTGGGATTGGACGATCCCGCGAGTAAGTACCTGCCCGATTCGATCCCCGCCCTCGAATTCAAGTCCTATCCTGTCACACTTAAAACACTCTCCAATCAATCTTCCGGCATCCCCCGCATGCCCGCAAATTTTCATGACTGGGATAATAGCAACCCCTACAAAAATTATCATGCCGCCGACCTTTTTAGTTTTTACAAAACCTTTAAGCTGCAACGGCAGCCGGGTGAGAAATATGAATACTCCAACCTGGCCGTAGGCACGCTGGGTGTGATCCTGGAAAAAGTGTATGGGAAGAGCTATGAGCGCCTGGTCGTTGAAAAGATCTGTGCTCCCCTCGGCATGAACGATACCCGGCAGTTCATCCGGAAAGAGGACCTGGGAGAGGCCCCGGCCGGTCTCAGGAAGTCCCTGCAGCTTACGCATACGGTCACTTTTTCTGATGGCGCCAATAAAGTGGGATTGGGTTGGCATATCATCCGCCCGGGCAAGGATGACCTGTTCTTTCACAATGGAGGCACCGGTGGCTTCTGCACCTACCTGGCGATCAACCCGGACAAAAAACTGGCCGTGGTCGTTTTATCCAACACGGCTATTTCGGTGGATGCCATCGGCAATGCGCTGATGAAGTGGCTGGAAACGCATGAATGAACTTTGCAGTCTTATTTCGGGCTTTGTACTACTTTCCAGGTAGCCTTGCTGCCTGGCTTTCGCTCGTCCGTGGATTTTACGAGTAAGGTATCTCCCGCTTTCAGGTTGCCGAATACTTCCACACCTGCATCCGTAGTCAACCCCTGCCGGACATCTGCGTATTCGGCCTTGCCGTCTCTTACCCGGATCACGAACTTTCTTTCCAGGGTAGTGGCGATCGCTGAGGCAGGAAGGACGAAGGAAGGCGCGTTCCGGCCCAGCCCCAGCCGGGCATTTACGAAAGTCCCTGCCTTTAGCAGGTGCTGACTGTTATCTACGGCGAACTCCCACAGTTCCGTTCGGGTGGCAGGATCGATCGTTTCAGTTTTACGGGTGAGCAGCCCGGTGAAGCGTTGTTCAGGATAAGCCGCTACGCTGAAGAGGAGACTACGGTTGCCATTAGCAGCCGAACTGTACAATTCCGGCACGGCTACCCGTAGCCGAAGAAGATGGTTATCCTGTAGGGTCAGCAATAGGGTATTGGCGTTTACCAATGCACCGGGATCCGCTTTGCGGGCGATGATCACCCCATCGAAGGGGGCGGTGATATAGAGATAACCCGATACTTCTTTGTAAGCCTTGGATTGCTGCCGGAGGGCCTCGTAGGTAGCGCTGTCGGCAAGCAGTTGATGACGGCTGTTCACCAGGTCCACCGGGGCGACGATCCCGGCCGAAGCTGCGTTGGAAGCCTTGTACAGGCGATCGTAACGATCAGTGCTGACGGCGAGTCTTGCCTTGGCCGCCTGTAAAGCGGCTACGGATTGGACAAATTGCGTATTCACTTCCGGAGCTTCCAATACGGCCAGCGTCTGCCCTCTGCGGACCCGGTCCCCAAGATCCACCTTCATCGTCTGCACATAACCTTGGATCTTGGCATAGAGGTCCGTTTGCAAATAGGGAATTAGTTCACCGGGAAGCTCCACTGTCTTTTTAAGCGTGTCGGTCCTCAACACGAATACCTCCGTGGTGTCCGCAGGCAAAGAGGTCCCGGATAGAGACCTGACTTCTTCCGTTCCACGATCCCCGCAGGCAGAAAATAAGAATACGAACGCGAAGAACGCGGTGCATCGGGCACTAAAGGAGGTTTGCATATTATTGAATATCATGTTTATCAGTTGATCTCTCGTTTCTCCCAGCCATCCATTGGTATAGATGGGGTAGGAAGAATAGGACACTCAGTGCTGAAAAGAGAAGCCCCCCAATGACCGCAATGGCGAGAGGGGCCGTTTGGTCGCCACCTTCGGACAGGCCCAGGGCCATGGGGATCATGCCTGCGATCATGGCGGTGCTGGTCATAAGGATCGGTCGCAGCCGATTGGCGGAAGCTTCGGTGAAGTCGCGGGATAGTTGGGCCTTTCTCAACTGCTCGGCATTGGTAATGAACAATACCGCATTGGCGATGGCCACGCCCACCGCCATGATCGCTCCTATATAGGATTGGATATTCATGGTATTTCCGGTAAGGTAGAGCAGAAAGAGGGATCCTGCGATGACGGCCGGTATAATGGATAAGATCACCAACCCTATTCTGAAGGATTGAAAATAGACGGTCATCGTAAGGAAGATCACCACAATGGCCACCAGTAATCCGAATTGCAGGCTTTGAAGGGTCTCCCGCAAAAGTTCAGGCTGCCCGCGCAACAGGATCCTGGCGCCGCCAGGTAATTTACCCATCTCCGCGATGGCATCCCGTACCTTGCCAAAGACGGCGCTCTTGTCTTCCGGCTGCACATTGGCTGTGATCGTGATATAGCGTTGCTGATTGAGCCGGTCATATTCACCCGGCACATTCATATGTTTCCAGGTGGCTACTTCGCCCAGGGTATGGGTTGCACCGTCTTTGCCCGAAGAGACAGGCACAGCTTCCAGTTGGGAGGTGCTGTTCATTCGATAGGATGGATATTGTACTTGTACCTGGTAGGCAGTCCCCGTTATCTTGTCCAGCCAATAGCTGGGGGTGGTGAACCGGCTGGAAGAAGTAGCGATGACGGTGGACCGGGCGATCTCATCCCCCGTGAGACCCAACTGCCCTGCCCGGATGCGGTCCACATCGATCCTGATGGCGGGATAATCAAGCGGCGTAGTGATCTGCAGGTCCCGCAACCCGGGTATGCCGGATAATTTTTGCAACAATTTCTGCGCCGTCTTTCTTCCTCCATCGAGGTTCCTGTTCACCACCGCTATTTCTACCGGGTTATTACTCCCCTGGTTTAAGACCTGGTCGATAAGATCTCCCGGTTCAAAAGATAGCTTCACACCCGGCATTCCTTTAGTCACAGCTACCCGTAACTGCTCCCGAAAGCCGGCAAGGGCGATCGCTCCGCGACGGAGTTTGATCCTGGTGACCGATTCATTCGGCCCGCCTGTCCATAGGTAGATATAATTGACGGGATAACTGGCAGGCTGCGTTCCGACAAAGGCCGAGGTCATTTCCACATTTCCTTTTCCCGCAATGCTGTCTGTAAGCGCCAGTAATTTCCGGGTGGCGTCCTCTGTCCGTTCGAACCGGGAACCCACAGGCAGGCGCAACCGCACCTGGGTCTGTCCGCTGTCCGTCGGGGGGAAGAGCGCCGTTCCTGTAAGGTTGAATAACAACCATGCCAGCCCGCAGGCCAGGATCACAAATACACCGGTGAAAAGGGCATAGTTGCCATGCCATCGCTGTCCCGCACGTACATAACGGGCTTTCAGCCGGTCGAATGCCGATGGTGGCCGTTGAGCTTGCGGCTGATCGCCTCTATGTTTTAGGAGCCAGTTGGAGACAACAGGTACAAAGGTCTGCGACAGCAGAAAAGAAGCGATCATAGCGAAACCTACCGCCAGGGACAGGGGCAGAAACATGGCTTTTGGGACTCCATTCATAAAAAGGGCCGGCACGAACACAGCCAGTATGCTCAGCAAGATCAATAATTTTGGCCCGGCGATCTCTATACAGGCATCCGCAATGGCCCGGCTTTTCTTTTTCCCGGCCTCCATATGCCGGTGAATATTTTCGATGGTCACCGTTGCCTCATCCACCAGGATCCCCACGGATAGAGCAAGGCCCCCCAGGGTCATGATATTCAGGGTCTGCCCGGTGAGATATAATAAGGTGGCGGCGGAAAGCAGCGCCAAAGGAATGGTCATGATCACGATGAGCGCACTGCGCAGGTCTCTCAGGAAGATAAGCACGACAAGGCCGGTGAGGAGAGCGCCCAATCCGCCTTCAAAGAGCAGGCTTTTCAGCGAGTTGATCACATAGCCCGATTGGTCGAAGGCATAGGTCACTTTTATATCGGGAGGGATGGCCGCCTGCATGTCCGGCAAGGCTGCTTTTACTCTTTGAACCACGTCCCAGGTAGAGGCATCTGCCCGCTTGGTAACCGGTATATAAACAGATCGTTTGCCGTTGATGAGCGCATAGCTGGTAGTAATATCCGCGCCAAGACTCACCGTGGCGATATCGCGTATATAGATGGCAGGGCCGCTGCCCAATTGCAGGGGAACATTTTGCAGGTCCTGCACGTTCTCGATCACGCTGTTCTGAGGGGTCAGATAAGTAGAGTCGCCGATGCTCAGGTCTCCGGCAGGCGTAATGCTATTGAACTTTGCGATGGATTGTACGACCTGGTCCGGGGATAAATGATACCCTCGTAATTTCTCAGGGTCTACGGTCACCACTACGGTCTTTTGGTTGCCCCCAAAGGGCGGGGGAGCTGAGACGCCGGGCAGCGTAGAGAACATAGGCCGTACCCGGAACAGCGCAAGGTCGGCGATCTCTCCCAGCGAACGGCTGTCGGAACTGAATACAAGCTGACCGACGGGAACGCTGCCTGCATCGAAACGGGTAATGAAGGGGGATACCGTCCCTGCCGGCATAAAGGCCCGGGCCCGGTTGACATATCCCACTACTTCAGCCATGGCCTGGCTCATGTCCGTTCCTTCGTTGAATTCTATTTTGATCAGGGCCGCTCCCTGGATGCTTTTGGAATCCACCAGTTTCACGCCGGTGATGTAGAGAAAATGATATTCATAGTAGGAGGTGATAAACCCTTCCATCTGTTCAGGCGACAGTCCTCCATAAGGCTGTGCTACATAGACGGTAGGCAGACTGAGGCGGGGGAGGATATCGATCTTTGTACTTCGTATGGACAGGTACGAAAAAAAGAGGATCGCGATCACGGTGACCAGGATAGTGATGGGATGCCGGAGTGCTGCAACGATCAGTTTCATAATAGTTGGCTGGTATTACTGCAATTGATTGATAAAAAAACTCAGGTCGCCTTTCGATATGCTGACGTCCAACAGGGATCTCCATACCTGCAAACAGGCATTCGCTTCCATCATCTCGGCATTCATTAATTGATATTGCCCCTGGGTAAGACGGGTAAAATCCACCAGCCCGCTCTGATAACTCAGCAGCAACCCTTCGTAGGACAAACGTGCAGCCCTGGATAGAACAGGCGCCTGGTCCGCGATCAGCAGGTTTTGCCGGTAATTGGAGAGTGCTGTCTCCACCTGCTTCTGCAGGTTGATAACTATTTGCGACAGTTCCGATCGATCCGCGAGCAGCAAGGCACGGGATTGTTTTTTTTGGATCTGCACCCTGGAGAACTGGAGAAGAGGGAAGCTCAATTGAACGCCGGCCCCATAATTATTCCGGGACAGACCCCAGCCATCCGATTTGTTGATAGTCCCGTTGGCCTCGATCCCGGATCCCCGGGAATAAGCATTCGCCCAGACGTCGAACTTCGGCCTCCAGGCCCGCTCCGTCTCTTTTAAGTTGGCTGCGCTGAGCGCTACCTGCGACTCCTGGTATCGATAGGCGGGATTTTGCGTAAAGGCGCCGGCGGTATCGGGCAGCAAAGGGGTCCGGGTCGTTGGCAGAGTATCGGAGAATACCAGGTCTTCAGGAGGAGAGTTCACACCCGTCAGCCTGCAGAGCTCCAGTGCAGCGGCCTGGTACAGCCGTTGGGTACTCAGCCGTTCAATGACGGCCTGGGCAAGCAGGCCCTGGAACTGTACACTATCCAATCCTGGCCGCAGCCCTTCCTTCGTGAGCACCAGGGATTGCTGGTAGCCCACCTTTGTACGATCGATATTCGCCTGCTGGCTGGCAAGCAGTTTCTGAAAGTAAAGGATATCCAGGTAAATGAGGATTCCCGCATACCGTTGCTGGAATAAGGCATTATCATAAGCACTGGCGGCCAGTTTGAATTGTGCAGCGGCTTTTTCAATTTCAGCGGCCCGCTGTCCGAAGGTCAGCGGCTCCCATTGCAGCAGGCCCGTCAGGGCCGTCCCGGGCACGAGGTCATAGGAATTGCGGGCGGTCACCGCACCGGAAATGGGCATGATCAGTCCCGGATAGCTCATGCCGGTGATATTATTGCTGGTCGCATAGCCAGCCTGGTAACCCGCCGTCAGTTGAGGAACAAGTGTATTTTTGGCCAGGTCGGCATTATAACCCGCCGCTTCCGATCTGGCCCGGTAGGCCCCGAGACGGGGCTGCCCCGATTGGACCAGGGTAAGTACCTCTTTGATCGATAGGGCGCGCTTCTGGGCGGACACCTGCCCGGGTATCAGTAGGAAGGAGGCAATAAAAACGACGGTAAGAAAAGGAAGGAATGGAGTCGGTTGCATAAAGAAGCTTGCATTCTTATGATCCGGTAAATCTAAGGGTCAATTTGGGATGAATTTTGGAGCCCCCCGTTCCCAAAAATGACTCGTATCCGGTGGAGACCTTCCGTATGATGATAGTGTAAAGTGTACCGGTATAGATCACAGATCTGCTTTACAAGCGAAAGCCCAAGGCCCGTTGTTTTGGATTCCTCTCTCCCTTTTTTGAACCGTTCAAAGAGCTGTTCCGTGTCGCCGGGAATGGGATACCCCGTATTTTCAATGACCAGTTCATGATCGTTTAACTGAATATCCACCCATCCTCCGGGAAGGTTGTGTACGACGGAGTTTCTGATGAGATTATTGATAAGGATCTCGATAAGGGAAGCATTGGCCGGAACAAAAATGCCTGGCTTGATCTTTTTTCTGATCACCGGGCTATCCCCGTCATAATATTCCTCGTAATAGCTGAGTAATTTTTCGGTGATATCCGATAAGTGGATGCTGCTCCGTTCGGAAAACTGGTTGTTGTCGATCTTTGCCAGGAGCAGCAGGTTCTTATTCATTTGACTAAGCCGTTCATTGGCGTCGGTGATATCGGTAAGCAATCGGGCGGTATCCTCGGTAAGGGCCGGGTTATCGATCATCAGTTCTACTTTCGACCGGATGATGGCCAGGGGGGTTTGCAGCTCATGAGATGCATTCTCGACAAACTGCTTTTGATTGCTGTATGCCTGGTTCACATTCCTGATCAGGGTTTCGGTTACCTGGTTTAATTGGTCGAACTCTTCGATCCCCGTTGTCCCTGTCCATTGAATGGCCTTATTTTTAATGATATCGTACTCTTTTATTTTTTTCAACGTATCGTAGAAAGGCTGCCAAAGTACGCGGGAACTTTTTCTGTTAATGATTACAATAGCGATGAGCAGCAGGATAAAAATGAATGCTTCGGCAAATAATACTTTAATGATCAGGTGTGTTATCTCCTTTGAAGAAATATAGGTCGTCAATTGAAAGGGCTCGCCCTTGTATGAGTAAGGTTTGGTCAATATCCCGAATCGGACCCATTCCTTTTCACCCGGGTAATAGACGGCGGTGTCCCGGCGCTTATTCATCAGCTCTTTGGGAAGAGGTACTCCTTTTTCAAGCTCATATTCACCTCTTATATGAAATGCCCGGACCTCCGGGTTCAGTAGGAACGCATTCCAGACGTTTTCTTGTTTGAGTTTAAGCTGTTGCTCCTGCATATGATGAGCATGCTCATTCATAAGTATATAAAAAATGAACGTTCCCGCCAGCAGGACCCAAGGAAGCCATACCAGCAGATACCGGGTGTTCTTTTGCTGCAGGGACTTGTTCATGACAATAGTTTATATCCTAATCCGTAGACGGTTTGAAGGATCGTATTGCACCCCTTTTCCTTCAATTTCCGTTTAAGATTCTTAATATGAGAGTATACGAATTCATAAGAAGGCACCTGCTCGGAAGGTCCGTTATAGATATGCTCGGCGATGGACTGCCTGCTAACGACCCGGTTCTTGTTGGTCGCAAGGAATAACAGCAGGTCATATTCGATCTTACTGAGCCCTATCGGCTGATCTTCCGCCAGTACAGCCCTGGCAAGCAGGTCGATTTTCAGGTTGCCCAGTTCCAGGATGCTTTTCCCTTCGGAATATTTTCTCCTGATCAATGCTTTTACCCTGGCGTTGAGCTCTGATAAATGGAATGGTTTCGTAAGGTAATCATCGGCTCCAAGATCAAGACCGGTGATCTTATCGTCCAGGGAATCACGGGCGGAAATGATGATGACCCCGTCGGTTTTTTTGTCCTGCCGTAGATATTTTAATAACTGCAGCCCGCTCCCGCCGGGAAGGTTAATATCAAGGATGATGCAATCATATTGAAAATCCTCGATTTTCCGGATGCCTTCAGCGTAGGTACCGGCGCTTTCGCAGACGAACTTTTCCTGCTTGAAGTATTGAATGATACTTTCGAGAAGGCTGCGCTCATCTTCGATGACCAGTAATTTCATGTATTAAATTTGCCGTAAGATAGACAGGAATTCTGGAAGAATTCTGTCGCCCGGCAGGAGAGGGGCCTTTTTATTTCACCGGTTGAACGGATATTCATTCACCCAATGAAACCCCCGGTTGACCAGGCGGAACCTATGTTCATCATACCTTTTCAACCGGATCCTGACCTGGTCGGTCTTTATCTTGCCGGCAAGCGTCAGACCGGAGGTATCTTTTATATACATAAAGGCAGTTTTAGCCGTCGTATCCGAGACAGGATTGACCATGGCTGTTTTGGCGGCAGTATCTACTGTAAGATTGTACCATTGAACGCTGTCGTTCATGAGCTGTATCGAGGCAAAGACAGGACTCGCGATGATCACTCTCTTCCACCGGGAGGTATCCGTTTGCAGCGGCGGAAGGGTATCGCCGTTCCTTACAAAACTTTCCGTATAGTAAATGCCATACAAAGGCGGCTTCGGCTTTTTGTCGCCATATTTATATTCCGCTTGCAGGACCGATGACAGGTTCAGGCCGATGATGGTGACGATGAACAACCCTTTTACGATCAGCAGGCCGATTTTCAATTTCCTGTTCGTATAAGGCAAGCCAATATGGGCAGAGGGCGCCGGCTGGTTGCGCAAGAAAAAATTCACCAGCCGTTTCGCGTCGGTCCTTAACAGGAACAGGCTCATTAAAATGGTATTGAAGGACAGTAGCTTCACGGGAACATCATATCCCATATTGATCATGAATACATTGGTCATGACGCCGAGGCACACCAGTGCGCCAAGGGTAGTGGTCCTCCTGGACAGCAGCAGCAGGCCGCCCAGCAGTTCCGCAATGCCCGTAAAATAATTATAGGTAGTGGAATAGCCCATATAGGTCCAGGCCAGTCCCATGGGCGAAGAATCTCCGTAAGGCTGGGTCAGGCGACTGAGGCCTGGATAGGGGAACTGTAGCTTTATCACTTTAAACATCCCATAGGTGATCATGGTATAAAAAAGATAATAACGCAGGATCACGCGCAGCCAGTAATACAGGGAATTATAGCTGGGTCTTTTCCGGTCGAACAAGGTCCAGATCAGCGTTCCTGCCAGCGTAAGCAGGATCCCGAAATACCATAATACATAATCATAGGTCGTATCCCCGCTGCCGTTGGTGAACACGGTGATCGACTCTTTGTAGCGGAACACATTCCGGGCCCACCAGGGAATGAATTGATGCAGCAGGTTATTCAACCCTTCATAGAACAAATTGATAAGCGGCACTTCGTTGTTGGGCGTGAAGAAAATATAAACAGCGAAGTAGAGGAAGCAGCATCGGAAGATCAGTTTTTTCAGAGGCGTCCAGTTGACGGGAGCCTGGGTTAAGGTTTGCATAAACAGTTTGTTATATACGAAATGGTATTATCAATTGAAAATACATCAAATGGATCAACTTCCTAACTTCGCCCTATGAAAGCATTAATTCTTGAAAATTATAATACTCCCTTCATGCTGAAAGAGAAGGCGACCCCTGTTCCGGGTAAGGGAGAAGTGTTGGTGAGGATCATGGCCAGTGCTGTAAATCCGCTTGACCTGAAAATAAAAGCCGGCCAGGCCGCACATGCAAAAGTCAGCTTGCCTGCCATCCTGGGGATCGATATGGCCGGGGTCGTGGAAAAACTGGGAGAGGGCGTCAGCGGATTTTCTCCGGGGGATGAAGTCTATGGAATGACGGGCGGTGTGGGCGGCGTACAGGGATCATTGGCGGAATTTGCCGCGGTGGATAGTCGGCTCCTGGCGTATAAACCTTCCAATCTGTCCATGCGCGAAGCCGCCGCCCTGCCTTTATCTTTTATTACGGCCTGGGAAGGACTGGTGGATAGGGCAAATGTCGGGGCTGGGAAGACGGTGCTTGTCCAGGGAGGTTCCGGTGGTGTCGGTCATATCGCGGTACAAATAGCCATCGCCCGGGGCGCGAAAGTTTTTGCGACGGATCGGGCAGGGAAGAAGACCCTCCTCGAATCCTACGGCGCCACGGCCATCGATTTTACCAGTTCCACGGTGGAGCAATACGTGCAGGAACATACGAAGGGAGAAGGTTTTGACATTGTTTTCGATACGGTGGGCGGCACCACGCTCGACACGTCTTTTAAAGCCCTGAAGAATTATCAGGGTCATGTTATAAGCATTTTGGGGTGGGGGACCCATAGCCTGGCTCCCTTATCTTTCAAGGGCGCCACCTATTCCGGGGTTTTTACCCTTTTGCCCTTGCTGAGCGGAAAAGGAAGAGCGCATCATGGTGCGATCATGAAAGAAGCCACTGCCCTGATCGAAGGAGGGAAATTAACCCCGTTGGTAGATCCTACTCATTATACGATGGAAACAATAAGTCAGGCCTATGCGGCTATAGAGGATCGCAAGGCAAACGGAAAGGTTGTCATTGAAATAGGGCAGTAGCCCCGATGATCAGCATGCCATTAGGATAAAATCTCCACACTCTGGGGAAACCGGGTAAAGAATATATTAATAGCCAAATTTGAAAATTAAGCATTAATTAAGTGCTTTATTAAGGCCGTAACCTTTACTTGCGATAAAGAAAAAATAACGATAATGCCATTGAATAAAAATCGAATCAGATGTTATTGGCTCCTGTGCCTCTTATTGGGAGGAGTCTTTTCCGAATCTCCTTTCGATGTCAGTGCCCAATCCGGGCTACCCGGCGCGGATGTATTATCCCGGCTCGACAGCTTCAACATCATTTGGACCACACCTGGCCCCGGTTCTGCCGAATCCATGCCTCTTGGCAATGGCGACATCGGCCTCAATGCCTGGGTCGACCAGGGCGGGGATCTCCTTTTTTATATCAGTAAGACGGATGCCTGGGGTGACCAGGTGACACCAGGCATGGACCCTTGGATGAGGCAGGGGGGGATATTGTCCAAGCTGGGCCTGGTCAGGGTATCTTTCACCCAACAGGCGGCCGCGCAAGTGAAGGCTTTCCGCCAGGTCCTTCGCCTCCGGCAGGGCGAGATATGGATACAAGAAGGGGAGGGGCCTTCCGCCCTTAACTTACGAATATGGGTAGATGCCAATCGTCCTGTCATCCGCGTCGAGGCGGAGGGCGGCCAACCCGTTTCGGTAAAGGTGACCCTTGATGACTGGCGCCTGCAGGAAAGAGATACTATTCTTAAAGTGGGAAAGGACCATATCACCTGGTATCATCGCAACCGCCCGGCCGGAGACAAGGCTCTTCCTGATTCATCGTTGGCCAATATTACCTTTGGCGGTGTTATTCATGGACCAGGACTTGTGCGCAACGGCGAAAATATGCTGGTTTCGGTAAAAGCGGTCCGCCGCCAACTGATTGCTATCGAAGCCCTGACGGCGACAACGGCAAGCAGCCGGGAATGGCTGGGTTTGGTGGATAAGCAGAAAGCCCGCACGGATGCGCTGGACCTGGAAGCGGCCCGCCTCGCTCATGAGACCTGGTGGAATACCTTTTGGGACCGCAGTTGGATTATGGTGAGTGGAGACCCGGACGCGCGGGCGACAACGAGCGGCTATATCCTCCAGCGTTATGTGACGGCCTGTGCGGGCCGGGGCGCATATCCCATAAAATTCAACGGCTCGATTTTCGTCGTCGATCACCCGGAGTGGAAAACCAATAAACAGACCACGCCCATGAATGCCGACTTCCGCGCCTGGGGCGGCATGTATTGGTTCCAGAATACCCGGCCCATGTATTGGCCGAGGCTGATGGCCGGGGACTTTGATATGATGTTGCCCCTGTTCCGGATGTATCTGAACATGCTTCCGAAGAATGCAGCCCTCGTGCACAAATATTATGGTCATGGCGGAGCCTATTTCCAGGAGACCACGCCTTATTGGGGCGGTGTTCCCTATATGGGGCCCGAGGTCAAAGAGGATTGGACCGGGCATTACTTTACGTCTATTCTTGAGCTGAGCATGATGATGCTTGACTATTATGACTATACCGAAGACAAGGTTTTTGCCCGTCAGGTTCTGCTGCCCCTGGCCTCGGCAGCGTTGCAATTCTTCGATGAACATTTTGGCCGCGATGCAGAAGGGTTGCTTTTGCTCGATCCGGACAATGCGATCGAGATGTTTTGGAAAGTGCATGATCCGGCGCCGGATATTGCCGGGCTGAAGGCAGTGCTTTCGAGGATGCTGCTGTTGCCGGATAATTTGACGGGGGCTGCGGATAAGGAACGATGGAGGCATCTGCTGGGTATTTTGCCCGAACTTCCGAAAGGGGGGGATGGGGAGGCGCCCGTATTGCTGCCGTATACCGGACCACAGACGGCCAGGGGACGTAACCTGGAGAACCCGGAGTTGTATGCCATCTATCCTTTTCGTTTGTATGGTCTCGGTAAGCCGGAACTCGACCTGGCCCGCCATACTTTCAATAATCGTAGATTCAAAGAGAAGGGCTGTTGGAACCAGGATCCCATACAGGCTGCTATGTTGGGTTATGCCGATGTGGCAAAGGAGTATGTCCGTTTTGCGCTGACAAGGAAAGACCCAAGATTGAAGTTCCCGGCTTTTTGGGATCGTGGCCACGACTATGAGCCGGATGAAGACAACGGCGGTAATGGGGAGAACGGCCTTCAGAAAATGCTAATGCAGGCAGATGGCGGGAAAATACTGCTGCTGCCCGCGTGGCCAAAGGGATGGGATGCCGATTTCAAGTTACACGCTCCTTATAATACTACCGTGCAGGGGCGGGTCGTCAATGGGAAGGTGATGGATCTTATCGTCACGCCTGCTTCGCGGGCGGCTGATGTATCTGTGTATTCAGAAAATCAACTACGATAATACACGGTAGCGAATATGCGTAGCAAACGGCCCGTCACTGACACTTAGTTTTTCAAGCCGTATCCCGCGATTTAATTTATCAAAAAGTGGAACGCCGCCTCCTAATAAATAGGGGGCAAGATGGATGAGGATCTCATCGACAAGGCCTGCACTCAAAGCTTGTTTTCCAGGCGATCCTCCGCCTAACTTAACATGTTTATCGCCTGCGGCGGCTTTTGCCAGCTTTATAGCATGCTCTATCCCCTCGGTTACAAAAGTAATATTAGAAGGCCCCTTGGGCACATTACCTGCCGGTGGTGGATGGTGGGTCAATATAAACACCGGCGCACCATTCACCGGATGACGGCCGCCCCAGCCTTGCGTAATTTCGTACGTTTTCCGGCCGAAGATAAAGGCGCCTGATTCCGCGAACATCTGCTTCACTGCATCAAGATTGGCGCCCGGCTCTGGTTTGAATAATGGATCAACATATTCTGTTTTGCCTGAAAAATACCAGTCGAAAATGGACATACCACCATGCTTACCCAGGGGGAACGCTGGCCCATCTTCAGGGCCCGCGACAAATCCATCCAGCGATACGGTCATATCTATGATAACTTTGCTCATTTGTCTGAGGTGTTTTGCGCTTCAAAACAATAAATCCACATAAAGCATACCACATTTTTAGTATCTTGACAAAAATACCCCTATCGTTTTTTAAAATCTTGCTATGCCCTTATTGAAAGAGATCTGTCAGTCTTTCCTGGTACTTCTGGTTTTATCTTCCACTAAGCTGAATGCACAGAATGATATTCGCATGCTGTTTAAAGAGCCGGCCGGCAATTATCGTTCTTCCTCTCCCCTGGGGAATGGCCGCTTGGGCGCCATGGTATTTGGGGGCACAGACAGGGAGCGGATTGTGTTAAATGAAATTTCAATGTGGAGCGGAGGGGTACAAGATGCGGATGATCCCCAGGCAATTAACTATCTTCCCCGGATCAGGCAATTGTTGCTCGAAGGCAGGAACGCAGAGGCGCAGAACATCATGCAGAAACATTTTATTTGCAAGGGAAAAGGTTCTGGTTCGGGCGAAGGCGCTAACGTTAAATATGGTTGTTACCAGACCTTGGGAGATCTTTTTATTAATTGGGCGGATGGTCATTTGCCGGTACAGGATTATCAAAGAATACTCCGGCTGGACAGCGCTTTTACAACTACTTCCTGGCAAAGAAAGGGTACGACCTATACAGAAGAAGTGATGGTATCTGCACCATCACAGGTAATCGCTGTTCGTTTAAAAGCCTCTAAGCCGGGCAGCCTTTCTTTTTCTGCCCGCCTTTACAGAAAGGAACGTGCTGGTTATGTGATGGGGAATGGCCAGATGTATATGAAGGGAACTATGAATAGGGAAGGAGACGAAGGCATCTATTATGCTGCCGTATTAAAAGCGATACCTGTAGGTGGGCAGCTGTCTGTTACGGATACCGGTATTGTGATCACCAACGCAAATGAATGTATATTATTAGTAGGTGCTGCAACAGATATGAACTGGCCAAAAGTAGAAAAGCGCGGGCCGGCCCCATTGCCCGTTGTGTTGCAAACGGTAGACAAAAGTTCGGGCAGATCCTGGACAGAATTGCTGACTGAACATGTAAAGGATTTCCAAACTTATTTTAATAGATGTCGTTTGAATTTTGCCGCCACTGAGAATAGCAAAGAAATAGCACAGCTAAGTGTATTAGAGAGATTGACACGTTTTGGCAAGGGTGTATCAGACCCTGATCTGATCAATATGTACTTCAACTTCGGCAGATACCTGTTGATCTCTTCTTCCCGCCCTGGTGGAATGCCGGCGAATTTACAGGGTTTATGGGCTGATGAATACCAAACACCCTGGAACGGCGATTATCATACGGATATTAATGTACAAATGAATTACTGGCCGGCCGAAGTTACCAATCTTGCGGATTGCCATCAGCCAATGTTTACTTTATTGGGTCAAATGGCTGATTATGGAAGCCGCACTGCAAAGACCTATTACGGCGCCAGGGGTTGGGTAACCCATCCTATTACCAATCCATGGGGTTATACCTCGCCGGGCGAAGGCGCTACCTGGGGTTCTACTGTCACTGGCGGCACATGGGCTGCTATGCATCTTTGGCAGCATTACCAATACGATCCGGATAAAAAATTTCTTGCTTCTGTCTATCCGATCATTAAAGGCGCCGCACAGTTCTATATCGATATTTTAATAGAAGAACCAAAGCATAAATGGTTGGTCACGGCTCCTTCCAATTCACCAGAAAATTCTTTTTTTGGACCCAATGGCGAATATATCGCTACATGTATGGGTCCAACAGTGGATATGCAGCTTGGCCGGGAGATCTTGGGTGAGGCTATACAGGCTGCGGACATTCTCAATACAGATAAAGCCTGGAGTGATAGTCTTCGCACTATTATTCCCAGGCTGGCGCCGTTACAAATAAGTCCTTCTACCGGAGCACTGCAGGAGTGGCTGGAAGATTATAAGGAAGTGGAGCCGGAACATCGCCACACCTCACATTTGATGGCGGTTTACCCTCTTGATGAGATCACTCCCTGGGAAACCCCGGCTTTTGCAAAAGCGGCAGCTACGACTTTAGAAAGACGAAAGAAAAGCGGAATAGGATGGGTCTGGGCCTGGCGGATGGCTTTATATGCCCGTATGCAGAATGGTAACAAGTCCTTATCTTTCCTGCGTTCTTTTTTAACGCCCTCAAGTGCTTCTGAAATAGATTATAATAATGGAGCCGGTACCTATCCCAATCTTTTTTGTGCAGGCCCGCCTTTTCAGATAGACGGTAACCTGGGTGCTGTTGCCGGGATCGCGGAAATGTTGATGCAGAGTCATGGTAAGAAAAACATTATCCGTTTATTGCCCGCTCTGCCTGCAGATGCCTCGCTCCAAAGTGGGTCCGTAAAAGGATTAAGAGCCCGCCAGGGATTTGAAGTTTCATTTAACTGGCAACAGGGGAAAGCACAAAACATAAAGATCCGCTCCACCGGTGGATTGGTCTGTCATATCTTATTGCCTGGTTTATTAACAATTAAAAATGCCACGGGTAAAACCATCCCCTATAAAAAAGATGCAAAAGATGTAATTGAATTTGCTACGCAAAAAGGGATGGAATATTTGTTTTTGAAGGATTAACTCTTTTTCTGAAGCGCCCTGTATTGATCAGGCGAGACTTTCATGTACTTTTTAAAAAGTCGTGAAAAATAATAAGGATCGTTATAGCCAATTTCTGCCGCTACGTTTTTAATTTTTATATCCGAGCTGTACAATAGCAGGCAGGCTTTCTGTAGTTTCAGATGAATAAAATAGTCAAGAGGCGCCATGCCGGTTGCTTTACGAAACATGCTGGAAAAATAGGAAGCGGACAGGCATTGTTTTAGCGCCATGTCTTCTACGGTTAGTTGCCGGTGCAATTCGCTTTGCATATACAAGATCGTATCGTTGATCAGATCTTTTGCATCCTGTTTCTTTTCATTCACCTGCCGGTCAGGATAAAGGAAGGTCGCGATAAAACTATACAGGCACATATTTGTACTCGTGAGGTTCTCTTTGCTATAACCCATTTTCAGGTTCTGATACATCATATTCCAGATCTGCAGCCCTTTATCATTAAAGATGATCGGTTGGGGGCCGTCAAACATTCCAATTTTGAAGCTACGGTTGAATGTATCCATATCCCGGCCGCTAAAGTGTACCCAGTAAATGGTCCATGGATCGTTTTCATCAGCTCCATACCGCAGGTAACTCTTTATGGCAGGTATGATGATAAATTCATTGACACTTACTTCAAACCGTTTTTTGCCAAGCTCATACCAGCCTTTACCACGCACACAATAGATTAATATATTATCGGGGCAGCCTTTTTCCCATTCACGGAAATGATAGGTTGCGTTGGGAAAATAGCCAATATGTGTTATATAAAGCTGGCCCAGTACGACATTATCCCTGATCGCTTTTTTCCATACAGATTCGGGGAGATTGATCATTTTTTCCCCGTCAAACCCATCACGCCTTTTAATAGTTTTCATAGTGCATGCTCGTACCTTAATTTTTTTACAGTGCTTATATTACAAATATATTCTTTCATTTGTAATATTTCGATAAACAAGTGACATTCATATTTATTATATTGTGCCTCAAACCATTGCTAATTACCTGAATAAGACAACCTTAAACGATTGCTGAATAAGACGACCTTGGATGAACAAGAGTTATTCCGGCAACTCTCTGCAGGAGATCCCGCAGCTTTGCAGGTGCTCATAAAAGCGTATTACCCCATTCTATCCAGGTTCGCAGAAAAATTCCTCCCGGATACTGCACTGGCACAGGATATGGCACAGGAGACCTTTATAAAGTTCTGGCAATACCAGGGAACATTTGAGACTTTCCAGGGACTAAAAAGTTTTTTGTTCACCGTTACGAGGAATGGTTGTTTGAACCTGCAGAGAGGGCGGGGGAGAGAGGAAGACAAACATCAAAAGAGCACGGTCCTCCGGGAGGAAGAAACGTGCTCGGCCTATGACGAAATAACCCGGCTGGAGTACTTAGGCCAGATCAACCTGGTCGTTCGCCGGATGCCTCCTAAAATGCAAAAGATCTTTTTGCTGAGTTTTGAAGAAGGATTGACCATCGATGAAATTGCCACAAAACTTAAGATCTCCCACAAGACTGTCCGGAATCAAAAATATAAGTCCCTGGTGATCCTCCGCAACCGGTTCAGAAATTCCGACGGTTCACTCCTCCTGCTGCTTCATCTCCTGCTGAAACAAACCGGCAAATTGTAAAAAAATAAAAACTGCGTGGGACAAATCCACCCGGGCGGTGTCTTATATATGCGCAAGCTTAAATAATTTCAATCGGTGTCATTCAACAAAGACAAAGCACTATTCGCTGTTTATATAGGATCACTGCTACTCAAAAGCGCTGATAAGCAACCGCTTACCGAAGAGGAACAGAAGGACTTGGAGGAATGGCGTCAAAGCTCGCAACAGCGGTCGGGAATCTATCGGAAAGCCCTGGACCGCCAGGCCGTGACTGATGAACTGAAGGAGCTTAACGAGACCTATGATGCAGACCAGGCCGTGAAGAATATTTTTGCGGCCCTGCAAATGGAACCGGTAACAGACCCCGTAGCCTCAAGTGCGGCGGGGGAAAGATCATACATAGGCCGATGGGCCGCTGCCGCTGCAGTCCTGATCCTACTGACCGCTGGCTGGTATTTTAGCGGCAGGAAACAACATGGCAGCAAAGAACCCATTGCTGTTTCCCGGGAACAACAGATCGTTAAGGACATCCAGCCTGCGGCTAGCCGGGCGATCCTGACCCTGTCCAATGGCCGCAACATCTTGCTTGACAGCGCGGGCAATGGCCGGCTGGCGAGACAAGGCGCCGTTACGATCGATAATACGGATGGCCGGCTCATCTATCATGGCAATGGCAATGAAGGCAGCATACTCTACAATACGATGACTACCCCGAGAGGAGGGCAATACCAACTGAACCTTCCGGACGGATCGAAGGTCTGGCTGAACGCGGCCACCTCGTTGAAATATCCTACCGCTTTTACAGGTAGCGAAAGGACCGTGGAATTGAACGGCGAAGCCTATTTCCAGGTGGCGCCGGACAAGTTACACCCTTTCATCGTATCGACCCCGAACCTGAAAATTTCCGTATTAGGAACGCAATTCGATGTGGCAGCCTATGCGGATGAGGATAGTCATCGGGCCACCCTGGTGGAAGGAGCCATATCTGTCAGCAATGGCGCGGAGAGCAGGATGCTGAGACCCGGGGAGCAAGCCATCGTGAAGGATAAAGACCTGGTCACGGGCCTGGCAGATGTCGAAAAGGCTATCGCCTGGAGGACCGGTTTTTTTGCCTTTAGTAATACCGATATACGGACGCTTATGCGGGAGATCTCCCGGTGGTATGATATCGACGTAGCATATGGGATCAGTGATTTCCCGGGGCTTTATGGGGGAAGGATCAGCAGGCGTCTCGGCCTGCAGGAATTGATAAAATTATTAGAATCTAACGGAATACACCATTATAGACTGGATGGACGCAAATTGCTTGTACTACCATAAACATTTACATTTTTTGGGTCCGGAAAAGACCAGGGGCGGTCTCACGCGCCCCCGGTTATTAATATCCGGGCTTTTTAATCAACCACCTTCTTACAGTAACGATTGACAATGTAAACCCAAACATCACAAAAGTATGCCATTACTACCAAGTGGAAAAATCCTCATGGATAGGGGATTTCTTTCAACCAGAACCATGCTGATTATGAGAATCACTTCTTTCTTCCTCCTGGCCCTCTGTATGCATGTGTCCGCGACCGGCCTGTCCCAGCGGATAACACTCTCATTAAAGAACGCCCGGTTGACCAGGGTCTTCGATGAGATCTCGAGACAGACCGGCATGTCTGTTGTCTACAGGGAAGAGTTGCTGAAGGATACCAGGCCGGTGACGATACAGGTAAAGGACGCCAGCGTCGAAGAGGTCATGAAGACCTGCTTTGAAGGGCAGCCGGTAACCTATGTGATCGATCAAAATACCGTCCACATTCAACAAAAAGCGTCCGTCGACAGCCTGGCAAAAGACCCGCAGACCATCACCGGCGTCGTAAGCGACCCGAAGGGACAGCCCTTGTCCGGGGTGAGCATCGTGGTAAAAGGCACCAACACCGGCGTCACGACTGATGAAGATGGTAAATTCAGCATCAGACTTGCCGACGACAACGTCATCCTGGTATTCACCCTGATCGGGTATGCCCCGCAGGAAATCAGGGTGAAAGGCAAGACCCTGCTCGCTATTACCTTAAAAGAAAAACCTTCTCCGCTCGACGATATCGTCATCGTAGGGTATGGAACCCGTAAAAGGTCCGATATCACCGGGGCCGTGTCGACCGTTGGCGAGAAGGAGCTCCGCAATATCCCCGCTGGCAATATCGGTACCATATTGCAAGGCACCGTTGCAGGCTTATCGGTGCTGAAAGGCGGCGGTAACAGCTACCCCGGTTCCACCCCCGTCATCCGTATCCGCGGTGAAAGGTCGCTGGGAGCAGGCAGCGATCCGCTGATCATCCTCGACGGTATCCCTTTCGCAGGAAGCCTGAACGATATCAGTCCCGACGAGATCGTGTCTGCTGAAGTATTGAAAGATGCCTCCTCGACGGCTATCTACGGCGCCAGGGGGTCCAATGGCGTATTGCTTATTCAGACCCGGCGGGGCAGGACGCAGCAAAAACCCCAGGTGACCTATAGCGGCTATGCAGGCTTCAATAAAGTGCTGGGACAATATGATGTCATGGATGCCAGCCAGTTCCTCACCTTCAGGAAATGGGCCAAGATCAATGGATCGGCTGCGGGCGCCTACACAGGCCTGGACGACCCGAACCTACTCACATCCGGCTCGCTGGGCATCTTCTCCGACCCCAAGGAATTACAGCTTTACCAGGCTGGCACCAATACCAACTGGCAGAAGTTGTTGTACAAGACGGAACTGGTCACCAATCACCAGGTCGGCATCAGCGGCGGCACCGAGAATACCCAGTATGACATGGCATTGGGTTATTATAATGCCGGCGGCATCTACCCGGGTCAGCAAATGACACGTTACAATTTCAAGATCAGTATCGATCACAACCTCGGCAAATTCATCAGGGTAGGGCTCAGCACCCTGAATAGCTATACCTATTTTAAGGGACCCAATATCAACCCGGTAAATTATTTCCTTCAGGCCAGCCCCTTCTCGACACCTTATAATACCGACGGTACTCTTTCGACCTACCTGCCGGGCAGCAACCAGAACGTTTATAACCCGCTGACCGATTTTGTACCGGGGGCGCTGGTCGATGACGATAAACGGCATGACAATTTTACGACGGCTTATGCGGAGGCCAACCTGACCCATGGCTTCAAATACCGGCTGAATGCCGGCATCGAGATGAGCCCCGAAACAGTGGGCAAATTCTATGGCAGCACGACCACCAAGCAGGCAGGTACCCAGAACTATGGGTATAACTCCAACAGTACGGGCTATAACTACACGCTGGAAAACATACTGACCTATGACAAGACCGTTGCGAAAGATCATGTGTTCAATTTCACCGGGCTGTATAGTCTGCAAAAAACCCAGAGCGAGAATAATAATGTGACCTATCGCAATGTGCTGGCCGATTATATCCAGTATTATAATCCGTTCTATGCTACCAGCATCACCAGTTCGGGCAGCTATTCCAAATGGGCCATCATATCCTTTATGGGGCGGCTGAATTATAAGTTCAAGGACAAGTATCTCGCAACTTTTACCATCCGTGACGACGGGTCGTCAAGGTTGGCCACTGGTAACAAATGGCATACTTTTCCGTCAGGGGCACTGGCATGGAATATCGCAAAGGAATCTTTTTTGAACAGCAGCAGATACGTGTCTGCCCTGAAATTAAGGGCCAGCTATGGCACCACCGCCAATACCAGCATTTCTCCTTATCAGACGGTCGGGACGCTTAACGGGGTCTATTATAATTTCGGAACGGACAACGTACAGGGGACCTATCCTGATCCTTCGCATCCGGGTAATGCTACGCTGGGGTGGGAAAATACTTCTTCCCTGAATATCGGCCTGGACTATGGCCTGTTCAACAACCGTCTGCTGGGATCGATAGAATGGTACCGGCAGGTCACCGATGATATCCTGCTGAGCCAGTCGCTGCCGGCCACTTCGGGCTATAGCTCTATCGTCAATAATATCGGTCAGACGCAGAACATAGGTATGGAATTCAGCGTCACCTCCGTGAATCTCACCGGGCATAACCAGCATTCCCTGAGCTGGACGACCAATATCAACGTCTTCTATAACCGCGGTCGCATCAATAAACTGTCCTCAGGCGCATTAAAGGACATCAATAACGGCTGGTTCGTCGGGTCGCCCAACCACATATTCTATGATTACCAGCGGGTGGGGATCTGGCAAAATACACCGGAGGACCTGGCGCTGGCTCAGAAATATGGATTGACGACGACCCAGGCAGCTTATACGACGGGGGCAAATTCATTGGCAGGCACGGTGAAAGTGGCGGATCGTACTGGCGATGGTAAGATCACCGCCGACGACAAGACCATCATCGGCGGATGGCAGCCAAAGCTGGAAGGTGGCGTTACCAATAATTTTGCCTATCGGAACTTCGATCTTACGGTAGTCACCTATTTTAAGATCGGCGGCACGCTTCAGTCCGGTATCCATAACGGTTTCGCCAACTCCTTCCAGGGGGTCTATAATAACCTGGACGTGAAATACTGGACGCCGGATAATCATGCCAACTACTGGCCGAAGCCGAACCTTACCTTGCAATTTCCCACTTATCTGTCGACCCTTAGCTATTTCGACGCATCCTATCTCAAGATCAGGACGATCACCCTGGGCTATACCGTGCCGGACAGGATCGCTAAAAAGATAAGCGGGAAGTCCATACGGATCTATGCTTCAGCGTCCAACCCTTTCACATTCTTCTCGCCATATATGAGGGACGCCAAAGGCCTGGATCCGGAGACCGGTTCGAATATAGATGTCAATACGCCGCCACTCTGGTCGATGTTGTTCGGAATTAATGTTTCATTTTAAATTATTATAATGATCATGAAAAAGATATTTTATATAACCGCCATTACATCAGTCTTCATCCTGGGGCCGGCTTGTACCAAGGAATTAAAGGAAGAAAATCACTCCAACCTGACCGTTGATTTCTTTGCAACGGCGCAGGGCGTGGACAATGGACTCCTGGCCGCATATGCCGGTCTGAGAAATATTTATGGCCCCGAGGAAGGGATCGAAGTATTTACCAACCTTGGATGCGATGAGATGCGCCTTGCGAACGGCAACCGTACCACCAATGCCGTTACCTATAACTCCTCCTTTAACTCTTCCAATGAATTCTCTGCCACTATCTGGAACAATTCCTACAGGCTTATCAATACCTGTAATGGCCTGGTGGATTTCGGAGCTAAGGTCACCGGTATCAGCGACGCTGTTAAAAAAGAAAAAATAGCCGAGGCGAAATTCTTAAGGGCCTTTTATTATTTCAACCTCGTACAGCTTTTCGGCGGGGTGACGCTAAACACGCATTTCTCTGACGCGCCGACCACGGCTGCCTCCAGGGCTAGTCTCCCGGAATGTTATGACTTCATCGTCTCCGATCTGCAGGCTGCTGTGACGGATCTTACTCCCAGCCCTCAGCAGAATGCCGTGGAGCCGGGTCGTGCATCGATAGCCGCGGCCAAACATTTACTGGCCAAGGTCTACCTGCAAAGAGGCAGTTCCGGCGCCGCGCAACCCAACGACTACCAGAACGCCCTGGGCATGGCAAAGAGCCTCATCGACAATGCGGCCTCCTATGGACTGGGTCTGCTGCCAAATTTTGGGGATGTATTCAAGGCGGGCAATGAGGCCAATAAGGAAGTGTTGTTCAGCGTCCAATATTCCAAGGACCTGACCTATGGCAGCAGCCATCTCTGGAACCATCTCTATGTATGTGGTTATGACGCATTCCTGGGACAGCGTGATCTGACCGATGGCCGTTCTTATTCCTGGTTCAGGGGCACCAGCTGGATGTATAATGTGGCATTCGCCGACAAGATCAACGACGGCCGGTATTACAAGACCTTTCAGTCGGTATGGTATGCCACGCTGCCTATCGCGCCCAAGGCCGGCGCGCTGACCTACAATGTGACGGTCAGCGGAACGACCTATGCCGTACCCGTTCCGACGGTAAAAGTGGGAGATACGGCCTTGTTTTATCCCGGTTATAACATGACCATCACCGATATCAAAAGCCGGAACTATTATGTGTTCACCCCGGAGAATTATACGGACAGCAAGATCTTTCCGACCATGACCAAATACCTGGACCCTATCAACCGTACGACTGTTAACGAGAACTCGCATCGTCCTATCACTATTATGCGGCTTGGGGAGACCTACCTGGTGGCGGCGGAGGCGGCATTCAGGCTGGGACAGAACGCAACAGCGGCATCCTATATAAATGTTATCAGGAGTCGTGCAGCCACCGTGGGAAATACGGCGAATATGCAAATTGCCGATACCGATATCAATATCGATTTTATCCTGGATGAGCGGACGCGTGAACTGGCCTGCGAGCAGGTGCGCTGGTTCGACCTGGTGCGTAACCACAAGCTGATCGAGCGGGTTCGGAAATACGACGATTACCTGGCAAAAGCTAATATACAGGACTTCGATACGTTAAGGCCGATACCGCTGAGCCAGGTCAACGCAGTGATCACCGGACCTCCCTATCCACAAAATACAGGTTGGTAATGAAAAGGAATTTAGTCGTCATAGGGCTGTTGGTTATATGCTTGTGTGCGAGAGGGCAGAAGGCCCGGGTCGACGTATATCCGTTACCACCCATCTATAGCGCTTCGCAACTTTTTTCGTTGAAGGTTGGAGGTGTGGCCGTACCGGTAGTAGACTATAACCCCGCATATGACTATGCGCATTTTTCTCTCTCCGGGGGCGTGGTCAGGGTGGAGATCGGCCTGTTGCAGGATGCGGAAGTAACGAACTATTATATCAGCCCGCGAAAAGAAGGGATCGTCGCCGAGAAAAAAGGCCGGCAGTTGATCTTTACACTGCGGCATGACCAATACCTGATCGTTAAGATCAATACGTTCAAAGAGCTGGTCATTGCCGCCGATCCTCCCGAAAAGAAGAAGCCGGCCTCTTCGGGGAAGGGGATATTCAATGTCATGGCTGAAAAATACGGGGCCGACGCTTCCGGCAAGACCCTGACCACGATGGCTTTTCAGCAGGCGATCGGGGATGCTTCGGCCTGGCATGATGGCATCGTATACGTACCTGCTGGGGTATATACCGTCGGCAATCTCGATCTGAAAAGCAATATACGCCTGTACCTGGAAGGAGGCGCCGTGCTGCGTTTCAGCGGACATCCGCAGGATTATACCATCAACGCCCGCAAGACCTCGCAAAATCGGAATATCACCTGGTGGCTGTATACCGACAGCGGTGCACACGATATAGTCATATACGGACGCGGTACTATCGATGGCAATGGAAAGTATGCAACCTCGCGCGAGAATAATATCGGCAACCATATCCTGGCTATCTTCCAGACCCGCCATTTTTTGTTCGATGGCCCGGTGGTGAGAGATTCCGGTGCCTGGGGAGTGGTACCCACCCGGTCGAGCGATGTCATTTTCAGGAATTTCAAGATCTTCAACAGGTTGGATATGGGCGAGAATGACGGCATGGACGTCATGGAATCCGAGCGGGTGCTGGTGCAACATGGCATCGGCATCGCATTGGACGATCCCTTTTCAACCAAGACCTGGCGGCAGAATACGGACCTCTGCCGCAACTGGCCGGGTCATCCGCTGCCGCAGAACGACGTACTATTCGATGACCTGCTGTCCTGGACGTATTGCTATGCTTACAAGGTCGGTCAGGGGGTCATGCAGCCACAATCCAATATCATTTTCCGGAATTGCGTCGTCTATGATGCTGCCGTGGGTATCGGTATCCATCATAAATGGGGGACATCCTACGTGGACAATGTCGTATTCGATCATATCGAAGTGGAAAAGCTGACCCATCAGAATGATGATCATCGTACCTGGTGCGTGCTGTTTATGCAGAATGGGGATCATCTGGGCAGCGGGCCCATATCGCATGTCAGGATACAGAATGTGACGGTGTATGATGCCGGCCGGTCACCGGGAAAGATAAAAGGGGTTAGTTGGGATATGCCGATCAGTGATGTGACCTTTACTAACGTACGTATGCCGGGGATTGACAGACCCGCAGCAACGCTGGAAGAAATGAAGATCACCGATACGGTGAATTGCAGGGATATTAAGATATTCGCACATAAATAAGTACGTAAGATGTATAAAGACCTTATGATCCGTGGTTGTCTTGCCTTTTTACCCCTGCTCGCCGGGGCACAGAAACAGTACAGTATCAGCTCACCTGACAAATCGATCCGGGTGCAGGTGACGATTGCGGATAGCATCTATTATGAGCTGACCAGGAATGGGGCGACGCTGGTCGGCAAGTCGGCCATTTGTTTTGTAACGGATCAGGTTGTACCGCGTGGATGGAAGGTCAGTACAGCCATACCGGGGAGTCATAACGGGACTCTGACGCCGGTGGTCTGGCAAAAGAGCAGGACGGTGGAAGAAAATTACAACGCGCTGCATATCGATTTCAGTAACAAGTTGTCCCTGGAGTGGAAAGTGTTCAACAACGGGATTGGCTGGCGATGGATCTGCAACGGCGCCGGTCCTTATAAAGTGATGGATGAACGGGCTGCCATTAACCTTGGCGTGGAGGCTGCATCCTGGTACCCCCGGGAGAATGAATTCTTCTCACACAACGAGCGGAAGTATATCCGCTATAAGGTGGGGGAGATCGGCGATGACAAACTGGCCAGTCTGCCGGTCCTGTTCGAAGTGAATGCGACCAAGCTATTACTGACGGAATCCGGTCTGTACAATTATGCCGGCCTATGGGTGAGGGGAGACGGGCAGGGGAAGATCAGAGCTGTCTTCCCGCATTATCCAAAAGAGAAAAAGATCGAGGGCGACCGCAGTGAGAAAGTGGTCAGCCGCGAAGATTATATTGCGAAGGTGGATGGCCGGCAGGAATTCCCCTGGCGTATATTGATGGTAGAGGCCCAGGATAAGGACCTTCTTACCAACCAGCTGCCATACCTGTTGGGCAAGCCGGCCGCGGCAGGCGCCGACTTTAGCTGGGTAAAACCCGGGAAAGTGCAATGGGACTGGTGGCACTATAACAATGTGTATAATGTGCCTTTCAGGGCGGGTATCAACAACGATACCTACAAATATTATATTGATTTCGCTTCCAGGAACGGTATTGAATATGTGCTGCTGGATGAAGGCTGGTGCGATACGCGTGACCTGATGCGACAGTCGAAGGATATCGACGTGCAGGAACTGGCCCGCTATGCAAAAGGGAAGAAAGTAAGCATCCTGTTATGGACAAGCTGGCTGGTGCTGGACAGGCAACTGGATATGGCGCTGGACAGCTTTAGCAATTGGGGGATAAAAGGCATCAAGGTCGATTTCATGCAGCGGGATGACCAGGACATGGTGAACTACTATGAAAAGGTGTCTCAGGCGACGGCCCGGCGGCATATGATGGTGGACTTCCATGGGGCATACAAGCCTACGGGATGGAGCCGCACGTATCCGAATGTCATGACCTCGGAAGGGGTGTTGGGCAATGAGATCAGTAAATTTGGGGATGCCGTTACGCCCGAGCACACCCTGACGATCCCTTTTATCCGGATGGCGGCCGGACCGATGGATTTTACGCCCGGTGGCATGCGTAATGTGCAAAAGGGCGCCTTCCACGCTGCGCCGTCGGAACCGATGACCCTGGGAACACGTTGCAACCAGATGGCCATGTATGTCATGTATGAGAGCCCGCTGCAAATGCTCTGTGATATTCCTACCCATTATATGGAGGAGCCGGCCTGTATGGATTTTTTGCGTGCGGTCCCATCCGTCTGGCAGCACACCGTGGCGCTGGAAGGTAAAGTGGGTGAGTTGGCGGCGGTTGCCCGCCAGGCGGCCGATGGCAAATGGTATATTGGGGCCATGACCAACTGGACTCCGCGTACGCTGGACCTCAGCCTTGGCTTTCTTGACGGGGGCGAATATACGATGCAGATCTGGAAGGATGGGCCCAATGCCGACCGCAATGCGCGGGACTACCAGCTGGATTCCATGGGTGTGAACCGGAACTCGAGGATCCGGGTCAATATGGCTGCCGGTGGGGGATATGTGGCTATAATTGAGAAGGCGACGCTCAATGTCCGATGAGCTTTAAGAAGCCCTCTGTTCTTCCTCTGCGATCGTATTGGGAGCGGTTTTTTTGAAAAAAAGGGATATATTTATCCCACACAGCTTTCCCCATGTTACGAAACTATTTCAAGACCGCCTGGCGCAGCCTGCTGAAGAATAAATTCTATTCGCTGATCAATATGGCCGGACTGACGGCGGGCCTGGCCATCGGCATCCTGATCCTGCTTTGGGTGGAAGACGAGCGCAGCTTCGACAGTTTTCATAAGAAGACGACGGATATCTACCGGGTAGAGCTTTTTGGGGGCACCGGGAGCAGCAAACAGATATGGAGTATGACGGTGGCGCCGATGGGGCCGTTGGCCAAAAAGGAGTTGCCGGAGGTGGCCGAGCAGGCGCGCATGACCTCCAATAATTACGCCTCACTCTACAAATACGGGAATAAATCGTTTGCGGATGAAACGGCGATGTTCACCGATCCCTCATTCTTCACCATGTTCGATTTCCCGCTGGTGGAAGGGAATGCGACACAACCTTTTCCCGATGCGCATTCGGTGGTGATTACACAGAAAACGGCAAAGAAGTTCTTTGGGGAGGAGCCGGCGCTGGGTAAGGTGATCAGTACGGAAACCAATGAAAATTATACCGTGAGCGGGGTCATCAATGACCTTCCAAAGAACTCGAGCATCCAATTCGACATGCTGATGCCGATGACGCTAATGACGCAAAAGTGGCTGGATAGCAAAATTGATCTTAACCATGACTTTAACTATTACATATATCTCACCTTCCTGCAGTTGAAGCATGGGGTGTCGCTTGCCGGCCTCCCTGCCAAGCTGAATCAGCTGCATCTGCGGAACAAGCCCGAAGATACCGATGCGGATTACCTGCTCCTGCCGCTCAATAAGATGCATTTGTATAATGCCGACGGATCGGACGCGGGGGCGCAGACCGTCACCATTTTTATGATCATTTCCCTGCTGATACTGGCCATTGCCTGCATCAATTATGTTAACCTGTCGACAGCCAGGGCAATGTTACGCAGCAAGGAAGTGAGCATGCGTAAGATCGTCGGTGCGGAAAAGATCCATCTCTTCCTGCAATTCGTCGTGGAGACGGCCCTGCTCTTCCTGCTCTCCGCATTGCTGGCAGTAGTACTGGTGTGGCTGGCGATGCCCTTGTTCAACCAATTGGCCGGAAAACGACTGGTCTTCGATATCGCCAATGGACGGATGTGGATGGTGATCCTTTGTACGATCGGCGCCACGCTGGCGGCATCCAGTATCTACCCGGCATTGCTGCTTTCCTCTTTCGATCCGTTGAAAGCGCTGAAGAGCAAGCTGTCTATCAGCAGGGGTGATGCGGCTTTCCGTAAGGTGCTGGTGGTGATACAATTCGCTTCCTCGGTAATCCTGATCATCGGAACCCTGGTGATCTACCGCCAGCTGAACTATATCCGTCACAAGGACCTGGGGTATGACAAGAGCCATGTCTTTTCCTTCCCGATGCGGAATATGCGTCCTGCTTATGAAACGGCGAAGGGAGAACTGCTCGGGCTCACGGGGGTACAGGGAGTGACCGCATCTACGAACACGATCATTGACCTGGGAGGGATCAATGGGGATAATGACTGGGATGGGAAGGCAGCGAATCAAACCTTTATCGTCCATCCCATCGCAGTAGACAAAAACTTTATACCCTTTTTCAAGCTCCAACTGGCGGAAGGGGAAGGGTTTACCGGCACGATGGCCGATTCCACGTATTTTCTGCTGAATGAAACTGCAGTAAAGGAGATCGGGCTTCAACATCCCATCGGGAAGCGGTTCCGCTTTGGGAAGACCAGCGGGACGATCGTCGGAGTGCTGAAGGATTTCCATTTCGGATCGATGAAGCAGAAGATAGCGCCGGTAATTTTCTACAGCTTGCCCACCTGGCTGAACCGGATGTATGTCCGGACCACGGGCGAGAATGCCGCCGCCGCCATCCGGGCCGCAGCGGCACTTTTCAAACAATATAATGGCGACTATCCCTTCAGCTATGCTTTCCTGGACGAGTCTTTCAACCAACTATACCAGTCTGAAGAGCGGGAAGGGGCCCTGTTCTTTTATTTTGCAGCCATGGCGATCATGATCTCTTGCCTGGGGCTTTTTGCCCTGGCTGCCTATGCGACGCATTTGCGATTCCGGGAGATCGGTATCCGCAAGGTGCTGGGAGCGAGTGTTCCGGGCATCATCGGATTACTGGCGAAGGATTTTGTGCGGCTGGTGCTGCTGGGCATCCTGATCGCCGTGCCGATTGCCTGGTATGTGATGGAACGGTGGCTGGCGGCCTTTACCTACCGGACCGATCTGGGGTGGATGGTGTTCGCGGTGGGAGGACTAATAACGCTGGTGATCGCCCTTGTGACGATCAGTTTCCAGGCCGTGAAAGCTGCAGTGGCAAACCCGGTTGCAAGCCTGAAGACGGAGTGAGCTTACCCGTATGAATATCAATATACAGATGGAGCCATTGATAAAATAGATAGAATTGAATGGATAATTTATTGACTATAGGTTCGCTGGCGCTTAAATCAGCTGCCTTAAACGAAGAAGCAAAAGAATATATACTTAAAAATGAAGTTTTATTTAGAATATTAAAGAAGGCTGCTAACCGATATATCGGCGGGGAGACTTTGGAGGAGACCATTCAGAAGGTGATGTCTCAAAATAAAGCTGGTTTCAAATGTTCCATTGAATTTATGGGGGAAAGCACCAAGACAGCGGATGAAGCCGATCATGCGACAAAGGAGTTTATCAGGATATGTCAGGAAATTCAAAGCCAACATTTACATTCCACGGTTTCCCTTGACCTTTCGCATATTGGATTGGCCATCTCCGGGGATCTTTGCTATTCGAATTTCGATTCGATCTGCATAGAAGCGGCAAAAGGGGGCATAGAGGTCATTGTAAGTGCGGAGGGAACGGAAAGGACAGACGCGATCATCGGGATCTATCAACGCGCCTCCAGGATCCACAAGAATATTGCAATAACATTACAGGCCTATTTGTATAGAACAAAAGATGATTTTCAAGACCTGATCAAAGAGGGGGGGAGGATCAGGATCGTGAAAGGAGCCTTTGAAACAGCGAAAGGATTATCCCTCCCAAGAGGGAAAGAGTTGGACGAGCGCTATCTGGAATATGTCGGCCATTTGTTGTCCAGTCAGCACCTGTGTTCTATTGCCACGCATCATAGTGAGATCCAACAGGAAGTAAAGAAATTGATCCGGCAATATAATTCCAACAGCCATTCATACGAGTTCGAAAGTCTTTACGGGATACAGACTGAGCAATTGGAGAAATTAAAAGAAGAAGGGTATCCTGCAAAAATGTATTTTGTTTACGGCAAGGAATGGTATCTGTATGTATGTAACAGGATAGCTGAATATCCTTTGAATCTGTTCAGGGCGCTGAACGATATCGTTGAACCTGGGATCCTCAGATAATTCGTTAAGTTTGGATATATGGTCGACCTACTTTTTCAAGATATGGTCCTGACAGTCACACTGACTGATATGGAAAAAGAACTTCTAAGGAGCGTGCTCATTCCCAAAAGCGTACGAAAAAGGCAATGCCTGCTACAGGCAGGGGACCTATGCCAGCATGCGATCTTTGTGGCCAAAGGCTGCCTTCGATCCTATATCATCGATCAAAACGAGGTGAAACACATCTTCCAGTTTGCCATCGAAGGATGGGCTATCAGCGATATGTATAGCTTCCTCACCGGCGAGCCCGCCACGTATTATATAGATGCAATAGAGGACTCCGAACTCTACCTGATGGATAAGGCCGGAAAGGAGGAATTGCTGGATCAGATCCCCGGGATGGAAAAGGTCTTCAGGCTGTCCCTGGAAAAGAACTATATCGCTAACCAACGCAGGATCAATGCTCTGCTTAGCAGCTCCATCGAAGAGAGATACCTTTCCTTTGCCAGGACATACCCGCAGATCCTGCAACGGGTCCCGCAACACATGATCGCTTCCTATCTCGGGGTATCGGCTGAGAAATTGAGCCGCATGCGCAAACAGCTTGCAAATAAGGGGTGATCCGGACAGTCTGACGTCTTCTCGATAAAATTGTCCTTTTAAAGCATGTCTGCCCTTTTGGGTCATTGTTCCGGGTAAAGAACGATACTTGTTGCCGAAGCGGGTGTTAGTGGAGAGGAAGGTGGGTGAGGGCCTCGTTACGGATGGTGTGGGTCGCTTCATTCAATGCCCGGTTAATAACCTGCCTAATACCATGAAAATAGGGGAGGACGATAAACAATTATACTTTTAGTTTAAGAAAATAGAAGTCGTTGACCTTGTCCCAGGTAAAGGCATAGTCTTGGCTTAGGGTTAAATCAGGACCATACGGGGTCTGGGTTTTATACTGTAATATCCTTCCTGCCTTGTAAATACTATTATGCCTGAAATCAAAATCTTCAGTATCGGGCGAATACTTTTTCTTGTCTACATAGTGGGAATGGTCTGTGGCAAGAATAAAATAACAAAGGTCTATACCATGCCTTTTGTACAGCTCCAGATTGGAGATGTCCCTGAAAACATCATATCGATTATTTGGCTCCCGATAATTATCTTTTTTAAAAAACTTCAACTCAACTGCGGCCGTGGTCGTTGAGTTTTCATCTTGATACCGAATCAAAATATCAACCCTCGCCCTATCTGATTTACTTTTGATGCTTTGTTCTGTAAGGGATATAAAGGTTTCAAATTCCAGATGAAATTTGTCTATTAGTCTAAATTCATAGAGTTGTCCAAGTGTTTTGAGAATATGACCAAATTCAAGTTGGAAGGCGGCTTCATTTTTAGCGGTTAATCCACCGAAAGCTAGTTTATTAATCAGCAACCGGTAGCCGGTTTCTATAATTTCCACCGTCAATTTAATCTGCTCGTCTTTGTCCAAGACCGTAATATTTTATCAGGTAACGATAATATTTTGAACTACAAACTTTAAACATTCTGATCGGGTTTTATTTTTCCGATATAAGTAAGAATGAGGACCGTCATATTGAGAATAATTTCCGCTTCACTGCGGCCGAAATTGCCAATTGAGGGGGGATGGTGGCTTTTGTTTGTAATGGTATAGGTCGCATTCATAATTGTATCTACATAGTCGCAGGTTGCAACGAGATTTTTTTTAATCCAGTCATGCTCACTTCTACTTGTAATGGAAGTCCTTAGCGCGGGAAGATCTTTTTTGAATGGCTCAATGGCCGATCTGCAGTGGCCGACGACCTTATCGTAGTCCCCGGCTAAAAAGAATTTTCTAGATTCCTCCAGTTCTGCCAAAGATTGAGAATATTCAGTCGGTAGAATTATGGAAGCAGAGGGAAGCTCGATCAGGGTGGCGGTTTTGTGACCGAGAGCTGGCAATATTTTGTTGATCCATTGGGATTGTTCTATGGAAAAAGTCGTATGCCCTTGGCTGATTTCGAACCCGCGTATGTACTTTGGGCATGTGCCAACTGCACCTAGGGCAACTGGAAAGGATTCGTATTTGGCAATTTGAAGATTGAAGAGCAAGTATCCGGTTAGATTTCCATTGCGATATTTTTCGATATAAAAAAGGGCTTCCCGGGTTAGAGGAAACCTAAGCCCCATATTGGAGGTAAAAGGTTGATAAACATTATAATGCAAAGGGAGGGATATTGCCACGGCCTTCACGTTCTGTGGGGTCAAGGATAGTTCGCCGTAAACATGAAGTATACCAAATTCTGAATACGGATATTTCTCCCCTTGCCGATAGGGCATGAAAGAAAAGGAAAGGGGAACAAGCAAATACGGGCTTTCTAACCCTCCGCTTCCAGAAATATCCTGTTCGTGCAAGGTGAATTCTTGCCGTACGTTGTTGATGCTGATGGAGCTTATGGCCATTGATGAAACGAAATTTAATGATTATTATTCGATTACATCCGTGAACGAATACCTTACTTCTTTTTACCCTCTTTGCTGCACCACTATGGTAGAAACGAAGTATCCAGGTTTAGTTACTTGAAATATTTTTTAATCCATAGTTCCCAAAGAACCGCTACTAGTGCGATTATAAGAGGCCATAACAATTTAGAAAACCAGTCATTTTTACTTTTTTTGATGTCGGTCAAATTTTCACTTTCGGCCGTAGGCGTAATAACATTTTGTGCTAGACCAGTCCCTGCTGATGAAGAATGATTAATATTTCCCTTGTTGTCGTTAAATGAATCTTTAATTACATCGCCATTATAATTATGAGTTTCTACCTTGAGAGTAACCGGAGAAGACGTAGTTCCGGAGCGTAAATGCCTTCTGCCAGCATCGGAAATTGATATCGCAATTGGTATTTCATTTCCAACGGCATCTGTTGTGTCAATTTTATCATTCAAAGAGGGGAGGATTGACTTCATAAGCCTTTCATCAATATTTAACTTTTCAAACACGTCAGTTGGGTCGTTCCAGGTGTTGTCAGAATTTTCTAAATACTTCAATATTTTATCTTCCTCAGATTCTGGAGGATGCAGGGAGTCCTGATATTTTGAGTATAATTTATAACTATGCAAAACTTTTCTGCCATGGTTGGAAAGTTGAAGAGCTTTATAATAACCTTTTGGCTTATCATAAAATAGATCGGATATAAGAAGCAAGTTTTCCAGCCGATGCAGCTCTTGCATGTTTAAATGCCAGCCCATCGATGGGATAATCTCCGCAACGCTCATCCACATCGAAGATCTCTCCTTTTCATAAGCCTGGCATATTAGATCAAGAATGTCCTTGTCATTCTCAGGATAGGGTAGGTAGTTTGGAGGATTTATAGATCCTAATTGCATAATTTTGTCTTTGATTACTATGAATCTACAGAAAATGGATGAATAATAAATATTTTAGGTTTTTTCTGAGGTGTCTCTTCATGTAGACGAAGACATTATCGCCTACATGACCAACATAGACCTCACGAAGCCCCAAACTCAACGTCTTATTGATGCTGGCAAAAAAGCGCTGGCTGCGGCGGGGTGCCCACATGTGGAAGTGGAGATATGGCACCATGCCGATCTGTCCACTCATGTAGTCACTGGCCCTTTATTATACAATTGGTTTTGGGAGTCCGGCGCGTCGGTCTTGGAACGCTACGAAACCTATTTTGATGTTCAACTAAGCAGGGAGGGACTCGCTTACCAACTACACAACCCCTTCAGCGGTTTCTCCGCCGCTTCCTTTTCAAACCTAATGCAGACGCAACGCAAAGTTTGCTGGGGACGTTTCTGAAATGCGAGGCCATGACGGTGCCCGTCCGGACTTACCTAGAAGGAGCTTTGCAGAGGTGTACAGGCCGACTTTAATGAGGCTTATTACACATCCATTGCATCGCTAATCCTAGCAGTGCTATCAGTACTGCTAACTTTGCATAGAGCAGGCTATCTTTAGCTCTATTTTTTGTTGCATCATAATCCCAAACCTTATTTCTAAGTGTTTCTACTTCAAGGTTTAACTTTTCATAAGTCAAATCTGACTGCTGATTTTCTTTTTCTTGCTGGGCTAAATGTATTTCAATTGCATTAAGTCCGGGCTGTAAGATGATATGATTCTTATTAGCATCGTTACCTTCCGGCATAATCATTCCTGCTTCCCAAAGTTCTCTAATTAGCTTTGCAACTATTTGATTATTCCAAACTTTCCCGGAAGGGTAGTGATTTTGCAAATAATTAAAGGAACTATTTGGTTCTCTTTGGATTTGCAATAGAAGCGCTAATTGATCTTCAGTCATTCTGCAATTTATCCTGTTCTTGTGTTTAAATAGAAAGCGCGAGCCGGTTTTTTCTTTTGTCTGTCCTCATAGCCCGAAGGGGTAATTCATATAAGAATTGGGACGATAAGACAACATTTGATTGCTCTGGCATAAATGAGGAGATGGCTACAATTTCGTCTTTACCGCAATATTCTGAATCTTCGTGGCCAATTCGGCATCGAAATCTTTTGCAGAAATTTTTACTTCATCTTGCCAATTGTTAGACTTTATCAATATTACTCCTACCGAATTTTTGATTTCTTGCTCCAATGAACGCAACGCCCACATAATCTTGTATTTTGTGCGTTCCATTATACAGATATGGAGTGTGTGCGCTAAATCAACGATAGGATATCGGTAATCGTCGGAATCGATTTCTACACCGTCAATTATATAATAAATTCTCATCCCCGAATATACCTAACCTCTCCGAATAAAAAGGGAGCGAAGCGGCTCTAATAGAAGCGCGGCAGGTTGTATGTGTATTATCCCCGAAGGGGATATTTAACATAATGTTAATTATAAGACAATAATATCAAGGAAAAATTGAAGGTTCAGATGATAATTCTCAGGTAATCAAGCCATCACCGTGGCCTCAACAGGGCTTGCAGCTTCCGCAGATCTTCCCCGGATCTT
>Ga0307516_10000749_pt1 | contig 44209 bp, 36 predicted proteins | sample 19_EM_MG_FD_203310 | JGI IMG/M metagenome (GOLD analysis project Ga0307516, IMG submission 203310) | Populus trichocarpa ectomycorrhiza microbial communities from riparian zone in the Pacific Northwest, United States - 19_EM | ecosystem: Host-associated > Plants > Roots > Unclassified | place... | reverse complement strand
GCCATATTCTTCCGGATCTCTGCCAGTTTCCCGTCATATTCTTTCAACTCCCGGGAAAAGGCAGTACTATTCTTACTGAGTTCATCCAGCAGCATATTGAACATCTGCAGATTCCGGATATTAAAGGTCCTGTCGCTGAGAGATAGCCTTTCCTTTAAGATAGTAAGGGCGGAATCCTGCTGATCCATATAATCATCGATTTCCTGCAGGTGGATGAAGGATCCGGTCACTTCAGGTACCTGGTTCAGCATTTCAAAAACCTTTTCGAGGCTTTCCAGGTAGTCGCTCCGGGTAGGAATACTGTTCGCGGAAAAAAGAGTAGAGTCGAATTTCCGATGCCCGGTACCCAGGGTGTCAGAAAATTTATTTACGTGTTTACCATGGGGTCTTGGCCTGCTTAAGGTACTTAAAGTATCGCTTATCTTTCCGGCAGGTACGGTGTCCTGCGCATACCCGGTAAACATCCCGAAAATACATAGGATCGTCAACAAAAGATTTCTCATAATCATATTAAATTAAAAAAAACTACCAACCTGTAAGCCGGATCCTGTCACCCTGCCTGAGCAGAGCCGCCATCATTTATCTGGCCCCTGCATTGCTGCCGGGATCTAGCTGCCTACCCTTCCCGATATACCAAAGATATAGTGAACGAGCCGCTCACCTTGCAGGCGGAGCCTGCAAATCGGGATATACGTGGCATTTCAGCATGCAAGGTTTACCCGCCAAAATAATTACTTACCTTAGCCCCAGGCTCTTACCCTGGATTTTCACCCTCACCCGTAATCTTCCACCGAGGCAGAAAGTTACAGGCAGTTATTTTCTGTGGCACTTTCTATTGGCGCTTTTGGCGCCACCCGGCTCTTAACCGGTACATTGCTCTTCGCTGTCCGGACTTTCCTCCCCCTACCGGGTAGGGAGCGATGACGCGGTTGGTAGCGGGACAAAGTTACCATTATATTAACAAACACCATTCTAAATGAAAGTTTGTACGAAGTCAATAATTTTGCCGCGAAAACTAATTACTACTAAAATTGGGCTTATGAACAGGTTAAGGTTATTCTCGCTAAAACGATTTATTCTACCATTTATTTTTTCTCTCTGCTGTATCTCTGCGTTCGCCCAGAACAGCGGTTCGGGTGTCACCGGCTTCGTTTACGAAGAAGGCGATAAGCCTGTGGACGGCGCGACGATCACGGTGAACAATACCGGTACGGGTTTTACTACTTCGGCCGTGACCAATAAGAAGGGTTATTTTACTTTGCGCGATCTGCCGGTAGGGACCTATAATATAGAAGTGTCGGCGATAGGATTCTCTTCGCAGGTGTTAAAGGATAATGTATTGAACCTGGGCGACCGCCTGGTCTTACGTAAGATCGTATTGGGAAAGAATGCCACTACCTTATCAGAGGTGACCGTTCGTTCCAACAGTTTCAATAATAGTATCGATCGTCTTGGCACGGGTACGGCCGTATCCGGCAGGGCGCTGCAAAGAATACCCGTCGCCACGCGCAATTATACGGACCTGATGATCCTGTCGCCGCTGGCGAATGGAGCTTCCCTGGCGGGCGCCAAGGGGGGCGGCACGGGTTATATGCTGGACGGGGTCAGCAACAGGAGAGCCCATTTCGCGGGCACTACGGATGCGGCTTTTTCCATTTCCTCGGAGACGATCCGCGAATTCGAGGTCTCGACCAACTCTTATGACGTTACGAGCGGTCGTGGTTCGGGTGGCGTGGTCAAAGCGATCACGAAGTCGGGTACGAATACCTTAGCCGGCTCTGCCTGGGGTTATTATGGCGCCAATTCGCTGGCCGCCACCAAAGATGTCAACGGCAAGCATCTCACGAGCAAGTATGAAGTGGGCCAATTCGGCGCCCTGCTCAGTGGTCCTTTTATAAAAGACAAGCTTCATTTCCTTGTCTCTTACGATCAGTATACGAATACCATTCCTTTCCGGGCCTATGATTTCGACTTCAGCGGCGCCACCCAAGTGGATGCGGAAAGGGCCCTGAAGATCACGAAGGCAAATATGGACAAGATCGTCGATATCATGGAGAACCAATTCGGGTTCCCTGCCAGCAAGCAATATGGCACTATCAATATCAAGCAGGAGACGAAGAACGCTTTTTTCAAGCTGGACTGGAATATCAATAAGAAGAATCTGCTGACCCTGAAATATAATTATCTGCATTTTGTAGACCCCAATAAGCTGAAGGGCTCCGGTCTGCTGACCACGCAATACACGGGTGTGGAAATAGACAATTCCGTCATGCTGGCTCTTCGTACCGAATTCTCCCCCAAACTGGTGAACGAACTGAAATTGAATTTCAGCACCTATCGCAAATTCCTTCACTTCCTGAACAACCGTGTACCGGAAGGGTTCGTCAATGTAAAATCCGGCTTTGCACCAGGCGACAGCGTGAGCACGACGGTGGCTTTTGGCAACCAGAACTGGGTACCTGAAAGGGATGCTTCCGACGTGATCCAGATCGTGGATTATCTGCGGTATAAAGCAGGTAACCTCAATTTTACTTTTGGTACTGATAATAATATCAACCATATCACGGATCGTCTGTCGCATGATCAGCAGGGGCAGTTCTATTACAACAGTATCGCCGACATGCAGGCCAATAACCCCTATCGGTTCAACCGTAAGATCCCGCTGAACGGGAATAACCCTGCCATCAGCGTCCCATTGATAGAATTGGGGCTGTTCGCCCAGATGGAGACCAATCTCCGGCCGAACCTGAACCTTACTGTTGGTCTGCGCTGGGATGCACAGATCATCGGCAGCGCTCCTACTTATAATGCTACGCTGGATCATGACCTGGGGATCAATACGCATGTAGTGCCGTTTGACGCCAAGAATATCCAGCCGCGTGTGAACCTGATCTGGGATGTGAATAACAACGGTCGTGATATCGTCAAGTGGGGCGCCGGTCTTTTTGCTTCCGAGCTGACCACGCAGCCTATTACGTTCTCGCATATCGACAATGGGGTGGATTTCCGCCAGGTGGATATTCGTTCAGAGGTACCTATTCCCGACTGGCAGGCTTATCAGAAGGATTTCAGCAAGGTGCCCGGCACAGCTTATTACAATTCATTGACGGCTAAGCAGCCTGCCACCGTACTGGCCCTTGACAAGCATCTGAAGAATCCCCTGACGTTCAAGACCAGTGCGAGCTACTATCATTATTTCAACAACTGGTTGCGTATGGGCGCCAACGTTTATTTCGACAATACCTGGGATAACTTTTATATGGTGGATCTGAACCTGCGGAAAACGGCCAATTTTGTGACCAACGAAGGCCGCGAAGTTTACATGGACCCGTCCACGATCGGCACGACCAATACGAACAGCGCACCGATCGCCAATTCCCGTATTTCTTCTAATTTCAACCAGGTACGTTATTTCACCAATACGAACTGGTCATCGAAATATTTCGGTGTCATGATCGAAGCTGCCGCCCAGTTGGGCCGTGACGGATCTTTCACGATCTCCTATGCGAAAGGCAAAGCAACGGGTACGCCTCCTTATGATAACGGTGATCCCCGTAATGCCAACTTCGCCGTGGGATCTTCTTACGGAAATTATGCTTCGTATGGCAAGAAATGGTACAGCGATGGCGATCAGCCGAACAAGCTCGTGGCCTTATTGCTCAGCCCCACCTTTTACGGGTTCAGCATCAGCAGTTCCTTCCAGGCCTTCCAGAATGCGCGTTATTCTTCCTATATCGATAAGGACGTGATCGGGGAAGCCAATGACGGTACGGATCTGGCGTATATCTACGATCCCAATAATCCCAATACGCCGTCCACCATCGCCTCGCAAATGAATACGTTATTGGGCAAGACCAGCCCGCAGTTCAAAAAGTTCCTGCAGTCCAATTACGGGAAGTTCGCTCCGTATAATGGCGGCATCATGCCCTGGCGGACGCAGTGGAATATGAGCGTGGCCTATGATCTCAAGCTGACCAAGACCCATAAGATCAGTCTCCGTTGCGATATCTTCAACGTACTGAACCTGCTGAACTATAAATGGGGTGGTTACACACAGATCATCAATACCAACCTGTACCAACTGGCAGGGTTCGATCCGGCTACCAATTCCTATAAGTATACCGTCAATACGAATGCGGGCGCTGCACAGAAAAACGCCAGCTACTACTCCGTACAATTCGGAGCCCGTTACTCGTTCTAATAAATATTTCTCCAAGCGGCCCCGATGTTATCGGGGCCGCTTTCTTATTTTTACTATATGAAAAAGCTGCTCCCGGTAATTTTCCTCCTGCAACTCTTCACTGCGAATGCGCAGCATGCACCTGTTGCCGAGATCGGCAGGCCCCTGCCCGCCTGGCAGGAAGGGATGCTGGACCTGCACCATATCAATACCGGCCGGGGCAATGCCGCTTTTTTTATTTTCCCCGACGGGACGACCCTGCTCTTCGATGCCGGGGAATTGGACCCCACCAATTCGCGTACCCTGTCGAAACGGAATACGGTGATCCGCCCCAACGATAGCAAGCAGCCCTATGAATGGATCGCACATTATATAAAACAGGTAGCGCCGTTAAAAGAAAAGACGGCCATCGACTATGCCGTGATCTCTCATTTCCACGATGATCATTTCGGAGGCTGGTATCCCGGTGCGCCGCTGTCTGCCGATAAAAAATATAGTTTATCCGGAATAACGGGCGTGGCCTCTTTATTACCCATCCACTGCCTGCTGACAAGGGATTATAATTTCCCCATCCCCGTCGCGGATGTTCTGAAGCTGGTCAAATCCGAGCCCTTTACAAAGACCTGGGAGAATTATCTTGCCTTTACAAAGGACGAGCAACAGAAAGGCATGGCCGTCCCCTTCTTCAAAGCCGGTTCTACCACACAGATACGACTCCTGCGTCATCCGGCTGCTTATCCCGCCTTTTATGTACAGAACGTAAAATCCAACGGATGGATCTGGACAGGAAAAGACAGTTCGGTAACGCAGCATTTCCCCCCCATCGACCCGGCCGACCGAAAGACCTGGCCGGATGAAAATGCGCTGAGCAATGTATTGGTGCTGCACTATGGCCCTTTCAGCTATTATACGGGAGGAGATTGCCCCGGGAACGTTTTTTTAGGGGACCCTTCCTGGCGGGATGTGGAGACCCCCGTGGCAAAAGCCATCGGCGAAGTAGATATCGCTACGATGGATCATCATGGCAACCGGGACGCCGTCAATGAATTCCAGGTAAAGACCTTTAAGCCCAACGTATGGATCGAACAGATCTGGACAGCCGATCATCCCGGGCATGAAGTATTGATCCGCGTCATGTCTCCCCTGCTCTACCCGGCCAAACGCGACCTGTTCGCAACAAACTTTATGGAGGCGAATGAACTCGTGATCGGCGGCCTCGTCCGGGATTCGTACAAAAGCCTGCAGGGACATATCGTCGTAAGGGTATTGCCCGGGGGCAAGAACTACTATGTGATCATTTTGGATGACAGTAAAGAGGACATGCCGGTGAAGAGCATCTTTGGCCCTTATACTTCGAAGGGGACGAACGGCATCCGGTAAAAGCCGATTCCTTCCTTCTATCCCAATTTATTTTCTCGTAACAGAAAAAAATGCAGTTTTGAACTACGAGCAAACACGTAGACCACGACTATTCTATGTTTATCCGAAAACTGCATCTATTTATTTCCCTGTGCCTTGCCCTTTTCGGGTGCACGGATCTGAGCGCCCAGCAAGCTAAAATAACGGGATCGGTCACCACTGCCGATCACAAGCCGGCCGAAGCCGCTACCGTATCCCTGTTAAAAAGCAAAGATTCTTCCCTCGTAAAAATTTCCCTTACCGATAAGACCGGGGCCTATGAATTCGAGCGGCTGAAAAAAGGGAACTATTTTTTACGGGTGGTCTTTGTTGGGATCAGCCCTTATAGCGGCCCTCCGATCGAACTGGCCGCCGATACGTCCACCCAATCCCTGGCGACGATCACCTTATCCGGCCGTGCGGCTGAGCTGAAGTCCGTAACGGTCACCTCCCGCAAACCCCTGATCGAAAATAAGATCGACAAGACCGTTGTGAACGTGGATGCCTCTCCTACCAATACAGGACTTTCCGTACTGGAAGTATTGGAAAAAGCTCCGGGCGTCACCGTCGATAATGACGGCAATGTAAGTCTCAAAGGCAAACAGGGGGTGATCATCCTCATAGATGGGAAACCCACTTATCTCAATGCCAAGGACCTTGCGAACTATCTTACGAACCTTCCTTCCAGTCAACTGGAGCAGGTAGAGATCATGACCCAGCCTTCCGCAAAGTATGATGCTTCGGGCAATTCAGGATTGATCAATCTCGTCACGAAAAAAAACAAGAACAATGGATTTAATGGCAGCCTGTCCACCAGCGCCATTGTCGCGAAATACTTCAAGAATACGAATAGCCTGAACTTCAACTGGCGTCACGGGATCACGAATGTGTACGGCAATTATGGCTATTCGTATTGGGAAGGGTTTAACGATATCACGAACGGCAAAAGCTTGCGCGAGGATCAGTCCCTGCCTTTTTCCCGGTATGTGGAACAATCTACGTTCGGACGTTATTCCAGCCGTGCCCATACCTTCAAGGCGGGCATTGACATTTTCGCCAATAAAAAGACCAGCTTCGGACTGGGTGTCAACGGCAACCTGAACAAGGAAAGCTTCACCTCTTCAACCCGGGCAGATATTTATGACAGCCTGCACCGCTTCGTCCAATACAATAATGCCAATTCCCAGAACAGGAGCCCCTTGACGAATATCGGCTTCAATTTCAACTTCCAGCGCAAACTGGATGACAAGGGAAAGGAACTCTCCGCGGACGCGGATTATGTTTCGTATAATACGCCGGGACATCAATACACCAATAATTATTTATACAACGCCGATAATATACCTTCCGAAAACCCCTACCTGCTGGACGGGCAACTACCTTCCATCATCCATATCTATACCCTGCGCAGCGATTACAAACAGCCCCTTAGCGGTAATGCGACGCTGGAAGCCGGGGTCAAGGCCAGTTATGTAAAGACCGATAACGACGCGGCTTACCTCCTGTATGACAATACGGATAAAATATGGAAGCCCGATTCCACCGTAAGCAATCATTTTATTTACAAGGAAAATATCAACGCCGCCTACCTCAACCTGCAGAAGAAAATAAATAAATGGTCGATACAACTCGGCCTGCGGGCGGAACAAACGATCGCCGATGGCAACCAGATCGTCAAGAGCAATTCCTTCCATAAAAATTATCTGCAGTTCTTTCCTACGGCTTATTTCAGCTACCAGCAGAGCGAACATCATACCTTCGGCTTATCCTATGGAAGAAGGGTCGAGCGACCGGATTATTCAGACCTTAATCCCTTCCAGATCCAGACCGACCGGTACACCTACGATCAGGGGAATCCCAATCTGCAGCCGCAATACAGTCATAATATCGAGCTGAGCTATAACTACAAAGGGCAGTTGAATGTAACGGCGAACTATACCAGCACTACAGACATCATCAATAATGTAGTGATCACGGTAAAACAACCCGGCGACTCCAATTATACCACCTACTATACCTCGCAGAATATAGCGTCGCAGCAAAACATCGGGCTGTCCGCCAATTACAGCCGGCAGCTTACCCGGTGGTGGACGATCAATGTCTTTGGAAATCTTTTTCGCAATCATTTCAAAGGGGTCATCGAAGGGGAAAATATCGATGTGTCGAGTACCTCGTTCAATGGTAATTTCAGCAGCCAGTTTAATTTTAATACGGGATGGAGCGCCGAGCTGAGCGGGTTCTATCGTGCCCACGGCTACCAGGGCAGTGCCACCTATGCCCAAGGCTCCGGCATGTTCTCTCTCGGCGGCGGCAAACAGGTCTTAAAGGGAAAAGGCACGATACGGCTCAATCTCCGTGATCCGCTCTACCTGATGGATTATAAAAGTACGATCGGGCTGAACAAAGGGATTACGCGCGTACGCTATGTCTGGGACAACCGGCGTGCGATCCTGAGTTTCACCTGGCGTTTCGGGAAGTCGGGGAATTCATCCGCACAGCACAAGACCAGTTCGGATGACGAACAAAGCAGGGTCAAGTCGGGCGGGCAGCAATGAGCATGCGAGTGGTGAATGGTCAGTAGGGAGTCGTGAGTCTCCTTCGCCAAGGCTACGGAGACCAAGGCGGTATGGGAGGCCGTTTGTTAAGGGGGGATCACAGAAAACTGTCGCTCTCGCGATAAGCCTTGATCAATGCCATCTCTCCTTCCTTACCCGGATGAGCCAGGCCATGTTCCATGCCAAGGACGCCCCGATAGCCTTTATCATAGATATGCCTGAAAATATTCCGGTAGTCCATCTCCCCGGTGCCGGGTTCGTTGCGGCCGGGGTTATTACCGATCTGGAAATAACCGATCTCACTATAGCAAAGGTCCATATGATGGATAAGGTCCCCTTCGTTGCGCTGGATATGGTACATGTCGAAGAGGATCTTGCAGGAAGGGCTGTTGATCGCCTTGCAGAGCGCATAGGCCTGGTGCGAACTGCGGAGGAAAAGATCGGGCGTATCGCTCAAAGGTTCCAGCACCATGACGATCTTATGCGGCTCCAGGATCTCCGCGCCCCGGCGCAGGGCTTCGATAATATTCCCGGTCTGGATGCCCTCGGGTAAATGTCTTTCAAAATCTCCGGGTACCACCGTGGTCAGCTTGCCTCCGCATCGCTGGGATACTTCTATGGCCTGCCTGCAGCCCTTCAGAAATATCTCCAGGAATTCAGGCTTGCCCGCCGCCAGGGTATTAGCGCCATTGCCTCCTTTGTCCAGTACGAACACGCCCATGGACATCCCCAACCTGGCAAGGGCCTCCCCTATCTTCTGCTGCTGTTCGGGCGGCCTCCGGGCCATGCCATTGTCCTCGATGGAGCGGAAGCCCTGGTCATATGCGAATTTGATCTGATCGATAAAATCGTTACCCGCGCTGTTACGGAACATGCCGTCGTGGATCCCATAGTTCAGGTGGAAAGGCCCGTCGGCCGCCCATCCGTTAGCCTTCCATTGGGCGAAGTTGGCGAAGGTGGAGATGCCGGGCAGGGCAGCGGCAGCGGCCAGCAGGGAATGCTTTATAAAATGTTTGCGTTGCATAGATCAGATTTCGTGATGGCCTAAGCTAGGCATTTTTTTGGAAATCCACGGGTGGGAAAGCCGGGAGAGAAAAAAAGCAGTATCTTAAATGTGCTTTCCACGTGCGGGATCGAAGGCGTGGGATGAAAGAATAAGTAAAAAACACGAAATGAAAAGCACACAACCCTATCGCGTAATGGCACTGTACTTTCTCTCCTGTCTTCTTTCCCTTGCCGCCCGGTCACAGTCTTCCGTCCATCCACCGCAAGGACCGCTGGCCAATGCACTTATCGGCGAATGGAGGAATCTGTCGATGAAGATCAACCTGGCGAGCTTTAAAAATACGGCCGAGGACAAAGTGGTGGAAGCCGATAGCGCCAACTGGGAAGCCCGCCTGCATATCAAGCCGATCCGAACGCAATTCAACGGGGATGGTTCTTACCGGTCGGAATACCGGAATTTGCAAGACAGCGTGGTAAGGGTGACCTCCGGCACCTGGGCACTCGAAGGGGATTCGCTGATCATGGCGCAGGCGAAGCCGGAAGTCAGCCGGACGAAATTCCAACTGCGTATCGAGCAGGACCTTGCCACTTTTACGGGGCTGATCGATTTTGACGGGGATGGTAAGACCGATGACCTGTACTTTGGCCGGCAGCGAAAGTTCAATACTGGAAAAAAATCTCCGTAGCCCCGTATCCATAACGGGGATCATAACGGTTGACGAAAGACTTTACTTCTCTTTTCACCCGGAGGATCTCGTGGATCTCGTCCCGGAGCTTGCCGCTGCCCACCCCATGGATCACGATCATGGAAGGAAGGTGATGCGCGAGGGCCAGGTCGATGTATTTCTCCAGGGTCTGCAATTGCAGGGTGAGGATCTCGAAATTATCCAGGGATACCCATTTTTCCGTAAGCTTTTCAATATGCAGGTCGAGTTCCTGGCGGGCGGGTTCCAGGTGCTGCCGGGCCCGGGATGCTTCATACATCCTGAACCCTGCGTTGCTCAAGAGACTCGCCGTATTATCCACCGGAGTTTCCAGCGGCGCGCCGGGGAAGGTGTCGAAGAGCTTATAAGAAAAAGTGGCCTCTCCTTTTTGCTTTATTTCTTCGATCTTTTGGAACACCTGTTTGGCCTTCAGCTTGAGGGAACTTTCGTAATGACTGGCCTTATTCTTATCAGGGATCGCCAACGAAAACTCAAAGGAAAATACGGGGTTGTCGTTCAGGTCGGCAAAGGGTACATCGTGCAGGTAAAAATCCTGGTAGGAAAAGACCTCGTTATCCAGATCGAAATTGGCCTTACCTGCATAATTCAGTTTATATGAGAACTTGTACCCTGTATTCGAGTTATTCACCAGGTGGACTTTCAGTTCATCCACGATATCGTCACCGAATTCATCGTTGTCAAAAACGGGCAGGAAAGTAAGCCACACCCCCTCGGACAAATGCGCCATCTTTTCTCTTTTTTGAGCAGGGGGCTTTTTTTCCGCAGGGAGCTGGTCGACGTATTTCTTTTGTTTTTTTTCCGGGAATAACTTCTTTTCCGTGAACTGCTTGAAATAAGGAAAATCCAACTGATCGGTATAGGCCGGGAATTTTACGCCGCGTACATCTACCAGCACCATTTTATCATTGATGAGTTCGACGACCTCCCCTTCTTCATTGGAATGATTGACGATCACTTTATCTCCTACCTGGAACTTCATGGGGCAAATTTACGCAGACTCATTCAATTTACTCCTGCGATATCCATAAATGAAGTAGATCGCCAGCCCGATGGCCATCCAGACAAAGAACCATTTCCAGGCAATAGCCGGGATCTCTACCAGCAGGTAGGCGCAGAAAAGCACGCCCAGGATAGGTATCAGCGAGAATTCTTTGACGAAGGTGGCGATGGACAGAACGGTGACCAGAAGGGTGAATACCAGAAAGAGGATCTCCTTAAGGTTGTCATGGGCCAGGTTCTGCAAAGCGGTCTGTATATGTGACCAGAACAGGTAGAGGAACAAAGCATACAGGAAAGGCATGATGTACCGACCGTTGAAATAAGGGAGCTTGAACCCTTTTTTACCGACATTACTGATCCGTGGCAGGATCAGCACACCTCCCGACACCAGTACGAAAGCGAAAAGCGTTCCAATGCTGGTGAGTTGGGTCATCAGGGAACTTTCCATAAACAGGGAGGGAACTGCCACCAGTATGCCGGTGATAATGGTGGAGAACCAGGGGGTCTTGAACCGGGGATGTATCTTCCCGAAGGCTTTTGGCAAAAGTCCGTCCCGGCTCATGCTCATCCAGATCCTCGGCTGTCCCAGTTGGAATACCAGCAGCACGCTGGTAGTAGCTACCACGGCGCTGATCGATACGACATATCCTATCCATCTCTGGTGAACGGCCTCGAATACAAAAGCCAGCGGATCGGTAACATTCAACTTGGAATAGTTTACCATGCCCGTCAGTACCAGGGCGATCAAAATATAGAGGATAGTGCAAATCAGCAGGGAATAAAGCATGCCCTTGGGAAGGTCCCTCTGCGCATCCTGGCATTCCTCCGCCGTGGTGGAAATGGCGTCAAATCCGATATACGCATAGAATACGGCAGATACTCCCAGCAGCACGCCGCCAAATCCATTCGGCATGAACGGATGCCAGTTGCTGGTCTTCACAAAAAAAGCGCCGACGATGATGACGAGGATAACCACAGTGATCTTGAACATGACCATGAAATTGGTGCTTTTCTTGCTTTCTTTGATCCCGATATAGGTGATGAATGAAATGATGCAGACAATAATGAAAGCGGGGAAATTCAGGAAAATATGATAGCCCCCTATGACTGGCGCGGAATTCCAGGCCGAAACGGCCTCCCGCAGATTATCCGGCAACGCGGTCCCTTTTGCCAGCGCGGCCTGGGCCGCCAGGAAGGAGGCCTTACCCGTTCCCGGATCGGTGATCATCCAGCCGGGCAGGTGAATATTGAACCCTTCCAGCAGGTTGTTGAAATAACCGCTCCAAGCGATCGCCACCACGATATTGCCGATAGCGTATTCGAGGATCAGGGCCCATCCGATGATCCAGGCGACCATCTCGCCGAATGATACATAAGCATAGGTATAGGCGCTGCCGGCGATCGGCACCCGGCTGGCAAACTCGGCATAGCAGAGCGCGGAGAATCCGCAGGTGACGGCCGTGATCACGAATAAGATGGAAATAGCCGGGCCTCCGTCGTAGGCCGCCAGTCCGATGGTGGAGAAGATCCCGGCTCCCACTACGGCCGCAATGCCCATAAAGGTAAGATCCTTCACGGTCAGCACTTTCTTAAGCCCCACGCCGCCATGCCCGTCGCCAATGCCTTCCTTGGCATCTTTCACTATTTTATCCAGGGATTTTCTGCGGAACACCGAATTGGGCATGGGCTATAGGTTTGGGCGGTAATTTAGGGAAAATTGGGGAAATCAATTTTTTCAAAAAAACAAAAATAAGAATTGTAATTTTATGTCGCTACTTATCCAGTCAGTCATAGCTGTAGTCCCCGGGAAAGATGGTTCCCATCCGCCACCTCAAAATTCTGATCTATGACCGGACTATTTAGCTATCTGCATTCCATAAGTCCCCTTTCGGAGACCCTGAGACAGCATTTACAACAGATCGTAAAGCGAAAAGAACTTGCCCGGAAAGAGCATTTGCTACAGGCGGGACAGGTATGTAAAAGTATCTGGTTCATCGAGCGGGGCCTGCTCCGATGCTATACGGCACGGGAGTCGGGAGAGGTCTGCTCCTGGTTTATGAAGGAAGGCGATGTCTGCATGTCGGTGGAAAGCTTTTTCCTGCAGCAAAGCAGTCTTGAAAATATACAGGCCATGGAAAATACCGAGCTCTATTCCATCGAATTCGAAGAGCTCCAGCAGATCTACCGGGAATTTCCCGCCTTCAATATAACGGGCAGGGTCCTGCTCGAAAAATATTACCTCCTGAGTGAACAAAGACTGACGGCGATGCGCTCCCGCAGAGCACCCGAACGGTATCGCTGGCTGGGTGAACATTCCCCTGAATTATTACAGCGCGTGCCCGCGAAATACCTTGCCTCTTACCTCGGGATCACCGAAGTAATGCTAAGCAATATTAAAGGCCGAAGGTCAAAAATGTAGTATATTTGTAACCGATTGATTACACAATGAACCCCATAAATTTATGCGCAGAGATGTTTTTCAGGCGATCGCAGACCCCACGAGACGGGAGATCATCCATATCCTTTCGCAGCAGTCCTTAAATTTAAATGCCGTGGCGGAAAATTTCGAAGTGAGCCGGCCCGCCATTTCAAAGCATATTAAGATCCTTACGGAATGCGGATTGATCGTCATCCGGCAACAGGGAAGGGAGCGATACTGCGAAGCAAATTTCAAAAAACTGAGCGAAGTGTCCGCCTGGGTGGAGCAATACAAAGTCTTCTGGACAAAAAAATTGGATGCGCTGGGACAATTCCTGGAAAAGAAGAAGTCCTAATATTCTCTTTGTATTAAAAAAGCCGCCAATTGGGTGAGGGGTTCTTTTCGCCGGGAAAGGACGGCAATATCTTCGAGATGTTGAAGAGCAGTCTGCATATATTTTTCTTTCAATTCCCTTGCCCAGGCATCTACGCCACAGGCCCGGAAGATCCGCAGCATGCCTTCTATCTTTTCAGCGGGAGGCGCCTGCTCCAATCGCCCGATCTCCTTAAGCTGTGCTTCGTTGGACATTTCCAGTGCCTTGATAAGCAGGAAGGTCTTCTTACCCGCCACGATATCACCACCTACCTGCTTGCCGAATTTTGCAGGGTCGCCGAAGGCATCCAGGTAATCGTCCTGGATCTGGAAAGAAAGTCCCAGGTACTTGCCGAATTCATAGAGATGCTGCTGGTTGCCCAACCCCGCTCCGCCTAGTATGGAACCCATTCTTAAACTGGCCGCCAGCAATACGGAAGTCTTTAATTGGATCATGCCCAGGTACTCGTCCAGTCCTACCCTTTCCCTTGTCTCGAAGTCCATATCGAGCTGCTGACCCTCACAGACCTCTTTCGCCGTCTGATTAAATAACTGCAGGATCGGTCGGATATTACCCGGCCCCACCTTACTGAGATACTCATACGCTACGGCAAACATGACATCCCCGGCAAGCAGGGCGGTCGAAGCCCCGTATTTTTCGTGAACGGTGGGCATGCCGCGCCTCAATGGCGCCTTGTCCATGATATCGTCGTGGATCAGGGTGAAATTATGGAAGATCTCGATAGCAGTGGCGACCTGCCAGGCATCCGGCTCGATCTCCCCGAAAAGTTCGTTTCCCATCAGGCAGATCACCGGTCGGATCCTCTTGGCTCCCAATCCCAGGATATAAGCGGCGGGTTCATACAGACTGGCCGGTGCTGCCGGAAAATGTGCCTTGTTGAAAGTAGTCGCGAACCGGACGGATAATTCTTCGAAACTATGCATAGCGCAAATATCTACGATTTATTTCTTCTTTTTCTTCGGCTTCTTTCCTTTGTCCTGCCCGATCTCCGGCTCTTCCTGCGGTTCCTCTCCAACAGGGGCCACCTGCTCCGGGTGCAGACTGGCAGAGACCACCCACTCATAGTCCAACTGGCGCTTGGCAAGATTGGCGGACACGATCCTGATCGTGATCTTATCCCCCATACGGAATTGCCGTCCGCTGCGGCGACCGACGAGGCTATACTCCGATTCCACATGACGGAAATCATCATATTCCAGCAGGCTGTTGATGCTCACAAGCCCCTCGCATTTATGCTCGACCGTCTCTACCCAGAAACCAAAGGCCGCAACCCCACTGATCACGCCCTCGAATTCTTCTCCCAGGAAACCCTGCATGTATTCCACCTGCTTGTATTTATTGGCCGCCCGCTCACTATCCATGGCGGCGCGCTCCCGCTCACTGGAGTGACGGCACTTGGCCTCGAGCTTTTTGTCCACTTCAATTTTTTCTTCTAATATCTCTTGTAATATTCTGTGAACCATTACATCAGGATACCTTCGAATAGGGGAAGTAAAGTGACAGTAATGTTCAAACCCCAGTCCATAGTGACCGATATTTTCCGTGGTGTAAATAGCTTTGGCCATGGTGCGGATCCCCAGTTGTTCCAGGACATGCTGCTCGGGCTTTCCCTTTACATCACTTAGCATCAGGTTGAAGGATTCGGCGATGGCCTGCGGGGTCTTCGTGTCGAATACATGCCCGTATTTCTTGGCGAATTCGATAAAGGGCAGGAGCTTCTCCTTATCCGGGGTAGCATGGATACGATAGGGAAAAGGGAGTGGTTTCTTATTTATTTTGATCTTGCCTACGTGTTCGGCAACGGTACGATTGGCCAGGAGCATAAACTCTTCCACCAACTGGTGGGCTTCCTTGCTTTCTTTCACCATGATCCCGATCGGCTTGCCTTTTTCATCGAGCTTGAAACGCACTTCCGTGGAAGAGAAATTGATCGCTCCTTTTTTGAACCGGTGTTTGCGAAAACGCTGGGCGATATCATTGAGGATCGTTATTTCGGCCTCATGCAGCCCTTCCTTTTTCTCAATGATCTCCTGCACTTCTTCGTAGGAGAACCGATGATCGGAATGGATAAGGGTCTTACCGATCCAATGCTGTTTGATCTCTCCTTTTGGCGTCATCTGGAAAATAGCGGAGAACGTAAGCTTATCCTCGTGAGGACGCAGCGAACAAAGCTCGTTGGAGATCCTTTCGGGCAGCATGGGATTTACACGATCCGGCAAATAGACGGAAGTAGCGCGGACATAGGCTTCTTTATCAAGGGCCGTCTCCGGTATCACGTAATGGCTGACATCGGCGATGTGCACCCCGATCTCGAGGAGACCGTTCTTCAACGTACGCAGGGAGATGGCATCATCGAAATCCTTTGCATCCACCGGATCGATGGTAAAGGTCAGGACGGGGCGCATGTCCTTTCTTTTGCCGATCTCCTGGGCATCGATAAGGTCGGGCAGACGCTCGGATTCTTCCAGGACATTTTCGGGAAAGAACAGCGGAAAGCCGTTCTCCAGCAGGATCTCTTTCATGGCCTGGTCGTTCGGGTCCGTCTTGTCGAGGATCTGTACGACCTCACCCTGGGGTTTCTTATTCTTTTCCCATTCGACGATGCGGACGATGACCCGGTCATGATCTACGGCCCCATTCAGTTTGGAAAGGGGAACATAGATATCGGGCATCGGCTTGTCCGTCTCGGCAATAAAAAAAGCAAAGGACTGGCTCAATTCCACATGGCCGAGGAACTCCATTTGTTTTCTATCGACGACCTCTACGACCTCTCCCTGCGCCCGCCCATTTCGGGAAGGATTGCCGGATATTTTTACCCGCACGGTATCCCCGTGCAGGGCGGTATTGAATTCCGAGGGTCTTACCAGGATGTCCTGTTCACGGCCTTCTACCATCACAAAACCCATACCTGAGCGGGTCACATCCAGTCTGCCTTTATATAAGGGGGAGGAGGTTGGTTTCTTCTTTTTCTTCTTCTTCGTTGTCATAATCTGTTCATTTATCTTTTATAAAACCAAAACACTGTTTGTTTCGGGTACGCTTATGCGTTCTTTTCTTCCGGCCGGATGCCGGGGGCATTGAAATTGGTGATGAATTTAACAATTAAATCAGTAAACCGCCCCTGTTCACTGAATAAAAACCGGGGTTCGATCGGGATCACATAGAAAGGCCAGCTTTTGAGCTCCTGTTCGAATTTGATCAGCCGTACGGCATCTTTCTCCGTGGTGAGGATGATCTTATTGCGGGTCTGGATGCTGTTAAACCGGCGGATGATCGTATTCAGGTCATCGATACTGAAGATATGATGATCGCTGTACGACAACTCATAATAGGTCCTGGATTTTTCGTCCAGCCATCTTTTTAGCGGCTCGGGGTTGGCAATACCCGTCACGAGCAATACTTCGACCTTATCATTGACCTCTCCTGCCTCTCTTTTCGTGATATGGTAAGGTGTGCCGTATTGGATCGCCGAAAAAAATACCTGCTGGTGCGGTAAAGGACCGATCTCCGCGACGATCGCCTTCCGATCGTCTTCCGATAAGGTCTCCTGGCATTTCGTAACGATGATCAGGTCGGCCCTTCGATAGCTTCCGGGTGCATCCCGCAGATCGCCCGTGGGCAGGTACCAGTCGCGGGTAAATAAATTGTTGCAATCGGTGAGCAGCACATTCATTCCGGCCTTCACGGTGCGATGCTGGAAAGCATCATCGAGGATAATGGCGCGGGTGTTGGGTCGATCATGCAGCAGTTGGGGGATGGCGACGATGCGCTCCTCTCCTACGGCGATGGTCACACCGGGGAACTTACTATGGAATTGCATCGGCTCGTCCCCGATATCCAGGGCCGTGGTGCCTGCATCAGCCAGGGCATAGCCCCGCGTCTTTCTTTTATATCCCCGGCTCAGGACCGCGATCTCAAAATGATCCTGCAGGTTGCGGATAAGGAACTCCACCATGGGAGATTTTCCCGTACCGCCTGCTGCCAGGTTGCCTATACAAATGATGGGCAGGTTGAAATGAGCGGAAGAGAAAATATGTTTATCGAAACACCAGTTACGCAGCCTGACGACCAATGCATACAATAAGGACAGGGGGAATAGAAGCATGCGAACAGGCTTCAGCAAGGGGATATTAAAATTCATATTTTGTATACATCGTGATCGGGATGCCGGGCATCCACCAGGAGCTTTGGGACAAAGTTACGATAAAAAATCGAGTGGCTCCAGGGCCTTTCGCAGGGCAGGCCCGATCCTTTCCGCCTGCTCCCGGATAAATTCCCGGTCCAACCTTTCAGCATAAGGGATGGAAGCGAGGACCGGAAGCCCGGTCCACCCGGCGATCTCCGTCTCATAGTTCCCGAACTGATCGTTAAAGATCCAGCCGGCCACCTTTAGCCCCCGGGCCTTGCAGTGGGCAGCCGTCAGCAGGGAATGATTGATGCTCCCCAGGTAATTCCGGCTTACCAGGAGGACGGTCGCATCCAGCTGCTGTATGAGATCCGCCACGAACTCCCGCTCATTCAGGGGTACGAGCACCCCGCCTGCGCCTTCGATTACCAGATAGCCATCTTCCGGCACCTGCCCGCCGATGTCCCGGTATTGCGACGCGATCCTGTCCAGGCTAATCTCCAACCCCTCTTCCCGGGCCGATACGTGCGGGGAGGCCGGCAGCGACAGCTTATAGGTCTCCGGGAAGATCCGTATGTCCCCCTGACCCTTTAAAAGGCCGGCCATCTCCTCCACCCATTGCCTGTCCGTTCCGTCCGCAAAGCCGGCCTGAACGGGCTTCCAGTAGGCAGCCTGCAAGGCCTCCGTAACGATGGCCGCAACCAGGGTCTTACCGATCCCCGTACCTATACCGGTTATGAAGATAGACTTCATTAATAATTGATTATCTATATTTTATTAACAAAAATAGAGAAGATAGTCGTGCCGTAATTCCGCTGTGTGACAAAGAGGGGGTACCCGGTATAATCGTTGCGGGGTGTATGTTCGAGAGCAAACCATCCTTTTTCTTTCAACAACCCTTTTTCCACCACCAGCCGGGGAAGATCGTCGATATTCAGCAGCGCATAAGGAGGACCGGCGAAGATAAGATCGAAGGTTTCCGTGCATTGCGCGATATAACGGAACACATCCATCCGGATCACGTTAAAATTTTTCAGGTCCAGTTCCTTTGCATTTTTCTGGATAAAGGCAAACATGGCCGGGTCCTTTTCGATGACCGTAAGGTCGGCCGCTCCCCGGGATGCCAGTTCATAACTGATACTCCCCGTTCCTCCAAAAAGATCCAGGGTCTTAAGCCCTTCCAGTTCCAGGTTGTTTTGCAGGATGTTGAACAAGCCTTCTTTTGCGATGTCCGTAGTGGGTCGGGTATGCGGCATCTTTGACGGAGGATTTACTCTTCTCCCCCCAAGGTCCCCGCCGATTATGCGCATACAGCCATTTTCAGGATGGAGGAAAAATAATGCAGGGGTAGTTCCTTGAGCTCGTCGGTGACCTTGATGCTTTCATCGATCTCCTCGAAGGATATCTGCAGGAAATATTTATGCAATTCCGTACTGAGGGCTGACTGCCGGTCGATCAGCCCGCCTACCATCAAAAGGACCTCTTCCTGGCTGATATGGAACTGTTGGCAGCAATTCAGTAAATGATAAGCGACATCCTTCGTATCCTGGTACTGGAAAGTCTGCATCAGGTGCACTTTTCCCTGCCGGAGGATCAAGGTGATCATCTTATCGCTATAAAAGATCACTTTGATGCAATCGGATTGTTCATGCGTATCGAACATTTTATAGCTTTTCAGCAGCAGGCTATAATAATGCCAGTACGTGCCCGCGGAGAACTGCTGTTGCAGGAGATGATGGATATCCGGGGATATGCGATATACATTGAATAGTTCCCACCAGGGAATTTTCTCGGTGAGGATAAGCCCTTTGGCCAGGTTGCCATACACGATGTCCGTCATTTCCTTGTTCGTATCCATACTGAACAGCGGCTCGGGGATCAGGCTGCTCTCCGGAAAATTATACACCAGCAAGGTCTCTTTCACCGGGCGTTGCAGCAGGGGGTCTTCCGCAATGATCTCCCGCAGGGATGCGGTGAGGGACTTCTCCTTTGCGGGCTCCAACTGGAAGTATTTAACGGCCAGGGGGCTCATATTCCGCTGGTTCAGCAATACATACGTAAATGAATTGCTATTGACCTCCACCAACAGGCGGGATTGCAGCAATTCGTCTTCGGATATATCCGATACTTCTATTTGAAAAGCGGGTTTTATCATAATTTTCAGATGTGCAATAATACTACAAATTATTTGCATGTCCACCTGCGCGGTTTCGTACCTTGCAGTCCCTTTTAGAAAGGAAGGGTTCGTCATGACTGCAGCATTGAACAACGACCGGTATAAAGTGTCCGTAAGCAACCGGCAGATCCTGCGTATGGCCCTGCCGATAAGCCTTTCCATCCTGGTACCGCAGATCAATTTCATCACCAACAATATCTTTTTGGGGCACCTGGACCAGCAGTCCGAGGCCTTGTCTACGGCAGGTATAACGGGCGTTTACTATCTCTTGTTTGCTGCCATCGGCACCGGGTTGAATAACGGGTTGCAGGCGCTGATCGCGCGCCGGGCAGGGGAAGGAAGGATCGGGGAGATCGGGAAACTTTTTTCACAGGGCATTTTCGTCTCCATGGGTCTTGCCGCGATAGGGATCCTCCTCACTTATTTTGCCGCATCGACCGTCCTCTCATGGGCCCTGCATTCACTCGCGCTGGAACAGCAATCCATGCAATTCCTCCGGATCCGCATCTGGGGACTGCCCTTTTTATACGTGTATCAAATGCGAAATGCCTTACTGGTAGGCACTAATCAGAGCAAGTTCCTGATCTATGGCACCCTTGCCGAAGCATTGGTCAATATCGGGCTGGATTATGGGCTGATCTACGGTCATTTTGGTTTGCCGGCGATGGGCTTCAATGGTGCGGCCTGGTCGTCGGTGATCGCCGAAATAACGGGTATGGCGGTAGTCTTCGCGGTGATCCGTGCAAAGGGCATCGGCAGGGATCTGCAATTGTATAAGCATTGGCGCTTCGATGTAAAAAGCTACCGGCTGATCCTTTCGCAATCCTCGCCACTGATCTTCCAATATGCCGTCGCCATCCTCAGTTGGATCTTCTTCTATATTCTCATCGAGCATCATGGCCGGCAGGCCCTGGCCGTCAGCAATACGATGCGCAATATTTTTGGATTGTTCGGGGTCTTTATCTGGGCTTTCGCTTCCACCACAAATGCCATGGTGAGCAATATTATCGGGCAAGGCAAACAGGATCAGGTATGGAAGCTCATCGGCAAGATCATGCGCTTAAGCGTAAGTTGTGCGACCCTGATCGCACTCTTCCTGATCTGCTTTCCCCGGGTATTTCTCTCCATCTACGGGCAGGATGCCGCGTTTAGCGAAGCGGCCATTCCAGTGGTGCGCGTCGTAGCCTCGGCCCTGGTCATGATGTCGGTGGCTACGGTATGGCTGAACGCCGTCACCGGCACGGGCAATACGCGTATGACCCTCCTGATCGAAGTAACCACCGTCCTGTTTTACAGCATTTATGTCTACTTTGTCCTGGAGCGATGGAACCTGCCCATCCTCTATGGCTGGATGTCGGAATGGGTGTACTGGATCTTCATGTTCAGCCTGTCTTACTTCTATATCCGCGGAGGTCGCTGGAAAGGAAAAGTGATCTGAGGGGAGATTGGGGGGTTAGTCCTCGAATTTCTTGTGAAGGGTAACCCCTGCCCTGCCCTGAAAATTACCGATCGGGGCCTGTAGTTTATAAATGGAAAAGACCACTTCGGTGATAAAAGGATAGAGTTCCTTGATCTTAGCAATGATCTCCTCCCCTATTTTCTCGAGCAAACGCGAAGGTCGTTGCATTCTTTGTTGCACGATCGCAAAGAGCCGGACATAATTCACCGTGTCTTCGAGCGTATGAAAAGGCCGCAGCCGGTCGTCATAACTAACGTCCAGGTTCACCTCAAAACTGTTGCCCGTCATTTTTTCTTCGTCATAGACCCCATGCTGGCCGGAGAAGATCAGGTTGTGTAGCTGTACTGTCACCATATTCGGGATTTGGGGAATTTTGAGATTTAGAGATTTTGGGATTTACTGATTTTTGGAATTGGGGGATCTGAAGATAAAGTTGTTCTTATATGCATGAAATCACAAAATCCCTCAATCCCGAAATCAGAAATTTGCTATGCTAAGCCAGCCCTTTTGCCGACAGGTAACGCTCTGCATCCAATGCCGCCATACACCCGCTGCCAGCGGCCGTTACAGCCTGCCGGTAGATCTTATCCTGCACATCACCGGAAGCAAAGATCCCTTCGACATTCGTCCGGGTAGTACCGGGAATGGTCTTGATATAACCGGCCTCATCCATATCGAGCCATTCGTTAAAAATGGCAGAATTGGGTTGATGCCCGATCGCTACAAAAAAAGCGCTTAGCGGGATCGTCTGTTTTTCACCCGTCTTATTGTTGAGGATCCGGAGACCTTCTACCTTGCTTTCTCCAAGGATCTCGTCGGTCTCGCTGTTCCAGTACAGTTTGATATTCGGCGTCTGCTGCACTCTTTCCTGCATGATGGCCGAAGCCCTCATCTTATCCTTACGCACCAGCATATGAACGGTGGAACAAAGCTTGGAAAGGTAAAGGGCTTCTTCTGCCGCCGTATCCCCGGCGCCGATAATAGCGACCTCCTTATTGCGGAAGAAAAAACCGTCGCAGACGGCACAGGCGCTTACCCCGTATCCGTTCAACCGCTGTTCGCTCTCCAGGCCCAGCCATTTTGCGGAAGCGCCCGTGGCGATGATAACGGCGTCGGCCTCGATCAGTTTGTTCTCATCGATCCACACCTTATGGGGATGCCCGGAGAAATCCACCTTGGTCGCGAGACCAAACCGGATGTCCGCCCCCATCCTGGCGGCCTGCTTTTCAAAATGTATCATCATTTCGGGCCCTTGCACGCCATCGGGATACCCGGGATAATTCTCGACTTCTGTGGTAATGGTCAACTGCCCGCCGGGCTGAATACCCTGGTAAAGGACAGGCTTCAGGTTAGCACGGGCCGCATATACGGCTGCCGTGTACCCCGCGGGGCCGCTGCCGATGATCAAACAATGTACTTTCTCGCTGGCTTTCTGCTCCATGCTGTGAAAAATTTAAAGTGGACAAAGTTAACTCTAAATAAGGAAAGACAGTGTCGTTTACATGACCTCCGGGTAAACTGTGAGTAATATGGGGAAAGGCTGGAAAAAGAATAGTCCCGGCGGATGCCGGGACTATGGATAGAAATACAGTAATGTTATGAATGCTTGGGACTAACCCAGGTATGCTTTAAGAGCATTGCTGTAACGAGCCTTCTGCAGGCGTTTGATCGCCCTTTCCTTAATCTGGCGGATACGCTCCTTAGTGAGATCATACTTCTGGCCGATCTGCTCAATGGTAACCCCATTTTCGCCATCGAGGCCGAAATAAGCATTTACGATCTCCGCTTCCCGGGGACTAAGAGATTTCAGGACCCTGCGGATCTCAGCCCGCAGCGAATCTTTCATCACATCGTCATCCGTCTCATCACCACCTTCCAGCAGATCCCCCATGGCTACATCTTCCGCCTCGTGAACCGGGGCATCGAGTGAACTGTGACGGGTGTTGCTTTGGAAAATGTTGTTGATCTCGGTCTCGCTCATTTCCAATAATTCAGCTAATTCCTCCGTACTGGGCTCTCTTTCGTGTTCCTGTTCGAAAGCCATGTACGCTTTGTTAGCCTTGTTGTACGTGCCAATTTTGTTTTGAGGCAGGCGGACTAATCTGCCCTGCTCTGCCAACGCTTGTAAAATGGACTGGCGAATCCACCATACGGCGTATGAAATAAACTTGAAACCTTTGGTTTCATCAAAGCGTTGAGCCGCTTTAATTAAGCCGAGATTGCCCTCGTTGATCAAGTCACTCAATGATAATCCCTGGTGCTGATACTGTTTTGCAACGGAAACCACAAAGCGCAGGTTGGCCTGCACCAGTTTATCCAATGCCTTCTGATCGCCCATCTTGATGCGCTGGGCCAGCACCGTCTCCTCTTCAGGAGTGATCATCGGGATCTTGGAAATTTCCTGTAAATACTTCTCAACCGCCTGGGAATCACGGTTTGTAATCTGCGTAGCAATTTTGAGTTGCCTCATATCAATAAATAAAAGATGACAAAATAATTGTCGGGTACATGATCAATCAACAAAAAAAGGGTAGAGGGAGTTCACGGAGAGTTGAAAAAAGATGTTAATATATCCAATCCGTCCAGAACCGTCTGCAAAAGTAACACGCGAAATCGGTAACTCATAACCTCTATGAAGAAAATTAAGAATTTTAATCCGACTTTCACAATTGTTAGTAGCCCTCCTAACCTTTTCAAGTGCCTCCTTTGAATGTTTTTGTAACCGCTACAGATAGGGTCAGCCAGTGTTTTCGCATATCCTTAACATTTCCCCGGATTAAAGTGAGTGTGAATAAGTCCGGAGACGATGTGCAAAAAAAAATTGTAAAAAAATTGGTACAACTAATACTTTAGTTATACATTTACTCTATAACTAAAAACATAGTTACATGAAGTCACTCACAAAAGCCGAAGAACAGGTGATGCTGGTGCTCTGGAAACTGGGCAAAGGATTTCTTAAAGACATCATCGACGGGACCCCCGAGCCGAAACCGCATTCCAATACCATCGCGACCCTTTTAAAGATCCTCGTCGAGAAGGGATATGTGGAATATGAGGTCCAGGGAAGGAATAATCTCTACAAACCCCGGGTCGGCAAAACCGACTATGGCAAAAAAAGCGTCCAGCAACTGGTGAAAGGCTATTTCGAAGGCTCCCCGGCCAAATTGGTATCCCAGTTCGTCAGCGATAACAAACTAAGTCTCAAGGAGCTGGAGGAATTACTGGAACAGATCCGATCATCCAAAATCCAGGAGCCATGAGCGCGATCCCTTATCTTATCAAAGTCACCCTGCTGTCCGGCCTCTTATACGGCTATTATTGCCTGGCGCTGAGGAACAAGCCCTTCCATGCCTATAACAGGCTCTACCTCCTTGGAACGGTGTTGCTGTCCCTCCTGCTGCCCTTTATCCCGATCCCGGAGGGGCTCACCTGGCCTGGCGCTCCCCTACCCGGCCCTACAGGCATTCTATCTGCCCTGATCCCCGGTAATGGAGAAGATCCCATGGTCCTTACGGCCGCGCAGGGAAAGACGCGAGTGATCGGCTACGGGGAATTGCTCCTCCCGGCCATCTATTTGCTGGGCGCTGCCCTGTTCCTCTTCAACCTGTTACGGGGCTTGTTCACGATCCTGCGTTTGTCCGCCCGCTCCCCAATGACCTACCGGGAAGGCATCCGCTGCTATCTGACAGAGGCTCCGGGTACGCCTTTTTCCTTTTTCAACCGCATTTTCTGGAACAGCCGGCTGGACCCCGAGAGTGAAGACGGCAGGCAGGTATTCCGGCATGAAAGGGTGCATATCCGGGAAAGACATACCCTGGACCTGCTGTTCCTGCAATTGATACGCTGCTGCTGCTGGTGCAATCCTTTTTTCCACCTGATCCTGCGGGAGCTGAAGACCCTCCACGAATTCCTCGCCGACCGTCATGCCGTCGAAGGCGGCGATCGCCATCGCTATGCGGAGCTGCTGGTCTGGCAAGGCTACCACCCCAACCCTGTTGCCCTCACTCATTCCTTTTTTAATACACATCTTAAAAGACGCATTACTATGATCACCTCACCGAATCGCAAAGGCTCCGGAACCCTGGTACGGGTACTGGCCCTTCCCATGCTCGCTGTATTTTTTGTTTTGCTGGCCGCCACTACTTCCGGCAGACCCTCCGGGAATCCTGCCGGACACACTCCCGCAACGGATTCCACTCACAAGATCAATCCCGTCGTCCGGCAGTATCTCCACCACCTGCGCTACCCGGATGCAGCCCTGAACGCACAGCGGGAACAAACGATCTGGTTCACCGTGAAGATCGGTCCAAAGGGAGAGCTGCTGAATTTCCAATCCTATGAGTCCGCACCTGTCGCAAGCGGGAAGACCCTATACGAGATCGTTGTGACCTCCCTCCCTAAGCGCTTCCCTGCCGGCGAAGGCACCATCCTTACGGAAGAGAACATGAGCAGCGTATTTATCCGGGAGGCCCGGAAAGCTTCTGAAAATATGCAGTCGCTCGGTAGCGACAAGGCCTTTCAGCCAGGCGAATACCTGATCAAGATCATCTTCCGGCTGGAAAAGAAACCCGGCACAGATAATTCCATGAGCGTGTCGATCGAAGAGAACAAAAAAATGTAGTATGCGCCTCCTCCTCTATTTTTCCAAAGTGATCCTGCTCTCCGGCCTGCTGTATGGCTATTACCGGGGGATGCTCCGCAATAAGCAATTTCACGGGTATAACAGGGTTTACCTGCTGACAACGGTGTTCCTTTCCCTTTTGATGCCCTTACTGCCCGTCCCGGAAGGGCTCTTTTGGGGAGCTGGTCCCGTTCATGGCGGCGGTGGCATCCTCCATACCATCATACCCGGTAATTGGGAAGAACCCCTGATCCTCTCGGGCCGGGGCAGGGCGACGGGGACATCGATCTCATGGGGATGGCTGGCCGGCGGCCTCTACCTGCTCATCGCAGCCCTGTTCCTGTTCATTTTCCTGCGAAGCCTGCTCTATATCCGGCGTTTGTCCGCCCTTTATCCCATGCATGACAGGGAAGGGATCCGTTGCTATATGACGGATGCTTCGGGCACCCCCTTTTCATTTTTTAAAAGTATTTTCTGGAATAGCCGGCTGGACATGGGAACGGCCATTGGTCAACGCATCTTTCGTCATGAGGTCTATCATATCCGGGAAAGACATACGCTGGACGTCCTGTTCCTCCATTCGGTAAAGATCGTATGCTGGTGCAACCCCTTCTTCTATATGATCCACCGGGAACTAAAAGCAGTCCATGAATTCCTGGCCGACCGGCATGCGCTGTCCGGCAGCGATCAGTACGAGTATGCCGAATTGCTCTTATGGGAGTCCATCCGCAACCAACAAGCATCCATTACACATCCATTTTTTCATACTCATATTAAACGTCGTATTACCATGATCACTCAAATGAAAGAAAACCGTCCCGGGTATTTCGGCCGCATGATGGCTCTGCCCCTGTTCTTCGTTTTATTTTGCGCTTTCGCAACGGACCTGCCCGACAGAGCGCCCTACCGTACCCTGCCGTTTGTGAAGCCCCTCACCGTTGTCATCGACGCCGGCCATGGAGGTTTCGATGCTGGCGCCATCAGCCGGAAAGGAATTCCCGAAAAGGATATCGTCCTCGCGATCGCCAAAAAAATAAAACAATACAGCAGCGACTACCCCGTGAACATACTCATGACCCGGGAAGAAGATAAGATGGCCGGAGGCAGCAGCAACAAGGAGGAAGGGCTGAGATATCGCACCGGGCTTGCCAATGAGAGCAAGGCCGACCTGTATATTTCCCTCCATATGAATGCCCTCGCGCAGGAGAAATCGCAGGGCTTCGATATCTATATTTCCCCGCGCAACCGGTATTATCAGAAAAGCGCTCAACTGGGTTCCGCCATGCTGGAAACTTTAAAAGAAGGTTACCTGACGGACAACCGGCTGAAAGAAAGAGAAGAAGGGATCTGGGTGCTTACGGGTACGGATATGCCCGCGATCATGATCAATTGCGGCAACCTGGACGCAGAAAAGGATCTGCATTATATGAGCGATCCGAAGAACCAGGACCTGATCGCCAAAAATATCCTGAAAGGCATCGTCCATTATCAGCAGGATTATACCGGGATCCCTTCCACGGCCGGCGAAGCCGTTAATAAATAGGACCCGGCCCATTATTTCCCGGTCCGATCCCTGATCGGCAGGAGAACATCCTCCAAATCCACAGAGATCGTCTAATAGACGATCTCTTCCTTTCCCGTCCTCAGCACAAGGCTTTTATGATCGGCGGCTTCGACCCGCCCAACTATCTGTGCTTCGATGCCGAATTCCTGTGAAAGGGCGATCATCTCCGGAGCGGCCGATGCATCCGTGAAAACCTCCAGGCGATGGCCCATATTAAAAACCTGGTACATTTCACGGGCATCGGAACCCGATGCCTGTTGGATCAGTTTAAAAATAAGAGGGGGTTCGAATAAATTGTCTTTTATGACACGGAATTCGCCGGGCAGGTACTTCATGCACTTGGTCTGCCCGCCGCCGCTGCAATGGACGAGCCCGTGGATCTTGTCGAAATATTTTTCCAGCAGGGGTTTGAGTACGGGCGCATAGGTCCGGGTGGGGCTGAGGAGCAATTGCCCGATAGTGAGAGGATCGGCAGATTGGGGGATCTTGGGATCTTGAGATTTTGAGATCTCCACTTCATCGGTCATCCGGTGAGGGCCGATATAAACGACATGTTCGTCCAGCGTGGTGTCATAGGACTCATGGTAACGGGCGCCGTAGGTCTTATGCAGCACGTCGTGCCGGGCGCTCGTGAGACCATTGCTGGCGATCCCGCTATTATAAGCCGACTCATAGCTGGCCTGCCCTGAACTGGCCAGCCCTACGATCACATCCCCGGCCTGTATCCTGTCATTGGTAATGAGCTTATTCTTAGGCCAGCGGGCTGCCATGGTGCCGTTGACGGCGATCGTACGCACGACATCCCCCACATCGGCCGTTTCTCCCCCCAGGTACTGAATATTTACTCCAAAGCCCTTCAATTCATCAAAAAATTCCTGGGTGCCGTTAATAATGGCCTCCAATACCTCACCGGGGATATTTTTTTTACTGCGATCGATCGTAGAAGAGAACAGGAGATTGTCATAGATCCCCACGCATAGCAGGTCATCGAGGTTCATGGCGATAGCATCGCGGGCGATCCCTTTCCAGACGGAAAGATCGCCGGTCTCTTTCCAGTACAAATAGGCCAGGATACTCTTTGTGCCAGCCCCATCGGCATGCATCAGGTTGACCCAATCGGCATCTCCGCCGAGATAGTCGGGATAGATCCTGCAAAAGGCATTTGGGTAAAGACCTTTGTCCAGTTTTTCCGTTGCCTTATGAACTTCTTCTTTCTGGGCTGAGACCCCGCGTTGAGCGTAAAGTGACATAAGCCGCAAAGGTAAACTGAATATTCATTAAATAATTTAGTTTTGCAGCCATCCCGATAAAAAAAAGTAGCTCCTCATAAGATGCATATATATCGAAATACCGACCATCTTCCTCCTTTCCGCCGTGCCGTGATTACGATCGGGACCTTTGACGGGGTGCATATCGGTCACCAGCAGATCCTGGAGCAGTTACGGCAGGAAGCCGCCCGCATCGGCGGAGAAACGGTCATTATCACCTTCCACCCCCATCCCCGGAAAGTCGTGAAGGGAGGAGAGGTCCGGCTCATCAATACGCTGGATGAGAAGATCGGGCTGCTGACCTGGAAAAAAGTGGACCACCTCGTGATCGTGCCTTTTACTGAAGTTTTCTCTCAATTCACCGCCGAACAGTACATCAAAGAGTTCCTGCTGGAAAAATTTCAGCCCCACACGATCATTATCGGCTATGACCACCGCTTTGGCCAGGGCCGCCTTGGGGATTATCACCTGCTGGAAGACTTCAGCGAGCGTGAAAGATTTGCCTTACAGGAGATCCCCGTCCACCTGTTGAACGCGATATCCGTCAGTTCCACCCGTATCCGGGAAGCCATTATGAACGCAGACATCGCAACGGCCAATGAATTACTGGGCTATCCCTTCTTTTTCTCGGGCAAGGTCGTGGAAGGGAACAGGCTCGGGCGCACCATCGGCTATCCTACCGCCAACCTGCAGATCGGCAACCCGGAAAAGCTTATCCCCGGCAACGGGGTCTATGCCGTAGAAGTGGAGATCGTCCCCGAAGGGTCCTCGGTCCTAAATGAAGCCACGGGATCGGAGATCATGGCCCCGGAGATCGCCGCCGCGGGAGATAGTTCCGGGCGCCTGCATGGGATGATGAATATCGGCGTTCGTCCTACGATCGACCCGGCCAATGCCACCAGGAGCATCGAAGTGAATATCTTCGACTTTAACGGTGATCTGTATGGGCAGACCCTCCGGATATTTGTGAAAAAGCACCTGCGGGGAGAACAGAAATTTAATGGACTGGATGCTCTGAAAGCACAGTTGGCGAAAGACGGAGAGGATGCCAGACAGGCGTTGAAGTAGCCACAAGCAGCTATCCCATGATCTTCACCACCATCTCTTTTAGCAGTGAAGCGTCTTCCGTGGCAGCGCTGTTCACGCCAATACTTCGCAGGTTATACGTATGCAGCAGCAACAGGGCAGTCTCGATCCCTTCATACTGATAGTTCCGCACCGCCGCCAGGTAATCTTTCAGGAAGAATGCATTCACCCCGATGGCCGCAGCCATACTCTTTTCATCCCTGCCAGACTGGGATAAGAGCATATACGCTTTGCTAAAAAAATTATAGAGAGAAGGCAGGATCAGTTGAATAGGACCCGCTTTTGGATTGCCTTCAAAATATTGTATGATGCGAATGGCTTTGGGCCTGTCTTTTTTTGCGAAGGCATCCTGCAATTCAAATACATTGTATTCCTTGCTTACGCCCACATAGCGTTCAATATCGTCTTCCGTTATACCGTTACGCCCGGTGAGATTGACCAGCAATTTGTCTATTTCATTATTGATCCGGTTCAGATCGTTTCCGATATGATCTACCAGCAGGAGTAAAGCTTTTTGCGTAATGGAATAACCTTTTGAACGGATCAGTTCGCTGGTCCAGTCAGGCAACTGATTGTCATACATTTTTTTTGTCGTGAAGACTTCCGCCTTTTCTTTGAGCAGTTTGGCCAGTTTGCTCCGGCCGTCCACTTTCTTTTCCTTATAGGAAACGACAAAGACCGTGGAGGTAAGGGGCTTTTCGATATACGCTTCCAATTTATCGAGTTCCCGCATTTGCTGGGCTTCTTTCAGGAGTACCACCTGTCTTTCGGCAAACATGGGGTAACGACGGCAGGCATTAATTATTGCCGCCCAGTCGGCATCTTTCCCGTAAAAGACCGTCAGGTTGAACCCCGCTTCGGCCTCGGAGAGGATCTGATGCTCGGCATACTGCATTAATTGATCTATATAGTACTCTTCCTCCCCTTCCAGCCAATAAACGGGTTTAAATTTCCTTTTTTTCCAGTCCCCAAGGATTTTTTCTACAGACACGCTACTTTCGATTTTAGTGGGCAATATTACATAAATCTATAACAATCAGGCACTCTACACAATAAAATCACTTTTGGCACGGTTTTAGACAAAGGGATAACGGAGTCAAATAACAAGCTCCACCGTAGTAACAAAATTTTTTCATTTATTACTTCAGAAAAACAATAAGCTATGAGCACAACAACCAACTATCCATCAGCGACTCCCCAGAGTCAACCCCCCCGTAAAGATTATAAGAATCTTGTTATAGGGCTGTTAGCCGCAGGTTTCTTAGGCACATGGGGTTATTTACTGTGGAACAACAACAAACAGGAACAAGTTCAGACCCAACAGCAATCTACGATTGCAAAAGTAACGGAAGACAAAGGGCTGATCCAGAAAAACTTCGATGACGCACTGGTAAGACTGGATTCATTGACGGGAGAAAAGAACAAATTATCCACACAATTGAATGACAGGGATGGCCAGATCGCTAAATTGAAATCCAACATCCGTGGAATTCTCGGAAAGGCACATATCACGGAAGCTGAAAAGAAGAAAGCTGAAGAACTTATCAAAGAATTGAATGATAAGATCAGCACCCTGGAACAACAGGTCGCTCAGCTCACGCAGGAAAATCAACAATTAAATACCGACAAGACGCAGTTAACCCAGGATAAAGAAAAGCTGACTACAGACTTGTCCACGACCACTACCGCCAAGCAAGATCTGGAAAAGAAAGTAGACGTAGCTTCTACCCTGAATGCCTCTAACATTTCCGTCACTCCGGTGCAGGAAAAGAAGAATGGCAAGGAAAAAGAAACGACTACTGCCAAGAGGGTAAACAAACTGGTGATCGGTTTTGACGTAGCCAACCGTATCGCCCAGACAGGACAAACGGATGTATATGTATGCATCACTGGACCTGATGGCAAGCCAATCTCTGTACCCGCACTGGGTTCCGGTACTTTCACCAGCCGTGAAGAAGGTGACAAGGTATTCACTGCCAAAGTTCCTGTAGATATCGAAGCTGGAAAGACCAAGTCTGTACAGTTCGCTTGGAAACAGAGTACGAACTTCGAAAAGGGATCCTACAAGATCGAGATCTATCACAATGGATTCAAGATCGGAGAAGGAACAAGAGAGTTGAAGAAAGGCGGCCTGTTCAGCTAGATTATCCCTCTGAAACTATATTATGAAACACCACGGAAAACCCCGGCATACGCCGGGGTTTTCCATTTTATTTTTAGTCAGCAGATCGCTTCGGAAGCGCGTCCCCATCCGTTGCCCCTTACAGCAAGGCCCGCAACGCCGCCCTGCCCGTATGCACGATATTCGACTCCCCCGCCTTACGTCCTTCATATTGCAGGCTAAGCTCCAGGCTGCTGCCCAGTTTCTTCGTAAGATCGATATTCCACAGATAGTTCTTGCCGGGTAAAAGCCCTTCCAGGATCGTGTAGGAGACGGAAGAGGTCGTACCCGCGGCCGCATCTTTTACTTTATAGGTGATCGAGTTGAGCGTAAACTTTCCCTGCACCGAGGTGGATTGGACGATATTATATTTAAAGTCCGACGAGAAAGCGCCGGCTGAATATTTCTGGCCTCCCAGTTCAGGAGAATTGGTCTTATAGTTCAGCCGGTAGCTCATCCCCACCCGGAAATTCGCGCCCTTCGTATAGGTGACCCCCGGCTCCAGGGAATATTGCTGCAGGTTGTAACTACTGCTGTCAAAATTCGAACCCGACCTGAAGAGTTGATTGGTACCCTGCTTCAGGGTTGCATTCAGGGCGATGGACCGGGAGATATTAAGCCGGCTGCGAAGGGTCCACTCCTTCAATTGTTTGGTCTCATATCCATAGGTCAGCAGCGTCTTTGCCGCATTCCGGGTATTGCTGACATCAAAGCCCCAGCGGGGATCGGAGCGATTGAAGGAAAAAGTATTGACCAGGATGATGTTCCGCGTGATCAGTGAGGTATCGTCGATGGGGGCCTTGAACGGATTTAATTGTACGAATCCATGGGCCTGCTGTTTCTGGGTGAGCTGCAGGCTGGATTGCAGCAGGGTCCGCGACAACAGTTTGCGAAAACCCCTGCTTTTGATAGGATCGATCATGCTGCGGGGATTGATGGCAAGGCTGTAGTTGAAAGTATTATACGTGGCCTTGATATACTGATCGGTAGGCGTATAGACCCGGATATAAAGAGCCTGATCGGGGAACTGCGCCAGCACAAATTCATCCAGTTGCTGGATCCCGTCTTTATTGACATCGATCCAGGCATATTGTCCCGTACCCGCCGGCACCTGCAGGTAAGTATAATTCTTTTTCTGCTCCTGCCCCGATCCTACTTCATACAGCAGGTTGCCCTTTACCAACCCCCTCCATTCGTTGATGAGATATTCCGCCCTTGCCAACAGGCTGTTGTCCGCCGTCTGGGTGGTGATCCGCGCATTTACGATCTGTAAATTCCGGTAGGTGGCATTAAAATGGAACTGGTGGTGAGGGTTCTTCATGATATCCGCAAAGAGGTTCACGGTTCTGCTGCGGTCGCCCAGCCGCAGGGCCTTGCCATAGGGATAGGAATTCGTACGGGTAGCAAGGTTCAGCCCCCAATGGTCCGGATTCTTTTCCGGCGACCGCAGGTAAGCCTGGATGGTCTGAAAGGCAAAGCTGGTATAGAGCACCGTATCCTGCGCCCGGTCCCGGTTCTCATTGTGCTCCAGGGAATAATTCCCGCCGATCGTATAATTTTTTAAAAAGGCAAATTGCCGGGAGACATCGATCGATGGCCGAAGATAAAACCCTTTGAAAGCGGAGGCGCTGTCACTGGTGGTATAGCTGACCTGGTCGTTGATATGCCAGCCCTTTATTTCCTGTTTATGGGTAAAAACATGCCGAATCCCCGTGAAGCCTGTGCCCCGATCATACCGGTTGATCTCATAACGCAGGAGGTTGAGCTTTTTATCGCTCAACTGGAAGCCGGCCGTATAGATCCTTTCATCGGCGGGCAATACGTACAGGCCAAGCCCCCAATCCCTCGTAAATTCCACCGGCCGCAGCCGCTCCAAAGGCTGAAAATTCGACTGCACATACTCATATCCCAGGTTGGAACTGAGCTGCAAGCCTTTTTTCAGCCCCCCGATCGCATGGGTATTTTTGAACTGGAATTTTGCCGCATACCCATCATCGTTACCCTTGTCGATGTTGGAGAGGGTGTTGACATCATAATGGCTTTGGGCCAGCTCGACATTGATGGCCGTATTTTTAGTAACGTCATAATCCGCGCCCACGGTCATGACACGCTGGGTCTTGGGCGTCACCAGGAACTGCGCGGCCTCATACGTGCCCACCATCTGCCCGTTGACGGGGGCTACCCACTGATAAACATTTCCGTTCACCCCGTTCAGGTCCAGTACATAGTTCCCGAATCCCTGTCCTACATTGGTGAAGGACAGGTTGTACAGGACGGCATTCTTATCCGTGGAAAAGACATAGGCCGAATCATGCACGATCGTTCCACCGGCATTGGTATACACCGTATCGATCTTTTTGTAGAGGATCTTGCCGGTGGCAAACGTATCGATGGTGGCTACAGGATAAAAAGCGTGGTTGATGCTATCCCCCAGTTTGGCTACGAATTTTGTCTGGTCGGGGCTCAGGCTCTGGTTGATGGGAGAATTCCGGGAATCGCTGTTGCTGAACAGGCCCAGGCGTAGCCGGAGCTTGTTGTTGATCACCGCCTCGTCATGCAAATAGAGGTTGACATTAAGGTAGTTCCGGTCGGCATATTCGAACTCCACCTGGATCCTTGCATCCTGGGTGACCATCCGGTTGGCAGTAAAAGTCACTTCCGCCGTATTATAGTTGATGACATAGTCCTGGTCCTCTCCTCTTTGCATCAGGTTTCCATCCACATATACTTTTTCCGTCCCGGCAAGGATGATAAAATAAAGCTCGCTGTTCGCGCCTTGCAGCCGGTAAGGCCCCTGGTTGCCCTCCTGCCCCTGGAAGATATTGCGGGTGAATTTTCCCTTCGCAATGGCGGCGCTCACCAGGACCTTGTTGGTGCTGTTCTTCGAGAGTTGGGTAGTCGTCTCAAAGGAGGCGCCCTGCATCCTTTTGTAGAATTTCAGGAAATAATCCTGGGTTTGCCGCAGATCGATGTCGCCCATGGTGAGGGCCCAGTTCTTTTTCTTGAACTGAAGGAAGATCTTATCGAATTCATTCAGATCGGCCGTGGTGCCATCCGGCTGGATCGGGATATTATTGTCTGTAATGGCTGCCGAGATCTCGATGCTGTCCGCCAGGTAGCCGCTGATCTGCAGGTTGAGATTGGAGGTCACCACCGCATCCTGGCTATTTCCAAAAGAGATACTCCGGCCAAAACTCCCGTTATAAGTGATATTCCCAAAATTGAAGAAATTATCCGGGCCGTTGCGGGAACCATCGTTGAACACATAAGGCTGTATCAGGAAATAATTCTGGATGCTGTCATAATTGAACCGCCTGGCCAGTGCATTCAGTTTATAGGGAAAGTTCCGGTATTGGATAAAAACGCTGTCCAGGTGCGGGGCACTGTTCCAGGTCAGCGTCGCATTCACCCAATTGATCGTATAGGCGCTGTCCGGGATGCCGAGGATGGAAAAGGAACCCGGTATAATACTGGTAGAGTCCAGGAGGAACGGGCCTGCCCGGACAGGTATAAACTTCCGGTGGAGATTGGACAGGGGCATCGAGCCGGACGGCGCCAGTCTTTTAGCCACCGGTTTTGCGGCTGTCTTGGGCGCCATCATGGGAAGGTTGGATGGTTCACGGGGGAGCTTGCGGCTGGCAGCGGCCAGGGAGTCTGCAGCCAATACAGGAGGATGGAGCAAGGTGTCGGAAGAGTTGATCAGGGAATCGAGGTGACGCTGCATCCGGTCCACGGGACTGAGCAGGGTATCGCGATGCGGCACCGTGTCTTGTATAGTGCTCCCGGGATCAGGGGCGGGTTTCCCCGGTCCGGTTGCGGAAAGTCTCACCTGTGGTTGAGCCTGTTGGGCTATTCCTGTCAGGGAAAGGCAGCAAAGTAGGTGAAAGAGTATAAGCAGCCTTGGGATCAACAACCATGGTTTTTCTTAAAATGCCTAAAATAGGTATTTATTGTGTCAAATAAGACAAAATCAGGCAGTTATATGCTGCATAGCAGGGCGCGCCCCGCCGGAACGGCCTGATTTGGAATGGGTAGCCGGGGATATCCCGGGGTTTATGGATCCCGCAGGGAATCCGCAGGTCGGCAGGGTCGTCAGCAGCAGCTGTCGGAAAGACTAGACCCGGGCCAGCGATTCTTTGGGATACAGCTCTTCCCGCAACTGTTTTACCCTTGCATCTTCAAGGAATTCATCGAAGGACATGAGGCGGTCGATGATGCCCTTGGGTGTCAGTTCGATGACCCTGTTAGCCACGGTCTGCAAGAAGGTATGGTCATGGGAGGTCAGTAATACGATCCCCTTGAAATTGCTCATGCTTTCATTGAAGGACTGGATGGATTCCAGGTCCAGGTGGTTGGTAGGTTCATCCAGGATCACGACATTGGGATCCTGCAGCATCATGCGGCTGAGCATACAACGCACTTTTTCTCCCCCGGACAGGACGGAGGTCTTTTTCAGGACCTCGTCGCCGCTGAACAGCATTTTACCAAGGAAACCGCGCAGGAAGGGCTCATCCACATCCGTGACATGCGGTGGCACATACTGGCGCAGCCAGTCCATCAGGTTGATATCTTTTTGCTGGAAGAATTCGGTATTGTCATTGGGCAGATAGGCCTTGGTGACGGTAGTGCCCCACTCTATCTTTCCGTGGTCGGCGGGCTCTTCCCCATTGATGATATCGAAGAAGCTGGTAAGTGCCAGGTGGTCGCGGCTGACAAAGGCGATCTTATCTCCCTTATTGATGCTGAAGCTCGCATTGGAGAATAAGACCCTTCCGTCTTTTGCCGTCTTGGACAGCTTTTCGACATTGAGGATCTGATTGCCTACCTCGCGAAGCTGTTTGAAAATGATACCCGGATAGCGGCGGTTGGAGGGTTCGATATCTTCGATCGTAAGCTTTTCCAGGGCCTTTTTCCGGGAAGTGGCCTGCTTGGATTTACTGGCATTGGCGGAGAACCGGGCGATGAATTCCAACAGGGCGGCCCGCTTGTCCTCGGTCTTCTTGTTCTTATCCGACATTTGCCGGGCCACAAGCTGGGAGGATTCATACCAGAAGGTATAGTTCCCCGTGAAGATCTTTATTTTCTGGCGGTCCACATCCGCTACATGGGTACAGACGGCATCCAGGAAGTGACGGTCATGAGATACGACGATCACGATATTTTCATAATCGGCCAGGAAGTTTTCCAGCCAGTTGATCGTTTCGACATCGAGGTCATTGGTAGGCTCATCCAGGATCAGGATATCCGGGCTGCCGAATAAGGCCTGCGCCAGTAAAACCCTCACTTTCAGCGCCCCCTGCATGTCTTTCATGAGCGTGTCATGGAGGGATTCTTTCACCCCCAGGTCGCTCAGCAGCGCGGCAGCATCGCTTTCGGCCGTATAGCCGCCCATTTCCCCAAATTCTCCCTCGAGCTCACCGGCCCGGATCCCATCCTCTTCCGTAAAATCCGCCTTGGCATAGATCAAATCCCTTTCCTGCATGGTCTTCCACATCTTCTGGTGGCCCATCAGGACGGTGTGCAATACGGTATTTTCATCGAAGGCGAAGTGATTCTGATTGAGGACGGCCATCCGCTGACCCGGGGTCATTTCGATAGCCCCCTTACTAGGCTCGATCTCCCCGGAGAGGATCTTTAGGAACGTGGATTTACCGGCCCCGTTGGCGCCGATCACCCCATAGCAATTCCCTTTATTGAAGGTGAGATTTACTTCATCGAATAAGACCCTTTTTCCAAAAGTAAGGGTCACATTGTTCGCTCTGATCATGCTGCAAAATAATTGAGGCCGCAAAGGTACGATCTCTTGCGTAGATAGCAGCAAATATCCCCTTATTTCTCGGCTGTCAGCCCCGCTACGCCATATTCCGCATTCAAACGGGCGATATTGACGATCGAGATCTCTTTCGGGCAGACGGCCTCGCAGGCGCCAGTGGACGTACAACTGCCGAATCCTTCCTTATCCATCTGGGCGATCATGCCTTCCACCCGGGTCTTTCGCTCAGGGCCACCCTGGGGCAGCAAGGCTAAATGGGATACTTTGGCAGATACGAACAGGAGGGCCGAGCTGTTCTTGCAGGCCGCCACGCAGGCGCCGCAGCCGATACAGGTGGCAGCCGCGAAGGAGGTATCCGCCTTGTCCTTTTCTACGGGCATGGCGTTCGCATCTACGGCATTGCCGGTATTGACGGAAATATAGCCCCCGGCCTGGATGATCCTGTCGAAGGAACTCCGGTCTACGACCAGGTCTTTGATAACGGGAAAAGCATTGGCGCGCCAGGGCTCCACCACGATGGTGTCCCCGTCCTTAAAAGCCCGCATATGCAACTGGCAGGTGGTCGTTCCTTCCCAGGGCCCATGAGGACGCCCATTGATATACATGGAACACATGCCGCAAATACCTTCCCGGCAATCGTGGTCAAAAGCGATCGGGTCCTTGCTCTCATTCACCAATCGTTCGTTCAGCACGTCGATCATTTCCAGAAAGGACATTTCCGAAGAGATATCGCTGACAGGATAGGTCTCGAAGCGGCCTTTGTCCTTCGTATTTTTTTGCCTCCAGACTTTCAGGGTCAGATTCATTGTATTGTGTTCCATGTATTAAATGGTGCTTTTATATTTCAAATAATTCAAATAATCCTTGTAATGGATCGGTCTCTTTTCCTTCGGATCGAAATTGTACCAGTAAATCCAGGCATTCACCTGCTGCCCCGAACGCAGCCTCACTCTTCCCTTTTTCCGCACAAACTCCGCATCGGGCGCCCCTCCTTCCGGTATCCCCTCATATTTGTCCAGTATCCGGAGGACTCTGTCCGGGTCGCGCAGCAAAAAAACATCGCCAACCACCTCCTGCCCTTTATTGTTTTTCACGGCACCGGGATAACGGCCCAGATCATATAAGGAAGCTCCCACTTTTGCCTGGCCGACATATCGTAGATCTACCTTAACCCGGTCTTTTAGTTTCAGGTCGTAATTTTTCCGCAGTGTTCCATATACAAATAAATAGTCCGGCATTACTTAACCTGGTCTAAAAGTGCTTTCAGTTTTTCAAAGCTGTACTGGCCTATCCATTCCCGGCAGTCGGCATCCGCCTTTATCTTTCGCAGATAGTAGTCGAATACGTCGGACACCTGTTCGATCGTCAGGTGCCGCCTGGAATAAAGGACCCCAATGAACTCAAAAAAGTTCAGGAAATCCGTGAACTTCTCTTCATTCGTCTCGCGAAGCGCCATATCTTCGACGGTTAGTTTGCCATGCAGATGGCCATAATCCAACCAGACGCGGACTTCTTTGTAGGTCGAATTTTCGAAGAACTTCTCGAACAGGGATTTCAGCCATTCCGCCTGTTTGAGCTTTGTCTGAGCACGGTAGTTGAAGACGGCCATCAGCACCGCCACCAGGGCTCCCGTACCGGCGATCAGTTTGACCGCCCATTCCAGCAATACCAGCCATAACATATCATCCATCGGAAAAAGGTTTTATAAGGATAGCATAGGTTCCTATTTATAACTCCGTTGGGTTGGATGAGCCACTTCGAAATCCAGGGTCTCTTTATGCAGTTCCCAATTGCTTTCTCCCTTGAATTCCCATGCCGAAACGAAACAGAATTTTTCATCATCCCGCTTGGCTTCCCCTTCTTCGGTCTGCATTTCTTCCCGGAAGTGGCCGCCGCAGCTTTCCCTGCGATCTAAAGCATCCTTGCACATCAGTTCGCCCAGCTCGATAAAATCCGCTACCCGGCCCGCCTTATCCAGTTCGGGATTGAATTCATTGATCTCTCCCGTTACGCGCACGTCCCGCCAGAATTCCGCCTTGAGGGCCTGGATCTCCTGTATCGCCTCTTTCAACCCAGCCTCATTACGCGCCATCCCGCATTTATCCCACATGATCTTGCCCAGGCGTTTGTGGAAGCTCTCGGGGCTCCGGGTGCCGTTGATATTTTTTAATTGGGAGACCCTGTCCGATACCGCTTTTTCCGCGGCTTCAAAAGCCGGGTGCGAAAGAGGAATGGCAGCCGTACGGATCTCATCCGCCAGGTAATTACCGATCGTGTACGGGATCACGAAATAGCCGTCCGCAAGCCCCTGCATCAATGCGGAAGCTCCCAGCCTGTTCGCTCCATGGTCGCTGAAATTGGCTTCTCCCAACGCATAGAGTCCGGGCACCGTCGTCATCAGTTCATAATCCACCCAGAGGCCACCCATCGTGTAGTGGACCGCAGGATAGATACGCATCGGCGTACTATAAGGATCTTCGCCGGTGATCTTATTGTACATATCGAAGAGGTTGCCATATTTCTCCTTCACCACGTCTACTCCATGCTGGCGGACCACTTCGGCCGAAGGGTTATCGATCCCATGTTTCCTGCATTCAATTTTACCGTAACGTTCTATAGCCGATGCATAGTCGAGAAATACGGCCTGCCGGGAAGAGCCGACCCCATATCCCGCATCGCATCTTTCCTTGGCTGCACGGGAGGCCACGTCACGGGGGACGAGGTTACCGAAGGCAGGATACCGTCTCTCCAGATAATAATCTCTTTCCGCTTCGGGTATATCTGCCGGCTTACGGGTATCGTTCTGTTGTTTGGGCACCCAGATCCTGCCGTCATTGCGGAGGGATTCCGACATCAGGGTCAGTTTGGATTGATGATCTCCGGTCACGGGAATACAGGTGGGATGGATCTGCGTGAAGCAGGGATTACCAAAATAAGCGCCTTTCTTATGAGCTTTCCAGGCGGCCGTCACATTGCTTCCCATCGCATTCGTGGACAGGTAAAAAACATTCCCGTAGCCACCGCTGCCCAGGAGCACGGCATGACCAAAATGTCTTTCCAGTTCACCGGTGATCAGGTTACGCGCGATGATCCCGCGGGTCTTGCCATCGATGACGACGATATCCAGCATCTCATGACGCGTGAACATCTCGACATTCCCAAGGGCTATCTGTCGTTCAAGGGCCTGGTAGGCGCCGATCAATAATTGCTGACCCGTCTGTCCCGCTGCATAGAAAGTCCGCTGGACCTGGGTGCCGCCAAAAGAACGATTGCTCAGCAGACCGCCATATTCGCGGGCAAAAGGAACCCCCTGGGCCACGCATTGGTCGATAATATTGGCGCTTACTTCCGCCAGGCGGTGTACATTGGCTTCGCGGGCGCGATAGTCGCCGCCTTTGATCGTATCATAGAACAAACGGAATATGCTGTCTCCGTCATTTTGATAATTTTTGGCGGCGTTGATGCCCCCCTGTGCGGCAATACTATGCGCACGACGGGGAGAATCCTGGAAGCAGAATGCTTTTACTTTATATCCCAGTTCGCCCAGCGCCGCTGCGGCCGAAGCACCGGCAAGGCCCGTTCCGATGATAATGACTTCCAGGTTGCGCTTATTGGCAGGATTCACCAGTTTCACATGTCCTTTGTAGTCGTTCCATTTCTGATCTAAGCCGCCAGCAGGGATTTTTGAATTGAGCATAAGATCTATTCAGTTTTTTTAATTCTTTTTAATTTGACCCTTATCGGGCCGGAAGCTCCGTGAAATAACCAGCGAAGGAATTTTATTGCCTTGCTTCTCCTGGCTAATCGGTCATCTGTATTTAATTTCCATCTGACCATCCTTTTATTTTATTGCACCCAATCAAAATACATCGATATGGGCATCATCGCAAATGCCAGGGGTACGACGATGGAGAAACCCGTTCCGATAGCATTCAGGAGCCGGAGGTAACGGTTGTTATGCAACCCCATGGACCGGAAAGCGCTCTGGAAGCCGTGAAGAAGATGGTAAGCCAGGGAAATACAGGCCAGCACGTAAAGAATGATCACCCATTCCTGACCTTTTGCAAAAGTTTCTTTCATCAGGCTGAACAGGTCGTGCATGGCAACGCCGTTATACGTGACCTCCGTCAGATCCTCAAACCGGGAGGGTATCCAGAAATGTTTCCAGTGTATGATCAGGAAGATCAGGATGATCGTGCCGAGCAGGCCCATTGAACGGGAATACCACTTACTGCCTTTATTGCCCATCGGTACCTGGTAGCCAATGCTCCTTTTTTTACGATTCTGAAACTCGAGTATGAGCCCCTGTATAGCGTGGAGGAAGATCCCGACGAATAATCCGATCTCAAGGATGCGGATCACGACCGTCGAGCCCATGAAATGGGCGGCCTTATTGAACATTTCCCCTCCATCCATGGCCCAGATACAGGCATTGATACCGACATGCACCACTAAAAAAGAGATCAGGAACAATCCCGTCAGACCCATTACGAACTTTTTGCCTACGGAAGAAGTGAAGAATTCAGACCATTTCATTTGTACGCGTTTGTTTTTTTCAACGGTGATCGAAAAGGGAAATCGAATCGGGCAACCGGCGCAAAAATAACACAGAGACGCCATAGTACAAAAAACCACGACAACCCATGTACTATAAATGTCTCATAACCCGCTCAATGCTGTCTCCAAACTCAAATTTCGTTGCAAATCGCCGTTGTTTAGTATATTAGCCGCCAAATTTGCCACCCTGGAAGCCGCCAAAGATCGTCCGAAAGGCATGGCAATTTGGTAAAATCCATTGGTTAACGGCAATCAGCGGCCCGGGAGATTGGCTCCAAGCCTTTTTAAAAGACAGTTTATCCGAAGTAAAATTAAATCCGCATGAAGCAAGAAGATGATTTTGAAGCGAACCTGGCAGGAGATGAAGGTCATAGTGAAGAAAGTAAGTCCAGTTGGTTCAAGCGCATCAAAAAAGGTATCCTGACCAGCACGGCTGAAAAAAAGGAAACTCCCGAAGGCCTGTGGACGAAATGTCCGAATTGTAATTATATATGTACGGTCACGGAATTAAGAGAAAGTCTGTTCGTCTGCCCCAAATGCAATCACCATCACCGGATCGGCAGCTCGGAATATTTTGAGATCCTGTTCAACGACAACGAGTATGAAGTGTTGTTTGAGAACATCCGCTCCAAGGATTTTCTCCATTTCACCGATCTTAAGTCCTACCAGAAAAGACTGGAGGAGACCTGGGCCAAGACCGATATCACGGATTCGATCCGCGTCGCTACAGGCGAACTCAAAGAACATTCCATGGTAGTGGGTTGTATGGATTTCGAATTTATCGGCGGCTCTTTGGGCAGCGTAATGGGAGAAAGGATCTCCCGGGCGGTGGATCATTGCCTGGAACATCGGAAGCCACTCCTTATTATTTGTAAATCCGGGGGCGCCCGTATGATGGAAAGTGCCTTTTCCTTAATGCAACTGGCTAAGGTATCGGGTAAACTGTCCCAAATGACAGACGCTAAAATACCCTATATCTCCCTGTTGACAGACCCGTCTTTCGGAGGCATTTCCGCCTCTTTCGGTATGCTGGGCGACCTCAATATTGCAGAGCCTGGCGCGCTGATCGGGTTTGCGGGCCCCCGTGTCATTAAGGAAACGATCAAAAAAGACCTGCCGGAGGGGTTCCAGCGCAGCGAGTTCCTATTGGAGCACGGATTTCTCGATTTTATCGTCAACCGGAAAGAACTGAAGGAAAAATTGGCGACGGTATTAACATTATTCAAAGGGTAAGTCCATTCATTTGAGCGAAATAAAGAACAGATCGGCCTATCACGATTATTTCATCGAGAACAAATACGATGCGGGGATGGTATTGGCCGGAACGGAAGTAAAGTCGATACGGGACGGGAAGGTGAACTTCGTGGACAGTTTCTGTGTTTTTCTCAACGGAGAGCTTTGGGTAAAGAATATGCATATAGCCGAATATCGTTTTGGAACGACCAACAATCATCTGGCCGTCCATGACCGTAAGCTATTGCTGACAAAAAGAGAATTGCGCAAACTGGAGAATAAGATTAAAGAAAAGGGATATACGATCGTTCCCCTCCGGATCTTCTTTTCTGAGAACGGATATGCAAAGCTGGAGATCGGGCTGGGGAAGGGAAAAAAGCTCTACGACAAAAGGGAGACCCTTAAACAACGCGATACGGATAAGGAAATAAAAAGATATCTCAATCGGCCCTGAGACTTTGTTACAGAAGCACTTAACACCTGGTTTTCTGCAAGAGAAAGCTATAGCTG